>Ga0247770_1001284_pt1 | contig 20475 bp, 17 predicted proteins | sample UWRJL136409B6_FD_179943 | JGI IMG/M metagenome (GOLD analysis project Ga0247770, IMG submission 179943) | Plant litter microbial communities from Arlington Agricultural Research Station in Wisconsin, United States - UWRJ-L136-409B-6 | ecosystem: Environmental > Terrestrial > Plant litter >... | reverse complement strand
ACATTATAGCGACAGCGACTTACAGTGACATTAAACCCCCGTCTAGGAGTGCTAGCTTAACAAGCCGTCTTCGGAACGCCCCTTACCTGTTGGCGTCCTGCTATACGTTCTGTCTTAACCCACGCCAGTCCTTACGAGGCCTGTGTCGGGTGCAGGTCGTAATAGGTTCTTCTTCTTCTTCTCTTTTATCTCTTAAGTTACACTTATTTATTTAAGTGTAATTTTCTTCGTTACTTACTATCCTAACGTAAACGTCCCTTAAGTTAAACTTAATATGCTTTTCTTTATCTAAGATTAGTTTCTAATTAACTTACTTTAATAATGGACATTATTATACTATATAGCCTTTTTTACTGTAGTTAAAACACTAGACTTAAGATAAGTTTTTAAGTAACTTCTACTACTGTTATTATTAAAGCTTATTATAATTAGGCTGATTCTAACAGTTTACTATATTAATGTCTATTAACCTAAGGTAGTAGTTCATTGTAATCGATTAGTTCCTCTTTTTAGGTTTACTTAATTAATAAGGAGCCTGTTCCTTTTAAAAGTTCTTTTAATAATAGTAATCGTAATACTAATTATTAACCTTAATAACTATCTTAATTAGTTCTTAAAAACAGTCCAGTTAATCCTCTTAGTAAAAGTCTCTAATAACATACTCCTTTAAACCGCTTTAGAACAGCATTATTAAAACCTTTTAATTAAGTTTAGTTTTTACAGTTTTTAACTTAAAGCGTATAGAGAACTTAAAGATTAAAGACGTCTGTTTTAAAGTTATAAGTTATTATTTAGCCTGCCTTAAGGCGTCTAGTTCTCTAAACTTTATTTGAAGTTAGTTAATAAAAACGTTAAAATTATCGAAAAGGGCTTAAATCTTAAGGGCCTCCTTACGTGCTTTATTTACAGAGAGGTTATTAATTATCTTTACATAAGGTTTATACCAGTAAGCTGTTACTCTATTTAATAAGGTTTTAGTAAACTTAACCTTTCCTTCTTCTTTAAAAAACTGTTTATTATAATAAGTAACGTAACTTTAAAGCTAGGTTATTTAGGACTCTAACTATGTAGAGTCTTCCTTAAAGCGTAACGGTAAAGGGAGCTTTACTTATTTCTTCTGTAAGCCCTTAAAGTTATTATTTTTTAATTTAATAATATTAAGTTAAGTTTAAAGTTTCTTAATAAGACTAATACAGCTTTTAATATCTTTAAAGAAGGCCTTATTAAGTTCTTTAACTAATTCTTATTAGTTAAGGTTTAACTTCTTAAGGCGTGTAGCTAACTTATTAATAATATAGAGTTAAAGTTAAGCTTACATTTCTTTAAGCTTTTTACCTTTTCTAGAGGTTAACATATTAGTAGTGGGAGAGAGGTAATGTTTAGGAATTTAATAAATAGCATTTAAAACTAAGATATTAGTATTATATTATAACTTATACCTGATATAGGCCTTAAGAGGACTAGCACTGGTTAAAATAGAATGTATAGCAGGACGTTAACAGGTAAGGGGCGTTCTGAAGACGGCTTATTAAACTAGCACTTTTAAACGGGGGTTTAACGTTACTGTAAGTTGTTATCACTATAATACATAAAGGTAAGTCTGAACAGTAAGATATAAATAAATAATTAAATACTAGTGTGAGGAACTAGAGTCCCTTATAGAGGTTATAGACATAACTATAGTTATTTATACTAACTAGCTGGGAGGTACTTTGTACCTTACTTAATCCGTAATATTTAGTGGTGCATTACGCAGTTACGGCTAAGCAGTTAACTGAATGGTGCTTAGTGTTATCAGTCCCTGTAGACCACTAAGCGCTCTCTTACTAGTTGTAAGGGCTTCGGGTCTTTACACCCCTGGCCTAGTGCGTCTGGACAGTGTACACCGTCCTCCTACACTGTTCCTCCTGCGGGGGATTCGTCGGGCCGCCCCAGCCCAAGTGACGGCCTGCAGGGTCGTCACAAAAGCCTGTAAACTCTATAAAAGAAAGCCTATAAACTTTATAAAATAAAGTCTTTAAATCTTAAAAAATGAGGCTTTAAAAAGTAAGATTTATTTTTAATTATTCTTTTATCTCTTTAAATAGATGTATTGGCCTCCGGACAGGTTTCTGTCGCTTTGTCGCTGTACTTATTTAAATAAGCTTAATACCCCACGCCAAAATTGCCAGGAGCGAAAGTGAGGAATGGAGCGCCCCGTAGCGTAGCGAAGGGCCGTCGCGTAATGACGAACGAAGCGACGCCAGCAATTTTAGATTGTTATATACTAAAGCTCGAGGGGAATCCCCCTTTTATAGTTTGAAGGACTTATAGTTACCGAGAAACTGACCGTTATATATAATGGACCGGTCCTAAAACTTAGCTCGTCCCTGCAAATGTAGTTATAGCAACTATAGCCGGGACAAGTTTCTGGACCTACTTCGGCTCAGGCGGCCCTCAGTGCGGCTTACCCCTAGCTCAGGATTTGCGACTAATACGGACTCGGACAGAAAAAATTGTCGGGTGAGACTATAGAGGTATGCCATGAAAACAGTCAGCTTACAGATTCGCTTTTGGACTTTGCGAGAGCGTCTAGCCCTTGGAGCGCCTGGAGACGTTCCTCCAATACGTAGATGGAGTCCCAGATCGACGGAAGGTACCGTTGCTTGGACTCTTCGTTGAAGTAGCCAAGGTTCTCTCGTTCGAATCTCTGCCAAGTTCGTAATAGCTGAGAAACACGATTCGTGATCTTTGGAAGATGTTCTAAAACATTGTCAAGGTCTCGAATGTGTCCGCTGGCCTCCATTGGACACCTGGCGGTGGTTAGCGTAACGAGAATATCGCTCCGGTGGTCTCACCTAAAGAGGTGAATGAATGCAGACTATCGAGGCACTGCTTCATGCATTGGGCGGGTACATGACAGTCCTGATTCTCTGGCCAGCAGACATCTAGAACACGAGGACGAGAGACGGCAAGGTTGCAGGGGTTGAGAGATATCAAGAAATCCCCTAACTTACTTATTGCGAGCGACTTCCGTCATCTTGCTATTAACAGCCTCCTCCAAATTAGTCGCGATGTTGTTGTATTCCTCGGAAGTTTTTCTCATCCACATGCTAAGCACCGTGAAGAAATACATGCGGGAGTCTGAAAGGGAGACATCGTTTACACATCCTCTGGCACCTTGAAGATATACTCGCGAAATGGGATGCCGCTCGTATCGGCTGGCTCTCGGAGATTCGCGATGCGCGGTAGGGCCAAGGGGCTCTTCTTCATCAAAGAAGGTATCCTCAATACCAATGACAGTCCAGGTTCTGTCATCAATACCCACCAGAGTCGTTGACCTCTGAGCATCATAAAGGCACCGCTTGAATTCGACCTTGGTGTCTGGACCTTTAGTCGAGGCCGGGATGCAGTTCATATGCCAAGACTCTCGAAGTGGGTAGCCGTTGGGTCTTTTGCGGGGATCTTTGCGCAAACTCTTGTGTCTCCTAAGAGCAAAGAACGGCAAGTGAATGTATAAATTGAACACCTTGAATCCATCTGGCTACGCAACGCATGATCAGTTGATACCCCAAGCGTGATTTGTCTAGAGACATACTCACAGAGATCTTTACGGCGATGGACGGGCGGAGCTTGAAGTGATGGAGGAGTAGGTTCGATAGGGCGTCTCTCTGACTTAAGTTCACCATCGATGCTAAGGTTTCGATCTCCGGCGCATCTAGGTTTGGCAGGTAGCAATGCCGTCCAAATATCAGTCGAACCCATCGCGGTTAGACAAACTCGTGCGGTGGGTTTCGCGCTTACATTTCTCTTCTATCAACGTCTGGCGTGTCTTGCTCGCCAGTCCTGAATCTCTACTTCCTGGTCAATCCTCGAACATAAACTGTGAGGTGTAAGCGGCTCACAGGTGTACTGAGATGTCTCTGAAGCTCACTTCTTGTGAAGCCACGGCGGGATCGCCTAATCTGACGGCGCGTCACCCCAGGCGCGCCATTGATTACTGTATTGGTCTGATCGCAGACAAAGGCAACCGGGACTGTTCTTTCTTCGCCGAGCTCGAGCCTCTCGGCAATGGAGAGCTCCACAAAGCCCGCAACGTCTTGAAGCTCAAGATATATTCTGTGCTGATCATCTAGTTCCCCGAGGTTCGACGTCAATCGCCTGATGGCGCTCGGGGACTCGAAAGTAAAACGCTCCTGACAAGCCTCAGAAATGTCTCGAGCGTCATGGGGTATTGGATCCCCGTCATCGCCATCCGCCTCGCTGCGATCGTCGAGCTCATCCTCGGAGCTGTTGTCCTCGCTGTCAGATTCAGATTGGTACTCGTCGAGATAACTTGGGTAGGTCTTATTCTGGGTCTCTCGATTAAAACTTCTAGGGTGTTCAAAGAGGCTGGGCCATGTATTAAGCCCGGCGAGAGCGAGGAATGTCGACATTGTGAGATCAGGGGATATTTTGCCAATGTCATGTCAAGGTTCGGCATCGGACGACGCACTTGTCGGCCGGCCCAGGACGTCACCGGTTGTGAGAGTGATAAACGGACGTCTGTGGTGGAATGCCGCACGAGGGTCGGAAGGCGGGCTAGCATAGGCGTGAGGAAGAGACAGACAGCCGAGTTGTGTTGGCATGGGAGCAAGGACCATCATGAGGGGCAACGGAGGGCCTGCTGGACAGTAACCAGCCCAAGACCACGGGTTCCCCATTCTGGAATCCCCCAGTAAGGCAACCGAATGTGAACAGCTGCGGCCTGCTGCGTTGCCGCAGGCGAGAACTTGCCTTGCAGCCAGACGACGTCCAGCAAGAAGGAGAGGCGATGCAAAAATCTTGCAGTTGTTTGTGCAAGTTTAGGCGTTGATAGTGTAACAACTACCGCAGTCATCGGCCATGGTACGGCAGCCTGATGCTTCGCTGAGGGGACATGGGTCGGCTGCTACTGGCACCACATGGAATCTGGTGCTTGAGGTGCTTGGGGGTGACCAGAACACTCCGGATTCGCCCGCCATCAACGTTGAACAACACAGGGCCTCCGCTTTTTGAAGAGTCATAAGCATGAAAAGTCTCCAGGAATTTCGGCCGGGCCCGACGATGGCAACTGGCAACGACAACTCCGCATCAGCGTGAGGAGGGGAACTCTGCAGGAAACATTAACCCAGCTTGCCCAAGCCACGGATTTGGCGAATGGAACCGGCCGGCTCAAGCCCTGACTTGGCATGGCTCGCAGTGGTCACCATGATAGGGCTTAGCTTCAAGTTGCACCCTCCTTCATCCAGCAATGCGTCCAAAGGTGGGCTTGCTGCCACATCAGATCATGTCGAGCCATGGAAGAATTCTAGGAGTCTCTATTCAAGCTAATTAATTCTCTGCGGGGTTCGAGAACAAAGTTTTGAAAGCTCGTCGGGTGAAGCGGGTCCTTTAGTTAACAGCCGAAGGATATTTGGTTTCTCTTAAGGAAGGATCGTTATTCGACTCAGAAACAACATGTCCGTGGAGTGAGTGAGGGGTATTTACTCTTAACAACGCGGACGAATCACGTTCGATCCTGTCTCAGTTGTGCCTTGATGCCCAAACAATCCCCGCATCCTTGCCCAACGCAGAGAGGCATGAGCCAGGTGCCTTAAAAATGATGGAGGGACGCATCGATCCGGAGCCTGTTGCCATTTCCCTGGAATAAACAACTTCCAAGTGCAGAATACGCCTTGCCGAGACCTCAGTTATTCTTTCCCAACGATCCACCTCAGGCGAACACACCCATCTTGCGTCAGCCACTCAGCATCTGGTAACCAAGTCATCTTCTGCCCCACTAGCAGCAGCACTTTCCACGAATGCAAGCCCACTCACCACACCTGCAAATGACACGCTTGGAAATCCAAGGCCAATGGAGAATTGGGGCTGATGGTCGTGACGAGGGATAAGCCGTGACAGTGTTGGGCTGATCTGTGGGTTCTTCGTGAGCGGAACGCGTACACGGCATGGAAGAGGTTCGTCGATATGAACCCTAACCCTATGTTGAACAAAAATATTCTCTCAAAAATGTGTGGCTGGGATAGGCTCTGCAATTACCCACCCACGGCCCGTGCATGACAAAATCTTGCCTGTAAAAACCCTATACTTCGAACTGTTTTCTAGGGTTATTGCAGGCGAATTTTGTCGTGCACGGGCCGTGGGTGGGTAATTGCAAAGCCTAACCGCTTAGAATCCCGTGGCTGGGAATCTCTATTCACGAAAATTCTGTTTTTTCTCCTTCCATGAAGACATCGTTAAAGCGTGGAGAGCCTAGGCTGCCATCAACTCGGGCGCAAGTGCATCCGCCTCATTTGCGATTGGCCAATTATCCGTTTACTCCATTCGCTAGGCAAAGCAGCATCTTTCCACCAGCCCGGAGACCCCGCTCGGGTCACGTCGAGTGTGCCCCTAGCCCAGCGTCGGCTAACTCTCCCGCAGTTGTCCAGGATGGTTTGTGTTCTCACAACGGCAACTACGATGGTTTCCTAACATCCTTTTATTCCAGCCATCTTATAAGGAAAAGGGGACTGGTAAAAGTAGGAGGACGGTCAGCATCTGGCGGTGGGTGTGTGTATGTGTCTCCCCAGCCGCTTCGTGGCCTCCCTTCAGAGGCTCTCAAAGCGGAACGGCTTAGCTTACTGGATTCAGATTGCTTTTGGCGAATCGACCCCTCACCCCGTGCCCCAGAAGTTAACCTGAATCCAATAAGTCCAAACCAAGGCTCCCCCAATCCCTAGGCACGCCTGCTGACTTTTGGAAATGCAGTGCCACTGCGGGCGCGCCGGAAGTGATATGGGCATGTTGGTCGAATATTGCCCCGATAAGTCACGTTACCATCCTCGGTGCACCGATTGCCACGTCCACAAGGTCAAGTAATCAAGGTGACTCACGCAAACGACATATATCCACCTGCTTAAAGATGTGGAGGGTAGCAGGCAGCGGAGAAGGAACGGACGGATCGAATGGCGCTCACTTGTCTCATTCTATGATAGACCGGAATCTGTCGGAAGCACTGGCACACTGGATTCGGTGGAATTGATGTGGTTGCGACTGATGTGATTGTGTTGCTGGTGTGAATTGCTCTATCTGTAGCTCTCTAGCTTCACCAGAGAGCCTCGATTATAACTGTGAATGGTGGCAAAGTTGGTGGCAAATGGTGGCCCACACCAGTTGAACTGACTACGTCAGTTCAGGTCCTCTGAGCTCCTTTTAACTCAGATGCCCACACCGGGGCTCAGCTCTGCTGAGCTCCATTCAGCTCGGTTATCCACACTTCCATGGTGTTCTGGCCTCCGGCCAGAACCCCCCTTTCTGACAGGCACCCGCCCTTTTTGATGTCGTTAGCGCTATAAGTGCGAGGCATTCGCCTACTGCCTTAATGTTGACTCGGGGCGCTCTTTCAGGCCGACTCTGTTGTACTTTTCCAGTTCTTTAATATCGCTGTAACCGTTTTTGTACGTAGCGATGCTTTCTCTGGCGCATGCCTCCCTCGAAAAGGGGGCCCCGCCGCGCGGTTCTTCGAACCGTGCTTCCTTCAATTGACATCGACGATTTCACCACGAAAACCTCCCATTGGAAGACCAGTGACTCTCTGGCCCTCTGATCGAAGTAAGATGAGCTAGTTCACAGTCGCGTTTCCTTTGTTGTTCCATGCTAAGCTCCGTTTCATGCTAGGCACCGTCACAATACTAGATTTTGTTCCATGCTAGGCTTCGCTCCATACTAGGTACGTCTTTGTTTTTTTCTACGTCAATTGCATTCATATCCCTCCGATTAGAGAACCAGTAGTCTAGGAGTCGGCCTTTCAGGCCGACTGCAACCTTCTGTGGGTGTGGTTCTTTTTGTGGTTTCTTCCCCGTTGCGTCACCGCACCAGTTCAATAAATAGTAGTAGCTTTTAAAAGAGGAAGTGGCCTGCAGAGGATTTTATCTATATCGCTAAATACTCCAAAGTTTGATAGCTTATAATTCGTAAAAATAGCACCGTTAGAAATTCCTAATTCAGAGCTTTCTAATGGCCTTACTTTCGTAAGTTTTAGCTATGTGGTTAGTTGGATGTACAACTTTGAACGTAGTGGTACCCAATTTGGCGTAACTTGAGAGGGTTTTCGCTCAAACGGCCCCAGACCCTTCGGCGGTGTTTGTTTAGGCGGGGTGTGATTGGTCCAGTGGCTCGCTTATTACAGTGGGGCCAAAGAGTGCATCGCCGCAAGGGTCTGAGCCTGCTGAGGTGAGGAAAGAGAGCTTGATTGAACTCAATCCAAAGGCGCGGGGGCGCTACCCCCTCGAGAAGAAGACTATGTGCAAAAATGGCCTTGTGCAATAAACACTGGCCCCCTTATCATACCTCAAGTCGCTACGTTATCTTGATTAGTGTACGCGGGGCTATGTAAGTCATTGTACGCGGGCCCAATTCACGTGATGTGAATATTGCCGTCCTAGCTGACGAAGCCTGATACATACCGAGAGTGTGGAGCGGCGGTCAAAGCGCCCGATGAGGTTGCACCATGCGGAGTGGAGGAACATGTAGGGGTGATTGGCTCCCTGTGCTTGACACCGCTGCGCGACCTTGCAGATGGATGTCAAAGTCGACGAATGAAGTCACCGCCGACTGTGCGATGCTAACTACATATACCTGTCTCAAGGCCTTTCCTTGAACTCCAGAATTTATTTCTAGACTATCACTGAAACGTGCCGAAGTTTGAGACACATCACCCGAAAGACGGCCGTTTTCGTTAGTGCCCTAACACATCCAAATTTTGTCAGACCAAAGCTTCAACGACTCTAATATGATTTTACTGGCTCGTGCCCTCGCGACCAGACAATGAAGATCCTCAACCAACCCACCAGGGCTAGCATTAGTAAGCGCCGGACCCCCAACGTCCCGGCGACTTACCTACCTAATGTTGCTTAAAGCTGACCTGAAAAAAATGTCTCAGGTCTTTACGAGTTATCACTGCGCGACACAACATATCGAGGACAGCGGGCAAGAGGATCAGATCCGGCTTGGCTCTGACAACAAAATTCGACGATGGGCGAGAGGCAGCGTTATAAAGTACATCATCTGTGCCGAGACTTTCAAGGACTCGAATATGGCGACATATGTGGGCGGAAAGGCCGTGGAAGCCGGGAATATGTGGGACAACAAAGCCGTCAAGTTTAAACTTGTCCACCGGCATGACGAAGCCACATTCCGCATTGTTTATAGTGACACGCCTCCCGCCTCGGGTGTCCTTGCCAAGTCTTTCTTCCCTAACAACAGCGGCGCCGAGAAACGTACCCTCTTCGTCTACGCTGATGCTTTAGCTAATGACAAGCGGGAATCCCTTGCTGGTGTCCTTGCTCACGAACTTGGCCATATCCAAGGGTTACGTCACGAGTTTGAGACTAAGCGAGATGGTTCGACACGTTGGGGAAAGAAGAACAGTCGGTCTGTCATGAACTATCTCTACGACATTCGCAAGCTCCGTGTTAGAAGGCAGGATATCACAGAGATCACTTCGTTCTACCGGTTGAATGCCAGGAGGTACATGGGATTCAGAGTCAAGATACTGGTCCCGCCTACAACTCGGTACGATTAGCTCTGATGGGTCTACGCTTGTCTTGGGAAGATCCGGTTGCATGGTTGAATTCATTCGTTCACAAGCTAGTCCTGACTACTGGGTTGAGGCAAGAGAATTCTCTGTGTGGTAGTCAGAAGTGGCCGGGTTGATAAATTGCTTCCCCGCCTGTAACCCAAGCCTCCTATCAGTGCGTGGTCACGGCGCCTACAAAAAGAGAATCAATTGACACCAGACTCGTCGCATGAGCATAAGTGTTAACCGGGAAACAGTATATCAAAGGGCAGTCAGTGAAGGATCCGCGGAACGCGGCTTGGTGGGCAGAAGCTTTTCTTGGAATTGATCTTGTTCGCTACATGTACTGTAGTCGCGGGCGTGCTTGGACACTGGCATGGGCGTCCCCACTCTGGGACCTAGACCCTATTGGTACTACGGAGGTCAAGCACACCGAGGGTGGTGTAACAACATATAGCGTGGGTCGGGCGATACAGCCTGGTTGTCTGCGACGAATCTGGGCACACGAAATTTCCTTTTTCGTTCGTCGTCCTGAGCTGGGGTGAGCTGGGGTGATACTTATCGGTGAATCTCTTTATTCGTTCGCGTGTGAACTTGAGTTCGGCTCTTAGATGGTCCTCTAGTTCCTGGAGCCGGTTTGCCTGGACTTCGGCCCAAGGAGCGTTTAAAGGCGGTCCTTGACGGAGATCTGGTTCCCGGCCGTAATTGGCAAAGAACGGTGATACTCCCGTCAACTTAACCGGTATGGTGTTATAGGCTATCTGCGCCGTCAATAGCAGCTCAGCCCAGTTGTCTTGTTTGAAGTTGACGTAGGCCCTTAGATATGTTTCGAGTATCTGGTAGGGAGAGCTTGAACTGCAGACTTTGCGTGCCGTCACCTGACTTCGCGCACCAGGCCGCCAACTGGCTGAGCGGCGACTTCGTCAGAGGCGCGGCGCAGCGCAATTTTGTAACCAAGGGGCTGCGGGGTCACAGTGTAAAAATAAAAAATAAAAATGCGGTGCAGAAAGAAAAACCTACTGCCTTCCACGACGGCGAGGTCCGAGTCGGTGGAAATGACATGTTAATGCGGGGTAAGCAAAAGACTTAGCACCTTCTTATCTCTTATCACTCTACTGCAGTAACTTCTCTTGGCTAGCTGGTTGCTCGCTGCGCATCGCGCTGCAAGATCAAAGGCTCGACCCCACACCTTTAACTACGTCAGACGCGGACTCTCTTCCTGCTACTTGCCAATTTCCCCCTTCGAGACGGGCCGAGACGGCCCCTCACACGAGCTCATCGAACTTGCGCGGGATCACCTTTCCCATGAACTGCTCGATAAGACCACCGACAAATGATGTATGAGAGCTTTGCCGTCATTGCTTGTACCTACCCCAATGCTTAGTTTGCAGCACAGCTACCGACAAGGTAATGTTTTACAAGATATTCGTTATTATGGCTGGAGTATAAACCCCCTTCCTCTTTCTTTCTTTACTATAATGACTGGCCACCCAATCTAACAGCTAATCACTTAATTCTTGCTATATGGAACTCTACCCCCCTCCGGACTAACGTCAACTGCCCTCCCTTGCCCCACGCTGCCCTCTGTCCATAAAGTCCTTAACACCGATAATCCTTACCGTACCCGAATTGAGCGAGAGCCCTGGTGTGTCGGTGTCTGGGGGGTAGGGGGGGTAGCTGGAAACCCTAACTGGTGTGTGTGCTGTGGGTGGTAACCGGTATATCCGTCTTGAATATCTTATGTATTCTGCCGTCTCCAGGTCTCACACAAACCCTAATTCCTGGTCTCCATATTATCGTGTGCCGTAACGAGCGGCTCGGCTCATCCCTTATATGGAATATTCTGTACGAGTTCTCTCTCTATTGTGGGATATAACAAGCCGCAGTGCCAACTTTGAGTGTGGTGGACGTGTAGCCAATTTTACTGCAACGAGCGATCCCGCCACCGCAAGCACCCACGGCCTAAGGGCTTGTTGCGCAGGGGGCATTATGTCCTACCTTTGAGGGAGTGGAGACTTAACTAAGCATATGTCGAATGGTGATGCTTGATGGGACCCCTCGTTGCGAACCTTACAACTGTTAAATGGTCCCGGTACTGTCACTGTGGTAAACAGGGAGAAGGACATGTAATATTATTTTACCAGCTACCTCTTCGGCGCCGCCACGTGCCACCCTCGACGACTGCTGCCTCGCCTACTGCTGTATCCGCACGTGTTTCCCCCGTTCGTCGACCCGCATTGTAGCTTTCTAAGAACAGTCACATCGGTGTATTGATAGGACTAAGACGACGGTGCTCGCCAGGGCCGGCTTCCACGTTCTCTCGGTCCGCGCCGCCACGCGTTCGACGTCTTCATGTGCGCGAGCCTGCTCTACGTAACCTGACCTTATGTTGGCAGATACGCCTTCCGCGAATGCCCCGCGCGCCATAATCACTGGAAGCCTGGCCTATAGCGTACCAGACAGGCTTACGCAGTGTCGAAAAAGCCATACCCATGTGGTTGGAGAGCTTGACCAAAACTTGGCTGGCCAAAATTGAACCGGGCCACGATCGATTGAGGCCAGAAACTTGGTCACCTCGGCGGCGCAGAAAGCGCCCGGCCGCCCTTCCTTCAACTACGAGTGTGCCCTAACGTTCTCCGGTTAGCACTATTTCCAGCTCCGATATCCAGTACACGTTTCTACATGGAGGTTCAGGTGGCCTTTTCCGCATCATCGCTCATAGTGGACTCACCCACGGCCCAAGGGCTTGTTATATAGGGAATATTGTGTCCAGCCTTTGGGGAAACGTGGACTCGACTAACCGCATGTCGAATGGTGTGGGTTGCAATTGATGGCAGCTCTTGGCCGCCGCCAAGGACGATAACGAGAAGTGAGATAATCGCGGCTTACCGGGAATCTGCTTGGTGTCAACGCTCCTGCCTCGCTGGTGCGCCTCTGCACACGTCTGAGGGGTGAGAACTAATCCCTACAGTGGGAAGCTGCGGGATATGGCATTGCGGAAACTGCCGGCCACTCGGCTGGATGCTCCGCGCACTTAATTACTATGCCCTTCAACTCTTTGACAAAGTCGCCAGCACCAGGCAGCTTTGGACGCTATCTTTGCTAGCCTGCTCATGAGACCCTTCCGATTAACGGGCTGCCGTAGGGGGTGTGTCAGAGCCGACACATTGAGGGTCTTATCCCGGGCACAGTGCTGGCCGCTGAGGGGACTGGCTGTGACCAACACCTCCTTTGGTACCTGGCCGAACTGGCCTATGCCCACGAAGGCCCCTGGCCTACACCATCGCAACTTCGACACCTTGTTGGCTCGGAAGGCTCACGTGCAAGCCAACTTCTGCAAGTTACCGCGGGAGCCTTCTCTCGCAAAAGGGACCCAACATGGCGTTTTGTAAAATTTTCCAGCCGAGAACAGTACGTGTAAATTTTGAGCTTTGTCTGCTGTGCCGTGACCTCACTCTGGTCTCGAGGCCGGCCCTCTGGCCAAAGATGTGTTGTTGGGAGTCGTAATTTGCTGGCATGCTGCAGCCACATTGATGCAGGATATCGTAAGGTGCTTGAAACCTATTGTAATGTGCTGTGCTGATTGGGTCGTTCTCAGTGAGGCCGCCTGAGGTCTAATAGTGCCGTGAGTTTTGCGGCTGACATGTATGCTGGCAGGGCCCTGGCCGGACCTTAGTGTATGAGACTTGGGTCTTTGGGCAATGGGCAGGTACATGTGGCTTCTGAATGACGAATTTTAAAATCTTTGTTGTTGCCACGAGGGGTTCTCCGTTTTTCGTCCTCACTTTGTTACCTTCAAGCTCCATTCGCGTAACCGCCTTATAATCAAGGCATTGCGTAACTTTTCAATTTACGTCCTGAGGGCGCCAATCTCAACTCCAACTTTTACCCGCCCACACGCTAATAAGAGCAACACCTGCTGAAACCCTAACCCTGTGATACTGTGAGTTATACCACTATTTACACCTCGTCAATGATCTAACGTAAGAGACAGGCCACTGTCAGTGTGCCGTTTGAGAAGTTCTTCGTAATGGATGCCTACTCTCCATTAGAGTGTGGAGATGCAGCCCCTCCGGGCCCGAAGTTGCGCGAGTGCCCCTTGTGCGGGAGCTCATGCCTATTTCGTTCTCTTCGTCCCGGTTTTCGGGCATTCGACCGGCCCCCTATGCCCCGCCGGTGGGACGAAAGTTCTCACTCTTGATGGGACCCGCCCTCCCCGTATGTGATATACCCTCCTCCTGGCCCCCTTCCTTCGATAAGGCTGGGACTGGGAATGGGCCTCGATCCCATCATTATCCCCCTGGCACCCCTAACAGGCTTGGCGCCGTACTCGACTTCTCAGCTCTACGACCCGCTGGTTTACCGCCCATCTGAACCTGCTGCTTCACAAGTTGCTAAGAGATAGCGAAATGCCGGTACCTCCGTAAGGTTCCGGGTAAGAATGTGTGAAAGCTTAAGTAACTTGAGTTGGCGTTCCCTAGCGGGGGCGATCTGTTGAGTGCTGGCGTCCCAGCTGGCCAGCGTGTCCGGGATGTGCGGGCTGCTGGGAATACCGGCGTTTTGGGAAGGAGTAAGGGCGAGGGTGTCCAAATGCGCTTTCCGTATAATGGCAATGTCGGCTCTACCCGCTCGGAGGACCTCGACAGGCTTCCGTACCCCCTGGAACGGCAAAGCCTGCGGACTAGGATTTTCGTCGACCACTTTAAGTACTATGACGATACCCTTCCGGACACCCGGCCTGCTATCAGAAGGGACGAAGACTTTTCCCTAACGCCTATTGCCGCCCGTGTTGCCAAAGCCCCCGAAACCTTTGACACTGGAATCTGGAGGCCGTCCCCGTCTCCTAGTCCCTACCTGTTCCCCAGGTGGAATCACACTACTGGTGACACTATTTATGCGTTTGGAGCAGTCTAGGCGTCTCTGGTTGTCCTGCATAAGAAAACTTGCATGTTTGAGAACACCCTTGCAGATGCAGTTGGCGGGGTCCACACTTATCTTTGTCCTCCTGCTCGCCTTTACAGGGCAGCCTTTTTGCGACGAAATGGCACGCTTGGAGCACCCCATTGACTGGATGAGGAATTGAAACCATTACGAAAGCCTCTCTATCTTACCTCTATGACCGAGCTTTGACTACATCTCTTTGGGTCGCACTGTCGAGCTCAGGCCATCTCCCGATTTCGCATACCGAGCCACTGCCTACTCAGACGCTCTCAGCATTATTGGGTACTTCACAGTGGGGGAAGAGCTATCCATTTCAAAGTACCCCGACGCAGCCCTCGATCTCAGTCAGGAGACCATGGCCCTTTGTCATCATACCTTTGGCCACTCTCACAAGGAGGTGGGATGCGGTCACACAGTCAACCAAGCCGTCAATAATTTCCCCCAGTTCCAGCTTACCGTCGACGATGCGGTCATCCTCACGACTTCCACCTCCGCCGAATTTATAGGAGAGCATCAGCAACCGCATGCCGGAGCGCAGTGATTCCCCCATCAGACCAACAACCATGAGATGACGGTTCTTAGACACATGAGAGTTGTCACAACCATCCAGGCCGTTCAGTGATACCGGCGGGACTTGAGCCACCTCTAAATATGTGCAGGAACAGCTGGCACCGCAATGGTGTGTGTGTACGTGATGGAAACTGGGAAACCCAGTTTGGCAAGCGACGGGTCAAGTGCCGATGTGACCTGGTCACGTCGTTAAACTGCCCAATTCGCAAACTTTCGCCCAAAACAACCGTTTTTGGACACCCTAGAAATCAATATAACCACCAAGCGCTCACAACCATTGACTTTTGCCTGTCCATACCGGAAGGCCCCACCATGAACTTGTACGCTTAGGGCTACGGCCCCTACTTCCACAATGTCTGGGGGCGGCTATTCCTCACTGTTGAAGTCCCATCTCCTCCATCAACCTCTTCCCCGTGGTCAATTGGTAAGGGGAGATTGACCTTCTTATTGGTGAGACTTTGTCCTAATACCCACTTCACGAAGGACTCTCCGCACTACCGCTGAACGGTGTGGCGCCTATCACCCCACACCCGGGATTCGACCTGAACACAATGGGGAGCCAGCCTGGACTCATCCCCCCTCCTAACGATTCCCCGATACTGGACTGGCTTTTGGATCCCTTAGTGCCGCCTCTTGCGGCTGAGGCGACGATGAACTTTCAGCAGCCACTATTAGCAGTGGATCAATCCCCGGAGACCGCGGGTTCAATATCTCATCAGAGTGTCATCTGGGACGCTGGCCCTCTGCCCATTTTTTCACCTCCACTTCCCGACCATGGCGTCGCCCCGCCTCCAGCCACTCCGGCCATAGTAGACCCTCGGAACATTAATGCCGTTCTCGAGGTTACGGCGCACCACACGAACGTGGCAGTAAACCGATTCAGCTGCCCACTGTGCTTTAGGGCTCACACCACCAAACGAACTTTGCATCGGCACCTATGGACGCACTATAGAAAATATGCGCAGGAGAACAATATCCCGTCGGAGTACGGGGAATGCCCTGTCTGCCACCGGAACATGAGGAAGGATAACCTCAAACGGCATGCCGATACGTGACATGGGAGGAGGCTTGCATAGGGTATTAGATATACCCCTTATTGCTATACGTGTGTTTTGTGTGGATTTATATCTTTACCTTATGGATGTCGGAAAAAAGTGGAAGGGGGTTTATAAGGAAAAGGATTTAGGTTTTTGGCGACGTCTGTAAAGAAGCGTCTGCCTGATGATGGGTATGGAATCTTGGAGGATTTTTTTGGTTAGATTTTGGGCCTTTTGGAGGGTAGTTCCGGGTGTGGAAGGGCCTCGTTGATCGTTTTTACTGTTCAATACGGATGGCTTGAATAATGATAAGCCGTATTTCCTTTTTTTTATTTATCCGTCGGTCTCGCAGGATGGATACACCCCCTTTTTTGCGAGTTTACGGGCTAGATATGATGGCGGGGATATAGAAGCTAATATAGCAAAACAATGTGGAGACAGAGTGCTTTGTGACCTGGTTGATACATTACGAGAGGTAATATTACTGTTCAGTAAAAAGGGAAAAAAAACATCCAACACCAGGGGTTTGCTGGTCGTTACCGACCCAACTACTAGTCTGGCCCTTACTGGTTTATTGATGGGAAAGTGGATGGGATCCCGAGTTCTCCAACGGGTATGGCCGTATGTGGTAGATTGATGTCGAATTCTCGATGATGAAGCGAGAAGGGGGGGGGTGGGGTTGTGTGAGTCTCAGGGGTAGGTAAACAAACACCCCACTTTGGCGGCCCGCGCAACAGTGCAGACGTGCCCCGCTTCCCCTCCAAGTCAACTAACACAGACACGAGATCGGGGACGTGAAAACGACATCAACCGCTTGTTAAAATAACCTATATTCCTGGTCTATCTCTGTTCATCAAGGCATGTGCGTTTGCACTGTCGCTGCATAAAGCCAACTCTCTCTACTCACAACACGCTGTTTATACCGTGTCGCGTTAACCGATCTCCCTTCCCAACAGCTGCATACACAGAAAACGGGTATTAACCCCTGCTTTTTATCTCCGACAGTATGAGCGCTGCTTCCTGATCCCTGCGTGTGGCTGGTCCCTGGGTCCAGGTGATAGGGTTTGTGGCTCGAGTGGTTGTAGCTTCTTGGTCCCCGCCGCTACTTTGGCTCCCTGGCTCTTGAGTTTGGGCAGACGAACAGGTATAAGGGGAAGTGAAAGGATAGCTTTGGAACTAGGAAGAGCAACCTCGACACCCTTCCTGGAGGTGTCTGTGGGTGGTTGTGTTTTCCCCTCGTCTAACGCCACTGGCGTTTCCACCCCGTTGATCTTCTTCCATGTTAACAGTTTCCGTTTGCGATTCTTAACCGCGGCTGAGATCAAGTCGACCTGTTCATTATCCAACAGGGATGGCCGAAGACCAGGCAAACGTGTGCTCTCCGGTGTCGTCTGTTCCTTATGTGGCGTGGTGGCCTTCTCATCTGCAACCAGCTACTCAGTGGCCCTATTAGATGACATGCTATGGGACTTGAGCACTGCAGGTGCTAATTTCCACTATCTCGTTTTCTTCGGCTTCGGTTCTGCTAGGGCAGGAGATGAGGTAAGAGACGTCGTCCCAGTATTGCCAGTAACCCAGTGTAACTCCTCTATTATTTTCTAAAAGAGATAGGCAGCATTTTGCTTATGATTGCGGATTAATGCCGGGCGCTTGGCATTCGGGTTTAGCTTTCGTTCGACCTTAGCCTTTGGTATCCGAAGAGGCTTGGGTGGTGGTGGCGGCGGCGGTGGCTGTGGTGGTTGCGATGACGGGGCGGCCTCTTGTTACGAATCCTCTGGGGTGTCGCTTACGCCTTTATTAGTGCCCACCAGTATACTGTCCTTCACTTCATCAGACTTCTTTACCTGCCCGCTGCACTCTCTTCGCTTGATCGCGGCTGCTTTCGCGCTCTCGCGCCGTTTCACGGTGTCGCTGCCACCGCTCTTCCAAGGTGCCCTTGGAGGTTTCGTCTTCTCGTCCTCAGGTAGGGTAGCTCTGAGGGGTAGCCAGAGGGTTGGCTTCCTCTGCTGCAAATCGCTAACCTAAGCATCGCAGTCCCATTGGACCCAGAAGTCAAGAACGTCTGCCCACACGCTCTCGGGTGGCTTTGTAAAGTTCATAAAGACGACCTTGCCCCCACGGTCGTGTACGGCTTTTGCGAACTCCCTGACGAGCACCTTGAGGCCATGGACTTGTATGCTGGTGCTGAGGATGAGGAGCATATCGGGCCCCAGAGAGAGATTATGCTGAATAATTGGTCTGATGAGGTGCGTATGTGGATGTTCTTCGCCATAAAGCACAATGTCGGGGCAAAGCTTTCCAACCCCGAGCGCGCGCTTCCCTTACTCTTGGCGAGTTGCTGTAGCCCCGGCGTAATGTGGATAAGCTGGCTGCCGGCCAGCCATAGTGTCTGTAAGTCTCGTTTCTTCGTCCCAAGGCAAGGTGCGCCCGCAGTGAAAGCAACGTAGTTCGCCGAGGGAGCCATGAAGAAATATGCACTCGACACCACGGTTGGGTCATTGTGATCCTGAGGCTACTGAGGCTGCGGATAGACCAGCCAAGGATGCATTCGCGGTTGCATCAGCTGAAGGGTCGTCTAAGCTGGGGCTGGAGGCTGGCTTGGCGCCGGAGCAGATGCCTCTGCATCTTTCGTTAACCCCTTCACACCTCCCAAGCTCCGACCTGCCCTCGCCAAAAACTGGTATCGACTCCCAGCCCCCAGTTCCAGCGATGTAGAAAGAACTACACGCTCTTTAAGTTGGTTGATGTTCTGGGTGTAGTATTATACGAGTTTCCTGCTGTCTCTGAGGATGCTGACGAAATGGTGACTGCTTGTGGGCTCGGCCCTGTGAACCTTTTGTCTTAAACTCGTAGTAAAGGTGTAGAAGACGGACATTTTTATCGGGTAAGACCATATTTGAGCGTCGAAAAGATCTTTCCCCTTTAAAACTGGTAGGAATGTTTGGCTGGATGTTGAAGCGAAAGACGTTTGCGAAGGGTGGTAGGTTTACTAACAGAGCTGACGGCTTTAGCTGATCGACGTTTAACAGGCGGGCCCGGGGCGTGTTCCTCCTCGGTCGTGTCCTCCATAGTAATATTTGTCTCCGCCTCACAATTGACCGGCTTATCACTAAATGGTGTGCTTTGCGGTGACGTGACTGCAGGGATTGATCGGGGACTGTGGGCGCGCTCGTTGCACTCGGCCTTGATGGCGCTCTCGGTGCCACGGCTTTGCTGACATTGCCCGTCATCTTGTCGCTGTTCTTCGGAGGCATCAGAGTCCATGGACTTAATTCCTTCGCGCGAAACTTTCCTGCGCTTCGCCGGCCTGTCGGAAGCAAAATCGATCGAACGGTCGGACTCATCGCTATCGCCATTGTCGCTCGATGGTGGAAACTTTGACTCCGACATCATGAAAAATGCAGCGGCTAGCGCTTCCGGATAAGTCAAGGACACTCTACCCCCTCCGTGTGCGAGCGGGCCTCCTAGTTTGGTTTGGTGACCATCTTGACGTGGCGGAAAGCGATTAAAGGTGTTCGAAAGCGGCTCCACAATCCTCCTGTCGGGTTTTGCACGAAGCCGGGGGGAGGGCTCCCAGGCGGACACTCATTCACTCTGGGAGCACCCTGGGTAAGATCCTTCTCCAGAGCGAAAGTTTTCATCAGGACCGCAAACACATCGTTGGCCACATCTTGATTGCACGGCCGTGCTCGAATATCTTTTCGAAAACCATTTTGGAAGACGTGTGAAAATGTCTGTAAGAGGCGAACACGGGAGTAAGGTTCCATCACTAAGCTGGAGTGGCGCTAAACCGTGATGATACTATACCGCAATACCTGGTCATCATTGCGCTTGGTGAAAAAAGTGTCTACAATGATAAGTTGTTCAGAAAAATGGACAACTCGACCTGGGCGCAACCGCTTTAGAGATACAGAAAAAGGTGGAGAGCAACACTTTGGAATCCGAATACAATATACATGATTTATCGACGTGTTAAAATTGCAGGTTTTTTCTTCTCCTTTAGTTGGAGTGAAGGAAAGCGCGGCTAGGTAGTGGTGGTGGTAGAGGTCCTAAAACTGGGTCCTCGTAACTCCACCGTGTCAAATTCAACGTGGTCACCAGAAACGCGGTAATTCGAAGTCGTCAAGTGTGTTGTGCTCGGAGGAGTCGTCTGGAAAACCGAGAGCTCCTGAAGAGTGGCCCAACCGCTCGCAAGAGCGGCTGACTAATAGTGATTACGTAATTTGACACACCGCGATTTTAGGCCCGTGGCAACTGTAGCCGAGGCAGCCCAGAACTGTGACCCCCTCGCTCAGTCTGGCTCAGTCTGGCTCAGGCCAAGGCGGCAACCGCTCAGTTCCGAAGAAGGAAAGGGAAATTCATGGTGTCGAT
>Ga0247770_1001283_pt1 | contig 20478 bp, 27 predicted proteins | sample UWRJL136409B6_FD_179943 | JGI IMG/M metagenome (GOLD analysis project Ga0247770, IMG submission 179943) | Plant litter microbial communities from Arlington Agricultural Research Station in Wisconsin, United States - UWRJ-L136-409B-6 | ecosystem: Environmental > Terrestrial > Plant litter >... | reverse complement strand
TGAGGGGATTGTTAGCAGATGGAGGGCGGGGGCGGAATGGGGATTGGACGTACTCATTGTTGTGAATTGGCGCGTCGGGCGCGTGGTGCGGAAAGAGCGATGCGGAAAGAGCGATAATGCCGCCGAAACGAACCCCGGAAAACGGCGCTGATGATGTCGGGGGTGGAACGGGAGGCGCACGGCGATCGTCTGGGGAGGATGCACGCGCAGTGTTAAATAACCCACCGCACGCGAGGGCCAAGACTGCCTAGGTCGGTTTTTTTCGATCACCCTAGCGCTTTGTTTGCCCAGAGATCAGTGGATGAATGCGCCATCGCCAACGCGGATGGAGATTGTGCCGCGATTCGAGGTCCCCTCGTGGCCGGGGAATGCGGTCTGGGTGGGCGGCGTCTCGTGGGTAATGCGTGAAAAATGCAGGGTGGTGTCATCGATGCCGAGCTGCTGTCCCGAATCGGGTATCAGGCCAGCGGTGATCGAGGCGTCGAAATGGCGAAAACGGGTTGCCAAGACCAGGAATGCGCAGCATGTGGGGAAGGGCTCGATTGGTGGGGCTCTGCGATCCATTGTGCTGGGCCGCCAGGGATGGACGGGTTCCGAGTCATGGAATGGAAGCAATTTGGCAGTTCGCTGTCAAGTCTTTCCTGGTTCTCAAAACTATAGCCATCCATTGCCTGGTGCGAATTCGAGCATTTATTACTGGGAGGATTTCCGGGACTGCGTCTTTTGTCGCTTTTGGCAGGCTAATTTGAGATGCATCCTTCCGCTTTGGCAGACCCCATACCCGGAAAATTGGTGCGGGACTCCACGTGGGGTCCCCAGTGTCCCATTTCAGGGACTTGGAGTTGCCTATGACGTGCCAACTCAGACCGGTAATTGGATGGCTCTGCGAAGAATACTCTGGGGCTGAAGCATTTTCTGGGAATTATTTTCGTCCAACCTGAAGTGCTGAAGAGAAGCTGAGATGGAAGGGACACAAATACAGATTTCACGCCACGCCAGTAACCAAGCTGAGATATTTGCCGATATTAGGTCTAAAAACGCTTACAGCTTATAGTTGACCAATTATAGGCACTGAGGTGGTAACTTGAAGCTTCACAACGAAGTCCTAATGTACATGATCAACCCAATCGGGATGATGGAGACTTGCGTATCGCACTGGCTGAACTACCTGAAGAGTTGGATGGTATTTACTCTGGGGCTATAGAACGTATCTAGGAGCAAGGAAAGCATGATGCCGTATACGCCATACTGTTGTTATCGTGGATTGTGGTAGCGAAGCGACCCATGACCGTCTTCGAGATGCAACATGCTCTCCCTGTGCAGCAAGATTATACCAACGACTACTTCGATGTCAATTTCGTGCCTGAGTAAGACCTTTTGTCCACCATCTGCGCCGGTCTTGTCAGTATAGACAAGAGTAACATCATCAGGCTGGTTCACTACACGGCACAGGAATACTTTGAGTGTGTGCGCGACGACAAATTCCCCACGGCGGAGCTGGTCATCGCCCGCAGCTGTCTCCGCTACCTGCAGTTCGCGGCCTTCTACGCTGGGCCTTGTGACACCGACTCGGAGATGCAGCAGCGGCTTGAAGAGTACCGGTTGCTCGAGTATGCAGCCCAGAACTGGGGACACCACGCCCTGGCGGTGGGCGAGGAGGTACAGGATCTCAGCATGCGCCTCCTGGATGACGAGGGCAGGCTGCAGACCCTCAGCCAGGTAATGCATCTCGCCAAAGACCGTTACCCGCGGTACAGCCAAGCGTTTCCACGGGGCGTCAACAGCCTCCACATCGCAGCCTGGTTTGGTTTATACCGTCATACCGATGTCATTTTGGTTACAAGAGTCGGCGCAGCTGTGCAGAGGGATTCCAACGGGCAGTCGCCTCTGCTCTGGGCGGTGAATAACGGCCATGTGTACATCGTTAGACGGATCCTGCGGGTGTTCAAGGTCGATATTAACGACCAGGACGTAGCTGGGCGGACAGCACTGTCTCTCGCGGCCCGACATGGCCACTTGACTTTGGTTAAGGACTTGCTGGCGCTTGGAGTGAAATCAGACGTGCTCGATACCACTAACTGAGGCCCGCTGTCGTGGGCCGCCGCCGAGGGCTACGTAGAGATCGTCGACCTGGTTCTGCTCTGCGACCCCAAGCTCGATCTAAACGGCCGCGACAAAACCTATGGGCGCTCTCCCATTGGGTGGGCTGCCATGGCGGGCCATACTGATGTTGTCCGGCGGCTGCTTGTGTGCGATGGCATTGACTTCAGCTAGCGTGACTCCGTATACGGCCAGACGCCGCTGATGTGGGCGTGCGAGCACGGATTCATCGACATTGTGCGGATGCTGCTAGAGAAGGACGGTCTTGATGTCAAAGAGGGCGACGATACGGGCGAGTCACCGCTCATTGTCGCGACACGGAATGACCACGACGAAATTGTTCAGATGCTGCTGCGGTACCAGGGCGTCGAGACCGGGCTGCGATAAACACAACTGGAAGCCGCTGCCTCGGGGGACATGCTCCGATGGTGGAAGGCGTTCAAAGTGAAGCTCGCTAAGAACCCGACTGCCCATGAAGCGTCCCCCCTCACTCTGCCCGATCTCCTCGTCTGGGCCGCCAGGAATGGAAACACTGCTCTGGTCCAGGATCTCATTGGTACCATGACCGTGGATGTGAACTACGCCGATAGCCTGTACGGCCGGACACCGCTCTGCTGGGCTGCGCATGGCGGCTATATGGATATGGCGTGCGCCCTGCTTCAAGTGTCTGACATAAGTGTCAACAAGAAGAACAATTGCAAACAGAGCCCGCTGTCACTTGCAGCCCAGGAAGGCCACCTGGACGTGATCGAGCTCCTCCTGGAACAGGAGGGCGTCGAGGCCGACGCGGCCGATATCTTGGGGCGAGCAGCGCTATCGTTCGCAGCCGGCAACGGCCACGACGAGATTGTGCAGCGCCTGCTGGCCCGGAACGATGTCGAGGCAGATGGCATGGACCACTACCGCGAGACGGCCCTGTCGTGGGCCGCCGAGCGTGGACACACGGCCGTGGTGCGTACCCTGCTTGCGAGCGGCCGGGTCTGCGTCGACTCTCGCAACATCTATCGTAGGACGCCGCTCTCGTATGCCGCAGGTAACGGTCACGGGGATATTGTACGCCTACTCCTCGACGACGGCGGTGCCGACCCCCTCATCGAGGACAACCACCACCGCACCGCGTTGATGTGGGCGGCAGGAAATGGGGAACAGGCCATCACTCAGCTGCTGTCTTTATATATGGAAACTAAAAAGATGGAGGTGGGCAGTCGGCTGGCGATAGCAGATAGAAGACGACTGGTTCATTTTCGCGATGCTTCTCCGTCTGGTAGAGCCGGAGGTGTCAGGAACACGGCGCACTGGATTCGATCCAAATGATGGGGGTTGCAAAGATGTAATTGTATTGCTTGTTGTGGTTCTGGCTTCCAGCTAGAGTCCCTTTCTTTCTGACAGTTTCTACTTAGACTAGAAGTCTATTGGGAAATGTGAGTTACGAGAAAGCTCGCCTTACAGTGCTAAGTCTTAACAGACCTACGAGTTATACGTTAGACGAAGTTAGCGACGCTCCACGACGACCGAGGATAGCCGCTTCCCTTGCGAAACAACATGAATCCAACCCCAAAGTGGATTCATCATGAAGATTACCTTACCGAGATGTTCTGGTCTGACTCTCTGTGCGAAGTATAGCGGGCGACGCGACGAGCTGGGCGCAGACCAGGAAGCTTGATGTCAATGCGAGGGACAGCTGCAAGAGAACGGCGCTTCACTGGGCGACTGAATTCGGCCATGAGGAGGCTGTGAGGCAGCTGCTTGACACCGAACAAGTTGATGTCTATTCTCAAGATCGTGCGGGTGATACGCCGCGGGACTTGGCGGAGTTTGTGCGTGCGGGTACTCTGGCATTGCTGAAGGTCGGTACGAGTTTGCGTAAGAACGCACTTGATCCTAGATAGTACTTGCTGACAGATGGCCGGAGTTTCTCTTGTATTTCTGTTAAGCGTGAAGTAAGCGCTGAGGGGAGGTGGGACGGATATGAGGACTCTGTGGCTTGATCTGTGACCACTACTCGTGTGAACGAGACTCTGTGTTGGCCGTCAGACACCGCTGTAACACAGCAGCTGCAGGACCATTGCATTATCCAATAGGCGAACGGAGGTTGCCCGTTTCTTGCCCCGATCCGGCCGTTCAGCTAGCCTCTGCAGGGCGAGAGCCATCAGATAGGCACTAGGCCAGCCAATGTCGGCTCCCCGCAATGTACACAGGTATGCTAAACAAGGCTTAGTGTGCGGAGTTGATTGTTGTGGCTTGGGCTGAAATGTGAGCAGTCGGTGATCTAGAACTTGAAGATCACAAGAGGAGTCTCAGACAATTTGATCCTGGGTGGCGGTATCGCTTCGCGCACAAGTACGGTACTTGTACCTCCTATAAGCCGAACTAAACTCTGTGCTCGTCTTTCCTCCACACCTTTGACCTGAGGCGCCAAACCAGCATTTCTACACAGCGCGTCGACACCAACCCTCCTCGCCGATTACCATGACCGAAGTCGAGAACGCGGCGCCGCCAACGGATACCGATGGCCGCACTTTCGAAAGGGTGAAAGGTTAATATGGGTTCGCGCTTACAGTGACGAAAGGCTCAACTCGTAGCATAATGATCGACTGTAGGAATCGAAGCGCCTGAGTTATTTTCGTGGGCGTGGTGATTGGTTGCACGGCTGCAGAACTTCTCGACACTCGATAGCGCGCTTGCCTCAAGTGAGAGGGCTGCATGGGGACTGCCAGTGACAACGCTGGATTGGCACTGGCACAGTGATCAAGCTCCGAGCGATATTTGGGTCGCTCTTCCCCACCCGACTTCTCCAAACGCATTTCCCCAAATGCACTTCCCCATTCATAAGTGAATCCAAGTTTCGTCGGCAACTGACATTAACACGCTCACCGGAGCACTGGCATACGAGATGGATCCGCCACCGCTTTGTCAATACTGCGAAGTGATTGCGGATTGGTCTCTAGATGTCGGCCGCGAGGTTGGCGACGAGGCAGAAATCCCTTGGCACCCAAGTCCGGCGTCCTTGACTGCTTCTCAACAGCATTGCCCCCTCTGCGCCATGGCCGTGAAGTATTTCTCCGACTCTGATCTCGAAGATTGGTTTCTATCCCAATCCGCGCCTCACGTGGTTGATCTGAAGAAGACACTGGGACTCACACGGCTAACGTGGAGGCTTGTCCTTGACCCTGCGGATGCTTCTCATACCGAGGGGGGGTTCTTTTGGCTCGTTGATGTAGATAGTAAGTTCAGCCATTGCCCGTATAATCGCCCATGGTGAGCATCCGGGCAGACATCGTGTTCTAACAAGACGTCCGTTCTCAGCGCCCCTTGGACAGAGGGCTATTTGGCGGGATGATGCTCATGGGCGCGCGATATTTCAGGATCGAATTGCGACCATCAAGGAGTGGATGGGGGAATGCCACCGACTGGGGAGATATCATGAAAGATGCAAAGCGCATAAGCCGTCCAAGCTTCCAAACCGACTTCTGGATCTCCATACTTCTGACGGTACGGGGAACAGCTCCGACATCAAGTTGGTTGTAACCGAGGGCTTGGACGCCAGCACCAAGTACGCAATCTTGTCACACTGCTGGGGCCCGCCTTCAGTCGATCCTCCTCTCAAGACTACATTGCCTTTGGTTGACGAATTTCTGGCCACTATTCCCTTCAAGTCGTTGCCCAAAAACTACAGGGATGCTGTTATGATGGCCCGGATCCTTGATATCCGATATCTCTGGATTGACTCGCTCTGTATCATCCAGGACGACCCCCGGGACTGGGAAATGGAGTCCGCAAACATGGCATCCTATTATCAAGGAAGTTATCTGACTATTGCAGCTGGAGCTTCTGCCGACTGCCACGGAGGATTCTGCCGGGATTTGGACCAGTCACCACTGTTTCGGGTGTTCGCACCTGGGAACAGTTCACGCCGCATCGCAGTACGGGAGACGGCGGCGAGAGAGAATTCCTTGCGTTACCCAGAGGACAAGAAAATTCCACTGCTGAGGCGTGGTTGGGTCCTTCAGGAGCAAGTGCTTTCCCCCCGAACCGTCTTCTGCACCGACACCCATCTCTTCTGGCAGTGCCATAGCCTGTTCACATCTGAAGACGGCGCCGTTCACATGCCCGGTCTTCACAGCTTAGGTGACGTATTCTCACCCGAATTCGATCTGAGCAACAAGAACAATGCTCAAGAGCTCTGGCAGCAGTGGATCAAAGACTACTCACATCGAGAACTGACGTATCCTACTGATCGTGCGCCTGCCATTGCCGGCCTCGTGGAGTTCTACCAGTCGGAGACGGGCCATACGCCACTTCCCGGCCTGTGGAAAGAAAGCCTTTGCTATGATCTCAGCTGGCAGTGTGCCCAGTCGCGTGAGTGGCGCGCAGGACTGCACAAACCCCAAGCCGCTCTACCCGAGAAACCAAACAAATTCCCGGCTTGGTCTTGGCTGTCTGCCCTGGGCTCAGACGGTCACACGGATATTTTCATGGCGGGTAAACAGACACCTTCGACAACGGCGCGGTTGGAGGTGGTGTCGGCAGCTGTATTGTGGTATGGGCCCGCCTTTACATCGGAGCTGCAGAGTGCCAAACTCAGGCTCAGGGGTCTGGTGAAGAAAATCAATCTTGATCAATTTTCCGAAGATGGCATCGAATCCTCAGGAAGCTTCTTTCTTGACAAAACAATTGACGGGGCGGTTGACGGAAACCCCTATCCGGTGACGCTGCTTCACCTGTACCAAGAGATTACTGACCTTCCTGACGGGATCGAGGAGCCAGAGAGGGATTACTGTGGTGTATACGACACTGTCTTGGTTTTGTCTGTGCCTTGCATGGATGATGGGGGTTATCGTCGTCTGGGGCAGGGATTGGTTCGCCATACTGTACCCTTGCAAGTTGGCAAAGACGCTGTTGGCAAGCGACATCTTGATTGTTTCTTTCAGGACCAAGATCAGAGGGTTATTGAGCTCATCTAGTAGTCGATGAACCCTACGTAGAGAGGTACGAAAGTTTATATCGTCGTCAATCTTTGCCGACGCATTTCCTTCTCAACAAACCCAAAGCAAGATCAAACTATGTCAGCTCTGTGTTCTCCTATATTCAATTGAATCACTCTCTCCTGTCGCGAGTGCTTCTGTCCAGATCATCTCTCCTTTCGACAATCGAAAATTGCCCCTAAAACCCGCTTGCCGGCCCGTTTCGTCCGCTGCACCGTCCATCCACCGCGACGATTTCTTTTTCAGACAAAATGGAATCCCCCATCGAGAAGAGTCCCAGGGCTTGTGCAATGATGGCCGAGCAGATTCTAGAACGTAACTGGCTTGCGGAATTGCGACTCGCCAGCAAGATGTTCAGCGGCGGTCAGGCCCGTCCTCTTTCGAGAATAGCACCAGGTGACAAGTCGAGTGTAAAGTCTCGCTGGCGTCCTTTGCCCAGCATCGCAAAATTTGCTGGGTCAGAGAAATTGTCATCGACAGAAACATGAACAGGGTGTACGGCGATGAGGGGTTGCGACAGTTGCTGGCGAGCCTGCCGCTTCTGGAGAAGTTTACGTATGTCACCCTTGCAATCATCAACCATGGGCGTCATTGAGGCTGGCTTGAATCCTACGATTTTTAGGCTTTTCTCCAAGCCCGACTTCAAGAACTACGGGTTGGGTGGAAATCCGCTTGAGCGTTCGACTGTCAGCATTTTGTACCAGTCGTGCCCAAGGATCAAGTCGATTGTCATGGACTTCAGTTACGCCCAATGCACTTGGACGGATTGCCACGAATATGTGTCTAGATACGGGCACGAAAAAATTGTCTTAAGTACATGCCGTCTATGCCGTATGTCTTAAGTCTTAAATATACGACTGGATACACCTCTGAGAAAGTATTTTATCTTTCCCAGATTCAGAGCACCTGTCAAATAAAACGGCAATTGTCACTGCATAGAAGTAATGAACGTTACGTGCTTTTTAGCGCAGTGATAATTTATGATAAAAAGAGCCGTCCGGTACTAAGGCTTCGTGTAATTTATCACTGTCTTATTTTAGCTAAGAAAGAATTCGCTCGCTTCACGTTCAATTGCCGTCCGGCGCCCTCTGGAAGCTCGCCGCGGACGAACTCCCCACATCTGATCCGAGGCGTACTACTAACATGCCGGAGTAAGTACGGGAAGAATGCGGAACTGTTGACTGAGACGCATAGCATCCAGTTGGATGTGCTGAATTGGCCGCTGGGGGGGGATTATGGCGGCGCTGCACAGCGAGAAGTGTCTGGATAGGTAGTGGGAAGGAGATCTATAATGATGAGAATGGTGGTGAATACCGATTTGGTGTGCTGCTGGCCAAGACGACTAATAGGCTACAATCGTCGCTGGAGGGTGAGGATTTGACGGACACGGAGCGGTTTCGTAGTTATCTTGAGCCCGAAGCTGAGCAGCGGTACCGTGATCACATTGCGAGCGTCACCGGGGAGAAAGAGAAGTGAGGGCTGGGACCTTGGGATGCTGGCAGGCGGATGTGAATAAAATTGTCCCGAGAAGAACGTATGACGTGGTGTCCGGACCTGCCTGTCCCGCAATAAAATGAGAGGATAACAAACCTTTGAGCACACAAATGGTAACAAAATAAACACAATACCTGTACTCCATGCTGCGCCATTTGTAGTCCCGTAACTACCACGGGAGTCCTTGCTCTCTTTGTTCTGACAACGAACTGGGATATAAGGCGTGGAGTTAACATCGCCAATCACCACCGTTAATGCCGCCATAGAAGCATTTCGCCCTCACGACTGTAACCCAACGCCCCGTATATCTCCCCGGGCCACAGGCCCTGGTTCCCCTGCATGACTTTGACCCGGAGGCAGACGCCCATCCTCGATAAGGGCTTCGCGCCATCCTTTCCCGCACGCCTCTGTCGCGCGTCCTCGCAATTCCAAAGATCTTTCACACGCCGCAACGCATTAGAAATTACCTCCCTTTGCTCAGGGGAATCTGTGTTGAGCAAGTCAGGTGATTACGAACCAATACGCAAAGGATCGGTGGGACAAATCACACACGCCCAAAATGGGAGTTTCTAAAGATGAAAAGTCCTAACAAGATTAACGAAGATGATGAGACTTGCAAGAGGCAGGCAGCAAATTGCGTCCTCAGAGCTGGTAATGACCCAGCTGCAGGTGTCGCTGACTCGGCTTGGGGGGAGATAAAACTGCAGCCAGTTGCTACCCTGCAGCTGCCCGGCGTGAAGGGGGTTAGCCAGATGCAATCCTCGCCGGATAGCTCGACTCTATTTGCTGGGACAATGAAGTGGTGTGCGGATGGAACTTGAATAGCGGCACATCGATGCCGGATGGTTGAAATTAGTGGGACATACCTAGGTAGATGATTGCTTCTTACTCGTAGTTGTGGCTATAACTTCGAGAACTCTATTTACTTGGTCTTTGTTTTGCACCATCCATCTCCAATCTATACCTGAGTGAATTAAGTTTGTCATGCGTGAGTGGAGAAAAGCCGTGTAAGTGGAAGTGGGGCTTCCCCAGGTGAGATGGTACGGCACCCGACCTCCAAACAACCACCACAACCCCACGCAAGACTTCGCGAGTGATCTCACCAACATTCATTTCGCGCAGCGAGAAACATGACACAACCATCAATCGGTTGCGCTTCCCTCATCTCACCCTCCATCTCGATCATCTCTTCGCGATTACTTCTCTCAACCTTCTGCTGATCCCTCATGTCAGACCCCAACGATATGATAGCTCGCCGCGAGACTTTCCGTCCGCCGTTTCTCCATCCCATCGACGAGTTCGAGACCCTTCCGCTGGCAGGCCGCTCCGGCACCGCCTACGACCTCGACGACAACCAGAAGCACGAGATCCTCGAGGCGGTCACGACCAAGCACCAGATCAAGACTTCGCAATGGAGCCTGCGCCATACCGATCCCTTCGGAACCGGCCCCGCCATGAGGGCCCTGCGCGACGCCCTCTGTGGCTCCCCCCACTGGTCTCCGCCCACCGCTGACGTCGGCCGCCTCGCCTTCCCCGTCGAGATCCTCTTCACCATCCTCTCGCACGTCGACATCGCCACGGCCCTCACCTTCGCCCAGGTCAACCGCCGCGCCCGCCAGATCCTCGCCGGTAGCATGACGCAGTACCCCGCCATCACCACCCACGCCCTCCACGTCGTCCACACCATAACCCGCCTCCGTGTCACGCCCTACCTCACATTCTCCGACCTTAACGCCCTCCTGCTCAACGACGCCTGCGCTAACTGCGGCGACAACGGCCGCCTTTTGTATCTCCCCACCCTCGAGCGCGCCTGCGAGATCTGCATCGACAAGGACCCGTGGTACAAGGTCATTCGCCTCGGACCGAAGCAGCTCAAGCAGATCCACGAGCGCGAGGTCCCTCCCTTCCCACTCATCTACAGCCAGGCGCCGCGGCAGACGAATTTCTTCCGAGCGGTGGATATCCCCGGGTATCACTGGATCATGGCGGTGCGGAACTACCCCGAGTGGTTTGAGAGTACCGAGAAGGTGGGCTTTATGCCGGTCAAGATGGCGTGTGTGAATCTCCCGGCGGTGTACAAAGGTGGGGGATGAGATGGTGGTGAATCATGGGAGGGCGTTTAAGGGGTGTGTCTGGGCGCCGAGGACGACATATATTTGGTATGGTGTGAGGGGTGTGGGCGATGGCGTGTATTTTAGGCTGCTGCAGAAGAGGAGCTATTCGCCTGAGTGATACTTTGAGCACTTTTAGGTGGTGTCGCGAGGCGCAGAGCATTTGGGAGAGGGAGTCTGGTCGGAATGGCGACGACATTGCTGGAGGTGAGTTGGATTGGGACAGGTCTTTGAGGAAGTAGACTGACTGATGAATGTGGAACAGTGAGTAAAGAGCAGGTCCGGGCTTGGCTCCATCGGTCTGAGGCCGAATGGGAGTGAGATGTGTCTGTTGAGCTCAACGGGTCAACATGGGGGTTTGGTGTATTGTAGAGCGAGGTTTTACATGAGGATTGGGCCAGGGCCTGGGTAGGATGTGTCATGGGCTCACCGGCTAAGCACGGACTGGAGTGTATTGTCGACCAAGGTCATAAATGAAGATTGGGTTCACACAGGATGTGTCGATTGAACTCAAAGGCTCAGCACGGGGATTCGGGTGCCGTGGAAGGACTCTCTTGTGTTGGCGGTTAGGAGTTTGGCTGATGTTTGGACTAGCTGTCAGGATTATTTGTACAGAACCAATGTACCGATATTTGTGTACTTTCTGGACCACAGGTGGCTGATGTGTTCTCGTGACACTTCCACAGCCTTCTGCATCATCATCGACCAATGTTTGCCAATTCAACCCCTTTCGGTCGTTAGTCTCAACTACCAACGTTAATCAGTACCTGAGGCTCTAAATCAAATGACCCTCTAGACCACACCTAAGGACCTCTCAAGCACCCGAAACTCACTCCCTTCACCAAGCTCGCCGACACCAAGACCAACCCCATCAACTACCGTACTAGTAGTAGTGACATCGGGTAGTATCACCTAGCCGATCAGGCCTGGTAACGAAGGAGGAAATGCATCAAAATAACTCCAACTATGTCTTGAACGCTTCTCTTATTCCATCCCTCGTAATCGCTTCTGCGTTTGTTCATCTGAGACAAAGTCAGCACTTCATACAGCTCAAGAGATCTGGCCTCACTTACATCCACTCCATTCGATGCCATTCTTGGCCTCTGTAACGTGCATGACGGAAGTCAACTTCCTCTTTACAATAGTCGGAACCTGTCCCTCCCTACCCTTGCTTAGACTGTAGCTCTCTGCTGACGGCTGGTTAAGCATGATGGTCAAAGAATCATCCGAGGCGGTTGGAACACGGAGACTGATGCCTGTGTTCTGTAAGCTGAAGGACCGGGGTAGTGACAGTAAATGGACCTGGCTGGTGGTTGAATAGGCCCCCATCGACCCGAGTCTGATGTTATTTTCTGTGGTGCCAATGACGAGCGCTCTCTTGGCGTCACCCTGTCCGCTAGTTGGGCAGAGGTGGACTTCCGAGATGACCTCACCTGGCTGAAGATGAGAAACCTCGAATTTTGCCAATTTCCCGCTACCAAAAAGCGCTGGCTCAGCCGCTCCCTTGTTGCTGCCCGGGTAAGGTGTCTCCATGATACGGCGCTGTGGCCGAGGTTTGATCATCCCCTGTGGAACTCGTAGCACCTCGACTTCGTTCTTGTTCTTGGCCAACAGATACTCGCCACAGCGAGAAAATGTCACACTCTTTATGATGCAGTCGGTACGGCACCTCTGGTGGTCTTTGCATTCATTCTCATTACGAGGGGCGAGCGACACACGGAGGGTATACGCATTACTAATGTAACACTTGTCGAGTGGGGTTCGTAAATGTTCCGGCTTCGAGTTTTCTGTTCTCACCGTCAGCTGCCCATATAACGACTATTCGATCGTGGTCCACACCACTTAGGATCACAGAATACGCAAGTGAATCTTTAACTAACCGTGAAGAAAGTCCCAAACCCAGACCTTCCTCTCAGACAAGAAGGCGAGCGGCGTCTGTTGAGGATGGAATCTCAAGTCGGACACCCTTGGGAGGCCTAGCCTGACCATGGAGCTGCGGACGAGCCGGCTTCCGAAATTGGTCCCGTCGCTGATCTCAAACACGGCCAATTGTGTGATGCATGGTTTTTGATAGTCGGCGAAAGCGAGATACTTCCCGTCCGGGCTGAAAGAAACTCTGTATGCATACCAGTCACGCCAGGCGGCGCGAAAAACCACCGGGAAAGGAGTAAGCTCGCCAGGATCAAAGGTGGCTAGCTGAGACGTCCACTTTGAGCCTGAATAGTCTAGTTGCTGCAGAGGGAGTAGAAATGATCGCAAGAGGCTATCGGTCCCTGAAGCCGAAGGACGGATGTTATAGACCGTCCGAAGAATAGCAAATGTTCGGCAGTCGTGGCCGATAGCTGTTGGAAAAGACGTCTCGAGCCTTTCGTCAAAGCGCTCCGAATCCTGGCCCTCGGACCTCGTATCGTTCAGTCCAGCTGGCTCGGGCGGTTTAGAGGTGCCCTCTCGGAAAGATTGCCGGAGCAGAAGGAGTATCTCCGATTCCGAGAGCGGGATGTCGCAGCCAGCCATTCGCGTTGTCGAATCGGCCGACCAGACTTCGTACCGAGCGATCCAACCAGCGCTGAACCTTTCGACATCCCGGTAGAACGCAGTCGCAATATCTAGCGTTCTCCAGAAGCTCGTAAAGCCCGAGCAGGGATAAATGCTGAGAACGCCAACCACATTCCCATCGCTTGATGTCGACGAAATTGTACAGAGACGTGGAACTTTTGTGCCATCGTTGCCCCTTGGGGCATCCGGAGCCAACACCACTGCTGTAGTTGGTGCATAAGGCAGCTCCGAGAGAATCCCGTCTTCTTGGAAAGCCAACACATCATCCCATATCAAATCTGGCGTTTCCAACAGCTTCGGTGCCCACTCCAAATGTATTTGGCGTATTTCTCTGGCCACAGCAAGGAGTCGCCCTGCCAACTGTTGCAATTTTTGGAGATTCGAATTCACCGCGACGTCGAGAGAGACTGCCTTGTTCGACCAATCTTCTAGTTGCTCTGTAATACCTTCTACCAAGCCAAACCCTGTATAAAGCGTCTCAATCCAGAATGCTATTGCCAAAGGGTTCCTGGCAAACAGGGAGAGCGTATCCAGCAGCTTGCCGCCCCGTGGCGCCTCGTTGGACTCCTTGTGGATAGAAGTTGGTAGATGGAGATTCGTGCTTACCAGGTGATCCACCCAGTGGCGGGCGGTGTAGAAATTGAAGGACCGGGAGAATTCAACCTGTTCGATGAAGCCTAAACGGCCGCGACAACGGTCGATTTTTGATGGAACCTGTGTTGGAGCCTGGTCAAGAAGGCGCTGGAGACAACGAGTCGTGATCTCTACCGCCGCTGTGGGGGGGTCCGGAATGAGTGAGATTGCCATACCAACTCGTGCCCAAGATTGACTTGCTAGGTATTCTCGCGCTGTGAGATGGACATACTGGAACCCTGCCGGCGTGGACTCGATTAGCCCCCCGCAGGCAGAGATCACAGCCGAGGCGAAGTCCCCTTTAGTCTCGGAGTCGTCGACATCTCTCACAGCGGCCTGAAGAGTCTCGTGCCCGCGGAAATTGTCGGTCGTATAGTGTAGCCAGAGCAGCACGTGACGGGCGAGATCCCTCTCGGCCGCATCCATCTGGCTGACGAGGACGGCAATTCTGTCGTACATGGTGTCCAATCCCTCCGGGAAGTGCACGTCCTGGATCGTTCTCAGGCGGGAAGTAGGGGTCAGCGCTGTAGAGTTGAGGTATTTCACCATGAGCTTGGCCCAAAGGAACATCCCGTCCGCCCCGTAAACGAGAATCTCAGCCAGCGCGTCGATGTTGCCAACAGACCTAGGAAGCCTACCTTCGTCCACCAAGTCCCGGAGACTGTGCACCAGGAAGGTTTTGATATCAGGTTTGACGAGATTTCGATCGAACTTGACCTGTCGAGGTGGCGGCACCAAGGTCTGCAGACTGTTCACGTTGGGCCGACTGAAGCACATCAGTTTGATTGGAGCCGTTGTTGCCAGGTCCTTCAGCTTATGCACCACCCTGTATGGCTCGTTAGACTCGTCGATGGCGTCGAGAACCAGTGTGATGTGGCCTAGGCCGTTTGCGCAGAGTCGTATGAGATCGACGAGCTCCTTGGGCGTTGCCGTACGCTGGCCAGAGGCAGATGGAACAAGTTCGTCGGATCCAGAGAATAAGAATTTGTCCAACAAATCGATATCATGGCGATTCTGATGGAGAATCTGGGCCAGAATGGACCGGTAGGCTGCTTCGATGCTTGCGCTTTTGAGGTCGTTGTACTTAAAGAAGAAGTAACATGTGGTGCCGGACCCACCGTCCCCATCATTGATTGCCTTCTCGATCACAGATGAGGCCAATACCGTCTTTCCACAACCAGGGTTCCCTGACTGCTGGTTAGCGAGTTTGGGGGAATTAATACCGGAACGAAAGACCTGAACGAACCGTGCACCCATAGGACCCAAGGAGGCATCTTCGTCCATTTATGGTCTTCTTGTATCAAGGGACTTGTCGCCATCCACTCTTCATACGCCTGATCATGAAATATCCATTGTGCTGTTCCCTCCTCGCGTTCAACAGATTGTAGGGCATCTGCAAAGGACGGTGGTGCCAGCCATTCGAGGAGACGACGTCTAGACAATTCTGGAAAAAAGCATCAGCTCAGACACCCCCGCCAAGTTGCCGGGTGACCAACCTTTAGCCTCCTTTTCCATCATTCGTTTCATCTCCTGAGTTGTGGTTTCTAGCTTATTCGCTTTCTCTCTATCCGCGACAGCTTTCCGCCTTTCATGCTCTGCTCGGGATCTTTCGATGGCGGCCGCCCGCTCCGAATCTTTGGCGTGCTCTGCCTGCAGAATCTCCAACTCATCCATGATGAATTTTCGATGATCGTCCATTCGGGCAAGCAAATCACCGAACCTCGCATCAAAAGGGCTCCATATCACGGATGAAATCATACCCAGAGGGCGTTTGACTTCTGGTAGATCGTCAGTGCAATGTCCTTAGGAAAAGCTCCGATATGGAACGTACTCCCGCTCGAAGCAGTAAAAATCCTCGCAGCGATCTGCAAAAACCCGAATAAGTCTTGGTACACGCTCTCGAGATGTCTTCGCATCCGAGGCGGCGGCGTTCCTTCGAATAACTTTACAATGGCGTCATATTGGGGGAATGATCTCGCTAGACGATCGAGAACGCCAAGGAGCTTCTCAAAGAAGGTAGGAAAGCCAGAGGCTAGCTGGCGTGCAGTGGTGCAGGTTAGTGACAGCCACGGGCGTGTCGTCTGACGGAATCATAAACGGACCTGCAAAACAACACGGAAGGCCCCATAGGCGATGGCCGACGTCGTGTCTGCGCCTCCTAGGACGTTCAAGGCATCGAAGTACGGCTGGAGCTTGTCATTGAGCTTCTTGAAGACAGCTTGGCATTGGGTTATGCTCCTCTTCTGGATCCTCTTTGTCTGGCATTCCAGCTCTTTGAGAGACTTGATTAGCTCATCGGAAGAGGAGCAGGCCGAAAAGGCAGCCCGATCTTTCGGGCCAAGCGTATCGAGGAAGGCCTTCTGGGCGTTCTTAAAAAATTCGTCGCTGGTAGGACTGCCATAGAGCGACATGGCTGGCCGCCTTTTTTGAATGAAGACAATTGGGCAGATTAAGGTATGAAGGTTTGAATGATGGATAGGGTAATCAAGTTAGACGGGACGATCTTTCCGATTCAGCAGTTAAACGTGAGGTGGCCGTGAGGCAGCCCACTCGGTGGGTGGCACGCCCAAGGCATATATGTCCAGGGCGGCCCAACACAGCCACCACTGATTGATCCAAAGTCACAAAAATGTAGCGGCGACGCCGAAGGGGCTGGAGTTCGTGGTGCAGCTCCTCGGAAACGATGATTGGACCTAACGAAGCAGCACCACTACTTGCATACCTAGATGCGTGCATCGCTGCGAAAACGCAGAAAAATGCACGCAGCGCACACTCGTTCGAAAGCCCTTGGAAAAATCTATCTATTCGAGCCACCCACAGCTCCGCGCGCGCAGTGGGTGGTGAAAATATCCAGTTAAAGGGGCAAGGGAATTTCACAACAAAACGCAAGAAGCCCCACCAAAACAACCAATCAAGTGAATAGCCACCCCACCACAAAAATACCCCGCCAGCACTCTCCCTGAGCCACTCGGGATTTGGTTCTTTCGCTGGTGCGTCGAATTAGAACATCTTCGAGCAAACCTTCGATAAGAAACGAACAAAAAAAGAATCCCATCACCTCCTTCATCGCCCCTACCGACAATCCCACGCCGCTTCCGTATTAACATCCACATCCGTCTTCACCAACGTCTTCACCTTCGGCGCCCTGCAAATCGGTCTCTGCTTGACAATAGTGAAATTGGACGGACAGAAGGTGGTAACATTGAACGCCGTTGCCGTAAGCCTCTCCGGCGCCTTATTCCTCATGCCACTCCACTAACGCTATCAACGCATCGTACTTGGCGTCCACCAGCCCGGTGTTGTTAGGCATATAGATGATATTGTTAAGGTATACCTGTCCTAGTCTAGTTCCACCGATATACTAGGGTAGGTTGTAGGCTAATGCAAAGCTGAGAAGTACGTAGTAGGGCATGCTAGGGATCTTAAAGTAAGCGAGGCGGTTATTTAAAGCTCCCCCGGCGAGGTCGAAAGCGCGGCACGTGCCGTGCGAAGAGACTTAGCCGTCCGCGGTGCCGGTATACATAATAACCTCACTTTTATAAAGGGTGTTTAAGAGGGCCAGGTTGGCGTTAGTGCGGACGTCATCGTCCTAAAAGGAGGTGTTGTTAAGTAGCTATTAGGCCAGATCGCTGCTGGTGTCCCCAGACGGGTGTGATGCTATGTTGAGGAATGAGTGAAGCGACCTCGTATGTTGGTGATCGAAGGCGGGGATGGGATCGTCAGTCAATGTGGCCGTACAAAAGAGGTCAAACACAATCTTGGGCGGCCGTCCATCCTCTTCCTTTGAGTCCGGCCCCGACCCCCGACCCGACGGCGGAGGGTTATAAAATGCCGTAATAGCGTCGCTATACGAGCCGCTCCACGTCATCTGGTTGTGGGTTGAGGTGTGACGAGACACGAAGGCGGACAGCGCTTTGGAAGAGAGGTAACCTCTTTCCGCCGATTGCTACATGAGATGGAAAGCATTCTTCACTAAATGCATGGGTTTAATCCGACCGACATAGAACGCCTCGATGCCCAAGCCCGCCTGCTGGTCTTCTGGCAGATGCGCTGCCCCGGCCGGCAGCTCAAAGAAACAGGAGCCACATCACATGCCTGTTGCGCCATTAAGGCCTGAGTATTCGATTGATGAAGCAGAAGTGGAGTGGAATGTTGGCCTAACCATCATTTGTCCAGGTAGCAGGCGCGGAAATAACCAAACCAACCAACCCACCAACCAATCGATTTGAGTTTTGATTACCCATCTTTCTGGGCGAGAGGAAAATTCGGTGTCTTGCCCTTCACGCCTCAACCCTCCCCTGCTTCCCACTAAGTCGCGATATGCCAGGATCAGCGGCACCGTGAATACCACTTGATAGGTGGTGCGGGTTCGCAAGCGTCAAAGAGTACCTTGATGCGAGTACGTGCGAAACAAGGTACGATTACGCCCTAATGTGAGAGGTGGGCAGCCTTGGTGCATGTAGCTACGGTACCTGGAATAGGAGTCTGGAAGCGTCCTCGTCCCTTGCGATATCGTTGGCGGAGGCCGGTGCATTCCTGCGTCCTCGGCTCCATGCGTTAGGTTTAGGTGTATAGTTGAGGCCGCAGCCGTGGACTTTTGGGAGACACGAAGGGTAGCATCGGGGGCTTTTTGTTTCGCGGTAGCGGGCCGCAGCGTGCGGGTGGTGGTGGGATGGCTTGGGGCGTGATGATTCGTGCGCAAAACTCAACTTTGGGAAGGGATGCGGCCAATTGGTTCTTGCAGGCCGGTGGCTGCCGCATCACACCGAGGTCTTGCCGTGGGCAGTGCAGTTGAAAGATCGGGTTGGTTTCTTCGATAATGAGGACACAGACCTGCCTCGATGAGCCGTTAGCGATTACCTAGGTTTCTGAGTTTGCAACTACATTTATTCTCCTGAATTCAGTGCGACACCACGGCATGTCATGACTAGAAGTCGCTGCATGGAAGATCGAATCTGAGAGGAAGCAGCAGTGAAGCTCGATACGTGGTGCTCGATAGATCGCGCTCAGGGCACGTCCGTGCGGAGCAGCCCATACCGGCCACCGCGGTACATGTACCTGGTCCGCTGGTGGCGTCGAGCCCCGGAGGAGGGACAGCGGACTAAGCCCGCCTCCGCGAGCAGCAATTGGGTTAAGCCAGTCCACGCCGCAGGGTCCTTCCCGTACAGCATTGGCTACGCCAGAGAAAACGGGATCGGCGGGCGTGCAGCGCCGCAGAACGGCGACGAGACGATCTTGGTACCGAGCCCTATCTACAGGTAGCATAGCATGCGCCGACGGCCAATCCAGTGCTAGTGCCCGTCAGCTAAGGCAGTTTTGCGAAACATTCCAGCGGGATCGAAACTAAGCCAAAGAATGGCACACCAATGCAGTTCAGGTGTTTCCCGTTGCAGAGGCTGGATCGCATGGAAAATAAAAACGAGATGCCTGAGGCTGGTGAGCAGTCGTCGTTGGGATTAAGTAGACGGCAGTCCCACCTGCACCGCGACCTCGGATCCAGCGACTCGGTGCTGCGTCTTATTTCTCATCGGACGAACCACGCGGGAGATAGAAGACCTGGCAGACCTCGCGACGCCTAGGCTAAAACGCTCTCTCGGCTTGCCCCGCCTCTCACTATGTCGGCCGTAGGGATGACACCCGAAGAGTTCGCGAAGCTCCCACACGATGACCGAGGGCCGCTCGTCTTGGCCGCCCACTGGACGCTGACCAGTCTGGCCACCATGTTCCTCTGCCTGCGACTCTACGCCAAGCGCGCCACCGGCCGCAAGTTCTGGTGGGACGACTGGATTTTGATAAGCGCTTGGGTCCGTCACCCCTTTCTTTTCGTCTCGCAGTGCCGATAGACTGACGAATCGCCACCAGGTCACCATCGCCGTCACCGTTGGGCTCACCACCGTGCTCGTCGTCGAGAACGGGCTGGGCCACCATAGCTGGGACCTGAAGGTGCCCGACCTCGCGCGCTTCATCATCATCATCAGCAGCCGCGCCAGCTTCACGCTGACGGCCGTGGGCTGGACCAAGACTTCGTTCGGTATCACGCTCCTGCGGCTCACCAACGGCCGCACTAAGGCGTTCGTGTGGTTCTGCATCATCACTATCAATGTCATGACCGCTCTCGCCGCCGCTATCCCCTGGGCACAGTGCGTGCCGCTGAGCAAGACGTGGAACCCCATGGAAGACGGGCAGTGCTGGGCGCCCAGGGTGGGCACTAAGATCTGGATCGGCATGGGGGGTGCGTGTCCTCTTGAACCTTGCCGTCATACACCTCGCTGACTGTAGCCCGCAGCATACAACGCGCTCATGGACTTTGTCTTGGCCGCGCTGCCGTGGACCATACTCCGCGACGTTAAACTCAAGATGCGCGAAAAGATTGGCGTGTCAATCGCCATGGGTATGGGCGTCATGTAAGTCAGGCCTCGTCAACGATAATTCTCGCTCTATTGACGCGGTCACCACTCAGCGCCGGAGCCGTCGCCATCGCCAAGTGCGTCGCCCTCCCGAACCTTGGAGCCGGAGATTCGTGTAAGTCCACCACCACTAAAAACCCTTGCGCTGCTTATGCTGACTCAACAAAAAAAAAAAAAAAAACCACCCGGCCG
>Ga0247770_1001282_pt1 | contig 20490 bp, 17 predicted proteins | sample UWRJL136409B6_FD_179943 | JGI IMG/M metagenome (GOLD analysis project Ga0247770, IMG submission 179943) | Plant litter microbial communities from Arlington Agricultural Research Station in Wisconsin, United States - UWRJ-L136-409B-6 | ecosystem: Environmental > Terrestrial > Plant litter >... | reverse complement strand
AGCTCTGCGTGGGCATTCCCTTGTCGTCGAGGAACTACTGACCAGTGGCGCCACGATATTTCGACCTGGGCGACTCCCTAACTCGTTGATAGCCGCTTGGTACAGCAAGAGCCTTGAGATCCTCGGTCTTCTTCTTAGACGTCTATTTGGTACCGATGGTTTGCAGCCTGCGGTCGATGACGCCTTGAGATTTGTCACACGCCAGTATGATGAAGATTTGTTCCTCCGACTGCTATGCTTCACGCCGCCTAGTTCGAAGTATCTCTGTCATGCGTGTGCCTTCGGCTCAGAGCTTGGAGTACGGCACCTCCTCGATTCAGGGGCCAGGGCCGACGGAGGAAACGGGGAGGCTGGACACCCGCTACACACGGCGTCTCTCCATCTTCGTCCGGTTATTGTTCGGCTTCTTCTGAGCCATGGTGCCAATGCGAACCGCGGGGGGAAATATGGGGACCCTCTTCTAGCTGCCCTGACGGGCTGCGCAGCACCTTTGCTGAGGAGACTTCGATCAAAGCGGGCGGCGGCGTTGGTTGCAAAACTGCCACCACCTCCGGATAGGTCGTCGTCAGTCTGCTACCGCGATGGGGAGTTGGAACTCAGCACCATGCATGTCTCACTCTGCGAGCAAGTAGTACGTGTCCTCCTCGATTCCGGCTCGGGTGTCAAGACAGGTGCGAAAGACCTCGGCACTCCGTTGCAGATCGCCTGCTTCATCGGCAGCAAGGTGCTCGTTAAGTGTATTCTGGAGAGGGGGGCCGACGTCAATGCGATTGGTGGTTACTTCGAGACTCCGCTGTTCGCAGCCCTGGAAGGAAAGCGAACCGGTATCGTGGACCTTCTTCTGGACAGTGGAGCGGATGTCTGCCACGTCCACCAGGATTATGGAACTCCACTTTACCATGCATGCGCAAAGAACATCCTCCCGTCCGTCCGGAGTCTCTTATCGCATGGTGCGGACCCGAGCACGCCTAACATGAACAACGAAACACTTGTTTCAGTGGCATTGAAGAATGAGCGCCTCGAGGTGCTCTCGGTTATTCAGGAGTCCAAGAGGACGTTGCGCATCCAAGACAAGGACATCCTCGCAGCTGCAAGGCTATATGAGCATCCCGAGACTCTTGACTTGGTACTGAAGCTCGATGAGAAGATGATCCCTTCAGAGGATACCATCTGCTCGGTTCTTCGAGAGCCGAGACCCTCTTTGCAATCTGTTCGTCAACTAGTGGCTAGGAATCAATATCTTGGCGTCACCGAGGAAATGTTGAAACTCGCGGCCAGAGCCATGGTTGTGCGAGTTCTGCTGGAGATTCGGCCCATCTGCAAGCTCACACTTGGTATCGTCGAGGCCCAGAAAGAGCGGGAGGCAATCGAGCTGCTTCTGGAACACGACCTCGAATTTCCAATTACCGAACGTGTGATCTTATCGGTGCTGAGGGCGGCCTGCTCACCGTCGCCAACGCTGACACCAGAGAAGGATCTTCTCCGGGTTCTTTGGAGTCGGAATCCTCAGTTGCGGGTCACACGGTCTATGCTCGAAGCGGCGTCAAAGTACCCTCGAGATCTCAAGTTCATCCTTGGATGCAATACCGCTGTGCCGGTTCCGCGCGAGGTGCTCTGCATAGCAGCCTGCCACCCGTACCATGCCTCGCTTCTTGTCCGTATGCTCCTGGCACACGACCCGAGTCTCAGACCACAACAGGACACAGCTCGCGCGGCCATGGCGCGTTACCCATCCGACCGGGTAATCTCGACTCTGGATGTCCTTCTCGAATATAACCCTGGGCTGAAAATTCCGGCGATCATCTCGTCGGCTGCTTCGGACCCGGGCCGTTCGATCGCATGGATTGGATTGCGGAAGCAGCTCAATGATGTCTTGCGAAAGTATGGAAAATGCGAATTGAGGAAGTAAATAGCACACAGCGAAGGTGCCACGGTGTTTTTAACGACGTTGCGAAATCAAGTCCAGAACCGACAATCCTTTCGGCGCTGGAGGGTTCTAGCTGATCTGTTGTCGATTGGAACTTGAGAATATCAGGAAACCACGACCTACCCTGGTTCCTCCAAACCCAGCAACTCACCACATCTACACACCGTGACCCGATCCATCAAAATCCGAGTTTCCCCTCATCTTTGGTGATAGGCATGTTGTCTCCACACATTTGCTCTCGGATGTGTAATGGGGAAGCCTTCTTTTTTGATTCTGGGGTTTAAGTTGGCAGCATTCGTAGATACGACCTGGTAGAGCGGTTTCGAGGTTTACTATTTAGTTAAGAACAATGCTGTAAGATAACAAAAATTGACGCTCCCTTCGTCCCTTCTACCTACCTACCAGTATGTTAAGATGAAAGAGCTTAGGAAGAGGTTCAGACACATTCTAAATGCAGGGTGGCGCTTTAAACTTGCGGTTCAAGTGCCTCTGTGGATTATCAGATATCAGATCCTACAGTCCAGACCACACTAACAAAAGAATGAAACCAAGCACTGCATCCGCCAGTGTTGAAAGTTCATGTTTCCTTCTGGGTTCGAAATTCAAACAGGAATTTGAACCGCGGAAGCCGAGCATCTTTGGAAGTATTGCCGGTGAGACTTTTACTCTCTGCTACCTACGTTCTTTAGGTATCCCAGCAGTTGTGCCAATCTCTGCTTGAGATGTTCTATTCTGAGGGGGGCGGTTTGGTGTTTTCGTTTCACATGCTACGACCCGCCTGATAGCCCCGAGACTAAAGATGATCAGTGGCGCCGCCTGTTCAATGTGTCTGACTCGACGTCTGGTGCGAGACGAACCGATGCAAAACCCCCCAACTCAACAGGACTGTAAGGTAGTGGATTGGTCAATGTAGGGCTTGTCTTTGTGCAGGCTCCATCTGCACTCCAGCCATCTGAAGGGGAAACTGCTACAATATTGGGATCATCTTCTTTATCCAAGGCTGCTGGATGCCAAGAGCTTGTTGGGTTTGAAGATCGCAGGCACAACCGCAACCCAGGAGTGGAAAGAACCGCTTTATGACCTCATGGCCCCACTTCGATGGAGTCAGCATCTTTAACACCCACACATCAGTGGATTCAGGGATGGGGAAAATCGGGTTGGTCTTTTTGCGACCGCCTACAGCTGGCCCAGGGGGTGTCCGGGGGCCAGCACCAACCAAACACACCAACCGATTCTATCCACCTTCCTCGTGGGCCATCAATACTAGGGGGCTCACAACACCCATCTCAAATTGCCGATCTCTAGCGGGAGCCGAGGATGTCGCCTTGGAAGGCAGAAGCGGCCATCTGGCGCCGAAAACGGTCACTGGCGTGTTTCCGACCGTGGTTTGACCGACTTTCCGTGCAGCAGCTTCGCGCTCCACGCCGCCCCATCACAGGTGGACTCTTAGCCTTGCTCGGGACGGCGATCAGCGTCATACCCCCCAATGTGCACCACATACCGACAGGGTATCCATCATGGCCAGCGCCGGTGTACCACCGCGTCTCCATCCGTCCCACGTCGGACGGCTCTGGCGCCGTTCCCCAGGGCCCTGAAAATCCTCGTATAAAGAAAGGGACGGCGCAGTTTTGCGACTTGGAGAGATTCTCGGTGTAGGTAGGCAACCGGCAGCAATCATCAGCAGACATGGCTCCTCCAACATTCATGGGCCTTTCGGGCCAGTCGCTATCCCTGGCTGTGTCGACCGTTGCGACAACGGGGTTCTTGCTTTTCGGATATGACCAAGGGTTAGTGTTCCAGTCGTCGATGCTTTTTTTCCGGCTTAGAGTCTTGCTAACACCGTTGCCAGTGTCATGAGCGGTCTCATCACCGCGCCGCCTTTCAACAATATGTTTGAGGCAACTCGAGACAACTCGACAATGCAGGGGCTGGTGACAGCCATCTACGAGATCGGTTGTCTGTTGGGCGCCATGTTCATCCTCGCTGTCGGCGATCTCTTGGGCCGGCGAAAGGCCATCATCTTGGGCGCAGTCATCATGCTCTTGGGCGTTATCATTCAGATCACGGTCATGCCTGGCTCGACACCGCTCGCCCAGTTCATTGTCGGCAGAGTGATAATGGGTGTCGGAAACGGCATCAATACGTCTACCATTCCCACATATCAGGCCGAGTGCTCCAAGACATCCAACCGCGGCCTGCTTATCTGCATCGAGGGAGGAGTTATCGCCTTTGGAACCTTGATTGCCTACTGGATCGATTATGGCGCATCCTTCGGACCCGATGACCTTTCATGGCGCTTTCCGATCGCGTTTCAAGTCATCTTTGCGCTGATAATATTCATCCCCATGATCTTCCTGCCCGAGTCTCCACGATGGCTCCTCAGCCACGGACGAGTCGCCGACGCCGACAAGGTTATCTCCGCTCTCCGGGGTTACGAGATTACAAGCGCCGAGACTGCCCAGGAACGCGACGGCATTGTCGACTCTCTCCGCGCGTCGGGTGGAGTTGGACAGAAGAGCACCCCGGTCAAGCTCCTGTTCACCAATGGAAAGACGCAACATTTCCGCCGCATGCTTCTCGGCGCCAGCTCTCAACTCATGCAGCAACTCGGAGGTATGTTCTTTCCAGTGACTCACATTATCTTCACGAGGCCAGTTAAACTAACACCATCGTCTTCTACCAGGCTGCAACGCTGTCATCTACTTCATGCCGCTCTTGCTGGAAAGCATCGGCTTGTCGCGAAACATGAGTCTGCTCATTGGCGGAGTCAATATGATTGTCTACGCCATATCTGCTACATTCTCCTGGTTCTTCATCGAGCGTATCGGCCGGCGTCGTCTGTTTCTGTATGGAACCGTGGGTCAGATGGTCAGCATGACCATTGCGTTTGCCTGCTTGATTCCCGATGACGAACAAATCGCCAAGGGCGCGGTCGTCGGGTTCTTCACCTACATTATCAGTTTCGGCGCAACCTGGCTTCCACTGCCTTGGCTTTACCCGGCAGAGGTGAATCCCAACAAGACCCGCGCAAAGGCAAATGCCGTCAGCACTTGCACCAACTGGCTATTCAACTTCATGGTTGTCATGATCGTACCCGTTATGGTCAGCAGTATCGGCTGGGGAACGTACCTGTTCTTCGCGGTTTGCAACGCCTGCTTCATACCAATCATCTACTTCTTCTATCCCGAGACAGCAAGGAGATCCCTGGAAGAGATCGATATCATTTTCGCCATGGGTTTCGTCGAGAACATGTCATACGTCAAGGCCGCCGAGCAGCTACCGCAGCTTCAACCGGAAGATATTGAAGGCTACGCCGTGCGATATGGGCTCATTGATACCATTTCCCGTACTTCGGCAGGGCGAAAGGCCCGGGACGAGGAAGAGAAGGCTCTTGAAACTCAGACCGACGGGAACTCGAGTGGTGGCAACGAGACTGTTGTGAATGAGCATGGCGTCGGATCAGGGTTTGGAGACGGGGTAAACACCTCTGAAAAGGCCCGTCGGGACTGAAGGGATACATAGGGGATGGAGATCTTTCAGGAATGTGGTTTGAGCAGAGAAACTGTTGGAATAGAGATATGAAGGAGCGGTTTCTTCGTTGGAAAGGCGTCTTCTTGCGCTAGTTGTTAGATCGATACCCACATTAAATACAACTTTCAAGTTTATTCGTTATCTTCGTTACCATAATACTGTCCAAAATGAGTGTTTATTAATGTGATAGATTCTGAAGCTGTATAGGCTCAGACCTTGAAGTAGCTTTGGTCTTTCTTTGATGGAAAAGACTAGTCTTTGCTCTGTTTCACAACCTTTGAGTTTGTTGGGCTACTTTGTTGATTAATAAACTGCACGGCAAAAAGCCTACATGCCGACAGGTACAGCTGAATGTACCTTATATATTTGTCAAGCCTCCGATCATAGAGAAATTCCTGGCTGATTCCATCCCTGAAAGCTCGTTGGCTGAAACTAACGAGCCAATTGCTGAAATTACGGTGAATAATAGAATCACTGGAACGGGCCCGGGTAGCCATTTACCCACGCAGGCACGCATCTAACGCTCGTGTACTTGCAAAATGTGCACTTTGTTCGGATTCACACTTTGGCCTTGGCCATCTTCACAACGAGCAATGTGTTTTTATCCAAACCATCATCGACCTCACCCTCCTGAGGTTGCTGCCATTTGTCACAGGAGATATTCAAGTTGACGCAGCACCGGCACCCATCTTTCCGAACCGCCGGCAAGGCGAGTCCCGTCTGTTTGCCGTACCTTTCCATATCTGGATGTGAATGCGGTTGGGGGCTTGTGTCTGGCTGAAATAGGAGTTAGATGGGTAGGTAGGCATGCCGTCCAAACCACGGATTGCAAGGAACGGAGTGAATGCTTAGGCTGGTGCATACCTGGATCCAGAAGAAGCCGTTGAAGCAGCGATCACAGAGCATCCTGCGGTACGAGATGACGAAAACTCTACACCAATGACATTGAGGCATGCCCTCGGCAGGATGTACCCCAGATTTGTTTTGGGGGTAGCCTCCCGGTGTGTAGCGACCTTGTGCTGGCTCTTCTGCTGGCGCGTTTGCCAACATCATTGATGATTTCTTTTTGACTTTTAGGTCATTGTTTTCTGATGAATTAATGCCGACGAAGGAGGGCTTGAATGGGGTGACAGGTGGCAAGAGGAAGGAGTGCCGGGTGAGTAGCAACGAACAACAAGTAGAGGTAGCGTCAGATGAGAGGCGGGAGAGAAAACCATCCCAGGGAACCCTTTTAATAAATTATGTTTTGTGCCGCTGAACACGCTTTCTCCAACCGTGTTTTCTTCCGGCCAATCCAGCAGCAAAAAGGCTTCATCAGTGAACTAAACTCTCCAGGACAAACGTGAATTTGGCTTCCGCCACCTGTACCAACAAATCTTCTCGAACACCAGGACCGCAAGCAGCTGTGCCAACGCCAGCAACAGATGCATCCAGCCTCAAAAATGTGGCTTCTTCCTCGACAAGGTCGCACGGGTGTTTGGCGCTTTCCACACTCTTGATGCTGTGCCTGGTGGCCACCCAGCTGAAGTTCCTCTCGCAATTATCAGACCATTCGGCTGCATCTCCCGCCGTAGCCCGGATTGCCGAGCCGTGGGCATCGCCAACTGTGACCCACCGCGTCCCCATCCGGTTGCCATTCTCCTGGGGCACTTCGTATGGGGTCTGAAGGTCCGCAACGGATTCCGCGGCAAAGACTCCCACTCTTTGGGCAGCTTGCTTGTCCGGATAAGATTCTCCAGGTCCGAGGCCATGCCACTTGACAGCGTTGAAGTGTTGCGGAAGGCGAAGGTTGAGGCCAATTCGAGGCACGTGATCAGGCTTGTAGCCTGTCGGCTTGAGGTAGACCGCAATAGTGAGCGTACCGTTGGCCTTGATAGTATACTTTGTTGTAGTCTCATATCCCCACGCCAGAACGGGAGGGCTGAGATAGGTCACGGTATCGATCACAACAGAGCCGTCACTGGTGGTCACACTACTTGCCCGCAGCTGACTAGTAAGTGTATCCACACCAAAACGCTGCCAGTATGGAACTGACAGGGGGTTGTCATTGTCTGTTGGCGGTCGCCAAAAAGACGGAATGATGGCCGCGTGCGTGGCAGAATCAGCCTCAAGGAGCCGGACGCCCCCGGAAACCCAACTCGTCAGGTACCCACGTGCTTTGTCGAAGGTGAAGGAAAATCCGTCGCCCTCTATGACGGTCTGGGAATTAAGCTCCTTGCAATTGAGTTGAGAGTAGGCCCCACTCAGGGGGGGTGCCAGCTTTTCCGCATTGGATAGTTGGTGTTGAAACCATGCAACTTCGTGACCCGTCTCAGCCCACTCTGTAGGGTGTCTCAACAAGAAAGAAACAGTCAAGTATGTCTCTTTTTGGTCGTCAATATGCTCTGCTGCACCTGGGAGTGGCACTGTAGCGATACCTCCAGGGGCGACTTCAGGCATCTCCAATGTGCCAGATGCAAGGAGGGTGGACCTGTAAAGTATGTTAGTCCCCATGCATAGGTAAAACTTAAAGTGGCCTACTCTTCGCCCAGTTCCTCGACCTTATACGTCGCTGTGAGATGATTCAATCCGATAAAGTTGTAAAGATTTGAGATCACGAGCTGGCCATCCTTCAAGCCACTCTTGACGGGCTCGATGACCTTTTTGAGCTCAAGTAGCCCGGGGGTTGGCTTATGTGCGCTGAAGAGGAGGCCGTCCATCACAAATGTTCCATCGTTCGGGACGTCTCCAAAGTCCCCGCCGTAGGCGTAATATGATTTCCCATCAGGGTCTTCCTTCCAGAGCCCATGGTTGGCCCATTCCCAGATGAAGCCTCCCTGCAGACGCTTGTGGCTACGGAATGCCTCCTCGTAATCTTCAAGCCCACCAGGTCCGTTACCCATGGCGTGGGCATACTCGCAGAGGACGACCGGCTTATCAAACGTTCCGTCGTCCCTAACGCCCTCGGTTTTCGCGAGCTTGATTAGCCGGTCGACAGACGGGTACATGTAAGAGTACATGTCGGCAGACTCGGCTTGCGGGTCGCCCTCATAATGCACGAGGCGACCTGGGTCAAACTTATTCGCATACTCGTACATGGTTTTGTGGTTTCGCCCATAGAACGCCTCGTTTCCAAGCGACCAGATGATCACAGAGGCGTGGTTCTTGTCGCGCTGTACCATCTGAACCATCCGGTCCAGATATGCGCCCTTCCACGACGGATTGTCACTTGTGTACTTGGCAGCTTTGGCAAAGGTCAGTTTCTTACGCTTTTCATAATCCATCTCCTCGGGTATGTCCTGCGGCCGAGCGACGGCGTCGTAGAAGCCGTGGCATTCGAGATCGGCTTCGTCAATCACCCACAGGCCTAGCTCATCAGCGAGGTCAAATAGTCTGGGGTTGCTCGGGTAATGACTGCAGCGCAGGGCGTTGATGTTATGCTTTTTCATCAGGAGAAGATCTTTTCTGATGAAGTCCAGGGGCACTGCCCGTCCGAACAGGGGGTGATGCTCGTGTCGGTTCACGCCGTGGAACTGAATGGCCGTACCATTGACGCAGATCAAGCCGCCCTTGAGCTCCACTTTGCGGAAGCCAATACTTTGGCGCACTGCCTGGATTTGCGAAGAGCCTGCGAAAAGGGTGATTTCGACACTGTACAGGTACGGTGTCTCGGCGGTCCACTTCTTCGGACCGTCAACCGGTATGCTGATGTTAACTTTACCGTCAAGGACCTCAGTACTTTCCTTGCGGGCTATCACGCCACCGCCATTTTTCGGGAGCTCTCGAATCAGAACCTCGACACGGACAGATGAGGTCGCCTTGACGTCAATGGTTGCATTGAGAGCCCCGTTCTGGTACTCTTCGTCCAAGTCGGTCCGGAGAAACCAATCCTCGATTCGGTTCTCGGATGGAAGAGAAATGAGATGGACGTCCCGGAAGATACCTGCTTCTGTCAGTACGGCAACCGGCCTCGATGGAGGCTCGGGAGCGGACCTGATAGCCACCACTGGTCTTGGTCTTCGATGTAGGAACCATCAGACCACTGATACACGCGGACGAAGACCTCGTTCGGACCGGATCTGTCGACGGAGGGCGTCACGTCGAACTCGGAGGGATTCCTCGACCCCTGGGCGTATCCCACCAGCGTGCCGTTCACCCATACATGATATGCACTGTCAACGCCATCAAAACGCAGACGCAGTTGGGAGCTCGAGCCCCACGATGAAGGGACGTTGAAGGTTCGTCGATACGTTCCTGTCGGATTCTCTGTCGGGGCGTACGGCGGGCACACGGGAATGGGGTACTGGACATTGGTGTAGTGAGGGATGCCGTGGCCCTGCAGCTGCCAGTGGCCAGGGACCTGGATTGTTGTCCATTCATCGGCGCCCGGAAGATCAGGAGCCCGGGCAGGGTAGGGCTCGGGGGCGCCAAGGGGCGTCACGGCATAGTGGAAATGCCACTGGCCGTTGAGCAGTAGCGAGGTATCGGGGATGTGATACGAGCGCGGCGGCAGCGTGTTGCGGCGGAAAACGGCTTCGTTGCAAAAGTCAGGCGTCCCCTCCATCTCCTGCGGAGGGATGCCACGGCTCGGATGCAGGGAATCAGAGCCCATGGCCACGGTTTCCAGAATGTCGGTGGTGTGTGGTGTCAATGCCTCGCGACTGGAGCGGTTGGGATGTAATGATCAGCTCTTCGAAGGCTCTGGAGCTCTGGAGCTCTTTATCGTGCTTTGGAGAACACTAATTCTAGGCAGGCAGAGAACCTGGAAAAGGCCAAAGACAGTGTTGCCCCCGGCTCGTCGTCCGACAATGTCCCGAGGCCGGTTCGGCAAGCATGGTCTCGATTGGACCCGAAGCCCGAGGAGCTCATGGAGCCGCTCTGGGTGGCTGGGCATGACCCCGATCGCGGGCGCGCTGCGCTGGATGTACGCTGCCATGCAAAGCTGCCCATGGATGCCCGGATGGAATGCTACCTAGTTCCAGTAGCGCCCACTGGACAAGCTGGAGCTGGGCAACCCCTCAGTTTCCCCGCAGCCTGGATTTCCACCCTCCACTGTGCCCCGTCGGGTCTCCCACAATCGGGGCACGACATTGCAAACAGAAGAGTGGCTCGGTCAGTTGTCACAACCGTGAGAAGAATATTAAATATCCAATTGGCCACAGTTGCTATAAATATGACGGGATAAGGGTAAATTTTCACAGAGGCAGTGTGCCGAGAGTAAGGTAGCTCGTCGGAAGTACCTTTCTTTGCCCTTATCGATCACGTAAACGATCTGCCTTGGGGGCCTGAGCTGCCCCGCAACTGAAGTGCCCCGCTCCCGGGGAAGTCGGAGCCGACACCTTTTAAAGTGGGCCCCTGTCGATCTCCCCTGTTAACAGTCCCTGTCTCGTCCCTGTCCAGCCGGCGAACGACAACGTTCCACGACCACCCAAATGAGACCGAGATCGATGTCGCATACAGGCAATACCGGGGAATACCCCCAGACCGGCATATACAGATCCTCCGACGCGCCGTGCGGGGAAGATGGACATCAGCAACACCTGGCGATGTAATGTCCTGGGTTGGGGAGCTGTGGTCGGGGAGCTCCCGTCTCTCGCCGGCGCAATCATGGACGCGTCCGTGGCCAGCCCGTCACACACCCACCACCATCACGACCCAGCCATTCACGGAAATCGCTTTCCCGAGAGGATGTTGGTAGCATATTAAGCGGCCTGGCTGCCGCCCACTTCCCTCTCGCCCCAACACGCCGATATCGCGATTGCTGTCAGTCACCATGGCCACCAGCGCTGTCGAGAAAGAGTCGGCCGCCGCGGAGCATCACGACGACAAGTTCAACGAGGCCGATGTAGCTGTCCAGCTAGCCCATGATGTCGACGACACGGTATACTCGCCCTGGACGCCCAGGCTCTTTCGCCTGTATCTCGTCCTGTTTGTTGCCTATGCGTGCGGGTGCCTGAATGGCTTCGACGGCAGTCTAATGGGTGGTCTGAACGGCATGGTGGCTTATCAGAAATATTTTAACATGTACGGATGGTCACGAAGAGGCGTGGTTCGGGCTTCATGTGTTGATTCATACTAGGTCTACCGCTGGATCGACCACCGGACTTATCTTCGCCATGTATAATATCGGCTCGGTGGCAGCAGTGTTCTTCACCGGACCTGTCAACGACTACTTCGGACGGCGATGGGGAATGTTTACGGGCGCCATCATCGTTGTCATCGGCACCTGTGTCCAGGCACCATCGACAAACACCAATCAGTTCTTGGCTGGCCGCTTCGTCTTGGGCTTCGGTGTCTCTTTCTGCTGCGTATCGGCACCATGCTATGTCGCCGAGATGGCACACCCGAAGTGGCGAGGCACGTTGACGGGCCTGTACAACTGCACCTGGTACATCGGAAGCATCATCGCGTCCTGGGCAGTGTACGGATGCTCCTATATTGACAGCATCGAAAGCTGGCGCATCCCCATCTGGTGCCAGATGATCACGTCGGGCATCGTCGCTCTCGGGGTGCTGTTCCTGCCCGAGAGCCCTCGCTGGCTGATGGCCCAAGACAAGCACGAGGAAGCCGCTCGAGTTCTAGCAACCTATCACGGCGAAGGTCGACTCGACCACCCAATGGTTCAGCTTCAGATGAAGGAGATGATGAACCAAATCTCCTCCGAGGCCTCGGACAAGAAATGGTACGACTACCACGAGCTCTGGAACACACATTCTGCCCGTCGCCGCCTGATCTGCGTGCTCGGCATGGCTGTATTTGGCCAAATCTCCGGGAACTCCCTCTCATCGTACTACATGGTCAACATGCTGAAATCTGCCGGCATTGTGGAAGAACGAAAGGTTCTGGCGCTCAATGGGGTCAACCCGGTTCTCTCGTTTCTTGGCGCAATCCTCGGCGCCCGCATGACCGACGTTATCGGCCGCCGGCCATTGCTGCTTTACACGATTGTCTTTGCATCCATATGCTTTGCCATCATCACCGGAACAAGTAAGCTAGCGACTGACGACCCTACCCAAGCCGCCGCCGCCAACACCACTATTGCCTTCATATTCCTTTTTGGCATCGTCTTCTCGTTCGGTTGGACGCCCCTACAAAGCATGTACATTGCAGAGACACTGCCAACGTCCACGCGCGCCAAGGGTACTGCTGTCGGCAACCTTGCGTCCTCGGCAGCATCGGTCGTCCTCCAGTACTCGTCTGGGCCAGCCTTCGAGAAGATTGGCTACTATTTCTACATAGTATTTGTCTTCTGGGATTTGCTTGAGGGCGCCTTCATCTACTTCTACTTTCCTGAAACTAAGGATCGGACCCTGGAGGAGCTGGAGGAGGTATTTTCTGCCCCCAACCCCGTTAAGAAGAGCTTGGAGAAGCGAAGTGCCCAGACGGTGCTGAATACAGTTGGTGCTACGCACGACGGAAAGTTGGAGGCCTGAGCGGAGGATCACAAAAGGGATCGAGGTCGAGGGCCGAGGGTCAGCAAATGTTGAGTGCTGGCGGTCGATGTATCTTGGTGTATTTACTGGGTTGGGTCCATGAGATAGAGCCGGGGGTTTCGGTCAAAGCAGTAATTTACAACACCTTACTGCTCACGCGCCCGGGACCTTGGTGTCCCGTCAAGCATCCCTTCTTTGGGGCCTTCTTTTGCCGGAGCCTCATCCCGCATTGGTGAAAACGGACCGAATGTGTCCGCTGAAGGTCACCTTTTTGAGATGCACTCAATTACTGGCAACAGGGGCCTTCTCCAACATACCCCCTGTCACCCCCGCTCTCCCCACTGTCTCCGCACGAAGATGGGAGGGTTTAAGGCGGGCACAGTTCCCAGGCTTTTGGGTACCCCTCTTTCTTACTCGGCCACCTACTGCAACCGACGCCGTATTTTCCTCCACCTCGGTCCGCGTCGGATCGAGCTGCGCGCCAATTCGAGGTCTTCGATGGCTACTGAAACTCATGTGCTCCATGGAGACTATTATGGAGAGCGCGGCTGACAGTGAGCGAGCCAGGAAGAGGTTGAGGACGTCGCATGCGGTGGGCTCCATTTCTCTTGCCTTACTCCGCAGCGTGAGGCATGCTGACGCCAGCTTGGGGTGCAGTGCGACATCTGCAGGTCGAGAAAGATAAGGTGCGTGCGTGGAGAATTTCTCATTTCCACATGTCACTATAGTCTTGTTAACCTGGCTTTGGACGAATAGATGTAATGGCAATACGCCATGCGCAGCTTGCCTGCAGGCTGAGACCGACTGTACTTATGGGTCGGAAGCCAACTCGTACGCTCCCCTCCCCCCTGCTGCAACCTACATGTACACCCGCCCGTTAGCTCCGGTTCCCAAGCTGACAAAGTAAGCCAGGAGGGCAAAAGGGGACATCATCCTTGAGGGGGTGTTGCGTGTCGAGAGACTCCTCCAAGACATGAATTCGACCCTGCTCACATCGCCAATAATCGGTTCCGCGAGGTCGGTAGGCCGGAGCAGTTTCTCTGGTGGCTCCCTGGCAGACAACCACCTGGGTACCGTGCCATACCACCGGCCTCGAACTCCCCTGAGCGAGCCACACAACCCCAACAACCTCGAGAATGCCGTACTGGACTCGTGGCACACCTCCACTACTGAATCCGTGTTGAACTGGCCGCACTTCGATGTGTTCCCTAGCATGCGAGACGACTACACCCCCATATTTCAACTCGAGCAGTCTCGAGCCCGCATTCGGACGCGTACCACCATGATGCACCCCTATGTAACGGCCGAGGATATCGATAGCATCCTTGACTCATTCTCACGTACCGTGAACTTCTGGTATCCTACTATGTCGCGGAGCCAGCTGGATCTGATACGTAACATCGTCGATAACAGTTCCTTCGACGAAGAGGGACCTTCCACCTGTCTCTCGCTACTCACTATGGCGCTTGGGTGCGCGAGCCAGGTTACCGCGCGGCTGACAGCAGGGACTACAGCGTTGACAGAAGAGGACAAGAAACGGAGGGCAAGCAGGAGGGCGATGGGCGACACATACTTCGACAGCGCGCTTAAGAAGCTCTACATCGCGCATACGGACGTCAGTGCAACTGCGACGCATTGCCTATTCTTTGCCGCCGTTTATTTCGCATTTGTACGCCGCCCCCTCCAAGCATGGGAGTATATCCATGCCGCCGCCGCGAAATGCCTCCTCCTATTGTCGTATCCGCCACACGACGAACCTCCCGAGGACCAAGAGCGTATTCGCCGCGTGTTTTGGTCTTGCTACATCCTTGAAAGCGACTATCTGGCAGAATTGTCTAGTTTGCCCCTGTCTGGTATTGCCCGCATCGAATCATCCATTCCGCTCCCAGGCGACTATCACACCCATACAACACCAGAAGAAGAGGAGCAATCATCCTTGTACTTTCTCGCATGCATTTCCATGCGGAGGCTACTTAACCGCGTACACCAATTACTCTATGCTCGAGGAACAGGTGCATCGCTCGACAACGCACGCTTTCCGTATGTCGTAGCCGAACTAAATCACCAGCTGGACGAGTGGCGGGACGTACTGCCAGCCGCATTCGCCTTCACCGTTGGATATGATTGCATACCAACAGCAACTGAGCACGGCGGATTTCTGAGACAAAGATATCTAACCTGGTATGTGTGGGTCAAAAGAGAAAGGTTTTCGAAGACCTCAAGCCACCTGTACCTTAAGCAAAATAACTAACTGAAATTTACAAATAGCCAAAGCGTCATATATCGACCGTAAGTACACATATCTGGATTAACACGTTGCCCTGCTGATTCTAGGATGGACTTCAGCTATCTGATGTGGATGCTCAGTGGGTTAGGCGGTGAAGCGCCTACCGGCGACGGTGGGCCGGCAAGCCCTGACGTTCTGAAAAACTGCAAATCGTGCCTAGATGCTTGCCTACTGCACATTCTGAATCTGAGAGGGTTCGCCCAGACAGTGTTGGTGGATACTTGGATATGCTCACTATCGTACGTTGTCCTTGCGATGTCTGTGAAGACGTGATGAAACATAGCTAGCGAGACTGACACGGGGATTAGTATGGCCGGCGCAATGCTCGTTATACTCGCAGCGTGTCGGATACCAGCTCTGAGGAACCTCATTGCACCTGAAGTACTAGGTGCAGGCCATCATCTTCGTCAGCTGTTGGATGGTTGGCAAATGGTGACCGGCGACCCGACCTCGCCAAGCGTCGATCAGAGCATACGCATTATCGGTGAAGTTGATAGGTTTATTCAGCAGGTATATGGATCTGGACCAAGGAGCTGAAGGTCGTGTTCTGTCCAACTTTCCCTGTTTGTTTTCAATTTCAGATAGGGCTAGACGCGAGCATCTAGCTCTAGTCATAAAATCTGGCTCGCAGTGGAATGTTTATTCTGCTATGTGCATTTCAATCATTGAAGGTTTCGATGACAGTCGATCATTTAATGTTGTTGCCACCTAGCTCTGATTGTTTTGTGTTAGACATAGAAGTAGGGCGGATTCTGCGGAAAGGGGCTGCCGTAGGGGCTCGGGGCTACCAACCAAGCCCGACACATAAATCCGACAGCGAACCTACTCACCCAATGCCTGCCTACTTAGGTTGCTTTCTGGGTTGTTCTAGCGGTTATAAAGCGGGTGTGATGCCCATGGGCCTGTTGGAGAGCGCAACCGAGGCGACGTTTGAGAATGCTATGAGCCTCAACATCAAGGGGCCGCTGTTTTTGCTTCAGAAGGCAGCTCCTCACATACCCCTGACGGGAGGCGGTCGTGCCACTTTCATTCAATGGGACTCAACACGGCGTCAGGTGCCGGTGAATAGGTGCCTCGGTTGCTGTTGAAGGAACTGGAAAGGAAGAACATCACGGTAAACGCCGTTGCGCCGGGCCCAACGACTACCGGTCTGTTGTTCGAAGAGAAGCCAGAGCAGGTGGTGCTCATGTTGCAAGCACAGAGGTCCTTCGACAGGCTTGGTACGCCTGAGTAAGCTGCCGAAGTGATTGCCTTCCACGCTGGCAGCAGATGGGTGTCTGGACAGGTCATCAGGGCTAACGGCACAAACATGGTGTAGCAAACTACTCTGATTCTCGCCGAGATATCTGTCTGCCCATCACACTATATACATCTGCAGAGTCTCATATGCAGTATTGTGTACCCTCCCCTTGTGGTGCCAGATCCCCCACAAAAGAATGATGCTCCGAGAGCGGCCCGAATCTCACCATGATCCAGCAGAGGCGCTACTGGCTATTGCCATAGATCCCCCAGAGTACTGGAGTAGGATGGTCATCGATCCATTCTTGACACTTCATGTGTCCGGCTGCTCCAACTTTGCCATCCCACGTGAACCGAGTGATGCTCTCGTTGATGGCGTCGATGATGTCTTGGTTACCAATCTTGACAATGGTTCCGGAAGGAGGGCAGGACCCGACCTCGGTGAATTTGATACAGCTTGGTTTCATGAGACGAATCTGGGCACACGAAATTTCCGTTTTCGTTGGGGTGAGCTGGGGTGATCCCGTACACCGCCGCCACACAGCCTCAGAGGCCCCTTTTTAGTCCCTCCGGCTAAAATGTCCCTATCGATAGGAAGCAGACGATGCGTAATCTGTAAGGATAGCTCCCAGGCAACAATTCCAATCATCACGTATATGTGTACTGGGTGTACGTGTGTGACTAGGGCCGGAAGCCCTATTGTTAAAGCTGAGCAACCTATGCCTAACTAAAAAACTAAAACAAACTAAAAGGAACTAATTAAATTAATTTCAAACCTATACCATCACTATGCTGTACTAGAAGGTATTTGCTCGGGAGGCACTCATACTTTGGCTATTCGAGCACTTACTCCCGACCCATTATGCTAGGGATAGGGTTATATACGGTGAAATCGCGTCCTAGGAGCTCTTTTGTATTATTAACAGGGAAATCTACCATTTCTATGCCTATAAACAGTAAAACTAATTCTTAACGCCCAAAAGCGTGGAAATGGGGGCTTGAGAATAGCTGCGCCTGCGGACGATGTGCCCGAATGCCTTTATCTATGCTCCCATTTACGAGTCCTAAATTTCGGCCTATGTAGAGAGGTGCTTAATCTTGGCCCCCTTAGTTACCTTAATTCTGTGGCTGAGTTCAGGAAGGAGCTAATTTTTAGGCTTTACAGAGCCAGCTCTCACGGCACCAAGCTAGGCCTGTGCAATTGGGCTTGTTATTGCTCAAAGAGATGGAAAAGAGGGAAATCTGCTTGCTCAGCTATATACGGCGCATGTGCCGTACCTTTATCGGCGGTGCAGCGCCTACGATCCGGTGCCCATCCTGTTGGTTCAGGGCTGTGACGCCAGCCCTGTTCTGGGCTACAAGGCCAAGCTGGTACATTTAAGGTTAGTACGGCATGTACTGGTATATCACGTACTGGTACAGTTCTACGTGCTGGTATGTTACATACCGTGTCAAATTTAAATACTAGTACACCGTGTACCATCCTCAAAATCACGCTAGGATGTTATGCACTGTCTTATAACAATGTGCTAGCCTAGCAGGATATCCCTTACACGCTCTTCATATATAACGATCCACACGTTCCACAGGGGGTTGAGGTGCCGTGCGAGGCGGGTCTGCGCCAGGAATCCTGGTTTATAAACGGGAGCTGATACTCTAAATACATTATATAGCAGCAATTATCTATAACAATCCCGAGACAGAGGTAAACTTCTTTCACCGCCGCTTGCCCAAAATATGTCGACCGCGACCCCTCTCGTTCTGCCTCGCTTTGCAGCCTACACCCGTCTGATAACAGACCTCACCAGCAACTGCTCCATCCACCCCTAGTGCGGCCATGTCGTCATGCATGTGAAGCACTCTTTGCACCTTCCCCCTCGCATATTGGACTTGTAACGATTTCGTCGCCCTGGAGCCCTGCGATGCCTGCGCCGCTAGGAACTCTGCCGGACGGCCTTAAGCGGTCCGATGTGCCGGCAAAGGGCAATAGGTATTCTTGCTTAGTGTCAATAGTCATCCCCGGCGTATCGTGCACAACACCCCCTCGCAGCTCTTTGGGACTAGAAACTTGGCGCAAAGGACAAGAGCCGGTTCTCAACAGGGTATAAAGTAAGTAGAAAAGGCCGTATCGCCTAAGGCTGTATACTTGGGAACGTCCATATTTAAGGCCGAGGTCCTAGGACTACAGAAACTGCCGGTCGCGGCCGCTCCCATACGAACATGATAGCGTCGAGTATCCCGAGAACGTGATGGCGTGCTAATTTCGCTACCTGACTCGTCTTTACCGTCAAATCACAAGACTATCTACATTTAAAAGCTTCACAAACGTTGTCATCTATTAACCTAAAAGTAATCATCCTTCGCACTTTAAGCCGCGACCGGGTGAAGCACTGGGGTAAGACAGGCGCAAAGGAGCCCGATTTTTGTTGGTGGCTCAGCTCTAGAAACACCGACTGGCATCAGGACGCCCAACTGGCGACGATACCCATAGAGGACTGCCAGCTTAGTAACCCTGCATTCGGCAAGGAGGACATCGGTTTAGGAAAACTGTTTTGGGCTGTCTGGACTGCCTAGCCAGTGGTATTGCCAGTGGACTGATGCCTGCAGCCCAAAAAAGCACGCAATCAACAATCTAGCTGATAAGCCGCGTTGGACATGTCGATACTGGCACCGCAGTTGTCGACCTTCGTGAAGATAGCGGTTCGGCAGTGATTGAGTTTAGGATATTGAATAACAGAAGTAGAAATGCTTTAAAGAAGGTGAAGATGTGAGACTTGGAGGGCAGAGGCTAAGTCCCCAGCGGTTGGGTAGGCAACCGAAATTTTTTTTGGAAAAAAATAGAACAGGTAGAGGCGAGGCTGTTCATTTTCAAAATGGGGTCCGATTTTCGCCATCTTTATATATGGGACGAATTCTGGGCCCATTTGGCTAGAGTTGAAGCAATTCAGCATAATGCAGCGCAACGTGCCGAAAATGGTACTTGGCCTGAGCAAATCCTGAGCAGGGACTGAGCCGGGCCTGAGCCAAGGTGAGCCACGTCACGTGCGCGAGGTACGAAAAAGGAAATTTCATGTGCCCAGATTCGTCGCACGAAACAGTAGGTCTCCACGCCAAAAGCACAGGAGTTGTACTGCGCCAGCTGGTGTTAAGAACCCGCTTGGAACTCCCAGTGGCCGCAACCCGCAATGTTGTTAGCGAGCTGCTAGCAGTCTTCAACGAGAGGAGAACCGCCGGTGGAGTGGTTTTCAAAGGAGCTGCTGTCGCAGTCGTTGATGCTATCGCCCTTGAAGAAGATCGCGTCAGGGCTATCGCGGCGTTTGGATGTGGCGGTTTCAACCATAGAGATGGCGCTGTCGCCGACAGAGACGGCGCTGTCGCCCGCGGAAATGGCGTTGCTCTCGGTGGCTGACTTGGAAGTGTCGGTGTGATAGAGTCCCCAGACTACTGGAACTGGAGAACTGATGGCCTCTCGCCAGCACTTCATCGTCCCCATCGCTCCAACCTTGTCGTTCCACGTGAATCGGTTGATGCTGTCGTTGATGAGATCAATGAAATCCGTAGTTCCGACCTTGACTTCGAAGCCTTTACCTGGGCAGTTGTCCGGAAGACAGGCAGTCTACACGCCGACTACGGTGAAAGTTAGCCAATATTCTCCATGTTGCTGGGGCCATGCGGGCACTCACAGGCGCAGGTACCAAAACTGGGCCAACTGTGTCTGCGCGCCACCCGACCAGAAGTAGTAGGTTGTATCGCCTATAATGTCGTATGTGATCTGCAGGCAGTCGGCGACACGTGGGGAACCGTCCGTGGACTGGTTGATGTAGTCGCTGTCGAAGCAGTCACGGGCCTGGGAAGAAGCGGAGGACTTTCGCGGGGAGATCAGAGAGACCGAGGTGATTGGGGTGGCAATGGTCAAGGCGAGGAGGCCTAACAGAGCGAAGACACGGAAAAGGAGGCAATGCATCTTGAGCTATGCCGCGGAGCAGAGAAAGCAGAGAAAGCAGAGAAAGCAGAGAAAGCAGAGAAAGCAGAGAAAGCAGAGAAAGCAGAGAAAGCAGAGAAAGCAGAGAAAGCAGAGAAAGCAGAGAACGCAG
>Ga0247770_1001280_pt1 | contig 20539 bp, 20 predicted proteins | sample UWRJL136409B6_FD_179943 | JGI IMG/M metagenome (GOLD analysis project Ga0247770, IMG submission 179943) | Plant litter microbial communities from Arlington Agricultural Research Station in Wisconsin, United States - UWRJ-L136-409B-6 | ecosystem: Environmental > Terrestrial > Plant litter >... | reverse complement strand
GACATCATCACACAGCATGCTGCAAAGCATTGGCACTTGAGTTGAAAAAGCTGTCGTCAACGAGATAAATATAGATTGTACATCGTTGAGTGTCTACGGACCAGGAGGCACATATCAAAATCGCCGAGATTTAAATCCAACTTTTCAGATGACAATAAGTGTCATACACGACTGAAGAACACCGCTCATCCCGAATACATCAATCAATTCTTCGGCTCCTCTCTTCCTACCTTCCATCTGCCTCCCATTCCATCACACTCCCCTTCCATGTAACAGAATTGCAGGGAGCCTTCTTTAGGGGGCATCAGTTGATCTGTGTGATGCCCAGGCTTCCGTCACTTGCCAAAAAGGGGCACCGAAGTGTGAGTTTGCCTGCAGAGCTTGCGGCCAGCGGCATTCCAAACCACTCCAAACATCCCTTCACCGCGACTTCATAGGAAAAAAATCTCGGCCAACCTCCAATCCCAATACCAATCCCTTGTTTGAGCCATATGCGTCTCAGCATTCCCGTCATCACGTTTCCCGTCCAGTCGCCTCGGGCGGCGCGACAGGAAACACGCTGGGCAGTGCCTGCTTGCCGTCAAAGATGGAATATAACAAGTTTGTATGCACATTGGCAGTGCCTAAGAAATGGCTCCTTTAGAAATTCTTGCCTCGTAGATCGTCGAACTGCATCCGTACAATAAATATCTTTACTCATTTGTTGTTGTCTCCCCTCGTCGGTGCTGGCATCGTATCCCATCTCGGAACCACCAGACATTAGGGATGTCCCTAAGCCCTATCCATTGATGGAAACTGGTGTGACCTTCGCGGGAGCAATAGTCTTCCTCTGTCTCAGCGCCGTCGGCATCATCGCAGTCTGCCGCCACCGGCATGGTCGAACACGAGGTGGTCCCCACGTGCCCGACGAAGAACACCGTACGACGACACCCGTATGCCCGCCATGGGAGCCATTCGGCTTACAACCGCCCCCGACTGGTCCCGAAACCCAGGGCATCCGAACTGAAGACGACCTCTTCCCACACTCATTGCCCACGATACCCAAGTGTACAGTGCTGGCCCAGCACACTGGAGAGACGAGGCCAGGAGAGTACATGAACCCGGCCGGCGAGCCCTGGGTGAAGGTCCCGCCGCCGAAAATCCCATTGCCTCCTCGGCCAAATACTCCCGGTACGCTTCGATCTGCATCAACGAGCCGATTATGCCTTGCAAGAGATCAACATTTCATCCCCAGGAGCTCGTCGCTGCCACGACTACCACGACCGCAGCCAGTCCATATCGGAAATGCCTATATAAACACCCTTTGAGCCAGCCGGAACAATCACCAAGAACACACTTTTCCAAACACAATTAGAGACCAAAGAATGATGAGCGGAGACACAATATAACCAGATTCTTCCTCCACCAAAACATTTCAACGGAACATACCACCTACCCTAAAACGAACTATTACCATAAACGCTTGCGATATATCAGTCTGCCAACGCGGTCTCACCGCCCAGTTTCCCACATCTCTGTCTCCTATGTATCCAGCCTCCCTTTTCGTCACGCCATACCGCCAAACTACCAAGAATATACCAACTTGAACCTACCAGACAGTCATGTTTCCAACCAGTGCCCCATACTCCGCTATCAGCAGAAAAATGACGAGACCAGGTCAAAAACAGCCAAATTCGGTTCTCAAAAAAAGAATGTCGGCTGCACCCGTTCCACCGGCGAGGTGTGCGCAGAAAGCGAATTACCACCACCGCCACCAGACAGAGTCCGCCTGGGCGCTCGTTTCTTTCTCCAACTCTCAGCCCTGGACAGCGTCCGACCAAAAAAAGCTTCGTCCTCGGGAACCACGGGGGACCGGAGGAGGTTGTCGAAGGAAGCGACAGCATGAATGACGTCACCTTCTTTGCTACGTTGTAGCTCGGCCTGCTCGGCCTCGTGGTGTCTCTGACTCGACCAGACCGCAGAGAAATCAGCAGTGAAGCGAGAATGCCCAGACACGAGTGGAACTTGGTGTTGGTGATATCCAGTCACATTTGAAGCTGATCTACTCCTCCTGTGTCCTGGATTTGAAGCGGGTCGTTGGACTGTGGGGACTGCCGGGATTTCGTTGTGTCCATGCTCGGTTTGGAGAAGGCTAGTGCTTATCGCGATGGGAATCGTAGCTTTGAAGGACGAAAGAAGGGTTTTCGCGGCGATATGGCCTTCAGTGTTCCGGCTTCGGTTCAGGCCGGGTTGCATCTCGGGGACTGCCGTAGTATTGTGCCTGGTAGGGCTGGAAGACTTCGCTCTGGAAGACTTGGCTCGCCCCCGAACAGGCTCTGAATGCAATGGTTGATGGCTAAATGAAGAAGGTGGTCTTTCATCCTCCCCTAGACCTCGACCCGGGTTTCGGCTTGGCTCTCTGCTCTGGTCTCTACTGGGACATCTGCTGCCGCCATTCCTACTCGTGTTCCTGCTCCTGTTTTTGCTTGAGTCCCGACTCTTCGGGTCTCTGCTTGAGTCTCTACTTGGGTTCCTCTTTACATTCCTACTGGGGGATCGGCTCGCTTCCCGACTGGCATTTCGAGATTTAGGTGCTTCAGGCCTTGGTGGAACGTCTGTTTCTTTGGTAGCAAACCCTGCATGTCTGACCGCAGCTTTAAGGGCTTGTACATCGTTGCCATCCATATGTGGTTCGCCTGTGAGCTTCTGCTGCACTGGGTTAGGTTGGTCTAGTCGGCCAGAAGGTCTGGGTGGTGCCTGAAACGGCAGACGGTGTGTCTCATTTGTTGACCTGGGGACGGAAACGCGAGCCGATATCGTTGTCGTTCTCTTGAAATCTATTGTCGGCCATATAGGCTCTTCGGGGGTAATCACATTAGCTGAGGGAGGAGGAAATTGTGGTGGGTAGTGCCTAGAATACCGAGTGGGGAATGCAGACATTGGGATGTCGTCGATGGCGGTCATTGGAGCCTCGTCGAAGGCGGTCATTGGTGGCGTACAAAGGTCTCGGGCAGTTATGACATTCCCTAGTTGTGATGCTTCCGGCGGAACTCTTGTTGATACGGCCGGGAGAGAAACCGATCCTGTTGAGATCGCAAGCTTGGGTCGCGCCGATGTCACTGTCGACGGGAGAACGGTATCCAGCGTGTCCGATTGGCAATGTTGGCAGAAACCACTGCAGTTTCCAGGGGATCTACTTTGATTGTTACCCCCTTTGCTGTGCCCATGATCAGTATGTTTGTCAAATCCGCGTGCTGATGTAGTTGACACCGAAGGGCGGCTCCCTTCCGTGTGTGATCCATCAATGCCACCTGGTATGCTGCTAGTAACTCCTCTCATTGACCTAGGAGGTGTGACCTGGGTCATTGGAGCCGTGGTTGTAGGTGACTTTGTAGCTGAGCCAGGAGACCCCAAGGTGCTGATTGGACTTGACATGCCGGTTGTGGTGGAATCCTCAACAGGTTCCTCTGTCTCGGGCAGCCTGCTGAGTCTTTCCTTTGTCGGGGATACTCTTGCGGGTGAGGCGATTGGTGAGGGGACAGGAACTGTCGTCGAGGGCTCCACCTGCGCTTCTGCGGCCTTTGCGGGGTGGCTAATGAGCTTCGCAAAGGGCGGAAGATCGGTATTGACGATCAGTAACTCCTTGACGCCTCTTCCGAGGAGACCGTAAACAGCAACTTCGCCGTTCTTGATACCAACAACAGCGCTTGTACCTGCATATACCACATCGTCCTCAATACCGCAGCGGTTGCAAAACACCACGATGATCTCATCCTCCTGTTCCCTCCTGACAATGGGCTCAAGTCTCTGGATCCAATAGCTGATGGTTTCCATGTCGGGCTCCTGGTTGAAGGGGGTGAATGTGGACGAGTCTTCCTGGGTAAGCCATGCCATGGAGAGAATAACTAGGTTTGCCTTGACTTCAATAATGTGGCAGCCAAATTCATACTTGTTCCATGGTGACTCGAACTTGTAGGGGCTGCAGGTTGTCAACACTACCGTCATTTGAGTTTAACGGGGCGTCATACTTGATGTCCATGCCTATGATTTGTTAGCTGTGTTCAATCAAAACTACACCTTTGTATTGGCTGGTAGGCACGTACAAATTCCCATGGCAACTTGCCCGAGGCCGTCGATTTTGCCTCCGAAAAAGCCGCTTCCCTCCTCTGCCCAGGTGGCATCTGTGTAATACAGGAATGACTTCCTATAGTTGGCCAGGGTCTCGCCATCGCCGTTCACCATGATAAGTGAGTTGTAATACCGCGGGGCAGAGAACCGGCGTTGGCGCGACGAGTCAACCTTTTCAGGATAGCCAACGGCGACTATACAGTCGTACTTCAAAGCAGTCGTACGGGCCCAGAGAGCGCTGATTCCGGAGCCCGATGGTTCGAGGTAGGGCATAATGTGGTCGAGTGACTTGAAGTTGTAGCCACTGAATGACATTTCGGGGAGGATGAGCAGATCTAAGCTGTCCAACTCCATCGGATCCGCTCTGGAAAGGCAGGCGTCCGCGCGGTTGAGGTTGTTCGGGACATCGCCCACCTGCGGAGCGAACTGGAGGCAGCCTATTCGCATCTTAGCGCTTCCTGTCGGATGACACCGCCAGTGTGTTGGTTAGGTAAGAGAAGGTAGCCCGAAGTCCTGGTTTGTGCAAGCATGGGACGGGGCAGTTCAACAGAACAGAACTTGAGACAATGCCGTTGATGGGTGCTGCACAGGGCACCCAGGGCTGAGGATTCGATCCCTTTATGCAAGGCATGAGAAAATGGGGCGTCTGTAGGTGGGCTTCGGCACTGCTCCCGTCTGGGGCGGCTGTGGTCGGCGTGTTGATGGAGGGGTGGTTCGTAGGTGGGGGCGGGGCATGTGGCCGGACACGGGGGGGGGGTGGGGCCGGGACTGCCCCTGCTACCCCCTGTCCATGACGGCTGCCCACCTGGCCTGATTTGGCGGGGCAACACCCAAGCACACCTTACGGAAGACCAAGACCGAATGAGAAGCACAGTCAAAGGTGTTGCAACCATCTTGGCTTGCTAGGTTTTCAGAGGTCCTCTCTTCTACCTGCCAAGACAACCACAAAGTGATTGGCTAATTTTGTCGCGCACCGGACAGCCGGGCGGCATTCTGTGCTGATTATGAGGGGGTAGACCCAGTTTTGACCTGGCTCTTGTCATTTAACTTGATGTTCCAAGCAGAATGGGGGCTCTCACTTATGAGGTCAAATGGAAATCCAGCGATAAACTGTATTATAGAGCATATGGCTTGGTATTCTGCTCTTTTTTTCTTTCTATTTCTCTATTGCTTGCTGTTCATTTCCAAGATAGTGGAAAGATAAAAGTTTCAGCGGCCAAGTTCAGCGGGTGGCCTGTGCGTCCCGTTATTTAGCTCCATTTCGCAGGGGCCCTACGGGAGAAGGTGGGGCCATGTGGATTTCTCGACGAACAGCACTGCGTGGAGAGCGCGTTTGATCTGGCAATCTTCATATTTCCGCCATCAACAATAAAATATGCTGGCTGCGACAACTAACAAAACATGGCAAAGAACCAGAAAACCCCCGTATGTCTTTTTCCATTTGAGGTAATCCCACCCTTATCTCCGCGATCCCATTCTGCTCTCGTTTTCTCTGCCAACCGGGGATGTACAGCCCACACCATGCATGTCCGATCCGCAAAGTTGGCGATCAAATCATTTTCGAAAGGAACAAGCGCCGGAGGGAACCAATAAGCTTAGGTTTGTTTCATGAAGCTACCCGCCCTTGCATGTCGCCTGGCTTCCCGGGCGGAAGGATTCAACTACGGCATTCTAGCTGCAGTGTCATCTTCTTCTTCGGGAACATCCCTGGGGTGCGGTTCTCCCGTAGCCATCGAGATTGGTGGCGACAACACCGTCAACGTCAGCAAAGTCAGCCCTACTCGTTTGAGCCCATTCTTTCTTTACATCCCTCACCCATTGCCGAACGCACCTCGCCTCGGCTCGCTTTATCTTGGTCGTGCTCTCACTCGTTGCCTAGGATTGGCTGCAGCTTGTTAGGCTCTCTCCGAGTTCCCGTCTTCGGCCCCCAGTTGGATGCACCAGACGGGCGCAGTTGGTCCTTCTTAGCGCACCAGATTAGATGTGGGATGGTCTTCGAAACATCTGACTCGTCCGCTCGCCGCGCGACCCCGCCCGTACCGCCGTTGGAACTATTCGGTCGTTGTCGTGTTTGGCGAACTTGCGAGTCCGAGCATCCATGATCCTGCTTGAGGCAGAACTGCTTCGGCCTTGTACAGCAGAGTATCAACAGAGATCGAACAAGCTGTTGGGAGACTGACCCCACAGCCTTACCACCCTTCCCTTCAGTGCCGAGTCGTTGTCTTTCCTCTTCCTCAAACCAAGCTGGCATGCATGATTCTTCACTTCCCGCCCAGTGGGCTGGTGCACTTGGTATTGCACAACCATTTACCCAGCCAAGGTGGAAGTCCATGGTTTCCTATCTACGAACAGCTATACCGAGTGAACGGAAGTCGGCCAGTGGCGAGGCTATGGCTGTATGCTCCCGACGGCTGGCTTCTTTCGAAAGACCTGCTCACCCAGGCCACATCGTTATCTCTTATCCGCGCACCGCACGCCACGGACATCAAACTTGGTTAGATATGGCACTGCCATGATGCCTAGCTGTACGCTAGTCGGAAGGATTGATCGAAGGGGAGGGGCGGGAAGTTGAGGTACAAAGTTGGCCTCAACTGAGAGAACGCACTCCCATGACACATATTCAACAAGGCACACCATTCATGACAACCAAATCCTTCGAACTGTTGGGAGCCAGTCCCCGCCTGGACTTTTACCAACACTTCCTGTTAAAAGCCACGTTATCCACGCCATCACACCTTCTAACCCCGCTCTTCATCATTGAGGTGTGGAAATCCGGCTTTGATGTGCTCAGAAGCAGGTCGTCTGTTCCGTAGCCAAGCCCGCGCCTTTTGACGACACACGGACCGCGACCGCGCCATCAGCCTGCTTGGATTACTTCTTCCTTCGTCATCGGCACTGCGTCCTATCGTCGGCTCCTCTACCCAGTATCACCTTAGGCTTCATGCCCGGGCCGCGGCTGTCATCCCTCCTCTCCTTCCACCAACCACTCTATCGCCATAGAGCATCAACAACTCATCAGGGCGTGTGGCTCAGTTGGTAGAGCGTTCGCTTAGCATATCCAGAATATGCGAAAGGTCCTGGGTTCAATTCCCAGCTCGTCCAGTGACAAGTGGAGCTTCCAGATATCGAAACTTCCATCCTTTTTTGGGAGCTAGTCAAGCTTATCTGATTTTTTTGCCTCGGCATGGTGGGTACCGTGCCTGCTGCGCCTGCGCCTGCCGGGATAATTTGTTGGAGATGGTGTGGACTATGGGTGAGTTGGTGGTTTGAACAGTCGTTATTGGGTGACTTCTACCGTTTATGCGGTGGTGGAGGTACCGACGTGGAGGGGAGAGGGGGTTTATGGGCGGCTCTCCTCTTCCGGGACTCCCGTCAAGAACTAATGCAAGTCAAGTGTCCTCTCTGCTGTTGGGGCAGCTGCTTATGTATGTGGTTGGAGCGTGGCCGATGGCCGGGCATATCTTTCCCACCTCAACAACACCCATGGCATGGGCCCCATGAAAACGTGGGTAGATTCGGGTTGCTGAACACGGCTTGGAATATCGCAGTTGATTGAGTCTGTGGCCTCGCCTTCCAGAATGCGCCGTTGTGTCGGTCTAGCGTGTCATCTAGATTTCGTTTAGATAATCTTTCCATCCTTAGGAGCGCAGGACACGTTGGTAAGCTGAGTCCGAACCATACAGACGAATCCGTCATTTGACCCATGATCATTCTCGTCACCCAGGCGGTCTGGTGGCCATTAAAGGATCACATACAACCCTACTCTGACGTCCATTTTTTGTTCCGTTCGTGTATTACCCGAGAAAGAGTGTTACACAATGGCTGCCTACCGTACCAAAGACGGATATGCCTAAGAAGGTATCTATTGCCACTCAACACTCCACGTTGTCTCGCCTGCCCGGAACGGCACAATCTCGGCGCCTTCGCCCTTGAGCGACTCGGGAATCACCTGACCGCCGCGCGTTAGGAGGATGTTTTGCGAGGCCTTGTTGATGCCGTAGAAGGCACGCCCGTGCTCGCTGAGGAAGCCGGCAAGGGCGGCGTCCGTAACGGAGTCGGAGGAGATGTCGCCGCGGGCGATGGCCTCTTCGAGGGCGGTAAGGACGTAGCCGATGGCATAGGGCTGTGTGAAGACGCCGGCGGCAGTGTTGCCTTTGCCTTTTTTGGCGGAGATGTCGTGTGCTGGGAGGTGGTTAGTAGTGTAGATTGGTGGATGGAAAGGGGAAAACGGGGAAAACGGGACACGTACGGGCGCTGTCGGTGCCGAGGAAAAATTTGCCGTTGCTATTGATGACGGCGTCGAGGAGTGCGCGTCTATCCTCGGGGCTTTTGGCGGAGGGTTTGCAGTAGTTATTCTTTTTAGGGGGTGGGTGAGGTTAGCGAATAAGTATGGTGGGTTCATGCAGTGGGAAGACTTACGACGTTTGCGGACCAGTCGTCTACCAGGAGTGAAAGATGATGGGCTGTCTATAATTTCAGTTAGTGGCTTGTCTTGCAAGGACAGCTAGGTTGGGGCGAGGGGGACGGACGATGGTGCCAACGACATTCTCTCCGAAAGATCGGACGGTCTCGACAGCATCGGTGGTAGTGCAGTGCTCCAGCACGATTTTGAGGTTAGGGAACTTCTGGATGAGACTCCTAAGCGTGGGCAGGAACTTGGACTCGGCGTTCATGACGGTCACGCCGTCGGCTGGGCTGCTGGGCACCTCGCCGTGGAGGTTCAGCACGATGCCTTCCTCCTCCATGACCTTGAGAACGTCGTGGAAGGGGTCAAATGAGACGACGCCCCATTCTGAGTTGGTGGTAGCGCCCTTAGGGTATGCCTATGCCGAGTGTTAGTTACATGAGAGCTTGTGATGAGCGATTTTAGGGTGGTTATCACCTTCACGCCGGCAATACCAGCTTTCTTGGCCTTTCGGATCTCGTCAGGGGTGACGCTCGAGTGGAGGTACAGCGACATGAGGTAAGTGACATTTGGGTCGAGGGCCTGCAGATGGCGCTTGTACTCCAGGGCTTCAGCGACCGACACAACGGGGCGCGGCGCCAGGTTGGGCATGACGAAGACGGCATCGACGCCGGCAGGACGGATGGTCGGGGTGACGAGCTGGGAGATGGGTCCCGGCGCGTTCCTGAGATGTACGTGCATATCCGCCGCGGCGGGGAGCACGTATGAGTCCTTCAAGGGCATTTTCGGGTTTAAACTTTTTTTGGTTGGGTTTGTCTGGTTGGGCAAATGCTGGGCTGGCTGGTGTGAAAGTGAAGTTATATCGGCGCCTGAAATATCAGATGAAACTAAAATCAACGGATAATCTTAAAAGATCTGCGGTATACTGATTTAGGACAAAAGTATTTAGAGTGTTTTATGATCATGGTGAATGAAGCCCATTGAGCGGAGTTGACTGGAGCATTGTCTTGGCAAAGTCTTTCGGGTTAGGGCTGGCGCAGCGGCCGGCAGTCGGCAATCGGGACCGCAACCCCTGTTACAGAGTGCCGATTACCCTGTCGCCGGAGCTATCTCCCGCATCCCGCACGCAGGGGAGCTTACCAATCACGGAGCGGCGGGGAGGGCATCGGAATATGACGTCCGAGCCCGAGACCGCCATTCTGTTTACTTGACTTCCGGAGTGGGATTATCTAGAAAGCCTTTGGAAACAAGGCCAGCAAACTCAACAACCGCGGCCATGACAAGCGACGATAGCTTCTCGGCTTCTGCGACGGCCACGGGCGACACAACCCCTCTGCTGGGCTCAGAGGCGGCCAGCTCTCACAGTTCTCACAGCGCGGGCGATGCCTACCCGTTCGGAGCAACGGGGGAGGAACCGCTCAGCAAGACGCGGGCGACATGCATCGTGTTGAGCATGTGGGTGCTCATATTCTTGCAGGCATCAAATATGAGCGGCATCTCGACAACGCAGGGCACTATTGCGGCCGATCTCGATGCCTACGAAGAGGCGATGTGGCTCACAAGCTCCTATTTGATTACCATGTCGTCGGTCGCCCCGCTCGTTGGCCGCTTCGCCCAGCAATTCTCGCCGGGCGCGATGATCCTGTTCTCGTCCTTTTTCTTTTCTATCGGCGCCATTGTGACCTCACAAGCCCGCACCTTCGCCGTCTTCATCATCGGCAGGGTATGTCTAACTTTTACTTGTCTCCAAAGGGACCAATGAGCTGATATCTACTAGGTCTTGGTCGGCGTCGGAGGTGGTGGCATCATGACTTTGTCGCTCATCTTGGTGATCCAACTGACATCCAAGAGGAGGAGAGGTCTGATGATTGGTCTCACGAATGCAGGCTTCACAATTGGCCTCTCAACGGGCGCCATTGCCTACGGGGCCTTAATGCCCTTGATCGGATGGAGAGCCGTTTTCTGGCTTCAATGTCCTCTGGGCATCACCGGCGGGCTTGGGGTTTACTTTAGCATACCTCCCTCAGCTACCCACCCGTCCTCCAAGGGGCAGACCACTCTCCAGAAGCTTGCTTCTGTCGACTACGCCGGTGCCTTTACCCTCACCCTTGCCATCGTTTTCTTCCTCTACTCGCTGTCAACACCCACGATCCTAGTCTTCCCCCTGTTGCTCTCCCTATTCTTCCTGGTCCCACTCTTCCTCCTCATCGAGTCCTCTCCCCGTCTCACCCCGACCCCAATCCTCCCCCTCTCCATCCTCTCGGACCGCGGCATCCTCTTCTCCTGTCTATCCCAACTCACCTTCATGGCCGCGCGCTGGACCGTCCTCTTCTACGCACCCGTATTCGCCCTTGCCGTACGCGGACTCTCCCCCGCCGCGGCCGGCGCAGCCCTCATCCCTACCAACCTCGGCTTCGGCTCAGGGGGTCTGATCATCGGCTGGCTACACATCCGCCGCGCCGGATCCTTCTGGCTCGCCTCGGTCGTCTCCCTCTTCTTTTTCGGCGTCACTCTCCTCGCCCTCTCCGGAGCCAGCACCTTGGCCACGCCCGCCATGGTCTACATCCTGATCATCTTCGTCAACGGGCTTTGCACGGGAGCGGCGTTGAATTACACGCTTGCTCATCTGCTACATCTGAGCGATCCTGCGGAACACTTCATCGTCACGGGGCTACTGTCCACCTTCCGCGGCTTCGCAGGCAGCTTTGGAACCGCCATTGGTGGGGGATTGTTTGGACGTACGCTACACGCGTCGTTGGTTGAGGGGTTCTCACTGCTTGATGGCCAGGCTCCGGACTCTGCACGGCAGAAGTTGATTGCCGTGTTAGTGGGAAGTCCAGCATCGGTCTATAAACTAGGTGATGCCGAGAGAGCGGTCGCTGTGGCGGGGTACGAGACGGGTCTTCGGGCGCTGTATCGCGCTTCGGCTGGGTTATGCGTATTGGTGCTGGTGTTGCAAGCTACGACGGGGTGGAAAGGGCCGGTGTCAGACGAGGAAGAGGAAGTGATTGAAGAAATGATTGCCGAGCATGATGGGCGAATGGAGGCGTAGTACATCCCTAGGCTGTTTCATGGTTGTAACGACTGCAAATATCGGATCTATGAGGTATATAGCACGGGGGTAACCGGATGTTCTATTGGGTATATGTAAATAGTGGCATTACAGTACAAAACAATTAAGACAGATAGAGTTCGGGCAAGAGTTAGAATCCAATACGATGCACATACAGGTTCAAGCATACTTTGAAACCTTTTTACTGACACTTTACCAGATAAAACAGTGTAAACCTAGGTAGGTAAACATAGACACAATGACTCCAGCCAATCTGCTATCTCCCCCATGTAGCCAACCTCAACTGTATGAACTACGTCACCATATCTGTGAGAAGATGATTATGACAGCGAGTGCCAGTAGTTTCACTCTCAGACCGAGATAAACTACGACCTGACATTGAGAGGTTTTGGGTTACGCGGGCAAACACATGTAGGCCTTCAAGTATCAAACACGAATGCCACATACACCATTCACATGTACATATAGGCAAACAGCATGACACTCTTTGTAGGAAAAACCGCTTTTATTGCCACAGCCAAGGGTATCTCGTCTAATTACAGAAAAATCGACCTCATATATGTATCCCGCTCCGTTCCATACATACCACACTGTACAAATGGTCGCATCCCCTCTCCCTCCCCACATAACTTCAACTCCTATCCCGAATCTCTCAGGCAGAAAGCATCACCATCAGTCCTGCAAAATCCTCGTATCAACCTGAACCTGCTCCCAAGGCTCCGGCGCCTCCCTCGTCTCACCCCCCGTCCCCGTCCCCGTCCCAGGACCACCACCCTCGGTTCCGGTCCCCGGTCCCCACCCCGACAACCTCTTCGACATCCTCTTCAACATCCCCTTTTCCTCATCGCCCCCCTTGGCCCTCTTTTCGGCCTCCCTCCTCCTCTGCGCAATAATCTGATCCATCGTCACCTCCAAACCCTCACTCCCCCTCCTCTCCAACTCCGGCATGCCCCCCCTACCGCCACTACTAACCGGCGCCAGCACCGGCACCGGCCCCTCCGGGTTCGGATCCACCATCGTCTTTGCGTCCTTCACCACGGTCAAAAACACCGGGTACACCATCGCTACGCCCATGAGCACCACGACCACAATGAACGACGTCTGAATGCTCCCCCCCGCATGGATGATGGCATACGACACAAACGGCCAGCATGCGGGGCCAGAGCCGCCCATTGTTATCCAGGCGGCCGCGCGCTTGGTTTGTTTCCCCTGGCCGCGGAGGCCGAGGGAGAAGATGAGGGGGTAGATTGGGCCTTCGGCGAGGAAGAAGAGGATGATTGGGATGGCGATGAGGGTTGGGTTGCCTGTTGGGCCCGGGGCGGGCATGACGACAGCAATGAGGACGAGGAGGGCGGAGATGGCGATGCAGAAGGAGAGCATGGTTCGGGTGGTGGGGAGGAAGTGGTTGGTGGGATATTTGACGGAGAGGTAGGCCAGGAGTCCGGCGAAGAAGCGCGAGACGGCAAAGGCGGTGTGGGCTAGGAGGAGGAAGTTGAGGACGGAGAAGGGGAAGGCGGATTCGGGGGCGAAGGTTGTGACGAGGGCTTGGAAGTAGACGCTCATGTTTTCTTGGGCGGCAACATAGGTCCATTGGGCTAACACGGCGAGGGTGATGGTCCAGGTTTTGAGGGAGATGCCGCCGATGATTGTTTTGGACGGGTCCACGGGCAGGCGGCTGGCGAGGCGCTCGAGCTCGCGGTCGGTGACTTCGGGGAGGGGCATGTAGTAGAAGTAGAAGGCCAGGAGGACACAAAGGAGTGTAACGGCGAGGTAAGTCCACTGGACGTCAAGTAGGGTGGTTGAGTCTACGATTCTCGACTCGACCTGGGTGAAGAAGACGTTGTTGGCGAGGAGACCGCTGAGGACGCTTCCGATGCCCTGGACCCCTTGGGCGAGCAGCAACCGCGCGTCGGAGTATTCAGGGGGGCCGCAGAGGGCGAGGAACGGGTTGGCCGCGGTTTCGAGGACGGCAAGACCAAACCCCACGACGAAGCTGCTGACCATGAATCCACCGTACGAGTTGAGCACTGCGCCAGGCCAGAACATGATGGTGCCGGTGCCGTAGATCAAAAGGCCCACAATGAAGGTCGCCTTGAAGCCCCCGACGGACTCTGGGTCGCCATGCGATCGCTTCTTTGAACGGTGGTGTTCGTCGTGTCGAAGAATCCACTCGGCAACCACAAGAGGACCAAAGAAGTATCCGCCCCCAAAGTAGATGCTCGTCAGGCCCAACGTTTGGGCTTCGGTCATGTCTGCAACCTCGGCAACGACGACGTTGAGGGTGTTGAGCAGGCCGTACGACATTCCCCAGAGAAAGAAGAGCACGCTGACGATGGTGCAGTACTTGAAGGACTCGGCGGCTGAGACCCTAACCATGCTCTTGGGTTTACTTACGTTGACAAAGCCAAAGTAAACAGATCGTTTTGGAATGGGTGCCGGCTTCGCGCCGCCGAAAAAGGAGGATGTACGCGTTCCGGCCCTTTCTCCCACAATCGGTCTTCGCGCAAGAAACTCACTGAGCGACAATTCTTCGTCAGACGTCCTCTCGGCCCCGGTGCGGGCAAGGTGCGGAAATGGCAGTATCGCATCCTTGTTTTGCTCGTCATTTGTCCCAGGCTGGCTGTTCTCGCTGCTGGTTGGCTTCGTGCCCTCGCTCGCAACCTGGCCACTGCGCACCTGTGCGCTACTTCTCCGAGTGCCGTCGGGGTCGACAATCATAGACGGTAGAATCCTGATGATCAATGGCTTAAGGGTAGGTATACAAGCACAGATGATACCAATATTAACCTCCACAGCCGACCACATCAGGGAAAAGGACGCATTCCAGCTAAAGCCCGGACTCTGTCCGAACATGGCCGAAGGGTTATCTGACGAGTTGGGAGGGGCGTATGTGATGGCTTGTTGAAGATAGTAGATCCTGACGACGTCGACTACCGTCACAAAAACACCCAACGCAAACGTGATCACGAGGATTGTCTTTTGCCTCGGAGGAAGATGCATCCCCGTGATGACGGGGATCGGCAGGGCCATGATAGCCAGGTCAGTCGCTACGTTCACGGGAGCAGAGCAAATGAACTCGGTTAATAAGGGGATACATCGTTCCGGTCGGACGCGGGCGTCCCAGGCGGCAGTGATTGGATGGCATTGGAAAATGTTCATAAACGTCAGAATAGTGCCCGCCAAATTTACGATGCACAGCACCCCCCACGATGCTAAGCGCAGTATCTTTTGCGTATTCTTAGCAAGGCGGAGGTAGAAGACGAGGATGGACGTCTTGGTCGCCATGAGAGCTGGGTTCTGCGTGCGTCCAGTTAGATACCACACAGAACACACAAAACGGGCAACAGGGAGGTTGGCATACATATAGGACAGAAAAGATGTATTCACACATCCTCAGTCCCGGTTTGTCGACGTGCTCAATGTCGCTGTCGTGCCTCCCGAGCCCCCTTTGGGTCCCAAAGTCGATGGTGAGCGACAGAAAGAAGGCGATGAACCAGGCCAGTATGATGATATAATCGTCGGCCGACATGCTCCGGACAATGCCGATTCTGGAGACCATCCTCGCAGCCACGAAGACAGACGCCAGTGCCAAGGTGGCAGTGGTGACGGCAAACACGGCGGGTCCCCGGTCCGGGAAGTCCCCGCCGGCGCTGGTCTCGAGTGCCGACATGGCGAGCTGTCCGACTGCCCCAGCACAAGCTCAGTCGAGGCCGCCTATGGGGGTCGGCAACGATATATCGAATCCTCGGCGTGGCAGTGTGGGGGAGACATGGGGGGAGATAGAGATCAAGAGCCACGTCCGGGTCACGAGAAGAGGCTCTGGGGGCTGTGTTGAGAACCCAGAATTCGGAGCGCTGCGTTACCAGCGTCTGAAGGCCGTGTCCGGGGATGTTGCTGCTTCACTGCCCCACTCGTTGATGATGAAGGGCGACGGGCCGTGGCCTGGTGACCAGGGTAGTTGACTCTGTGAAACGGAGCTCTGAAGCTGTTCACTGCCCGCCTTGTTGCCGTGCTTGCTTGTCAACCTGGCGTCCTCCAGCACACGAAACAGGGCGCTGAGTCAAGCAGAACCCCCGTGGTGCTGCCACTTATAAAACGGGCGCACAGGGCACTGGCGCTGGCACTGGGCACCGGCAAGGAGAAGGAAGGAGAGGAGAAAAAGTCGGTGTACAGGCACGGTGCTAGCGGGAGGGAGAGGATAAGAGAAGAAAAGGGCCCAAGGGAGACGGGCCATGCGTCAGCAACCCGCAAAATCCAACCCGAAAAAACCGGCAGAGCCTTGGACGTGCTTCTCGGCTGGGATCGAACTCGCTGGAGCTTGGAGCCAGGGGGGGTACGAAGTACAGCGAGGGGTAAAAAAAACGGGAGGCGAGCGGGCGCCGACACTACTGCGTCGGCAACGCCAATGCGTGGGACTGAGACCGTTCCAACATGCCGGGTGGTGTGTGGAGAGCTAGCTTGCAAGGTCTGCATCTGCGGTGAAAGTTCCGAATAAGCAGGCTCGCAAAAGAGGTTGGGCACAAGCTCCCCACCGCCGCCGCCCCCGTCGCTGTAGTGCCCCCCTGTCTGCATCGAGGGCGTGCCAAGGTGGTGAGAAAACAAGGGAGGAGGCGATGACATCGCAGAGCGGGCCGCCATGGCGTCTGCCCAATCAATGGCCTCTTGTGCAGCCCCAGCCGAGCCGCTCGACTGTTTGCTTGGCGCTGTTTGCTGCCAGTCATTGAGCGCAGCGTGGCAGCCGGGCACTCAGCATTGAGAACAAGCTGCGGCACTTGGTGGAGCTGTCCACCGACAACTTGCAGTATCGTGGAGGGGAATCTTGTCGGAGTGGCGGGGAGCTGCGGGGTTATCGGTGAGGATAACGCGCCCGGCTCCGGGCATCGTCTCCCGACTCTGTCTGCTCATGCTTGTTGACCTATCGAACAGTTGACCAAGGTCCAGTCCACGAGATCCAAGGCTGCAAAAGCAAATTTGCCATAAGCCTGCACAGACTGGTACATTGTGATAGACCTGTCAATAGAGGCTCTTCCGTGGGTGTCCTTGCTTCGAAGAAGCAGTGACGTCGTTTTCGTTGGAAAAAGAATTTGTTAGCGCCTTGTGGTTAATCGAACTCCTAAAGAACGGGGACTCGGCAACCTCGATTGAGCGACCCGATGATCGAGCCAGTAACCCTAACCCTTACCCCTTTCTGAGACGGAAATGATATTCTAGATATTGCAACGCCCTTGCCCTTTTCTGTTCAGCTTACGTTTATTTGAATTTCATATGAGATGGCTTCAAACGTACCAAATCAACATGAATGAGAAATATTGAGTTCCAGTAATTAGCAGAATTGCAAAATTAGCCCATTTTGATCCAACGCCATCAATTACCTGTAGTTTCCCACGAGACAAACTTCGCCATTGTACCTTCTTTCTCTGGGCAGAGGTTGCCAGACCAGAAGCCAAACCTATAATTACATTAAACCGCACGCTTCCTATGCCATAAACTTGCATGACATCCAAACATTATGTAGTGAGCTCCGGAGACGATATCATACACCGCCACTCTTTAGAAATGTACTGGACCAGACATTATGTGCATCTCAACTCCCAGACGGCGCGCCAGCCAGGAAAAAGTCCAACTCGCTTCCCGTCCCCATCGCTGATTCATTCTCAGCCAGTTGCTCGAGGAGACTGAGGAATGGATCCTTTTCCTCCCCCGGCCCGGTGCCTGAGCTTCCATTGTGGCTTCTTGTTTCTGGGCTTGCCGCCCTTTTTGCGCCGCCACTTTCTTCCCCTTGCCACGGTGCAGGGCTGGAAAACGCGTTCGTTGGGATTCCTCCAAACATCGGATCGTATTCCTGTGAGCCACTCGGTCCAGGGGTGGCCGACCTGAGTTGTGTAAAGCTAAACGTTGGGTCGAATATTGGATTGGGGTGGTTGGCTATGCCCTGACCAGCGTTGTTCTGGTTCTGCGGCCGAGCGGTGTGAGAGAAACCAGCTGCACTAGATGCCGTGATTGGGCCATTTTCGTCCAAGTGCTCATCAATAGCCCCGTGTATACTGCTCCTATGCGTGTGTAGACTGTGGTGCGATGTAGTAGAAATTGGCGAGTGCAACATTCGAGGAGACGGATGGGGCCCGATCGAGGGTGTCGGCAATGACTGGTAACGAGAACGTGACGGCGTTAAGAGGCTCTGTGATGATGGGAGGTGCAAGGTGTTCACTAGAGAAGGCCTTCTTCTGCTCAAGGGCGCCGTATTCTTGCGCTTCAAATTCGGGCGAACTGAGGCGATGTCGTTGGCTCTAAGACGAGGAGCATATAAATCGTGGCCATTGTATGAGTCTGCCGTGAAGTCGACTATGACGTCGGACAGGCTAAGGTTCGCCGCGTCGAAGCTGAATGTTTGCCCTCCGTCAATCTTGGAATAACGATCAAAGAAATCTTCCAGCTGAAACACCGGCGAGTAGCGCATTGAGTTATTGGTGAGGCTTTTTACAAGCCCCGAGTGCGCTTGAAAGATCCCCTGCAGAGTCTCCCGCTGGTGTTGCACACTCGCCCACGCATATCGCAGCTCACTCAGTTGTTGCATCTCCCTCGACAGAAAATCGGCCGAAGAGCTGAACACGTTCATCTCTCCTGCATTTCCAGTCCTCGTGTAGTGCGCCCCATGTATGTGAACAGTACCCGCCGTGCAGATACAATAGCCCACGAATGCGGGCCATTCGATAGATGCCGCTTGTTTCCCAAGTTCCACAAGCTCGGTAATAGCATTCGCATGAAGAAAACACATATTGGTGGCCTCAATCTGCCATGACTGATGCTGTCCCGTCCCAGAAAGTTCTGAGAGATTGATGGGAAGAAACGGCCTATAAATCAGACAATGGATTAGATGGTAGATCAGCTTGCTCAACACCAGTATTGTCGAATCTGCCTGTCCAAACAAGGCGTCCAGGCTAGAGAAAACATCTGCTGTTCCAGACGCCCAAATATCCAAGTCTTGGCGAATTTTCGATAAATTTGAGAGTGAGTGCCAGGGGAAATGGGAGTCTCCTTTCACGCCCCCAGCCGCCAAGTATCGGTTTGTGGTTCCGAGGATACGACAAATATCGATGAGCATCCCACCGCTTCCTTGGTTCTTTTTACCAGTGCTCTGCAAATATTGGAGATTGGAGCCGCTCTGAAAAAACTCGCCATCGATCGGCATTGAGATTGGGTTTGGGGCCCAGCACGGTAGCCTCAAGAGGATGGTATTGTCAGCGACTAAAGAAGGCCGCTTCGAGCCGCACGCCATGAATTTGTCGAGCAAGAAACAGCTCCAGAAGAGCCGGCGACGAAATTCTCTCTCGACCGGTGTAACTCTGGAATTGATGTCGAGTTCGCGGTGCAGTTCCAATGCCATGGCCATGCCCACCGCGTTTGCTAGATGTCCCTGTTAGCCTCAAGTCAACAATTGTCAGTAGCGGCAGAAGTGCGGACCAAGTAGCATATATGCTTTCTTCCCTTTCCCGGCGGCAGTGAATGCTATCACCAAAAGCATCAAGGCCTGGAGGGCATCCACGGATGGCTCATCCGTGTCTATTTCTGCCCTCGACTGAGTAGCATAATCTTCGCTGAGCTTCACAGCGGACTGATAACCGTTAGGATGAGGCGTGTACCTTCTCTTGTCAGTAGAATAATCTTCATTGCATCTCATTAGTGTGCTTACTTGGCCGCAACCGCATAAATAGCGTGGACGAGATAAGGAGGCACCTGGCTGAGTTGGAGGCGCTGCCGTAATGTTGACTCATCCACAATATTGAAAGGCTTTCCATGGAAACGATTAAAATATGTATCAAGAAGGGCTTCCGACTGGACAGCCGTACTGGATTCACTGCACACCCGACACGTTAGAGTCTGTAGAGGATCTGTAACTTCTATAGCGGGGACTCACTCGGCTTCGGTTGGAGAAAATATGGCGGATTCTCCAGTGTTGCCACCATCAACACCTGTGTCTGTCGGAGAAAGATCGTTCTTATTTTCGATTTGGGCGTGGGAGGTGGACGCGATGGGTAAAGGATCACTGGAGCTAATGGCATCTGACTCTGGGGTTTCCGTTTCTGGTTCCGTCTTTTTATCTTTTAGTCGGGCTTCAAGACCATCGACTCTCTTGAGAAGAGCCTCAAGAACGTCTGTCTTGGGCCCCCTTTTCTTGGGGACAGCATCTGTGAGCCATGATAAGCAAGTGAAAGCCCCAGGAAAGACTAAACAAGCGCGTGGCACATCCATTCACTTACCATAAATGCATGGGCATTGGAATACCTGACACGCCTCGCAAGCAGGCCGGAGGCGATTGCACTTAATCTGCTCAAATAGCCCAAGTCAGCTCCTCTCAACAACTACCAAGACTCGTGGGTTCTCCACGGCGACCTCTCAAGACGCTCATACCTTTCGCTTCCGACAGGACTTGCAGTTCATAGACTCGCGGGGCTCGTTGCTTGAAATACGGCGAGTAGGTAGCCTCTCGATTGCCACAGAGTGAAGGCCTGGTAGGGCCGTGACTGAGCCGGACTCATATGGCCGAACGGCCATAGCCGGTGACTCTGCTGGGCGATCCACGACGGGCGAGATGGCAGGTCGTGTATTGGATTTGTCTGGAAAGCCGACTACCTCACCTCACCCTCTTTTACCATTCATGACTTCCTCCAAATACACAAAAATGACAGAGATAATGGGACGACCTGAAGGGCGTGTTCACGACCGCTCAAGCTCCCAGAGCAGTCCTGGCGCCCCGTTTCCCTGATACTTCGGCAGGTAGCAAAGCAGCTGAGATTGGGTGACTCTAGGTAGTGGAATCGATGTCGACTACAGCTAGGCGAGAGGTTGCCGAGAATAAGGTGGCCCGGGATGGAAAGCGATGAGATTTTGGGTGGGCCCAGAGAAGAGATACGATGGTGGTCGAAGCCCAAGATTTCCAATGTCTGTATGGGATT
>Ga0247770_1001279_pt1 | contig 20556 bp, 8 predicted proteins | sample UWRJL136409B6_FD_179943 | JGI IMG/M metagenome (GOLD analysis project Ga0247770, IMG submission 179943) | Plant litter microbial communities from Arlington Agricultural Research Station in Wisconsin, United States - UWRJ-L136-409B-6 | ecosystem: Environmental > Terrestrial > Plant litter >... | reverse complement strand
CCCCCCCCTGAACGACCATGGATGTAGCGGCAGGAGGCACAGAGCTTACACCCCCCCGGACAGAGGTATTTAAAGGCCTCCTTAACGGCCTAATAGCTCTAGTGCCTACTGGAAGCTAAGGTATAGCACGGGGCCTTGTAAAGGAACTGTAAGCACTGTTTACAGCCTTGGAAAATAAGAGCTATAATTTAGAGGTACTTACAGTAACCTACCTGCAGAAGGTAGTTATGGAAGCGGTTTGAGCTGCTGTAAGCCCTGGCTAGAACTTACAGGCCTGGTTATAGGTAGTGGTAATTAGCGGAAACCCCGTGTCGGCCTAACTAAGTTAAATAACGAAGACTATCCCTTAAAGGATTAACTGGGAGATACTAGTCTGCGGAGCTAATATGCCAGCTAACCTAGCTAAGCGAACCCTAGCTGAAATTATTTAAGCCATTAACTAAACCTTGGTAAAGAAAGGAGTTATTACAGCTTAGAAGTTATTAAGTGGAGATATAATAGTCACCTTTAATAACCCCACCATTAAAGAGTGGTATAATTAAAACAACTAGTAGATCTAGTAAGCTTTTAGGGAGCAGGCTAAGGAAGCTTGTAAGACTTTTGCAGTTTTAGTAAAAGGATTAAAGCGAGCCGACCTATAGAACATTATAGAGGAAGCCTTTGGCACTAATATTGGCCTTAAGACCGTTAATAAAGTTAAGTTCCGGCTCCCATATAATTAAGAGTTTACCAGAGCTACTGTATTAGTTATAGTAAAAAGCCAGGAAGAGGCTTAGAGGGCCTGTGAGCAGGGTATAGTCTGGAATGCTTAGATATTAGACTGTGAGCTGTATTAGGCCCCCTTAAAGCTAAAGTAGTGTTTTAAGTGCTGGAAATGGGGCTATATATAGAGGTATTACCGTAAGGAAGCTTTATGTAGAAGATGTGGTACAGGGGCTTACGGGGAGGGAGGGAGGGCTGGGGAGGCCCTCTACCTTACCCAGGGGGGCTAAGTGCCATGTAGGTGCCTTTATTATGGAGGAGCCTACACAGCTTGGGCTAAGGAGTGCCTAGGAAGGATTAAAGCCAGAAAGGAAGTTAAGGAGGCTTATTAACACTGATTAAGGATTTTCGAACTAGGATTAGCAGTAAAGATAATAACTGGAGTAACTGGCCCCCTTTTAAGGCCAGCATTTACCTTTAGAAGAGCCTAGCTACATAAAGATAAAGATAGCTTTTAAAGGGTTAGAATAAAGAGACCCCGGCTATTATAACGGGGTTAGTTAACATTAATTTCAGTAGCTGGTAGAGACCCCTTTTAAAGCCGTATCAGCCTCGGCTTAAGGGGACCTACACTAAGCATTAGCTAACCTACTTAGCCTGCCTAGCCTACTTAGCCTGCCTAAGCCTTAAAGACTATTAAGATAGATATTAGTGAAGATTAAAATCCTACTTTAGAATACTGAAGGTAATAAAAAGGCACTTAAGGCCTTGTTAAAGGAGGCACAGTATAACCTCTTTATAATATAGGAGCCCTGGATTAACTGGTAAACTAAGTTAACTTACTGCCTTAAAGGCTTGAAATACCACCTTATTTACTTATAAGAGGGCAGTGTAGCTATATTTATTAGTTAAAGGTTTGAAGTTGGGTAGTGGGAGTACGAAGCTATAGGTGACTATTGCAGGATATAGTTCTTGAAGATAGAGGATAGGGGGTTAAAGTTTTGGTCGATTTATAACCCTTGAGAGGATAAGGCTCTTTTACAGGGTCTTTTAAACCAGTAAGCCTTAGCCTACCTAACAGTGCTAGTAGGGGACTTTAACCTCCACCATTTATAATAGGACTGACATAATTAGTATAAAAGGAAGGTTAAGGCTTTATTAAAACTGGCCTTATAGTGGGACCTTAACCTTTAAACCTTAGTTAGCACTATAATTAAAGCACTTTAAAGAGCTTAGCGGGGACGAGTTTTAACTATTAACCACTTTTAGGTAATAACTAGCCTTTAAATAGCTTATTACGGCCTAGAGTATAGGGGGAAGTCAGATTATTACCCACAGGTATTAAAGGTTTACATAAGTAGATTGCCATTATAATAAGCTAAACTGGAGGGATGGAATTAGAAGATAATAAATTAGAGTTAGGTAAAAGTTGAAACAGCCCTCCTCCTAGTAATAATAGGGCTGGGAGACACAGGGCTATAAGGCCTTTAGGCCCGTATTAGGGAGCGAGAAGGCCTAGAAGAGGCTTTTAAATAGCTAATTAGAGAGCTATAAAGGATAGTTAAAGCGGCCACCCCCTGGAAGAAAGCTAATAGGGGCCAGGGGTCCCCATAGTGGTCAGTGGCGGTACAGGAGGCCTAAAGGGAGGTTAGGAGAGCTGAAAAGGAGTTTAGAACAGCCTTAACAACATATAATAAAGAGAGGTTACGTTAAAGCTTACAGGCCTTTAAAGTAGCTATTAATAAGGAAAAAATAAAGGCCTGGAGGCTAACATTTTAAAAAGCTACCTATCACTAAAACCTACTTTAGAGCCTTAAATAGTAGGCCTGTTGTAAGAGCTTTAACCCCCCAGACCCCTTAAAACTACTTACCTTTATAGGCCCCTTAGGCTACCCAGACCTCTTTACACACCATGAAAAAGTTAAAGCCCTAGCAGGGAGGTTTTTCCCTTACCTAGAGGCTGACCTTTTTAACATACAGGACCCAGACTTATTAGAAGAGTGGGAGTTGAAGTTTAATATAAAGGAAGAGGTTATAGTAAAGGAGATTAAAGCTGTCCTATTAAAGATTAGCCTTTGGAAGGCTTTAGGTGAAGACCACTTACTTACAGGCTTATTAAAGGCCTGTAGCTAGTTATTATTTAAGGTACTAATAGTGCTTACAGAGGTGTACTTACGGTTTAGGTGGTTCCCTGGGAGGTTTAAGAGGGTAAAGATAGTGGTTTTGCAAAAGTTAGGAAAAACCTTAAAAACCTACCAGACCCTAGGAGGCTACAGATTAATAGCCCTCTTACTTACTGTTAGGAAGGTAATAAAGGCTTTAGTTACTTAAAGGGTTATAAAGGTTATAAAAACTTACGGCTTATTACCAGTTAAATAGATAGGTAATAGAGAGCATTAGTTTACTAAACTAACCGTACGGTTAGTAGTCACATAGGTCTAGGAGGCCTGGAGATAAAAGGTAACAGCCTCCCTCTTATAATTAGATATTACAGGAGCGTTTGATACTGTTAACTATAAACGGCTACTATTTACCCTTTAATAATAAGGCTTCCTACAGTAGATAATATTATAGGTACAGGTTTAGTTAAGTAATAGAGTTGCAATCCTCCACTTTAACGGCTAGAAAATAAAGGATATTCTAGTAACCACAGGGGTACCTTAAGGCTCCCTACTCTCCCCCGTTCTCTTTATCCTTTATATAACTTTATTATATAAAGCTTTAAAAAAAGACCACCCACTTATTAGTATAGTGGGCTTTACCAACGATATAAACTTATTAATGTTTAGAAGAAGCCTTAAAGCTAACATTAAATAACTGGAGAAAGCCTAGAAAACATATTTACAGTAGGTAAGTATTTATCAGATAGCTTTTATAGCTTAAAAGTGTAAACTAATCTATTTTAATAAAGGCTGAAGGTAATGGAAGAACCTTGTAGCTCTCGCTAACATAGGGGGCCAGGAGGGCTATAACTTAGTTAAACTAATAAGCTTGGCCTGGTTCTTAGGGGTCTGGTTAAACTGGAAACTATTATGGAAAGCCTATTACTAAGTAGTTAAACAGAAGCTAAGGACTTAAGACTTTACATTATTAAGGATTGCAGCTAAAATATAGGGCCTAAGCCTTACCCGTGCCAGGGAGGTTTATATTAAGTATATCCGCAGCGCTATAGCCTACGGGGCTTTTAGCTTCCACTAGCTAACAGCCCTAAAAGGTACAAGTAAGCTAAGAGGGCTAGTAAAGGCCCTATTAAAGGCCCAGAACAGGAGCTTTTATATTATGGTTAAAGCTTATTAAACAGCCCCTGTAAGGTGTTTAAAAACAGAGGCTTAGGTCCTACTACTAAACCTTTACCTTAATAAATAACTAGCCGACTTTAAAGACCGGTTACAGGAGAAAACCTTATAAACTGGAAAAGGGTTAAAAGCTAAACGAGCTCTAGCAGTACACTTAATTACAAAAGCTTGTAATAGAATTAGCTAGTGGTTTAAAAGGAAAATAAGAAACTAGGGATAGAGGCTTTAATAAGGATTATAAGGCTTAACACCTATTAAATAGGCTGTAATTACAGTAACCTAATGGGCTAGCTAAAGGTGGAAAATAGGGGAAAAGAAGGATAAAGAGTTGGAAATAGATAAAGTTATAAAATTAACCTAATAGGCCTAGTGGGAGAGTTAAAGAGCTAGTTAACTAGTGGAAAGGCTAGCAGATAAAGACCCCCCTTCCCTTTTATTTACTAATAAGGCTTTAAAGCGACATAAAGGCCTTATAAAGGCTTAGAGTAACCTCCTTTCCTAAGCCTAAATAGGGGATATAGGCCTTAGGGACTACCTGTTTAAGGTAAAGGTTTTAAAGGTCCGTACTCCTTACTGTGGATGTAGGGAAGGTAGGGAAACAGTGGAGTATTTAGTGGTTTAGTGCTTTAACTTACTATTATAAAGGCTGTGGGATTGTTAAGAGATTTGATTATAAAGGGACTTACAGGTTATATTACAGGTAGTAAACGCCTGGAGTGGAAGGCTTGTTTGGAAGGTCTTTGGCTGGCTGATAGACTCTGGCTGGTTACTGGAGTATAGACTAGCCAGACGGTTAAAGCTGGAAACAGGAGAGGAGGGTTAGTGGGGCTGGAGGCTGATAAGGGCCTCTGTTTGTTTGTAACAAGATGGACTTGCATAGTTAGTGGCTTCGAAGGAGTTGACGAAGGTTTTTATCCGGCCTATACGGCACGGTTTCCTTTGTATATAGCAGTAGAAGGACCGGCGCGCCTGTGGGTATATTGGTGTAGGAAATAATAATAATAATATTACTAATAACACAGATAGCTTATAATATAACGCCAGTTAAGTTAATAAGTGTGTTACTATTTTTTACTAACTATAAAAAGGAGCTTAAGCTCTGTTAAGGCCCGCTTACAGGCACCCCTTAAGCCACAGTCCACACAGACCAGATGTAGGAACTATATAACCACCTGTAAGCCGAACTTAAGTTCACATGTAAACGAATAAAGAAGTTTATTAACAAACACTAAACTAAGTAACCAGTGTTTAAAAAAGGACTCTATTATAATAGTAAACAAGTTAAGGGACCAACTCTTCAGGAGGGGGATTACGTTTACCTCTTTTCATAAAACCTGCATTTAAAACAACCTAATAAGAAGCTTAACTTTAAAAGGTACAGACTGTTCTAAATTAAAAAAAAGGTCGCCACCTTTAATTACAAACTAAACTTACCCGTTAGCGTGAAAGTGAGGATTAAGGTTTTTCACATCTCACTTTTAGAACCTGCCCTAAAAGGAGTTCCTTTAGAAAAGAAGGTCGAGATTAACACTAATAAGGATAAATATAACGTTAAGGAAATTATAAACTTACAGAAAGGGAAGAACACGTTTAAGTATCTTATTAAGTGGCTAGATTACGGCCTTAAAAGCAACTTATAGGAGCCTGTTAAAAACCTTAATTACCCAGACTTAATTGCGGAATTCCACTGGAAGAACCCAGACCGCCTAAAACCAATAATAAAAACCAGAAGTAAGACAAGGGCTGACGTTTAAACTACTAAACTGAAGAGTAAGACTACTGTGGGATATAAAGCCTAAAAAGCGGTAGGAAACTCCTTAATAGGTTTAGAAGGACATTTGTTAAAGGTAGTCAGGCTGTGGGTTATAAGGACCTTAAACCTATTAAGGAAGCCGGACCTTTAGAGCCAGTAAGCCACGTAAGTAACAGTGTGTGGCGGGAGGAGTACCAGCAAAGTAAGTGTCTGTTAGAAGAAGGAGTTAGCACGTAACAAACGTACAGTCTCCACGTTAAAGAGAGCCATTTCGTTTATTAAAAGAAAGGAGTGACGAACTAGGTTAAGAAGAGGTTACCAGCTGCGGCGACCCCCTGGAGAAAGAACTGGCAGGCGTTCCTGCTAGGAAACCCCCCCAGTTAAAAGACTCGCTAGCCTTAAGAGGAGCAGCTAACTGAGCCTCCTCCTACTCCTAGAAGCGGAGGACCTCCGCTTCCCGGCCAAATGTGGAAAAAGCCCACTCTTCCGTCTTACAACGCTACCTTTTAATCCAGTTAAAACGCGTAATGGCCTTACGGAGCTTTTAAGTTTTTAACTCCAAATTCCGTATAGCGGCGTCGTGCTTAATATTAAGACGACGCTTTTTAAAAAGAAGCCACTAAAGGAAGGCGTCGCTATAACTAAACGCGTCACACGACGACAAGGCCCTTGCTAACAAATATTCTAAGCAACTGTTAGACCGTGCAGTAATAAGATAAGAAAGCGATTTTAAAGAATAACGGCTATAAGGCGACATTTGTAATCTAAAAGTCAAGATAAAGTTAACAAGGTTACAACAACAGGAGGTGCTGTTTTTTAAGGTGCACTTTTACATACGGTTAGTAGGCATCCTCACGTTATGGAAGGAGGAACGTTCTCACCCTGGTTCTTTATGGGAAAAGAATGTTAAAGAGGGGGAATTGTGTGATAACCCTGCAGGCCGTCACTTAAGCCGGGGCAGCCCGATAAATTCCCCACTAAAGGAACAGTGTAGGAAGGCAGTACACACGGTACTGCGCACTGGGCCAGGGGTGTAAAGACCTAAAGCCCTTACAACTAGTTAGTAACTGCTTAGTCTTAGTGAGAGTGCTCACCTACTAAGCAACCCTAAGGTCACTAAGTAAAGAGTGCTTAGTGGAAAAGTGCTCAGTCTCCAACTAAATAGAGACCCACTAAGCAAGGTATAAAGTACCTTTTAGTTAACTAGTATAAATAGTCATTATCGTAACCACAATGGCCGTGAGGGACTCCTAGTTCCTCACACTAGTATTTAATTATTCATTTATATCCCACTGTTCAGACTCATCTCTGTGCATTATAGTGACAGCGACCTACAGTGACATTAAACCCCCCGTCTAGGAGTGCTAGCTCAACAAGCCGTCTTCGGAACGCCCCTTACCTGTTGGCGTCCTGCCATACGTTCTGTCTTAACCCGCGCCAGTCCTCTCGAGGCCTGTGTCGGGTGCAGGTCGTAATAGGAAGAATAAAGACAATAACGGTCCCTATCTCCCTTAAGGTTTTAAATGGTAAGAAGGCAAGTAAGAAGTAAGAATTACCATCACTAGAAGTCTCTATCACATTAATAATAAACTTAATCTGTGGACGGATAGTCAGACACTTTAGAGTATACGTTTCGGATACTAATTGTTAAAGAAGGAGATGGACGAAATGACTTTGGAGGAGATGCAGTTTATCCAGTCCCTTTTACAACCCTTTACTGCTAACTATCTACTGTCAGGGTATAGTTAGGGCGTTTTCACCCCACCTACTCTTCTGTTTATCTTATTAAAATACATATAGTTTAATCTTAACTACTAAACACAGTAACAGGTTATAAGGTTAGTGCCTTATGCTAACGTATATTATAAGTAAGACGGGGCCGTAAGTGGGTTGTTCTCAGTCCTGCTACGTTCACTCCCCTTAACCGTAATGGCTTAAAGGTATTACGTCACCTTCTTTTTCGTCTGGAGTAGAATGTGACGACCCTGCAGGTCGTCACTTGGGCCGGCACAGCCCGACGAATCTCCCACAAGAAGGAACAGTGCAGGCAAGCAGTACGCACTCTACTGCGCACTGGGCCAGGGGTGCAAATACCCAAAGCCCCTACGACCAGTCAAGTGGTTGCTCAGTCTTGGCAACACTGTCCACCTACTGAGCACCCTTAAGGTCACTAAGCAGGAGGTACTTAATGTCAGAGTACTCAGTCCCTCACTAAGTAAACCCTACTAAGTAAGGTACAAAGTACCTCTGAGTTAAACTAATATAAATAGTCATTATTATAACTACAATAACCATAAGGAACTCCTAGTTCCTTACATTAATATTCAATTATTCATTTATATCTTATTATTTAGACTCACCTCTGTACATTATAGTGACAACGACTTATAGTAACATTAAACTCCCGTCTAAGAGTGTTAGCTTAATAAACCGTCTTCAGAACGCCCACCCAGTCTTTAGCGTCCTGCCATACATTCTGTCTTCACCTGTGCTAGTCCTCTTAAAGCCTATGGTAAGTGCAGGTTATAATACGATATTAACGTTACAGTTCTAAACACTGTTTATTAAACTCTTAGACACCCTTTTCCTCTCCTCACTATATCAGTACCACCTCCTCTAAACCCCTCTAAAGGAAATAATAATCAGATCGGAGATAACGATGTCCCGCTACCCGATATAGCTGCTATAGGAGCCGACATAGAGGACGAAGGAGAGTTATCTCATAAAGAACTGTTAGAAGCCTTTAAGACTTATGGTAAATCTATAGTTACGACGATTAAAAAAGCCTTAACCCTTTGGTAATAATCCCGTAACCTTAAAACAAGCTAGCTACTTAAGTTTACTAGTAAGAGTGCCGATCTGTCTACCTAACTTACCTATATAAAGTACGACTTCCAGCTTTAGGTAATTACTATAATGAAACGAAAAGTTCTTTATACCGTTAGCTAGTTTAAGGGAGATCTTAACTTATAGTTTTCAACTATTATTAAGGATTATCTAAACTTAATATTAACTAAATAAAGGACTCTTACTGCTAAGATCTTTAACAATGATAAAAGATAGATTAACTTTAAGACATTTCTCATTAAGATATATAGAGTCTAGGATAAGCAGAAACAGGCTAAGGACTGCTTAAAGAAGCTAGTTTAGCTGTTTTCAGTAGCTGCGTACTTGTCTGCCTTTAATTACGACCGATATTAAGTTATGTATGATAAGTCCGCCTTAAAGTACCAGTTTTATAAAGGATTAAAAGATAATGTTAAGGATAAGCTTTATAAAAAGGATTAGTATACGTTTAACTTTAATTAGTACGCTGTTAAGGTTATCATCATTAATTACTAACTGTTTAAATGACGATTAGAGAAGAAGGGCTAGTATTAGTAAGGTAGTCCTCTTATAATTAATGGAAAAAACATACCAAAACCTTTTTAAGCTAACTACCGACACTAAAGCGCTGCTTACAACACTTACCTTTGTCTAATGGATATTAAAATGGTAAACTGTTAAAACTGGCTTAACTGTAAGAAACTTCCGCGGTAACAGCAGCAGAAGCTACTTAGGGATATATCTTAAGTTTAGTAGTTTAATTACGATAAAAAGGGCTACATAGCATAGCAGTGCCTGTCCTTAAAAAGAGTTGGTTAGAAACCCGTTACAGATGGAGTAAAATATGTCAGATTTAATTCAAGAGATGTTCACATCTGGATAATAAGTAATAAGGAAGACTGCTTTTAAATAGATAAGTGCGATATGGGAGACGAGGAGAGTAAGGGAGGAGAAGAGGAACTTCAGTTTCCCTAAAACGTAAAGGATCTAGACCTTGGAAAAAACAAGTCAGCTATAAAGGTACAGGTCACTATGGACTAACTCTAAAGTGGAAACTTAGAGGAATTAATAGTATAGATTACTATAGACCGACTTTAAGAAGAAAAGCTTTAAACGGTAATAACAGGCCTTAAATACCTTACCCTGCAGGCTAAGGAGTTAAGGAAGTCCAAGAAGGACCTAGACTTAAACCTTACTAAGATGGTATAAGGAGTTAAGCTGGCACTCCAGGCCACTTAAGAAGTAAAGAAGGCCTTGGAAGATAAGAGGAAGTAAAATGAAAGGATTAAGTTAGAAAAACGAGCGCTTTATTCCCAACTGGAACTAGCGATCCTTCAGCGGTTTAAATACGCTGAATAGATCGCCACTCTTATTAGCTTAGAGGAAGGACAGCTTAGCTGGTTACCTTATGTTAGGAAAGAGAGCGTTTTTAAGACTGGAACTGTTAAAATTCTACACTAGAATTAAGAAAGGGTTAAAGTATAACTCCACACCTGTTATAACCAGGAAAAGGCATATTAATAAAGGGTCTAGGAATTCAAAACCACTTACGAGGAGCTGGTGGATGAGTTATAAGATTTACGAAACGAGGTAATTACCAGAAGAACAAAGATAAAAGTTATAAAATTAAACTGTAACTTTATAAGAAGGTCCACCTTACTAATAACCTTAAATATTACTTAGTTAAAGAAGGCCACTATATAGAAGAACAGGTTAGGATATTACTACCTAAGTTCAAGTGGGAGGTCTGTGAGAAATAACACTTATAAAAGTAAGTAATAAGTGAAAAGATAAAGGCGTTGTAACTTCCGTCCCAGACACTTAAGTCTTCACCCCTACCGTTTACCTTAACCACCCTAGCCATAAAGAAGTACTGTAAATCAATTATGTACATGATAACTATACGTGTAATTAATAGATTAGACTTAAGGTCTTTATAATTACTTCCTTAGTATAAAAAATAGAGATTATGTAGTTACGCTTATAAAACTAACCTAACGGTATTATAGCATCTCTCATAACAGAAAATAAAATAATAGTAAGGACAGCTTAGAAGAACACATTATTATAATTAATTAAGCACTGTCCACTTATTAGTAAGAAGAGTTACTTTAGAAGTGTTAAGTCACCTTATACTCTATCCACTTTTTAAAAAAAAAGCAAAAGCCTAGTGAGAAAACCAGATTATATACACTTAGCTAAAGCTAAGGAGTTAGCTAAGCTGCAGGCCTACAGAGTATCCTAACAGCTAATGGATGGCTTAAGAAGTATCGTGCTGTTTAAAGTCGACTTGAACGTAAAACGAGAAAACCTAGGAAGGGTTAATTGATAAGTGTTTTAAAGCTGTTCCTACCTTTATAATCGGTTAGGAAACGGCTCTAGGGCTTTTAGAAGGCCTGAAAACCAGTGATCCACTAGCTGGTAAAAGCCCTAAGAAGAAGAGGCACTTAAAGGCTAGGCTGGATAAGACCTTAAAGATAGATAGTTACCATAACTCAGATGTAAAAAGAGTATAAGCATTACTCTGTATATATCGACTTAACTAACGGAAAAGGGAGGCCGTTTAGGATAAAAGCAGTAATTAATAGCGGGAGTATTTCTAACCTAGTGCATCTTTTACTAGTTAACTAAAGGAAGCTCCCTAACAAAAATTATAAGAAGGCTATTCCCATTCGAAATGAAGAAGGAGGCTTATATAAGTATAATAAGAGAAAAGCCACCTACTACTTACTATTCCTAATTAAAGTGGATAGGGATGAATAAAAAGTGAACTTTAACGTGGTACTAATAATAGTAAGTTACGACATAATTCTAAGTTTACCCTAGCTGGAAAAGTATAACCTTGCGATTAATTAAAGGAGTAGCTACCTCACCTTTAGTAAGTCCCTTAAATGTAATTACTGTTTAGAAAAAGCTCTGGGAGTATTAAACCGTTTCAAAAACGTATGAAGCTTTTAAAAGAAAGTTAAGCTTATAAAACTATACACAGTTTAAGTTAGATTCACTAAATCAGTTAAAGGATTAGAGAGTCTACTGTATAGCTTAAGTGATAATTTAAAAGGTAGAAAGAAGCGGGAAGCTCTTTTATAGATAGGTGAAAAAGTCGACTTATTTAAAGTACCCTTAGAATATAAGAAGTTTACCCTATTCTGGAAAAAGATACTATAACTGCTAGACCACAGACTATAAGGTTATATCATTAAACTTAAACTAGTAGCAAGACTTTAAAGCTTTTAGCCTTATTATTTAAACTTACAGTAGGTAAAGGCCTTAAAGGAATATGTAGAAGAGAACCTAAAAAGCGGGTTTATTATAAAGTCTCAGCCCCTAATAAGGTACCTAGTACTGATTGTGCTAAGGAAGGGAGATGGTAAATTTTATAAAGTTATTAACTACTAAACGTTAAATAAATATATAATTAAGAATCGTTACCTATTACTACTTATTTGAAAGATATATGAACGGATTACTAGCGTAAAATAGTTCTCCAGTCTCGACTTCCTTATGGGATTTAATTATATTAAAGTGAAAGAAGAGGACAAGTACAAAATGGCCTTTCAGACTAGTCATAGTCACTACCAGTACTGTGTTGTACATATAGAATTAATACACGCCTTTATAACTTTCTAAGGTCGTATTAATAATGTTCTCCACTCCTTCCTTAACAAATTTATCTTTATATATTTAAATAACATTGTAATTTATTCTAAAACTTTAGAAGAACATTAAAAATAAATATAACAGGTTCTGGTAGCTCTTAAGAAAGTGAAGCTGACTGTAAACTTAGAATAGAGCCACTTCCACGTTTAAGATTTGAACTATTTAGGGTTTAGAGTAGCCTTTAAAAAGCTTAAAATGTAGCTGGAGAAGATAGAGTTAATTAAGGATTAGCCTACTTTAAAGAACTAAATAGAGTTATAACCCTTTATCAGCTTTGTAAACTTTTATTAATATTTTATTAGGCACTCTATGAAGATTATAAGACCACTATATAAGCTTACTAGAATAGGTAAGCTGTTTAAGTGAACTGATAGACAGTAGAAGGCGTTTAACAGACTTAAACACGCCTTTACCACTGTACTAGTCTTAGCCCTCCCTGATTTCTTAAAACCTTTCTAAGTCGAAACTGATTCCCCAGAATTCACAATCAGTAAGAAACTCAGCCAAGTCCAGGACAATAAGAACCGCTACCCAGTTGCCTTTTTATTGAAAGGAATTTATAGCCCGGCCTTACAATACACTATTTACGATAAGGAACGGATAGCGATTATCTAATGCTTTACTGAATAGGTACTGTATTTAAGTAGTACAGAGAAACCAGTTTAGGTCTTTTTAAACTATAATACAGAAGTCGATTTCAAAAGTTTTGTCGCCCCGTTTATAGCATATATTAGAGGTCCGTGCACCCATTACCCTACATATTATCTTAACTATCTCGACTTCTTTATCTTGTTAACAAAAATGCCTTAATTTTCATCTTTCCAGCTATTATAGCTTAAAATACTAATATCGCAACACGCGCGCTTATTGTAACCTTAAAAAGCCCTCTTATAAGGATGAAGATGGCCGATGTTGTGAAAAAGTAGGATGTTCCGCTTGTTAGATCCAGCAGATATACGCCCGGGCAATTTCACGTGGATTTGATCTGAATAAAACCCTATTGATCCTAAAGGATAAATAGCTTTAAGATGCTCCTTGTTCTTGTTAGTTTACTAAATAAACCCCTGAAACTACCAAAGTTATAATTGTTAAGGTATAACGTGATCGATACGGCTGAGAAAGATCCTGTGCTGATGGTGAGGTTAGTTAGATAGGAGTGGATATCTTGTTGATAATAATCTGGCGGATATTGAAACAGAACGGTTATCGAAAGAAGCTAACGAGGAAGCCTAGGTTAACGAAAGTGATAAGGGCTGAAAGACTTTAATAATGTTTAGTTTATTAAGATTAAACGCTTAAAGATTAGAAAAGAGTTATTTAGATAAATAAAACATTTATTATTCTTAATTTTCAGTATAGCAGCTATCGAGTTTAAAGGAAGGGTAATAAAGCGGTAGTAAAGAGTTGTATTTGTAAGTGGTAGAAAGGTTATTCTGAGTTTATGTTCTGGAGGAGTTTTTTTATGATATAAAAGGACTATATTACTGTTAGAAACTAGAGACGGTGAAGGAGAAAGAAATTGTAAGGGAAGAGATTAAACGAATAAATAAAGAGTTAGAACTGTTGATAAAAGTACAGTAGAAGGTTTAGAATGGTTTAAACCAACTTTCTCTTCGAAATTTACCTAAGAGGAAGCTATAGTGAAGATAAAATAAAGAAACAGGAAAACTTTCTTGGGATAATGTTAAGAGAAACCGTACATTCACAATCCTGATAAGTAAAAGAAGAATATCTGATAAATCTATAAGTCTAGACTTAGAAGACATATAGGTAGAGCTAAGACTCTCACTTAAGCTTAGTAAGTATACACCTTCCTTGGAATAAAGAACTCAGTTAAGGAAGTAGTTAATAATTATAATATCTACTACTAAAAGTAGAACTAACGTTATAAGCCCTACAGGCTTCTAGAGCCACTCTTTGTACTACAGGGGCTATAAAGCTCTATCTCACTTAATTTTATCACTGGGATACCTAAGTCTAAAGACCCTGTTACAGGAGTTACTTATAATTAAGTTCTTATTATTGTTAATAAATTAACGAAATAGGCTTACTTTTTACTAACCTTAAAGGATATAATAGCTAAATAACTTACTTATATCTTTAAAAAAGAGATAGTTTCATAATATCTCTAGCTAGATAATATCGTCAAAGATTAAGATAAGCTGATCATATTAAAGTTTTAGTAAGGGCTAATGTAGAGAATTGATGTGAAGAGCAGCGCTGGAAAATACGTTACTAGTCATTAGTTACTAGTCAAGTCTAACTTGACTTACATGGCTAAAGTCACTGGCCTGACTTAACTAGCCCTGACTAGTAACTTGACTTAACTGACTTGCAAGTGACTAAAATGACTAGCCTTGTTTTAAAATTTAATATAAAATCAAGCTGATTTGATTTAATTACAATAAAAATGGTACTGCTTTAAACTACTTTTTAATATATTTAAAAATCAATAATACTTATTATAAATATTGAAATTATTATCATAATAATAATAGTAGTTATAAATAGAAATACTACTACCAGTGCTACCACCACTACCAATAATACTAATAGAAATATTATCATAATTGAATGCTATAAACGATAATATAGATATAAAATATTAATTTTATAATCATATTAGTATAGTAATAATATGTAAAAAGCAGCCTAAATGCTAGGTAAAACTAACTCTTATAAATAATAATAATATTATTATTATTATTAAGTAAATTATTTAACTAGTATAAAAAAGAAAGTATTTATAATGAAAAAGTTAAATAGTGGTTTAAATGCTGAATTTAGAAGATGAAAAACTAAAAGGTAAAAAAGTCTTCAATAGTTTTAAAACAATATATTTACAGTGTAAAATACCTAAGTGGTTTGAAACAGTGTTAAAATAACAGATTTACAATATTAAAAATTGGATTTACCATATAAAATAACCAAATAGCTTGAAACACTGTTTATAATATTGGACTTGTATCATAAAACAACCCAGTAGCTTTAAACCGTGTTGAAAGAACAGATTTACAGTATAAAACAACTAAAAGATTTCAAATGTGTTAAAACAATGGATTTACAACATAAAATAATTGAGTGGTTCACAACAGTGTTGAAACAACGGACTTACAATATAAAATAACTAAATAATTTATAACATTTATAAATAAAGGATTTATAATTTAATACAGGAAATTGGTTTCAAGCCTGTTTAAAACTAACAATTAACTGTTTATTCTACAATAATAGTGTTTCAAGTCCTAAAAGCGGTAATTTAGCCTAATAAACAAGTTTCATTTACCAGATCCTTTAAATTCTATGTTTTAACTGTTTAAAGAGTTAGAATCCAAATAATTATAAAGTTATAAAATATTCACCACTTCTTTACATTATTCTCTTTAACCACAATAGTTTCACACAAATCTTTTTAAGGCTTCAGACTTTATAATTGGCTATTATAGCTGATTATAAAGCTGTAAAAGTTGAAAAGAGGATTAATGTAAAGGAAATTCGCTACTGAACCACCATATTCCTTGCTTCAACTCCTAAAGCAAAGAGCTAGCTTGTTGTTGACCTTTATTTCTTTCACACTGTGGTATTGGCTAAATTTCGAAGGCTTAGTTTTCTGGACTATTTTAAATCCACTTTAGCCCTGCCAAATAACATTTGTGCTTATGATAATTCCAGTGGAAAATGGCCCGTTTGGTTAGATTTTCCACGTACGGCTAAGTGGATGGAAGTTGGAAAGTTTAAAACAGATTAAGTAAGGTTTCATTTTCTTATTATTATTCTTTACTATTATTTTATTATATCTATTACTATTAATAAATCGCCTTATAACGAGACAGTTTTTGCGCTGGATTGGCTGGAAGAGAGTGCCCTTCACCTAAATAAATATGTATTATTATTTTAATATTATTATATTAGTATTTAATTATTTTCTGATATATTATTCTTTATTATTATTCTACTTTATTCTTCTACTTTATTCTTCTTCTTTATTATTATACTTTACTATTATTATTATTTTACTAATTATTATACAGATACTCATACTAGGTAGAATATTATAAATATCTACGTTAAAAGTTCTATCCAGGCGTTAAAAACGCCACTACTGTTATTTACACATCACCCCTAATTCTCCTTCTTCCAGCCCTCTTTATATTCATTACCCCCCTTTGATTAAATAATTTACTAAATATATTAAAGAATCCTTTTAATCCACACCTAAATCTGCTATTATGTTAAAGCTTTCTAGTAACGTTCCCATACTTTAATCACCTCCTGGCGGCTTTTTAAGGCTTCTTTCTTAATGATATATCTCTTTATCTACAGCTAATATAGCTCAATCAGGTTTAAATTAGGCGAATTACCTGTTTAAAGAAGTCGTCTAATCTAGTGGAGATTAAAGATTTTATTCTAAATATAATAACCGTGTTTCAAAGCTCTATCCTCTAAAATAATCGTCTTAGGGTAATTTAGTTACTATTTTATTGCTTTATGCTTTAATAATCGAATTAAGGCTTTATTTGCTTTTTAAAAGCCTTTTATTCTATTGTTTTAGAGTCTAATACAACAATGTGTTACGAACGGAGCCCTAGTGTATAAGATAACCGCCACCCCAACGTTACAAAGCCTTCTTCTTCTTTCAAAATAAAATTCACAGATTTATCTATTTACCTTACTCCGTTCTATTATTATTAGCTAGTCTAATAATTATACATTATTATATTTATTCTTCAACTTATTATTACTTTTACTACCTTTTTCTCTTTAAAAGACCTTATAATTGTTTTACATAATTATACTACTTTCATAATGAACTTCCACGACAGTGATGATATTTCTGGCTCTGGAAGCCAAAATATTAACTCTCCTTCCGGCCAAGCCTCTACTACTCCATAATCCACAGCGTTTTTCAAGTCGAAATTTAACCAACCTAGTTTTAAACTAGAACCGGATTCGAAATCCACAGCTTATATCTTTTCAGCTGGATTATTTACGAGAACCCTACTACCAATTGATTTATCAAAGGATCGAGAGGTATTAATACAGTGTACTACGTAAGTTAATATTTTTATATTTTTTTAATTCTTTTTGGGATGTTTATTACTTTATTTAAACTATTCTAATTTATTATATTTATTATCTTCTATTCTAATGTGAAAACACTTTTTCTAAATTATTCTATTAATTTTACTTTATTCAATACCTAATACTTTCTCTTCAATAGTTGTAACTTTAAAGCCAAATATAAATTAATAGGCTTTTTAACATCAAATTATGCAAGGCACTACAGGTTAAAACATCCTGCAATAGCATATAATGAAAAATCAGAGGCTATATGGCAAACAAGTAAGTTATTAATTATTATTATAATTAGTAGTATTATTTAAACTAATATTTGTTATAGAAACTGCAAATACTGCTTCTATAAGCTCTGACTCAGATTTCTTTCGATCCAGTTTATCAAAACGGCTACGTAGTAATACTACTACCGATTTTAACAAAGAAGAAACCTTATTAAAGGTTTTAACCTTTATTATTAACAATAACATCTCCTTCAACGCTTTAAATTCTAAATCCTTTCAGGATTTAATACGTTACTTTAACCCGTATATTATTATTCCTAATTATTCATTATTATTACTAACTGTTTATTAGACTGGCACCTGTTATAAACCGTCATAAGATGAAATCCACTTTGGATTCAACTTTTAATCGGTTTTTTTCAGTTTTTAATATTGAATTACAAGCCAATATTGAATCGTTAGGCACCTTTTGCTTAACATTTGATATTTGGACTTCAGTAGCCCAAACAGGCTATTTAGGCCTGATTATCAATTATATTGATAAAGACTTTAAATTGGTCTATAAACTACTGGGTATATTATTTTCTTTTTATTATTCTTAAATTTAATACTAATAGTATATTATAGCATTTAAAAACCTAGAAGAAAACCATTCTGGTACTTATATTTATAACGAGTTTGTGGAAGCTATCAGCCCATATCCATCACTTGCAATTGAAACAGTCCAGTCGTAAGTTTATTACTCTATTTATTTATTTTTCTTTTATTTAATATTCTATTTATTATCTTGTTTATTATTCTATTTATCATTCTTTTTATTCTTATATCTATTTATTTTTATTTCCCTTACTTTATTTATTCATTTATATACTGTTATTAATCATTGAATAGTATTACCCAAGACAACGCATCGAATAACAATACGTTTTTATTAACGTTTCAACAAAACCACCCAGAATTCAGGTTCGATATTCGATGTTTGACACACATTTTACACCTTGTTGCAGGTGATATATTAAAAGAATATATTTCAACACCTGAAATCGATAATCAAATCCTTTCACTGGTGAATTTACGGCTTCTAAATTTAAACGAAGAAAACGAAGAAATTAACGACGCGCAATATAATACCCTTGAGCTGAATAGTATGTATTATTTTCTAATTACTTTATTATTCATTAATATTTACTATAATCATATACTAATTTTAATTATTATAAATAGCTATAACATCTAGAATTCGAAGAATGGCTGTAATGGTTAAATATACCACTGACATTAAAAAGCTATTCCACGAAGGTATTACAAAAGCTAAAGATAATGGAATTCTTCCAGAAACGTTTAAAAAACGTACTATTCCACTCGGTCAGTATATTATATTATTTATTATTATTCCTTATTCTGCCTCTCTATAATTGTACTTTATTATTTTTATTATTTTACTAATTATTATACAGATACTCCTACTAGGTGGAACACTACCTATTTCATGATTAAAGCGGCTTTAGAAGTTAGAGAGCCGTTAACCTACGTTTACAAGAATACTGATAATAAGGAGTATGATAAAATATTCCTAAGCTCAGCAGAGTGGATTACGCTTGAACACTTAAAAAGAGTGTTTAAGGTACTTGTTCGGCCTATTATTCGACTACAAAGCGAGTATTATACCAATATTAATAAGGCTTTATTATTTGTATATTCGATTTTCAACAAATTAGAAGGCTTAGCCGAGGAATTTGAGGCTTTATCTGTGAAAGAGCCTGACCTAGTAAGTTTATTATTATTATTCTTTATCATTCTTTATATAGTGATTATTTATTATTTACTAATATTTTAATAGGTGGAGTGGTATAAAGCATTTATTAATGCTATACACGCTGGAATCGATAAGCTACGGAAATACCATCCACGAAAGCTTTCGGCTCGAAGGCTGGAAGAATTAAAACCCTGGATATTGGCTACATATCTGGATCCACGATATAAAACAACACCATTCCAAAGAGGTGGTGTTTGTTATAGTGATGGCCAAACCGAGCCGGCCATTCGTGAGCTTGTAAAAGCCGAATTTTTAAGGTATGTAAATTTTTATACTGTTTATTATTCTTTTTTCCATTTATTTATTTAACTATTCTATTTGTTATAATATATTACAGAAATACTAATTATAATAAACTTATAGTGTTGAAGAAGAATTAAACCTTAATAACGCAAATGCCCCAGCTGAAAACATCTACGACGAATCAAATGACGAAGATGAATTCTACGTTCAACCAGACCAAGAAACAGAATATACAGCCTATTTACGAGAGCCAGTGGCTAGTAGAAAGGTATCTATTCTATTTTATAATATTCAATTATTATTATTATTATTATTCTTATTCTTGTTAATAATACTAATATACTTACGTTTCTTAGGTTAATCCTTTAGATTATTGGAAATCAGCAGTCTATCGATTCCCAGTTCTAAGCCTTATGGCTAGAAGGTTTTTAGCTATTCCAGCTACCTCTGCTCCTATAGAGCCAGTCTTTTCTATTGGTGGAAATATTATTACTAAAAGCCGTAATAGGCTATCTCCTGAAACTGTAAAGAAATCAGTATTATTAAAGAGTTGGAGTATTAAAGAGATGAAGGAATTGGAAGAAAATTATTGGCATTCTAGTATAATTGAAGACGGAGAAGAGGATTAAGTAGTTTTGTTATTTTTATTGTATTTATTTATTTTATTATTTTAATGTTATTATAAAAAGATTAAAATTATTGTTATTATTAAAACGGTATTATTATTTTAAGGTTATGTTATGATAATTATCCTAAGAAATGACATCAGGTTAATCTTTATAATTATTCTTCTATTTATTCATATAATAGATTATTTATATTCCCTGTTATTATTATTATGAAATAGTAATAATTTAATTCAAGTATATTATGGTACTTATATTGTATAAATAATATACTACTATTACTATTTATTTATTTTACTATTATTAGGAATTATTTTGATATTTGGACCTACTT
>Ga0247770_1001278_pt1 | contig 20557 bp, 23 predicted proteins | sample UWRJL136409B6_FD_179943 | JGI IMG/M metagenome (GOLD analysis project Ga0247770, IMG submission 179943) | Plant litter microbial communities from Arlington Agricultural Research Station in Wisconsin, United States - UWRJ-L136-409B-6 | ecosystem: Environmental > Terrestrial > Plant litter >... | reverse complement strand
AAGGCGGTCGAGCAGACGGCGAAGAGCGTGCAGAGCAATAGTGGGCAGGTGTGCATGGCCAACACGAGGATTTATGTCCAGAAGGGCGTAGCCGAGGAGTTTGTCAAGGCGTTTACCGAGAAGTTTGGGGCTGTGAGAGACGGGGATCCGTTGGCGAAGGAGACGAATCATGGGCCGCAGGCGGATGGCGTGCAGTATGAGAATGTGATGCGGTTCATTGAGGAGGGGAAGGGTACGGGGACGCTGGCTTTGGGAGGGAAGGGGAAATTAGAAGGGAATGGCGGCTTTTGGATCGAGCCGACGGTGTTTTTGGACACAGCCGAGGATGCAAAGATCATGAAGGAGGAGGTGTTTGGGCCGGTGGTGAATATCAACACATTTGAGACGGAAGGGGAGGTGATTGCAAAGGCGAACGATACCGAGTTTGGACTGTATGCGTCGGTTTACACCAGGAGTATCAACAGGGCGATGCGCGTTGCGAAGGCGTTGGAGAGCGGCTATGTGGGAATCAATTGTACGAGCCCGCTGACGGGGAGGGATCTGCCGTTTGGGGGGTACAAGGGTAGTGGCCAGGGGAGAGAGGGCGTGTTGTATAGTATGGACAACTTTTTGGAGACGAAGAGTGTCATCATTCAGATAGAAGACGAGTAGGCGCCGTCAGGGCTCCGAATGGAAAGTTGAGGACTGGAAGGAGAGCCGTAGTAGATTCGGAGCGAGCTGGCGAGAAATTCATTGGAGTCGCCCTTCGAGTCCCGCCTTTTCATCCTCCGGGAATACTAGGTAGTATGGTCCTGCGTTGAGTGACTTGCAGGATCCATCCTTTCGGCAGGATCCACGTCGATGCAACCTACCTACCCCTACCCTGAGTATATACCTTCCCGTGGCCAGCCGCCAACTTCCCTAATTTCCTTCGCTCATTCATTTCAAACGTCCTGACGCCCTTCACAAAACAACCAAACACAATTTTCTAGCAACCACAAACGGCCATGGCAAACTACGTAATCATCGGGACTGTCGCCGCAGTGGTCGGGCTGCTCACGTATGGCATTCCAATTCTGCTCGACGAGTACTTTCCCTGGCAGCGCCTTTCGAAGCAACGGACGGGCAAACCCACGGTCACCACCAAATCTTACGCGGGCCGCACCGCCTTGATCACCGGCGCAAGCGGTGCGCTAGGTTCCCTCGCGGCCAAGATGTTTGCGCGCCGCGATATCGACACTCTCGTTCTCGTCGACGTCATGGATCTGTCAGCCGTCCGAGATGAGATTTTAGGCGAGTGCAAGACGCAGGGCAAGCCTGCACCAAACATTCTGATCTGGCGCATCGACATGATGACCTTCAAGGGCTGCCAAGAGCTGGGCCAGAAAGCGCGGTCACTCAAGAATCTCGACCACGCCCTCCTGGCCGCCGGCCTCTTCTCCTACGACCGCAAGGATTCGCCCGACGGCTGGGAAACCAGTGAGTTTCACCCATCTGCACCATCCATCCGCATCACTAATCCAACCCCAGCAATCCAAGTCAACTACCTCTCCACTGCATTAATCTCCCTTCTCCTCCTTCCTCATCTCAAATCTTCGCCTTCCAACCACAATCCCCCTGTCCTCACTTTCGTCACCAGCTTTGGCATCTACCTCGCCTCCCCCACAATGGTCATCCCAAAGACAGGTTCCTACCTCAAGCACCTCAGCAACAACAAGCCCGGCCTCCAACAAGGCTCTCAGTACGGCCGCTCCAAGGCCCTCCTCCTGTATTTCGCAAGGGAACTCGCCGCTTACGCTACCAATCTCAAAAGCAAAGTAACTATCAATAGCGCTGATCCCGGATGTGCGTGGACGCCACTCACGGCTGCGAACGGGGAGAGGATGATTCCGAAGTTGATTACAGATTTGACCGCAAGAGAACCAGAGTTTTGTGCGGCGGCACTGGTCAATGGGGTTTCTGTCGGACCGGAGGGGCATGGGGAGGTGATGGGGGATTTTGGGACGCTTGAGTGAGTTACTTTATTCTTCATGGTGAAGGATGAGAACGGGAGGGAGGAGATGGTGGGAGGGCTTGGAGCCATACTGAAGTGCTAATTTGGATGCAGGTACCCCCCGTTCATGCTCCGCGCAAGTGGGAAGAAGGCACAAAGGATTGTTTGGGAGGAGACCAAGGCGGAGTTTGAGGGGAAGGTGGAGGAGGTGAAGGGGGTGTATGGGATTCTTGGGTGAAGTGATTTGGTTGGGACGGAGAAGATATTGACTTTGAACCACACATCGGATCCTTGGGGTGTCCTCTAGGTTGCACTTTCTGTAGAGAGGGACTACGAGAGGACACCATCCAGCGTATGCAATGGGTTACTAATAAAACTTTCTCAAGACCAGTGGTACAGACTTCCCAAACTATCCCGCCCCCATGTGGCGGTAATGAGCTTTGGCAAATTTCCCACCAAGAGGGATGGACTTGGATCTTTGTGTCTGGAATAGTAGTGGCCCTTCTCTTGCAGACCAGGCGGTAACATCGGTATGATTTATCTTGATCGCGGAAAACAAGAAGTCTACTTTTTTCTCATGATTTACCCTGGCCGCCGTTGAGACATGGCGGAATGGATGAAAACATCTTTTTGTCAGCAACGCTTATTGAAAGCCTTTCTAGCTGATATAGGGAGGACAGTGGATATTCTCGGTGAATTGTCTCGAATACAGAAGGTCAATGTAGGTACATATGTGCACCGTAATCTACAGTCACCGAGCAAAACGTAGCCAGCCTTTTTCCAGCATTTCTCTGAATGTCACCTCGACTTGGAACCCGCCTGCAATCTTCTGAATTCTCGTGCGCCGCACTCGGATTCAATTCTCTGCATGAACAAAAGCATTAAAAGGACCAAAATCACACCTTCAATCCCACGAGTCGTCTCACACGCCTAGCCGTGAGCCCCAACTCTGCAATTCCCAACCGCCGCCACCACTGTCTCCTCGCCCATCCTTCCCGAATAGGAAGTCTCTCCTCCTCGAAGAAAGCCCTTGCGAAATCGCAGCGTACTTTCTTCCCATCCCCGAACACCCCCAAGAAAAGTGCGATTTCCATACACGCAAAGCTGTGTTGCATTGCGCCGTACTCGGCCCTCGGGTTGGCCTCTTTTTGATGTTCAATTCGCTGCTTCCGCAAATGAGCGAGGTCTACTGCCGTAAGCGTTTGTCCGCCATCTGATGACGATGCGAGCAGAGTGGCGATCAGATCTGGCTGCGGCGTGCAACAGTCACCTTGGGCTCTGTCGCGACGGGTCAGCGAGATGTCATGCTCAATGGCACCGGAGAGCGCGAGTTGGTCAAGGTTGAGACAGCGCTTTTTGGTGGTGGGGTCAACTTGATGTGGGCGGCGCATGCCAAAGCGGGAGAGGAGAGCGGAAGGGTGGCGAAGGTAGTGCCAGACGGTCGAACACAAGGAGTTGAGTTGTGGGGTTGGTTTGTGGGTGAAGAAGATGGGGTGGGTGAACACCGTGTTCACGAAAGTTGAGACACCGACGATGTCGTGCAGTGCATTGGTTATGTCGCTGCCTTTGACATTGCGTCCATCGCGGGGAAGGTGCCCGTGGTTTGCAAGGTGTTCAGCATTGGGCAGGGACCTCGCACATCGTTTGGGGTCGGAGCGGCGTAGGTGCCCTTGGTAAGTGTAGGCGTAAATTGCGGAGGTGTTGCCATATTTTTCCTGTTTGGAAGTTATCGATAAACTCGAATTCGTCTGTCATGGATTTGCAGTCGTGCTAGAAATGTGCGAAAGCATTGCGGGGTTATGTTGGATGATGGTGGTCTGATCCAAGCCGTCAGAGGCCAATTGTAATCGCCCTTGACCGCCACCCAATCATTATCGCATCCGTGTTGGCGACTGCCCGTGGGAGATGAGAAACAATGAGTAAACTAGAAGTGTGTTCCTACCCACTATTCAGACGGTCGCCCAACACAGACCGCCTCCCCTGAATTTCACTACCCTCGGTACTAAGAGACCTGTGTGTTATCAATCATGGGACAGGGTGAGAGGATGAAGGCCAGGTACAATTAATAACATGACGATGAAAACCAACTCCATTATCGTAGCTACACTACCCGGCTCCCACAGAACATCAGAGCTCTATATATAACAGTCATTGCCAATTCAATACCTCCCTGTGTGTCGTGGTTCTCGTGATGTTGACATTAAATGGAGCCTTTGACCACGAACTTCCAACTCATACCATAGCGGCCACGTTTGGGTTGGACTGGATCGCTGTATCTACAACACCGCTAAATGCCTTGGTCTTTTCAAGGAAGGGTAATATCCTCTACATCACCCTTACTGTCCTCTTACCTTTGTAAGATTGTTTCATTCCGCCCACTGCTCTATCGAGTTGATTGTAGGTAGGTTTGGGGAGTAAGGCGTCCAGATCTACATGTTCAAACAATCCTGTGCAGCGCTAGTAAGGATCAGGAGGCACGAGAGCGGTCACGAGGGGTTCGCCCCAGGAAGCCATGTGATTGTAAGGGTATTTCCATCCGATTGCGCTGATTCAGCGGAAGAATATATATACATATATACACATATCTATGTAAGTGTCAATGTGTCTTCATCTCAGTATTCTGATTTACTGGGAAACATATCTTTATATATATGCGAGTGTCTGTGTCTCTATCCCATTGCGCCAATTGACTGGGAGAAGGCGTCGACCGGGCTATTGGCCGGATCGATTGGCTTCGCCGGGTGGCCGCACAGTTCCTTTTACTTTCGGTAAGAGTTTGAGGATCCAAGATTGACTGCGCGGAGCCAGCACGATGCGGGGAAAGCTCCAAGGAGGATGTAGAAGGATAACATCAGAATGAGGAAATCCACGATGTTTTAAAGGAGGACCTCATACCACCGTAATTATCCCACTTCACCGATATATATAGCACTTACCCCCGGTGCATCGACGCAGTCTTGGCGAGCACAGCAGCATATGCGAAATTTTGGGTGGTGTTGACTGGGACGAGCACAGGGGGTGAGGGTGAACGGATACAACGACGGTGTATTGCTCAGTTGCAAGAGACTCGCCACGGTGGATTTGAACGATTTATTATTATTACAGCCATACCTGTCACCTCTTTATCGAGTCTCCGGGAAGTTCATACATCTCCTTTTCGACTGGTTCTTCTTCGGCGGCTTCTTTCTCAAGCCCCGCCTCTTTTACATCATCTCCTCCAGGGTTCACACTGGGCGGCGATAGTGGCGACACCGGAAACCCCAGACCCACCGGCGATGCCGGTGACAGCATTTCGTGCAGTCTATCACCCTCATCTGCATTCAGCTCAACCCTGATCTCCTTCGTACCCAGCTCACTCGCTGGTGGATTCTCTGCATCCATCTCCGAGACACCATTACCCCCCAATTCCTGCTTCCCATCCACGCCCCCAACCACACTGCCCCCATCAACCAACCCCTCTACGGTCTCTGACTTCTTCTTCCTCTTCCTCCTCTGCAATACCACCACCAAAACTAGCACTCCAATGACTACCCCTGCTGCGACGAAGCCAACTGCTATTCCAACGATTGTTGATGGCCCGAGACCACCACTCACAAAGACGCTCGATAGCTCTGCTTTGGTACTCGGACTCGGGCTCGGACTTGGACTCGATGTCACTTCTCCACCTGGGGGGATACCTGGGACTGTCCACTTGGTCTCGTTTCCCGCAGTCTCCACGGCGATGCTCCTTGCCAGCCCGGTCTGGTCTTTGTACCGATACTGCGTTGCGTTCTTCACGCCGTTTGCATCATCCGTGATACTGATCGACTTGATGAAGGCTTTGTGGGGACCACTGCTGAAGTCCGCGATGCCGCCACCCCATTCGATGGTCCCTGCACTGTTGTTCTTGGCGCCGGGGACCCACGCGCCGATTTTTAGTTTCATGGGTGTTTGGGGGTATCCCTGGTTGGCACATGACGGGGGTGAGGAGGCGGGACCGACTAGAGGAGTGGGGACCATGGAGCGGGCAGTTTTTCCGTCGATGAGGAAGTCCAGCCGGGTCGGGGTCCAGATGAGAGTGTAAGTGTGGTAGATCTCGAGGGGGCTTACCACGTTAGTGGACTCCGGGACGGGTTGGCTGGAAGGGAGGCCATCGCACCCCCTGCCGTAGTACTTTGTCTCGAGGCGGGATAAGGGTATGTCGTGGCCGAGGAGCTCGATATCAAACTCGTCGTCATTGTCGGATTGGAGGAGCACGGTGGTGGCGATGCCGATGCCGGCGGCGCCGCGCAGGACGATATCGACGCGGCCGTAGAAGATGTATTTGGAGATTTCGATCTTAGGCCGGTCTGTAGGGTTGGTCAGAAGGAGGATGAGGCCTTCGCCAGTGGCAGAGAAGTCGAGCGGGCCGTTGATCTTTGTGATGTAGGCGCCGAGAGTAGCTTCGGAGGAGGTGAGGTTGAGTGAGAGAGAGGTTCCGAGTGCGGGGACGGGCGGACATTCTGGAGTTGAAAGTTAGCTGGTCTTGTCTAGGACGAATGGGGTTGTGCCAAACGGCCGTGGAATTGGAGGCTACCTCTCATCATAGGATTACACACGTCCGCCAGTGCGCTCGCAAGCCGCGACGCGGCCAGCAGGAAAAGCGCGGAGGCTATCCAGCCGGCCATGTCTTCGATATTTCCTCTCCTTCGAAGGAGTTGAAGGTCAAAAGTCGGGGCCCCAGCGGGGCGCAACGCCTGGGTTTTAGTGTGAGTCGTGCAGCACTCAGGGCTCGAGTCAGGACCTTTGTGTGACCCCAGGCATGCCGGGTTCGTGATCCCACAGGGTGGGGTTGAGTCCTGATTGGCTTATGCGGGTGACCTCGCCGCTCCGGTACGTGCCAAGTCGACCCTGTGCCCTTGCCGCAGCAAGTGGGAAAGCGGTTGGGTTCTCTCAGCCTCCCAACGGTACTCAACATGGTCCAAATGGGGAAATATTTAATTGCAAAACCAGCTTAAATGCTACTTCGCGCGGTAAGGCGTTTCTTGCGTTCGAATCATTTCTGTTAGGCCGCCTTGGAGGCTCCCCCGTTAAATGGCAACGATCAGCACCTTCAAAAGCTCGAAATGATATGCAATGCAACGTGGGATGCGGGGCGGCAATGCCATCACGAGGTCTTCAATGTTGGAGTTCGTATTTCAATTAATTCCAGTGCGGCCATCATAACTACCTATCCGCAGTTCTCCCCCATCTATGTCCCATTTAAACTAAATGTCAATCTACCTAATCTTGGACTTAGTGGACGATGCCAACACCGCCGGGGATTTCGTCAAGCCCTAGGAGGATAAATGTTAGTGGACTCCCTTGGCGAGTGGAGGAATCAAAACTTACAGCCCTCAACCTTCTCCTCGACAGTCTGGGCCTTGGTACAAGCGACAGCGGCCTCGGCGCTCTGCGTCTTGAGCGCCGAGCACCGATCACCACTGCAGCGAGCGTCGAGTGCCTTCTGGAGTGAATCGCCCTTCCATCCGAAGAGATAGTCTCCATGGAGCCCGAATCCCTTGCTGCGGAATTGTTAGTCATCAATGGATTTTATCCCCCAAGTGGTTTCGGAGAGTTTGCAGCCTGGAATCGAGGCAAGAGTGCGCAGTTGAAGGAAGAACTTACGAGTCACCCATCGACCAAACAAGAGGCTGGCGGTTGTCCTTGGGCCAGATCGACTCGAACTTCGGGGTATCCCACATGACCTCGTACATGACCTGCGGCAGACGCACCGGGTGCGACGACGGGCAAGGCCCAGTGGACTCGAAGGTTCCGCTGGCGGGGTACGCAACGTGGCTCTTATGGTCAGGGCTGTCGACATTCTTTCCGTCCCAGCATCTGTGTCATGTCTCCCGTCAGCGGCCGTTCTCTCACACCCCGACCCGGTTCTACGTGGGGTACTCACGTTGGGAAAGTAATCGTCGTCCGGATTCCACCGGCACAGTACTTTTTGGGAATAATAACCGTATCGTCCCCCGTGCACGGCGCTCCGCCAAAAGGACTCTGCTGATAGTTCGGCACACACCGATTGCAAATCTGGCGCTGCATACCCGACGCACTGGCCTGGTTCGGGTCTCCCGCAATCATTCGGAACCCGGGCTTGAATGCCGTGACTTTGGTCTTGCCGTCGTACGGCGGGATGTAGTAGACGGTGACGCCCTCGTTGCCGCGAAGCCCGAGGTTGACGTACTGCGGGACACGGGCGAAGGAGCCGTTGTCAGCGTGGAAGTACATGTTGGCTGTCCAGTAGTTGGAAAAATCCTCCGAGAAAGTGCACGATGTGCAGGACGACTTCTCGGACGGGTCGTACACGCCGGGCTCCATGGTCGCGTTGAACGAGTTGCCGCCGACGATCTGGTGGACATGGGGGGTCTGCAGCATGCCGGGGTTGACGAGGGGATCGAGACGTTCGACGACCAGCCGGTTGCACTGGAAGCGCATCATGGCGGCCTGGGCGAACTGCGCGGCTGCTTGGTGCGCGAGGAGCGCCGTGGCGCCGGCGGCAATCATGGGGGTCTTCATCGTGGAGGAAGAGGGCTGAGAATCTTGACTGGGAAAGACTGTGGTCAGGGGGACGACTGGGAATAGTGACACCGGGACAGCAAACACACACGAGAGGGGAGGCTCTGTGTGACGGGAGTCCCTCAGTTGCCCATTATATGAGTGTGGAAGCCCCAAGGAACACGCAGCGAATACTATAGTGGCGGGCCCATCCATAATCCCGGTCCAGGCCATCATCCGCACTCCTTCGGCGTGTCTCCCGCCCCTCGAAGCCGTACTGGTTGGACCCGCATGCTGTGCCGGACTCCGTGGCCTTGACATGTTTGGCTACATGTCGAGGTGAACTGCCGCATATTGAGATACCTCATGGATAAATCCGGGGTAAACAGACGGCAAGGTGATTGGCCCCGATTAGACGCCATGCCTTTGTCCAAGAGAAAATGGTCTAAGCCAATCTAGCCGTGTTTATTCTTCCGCAAACCCCACCCCTGCCGCCCTGGCCCCGGAGAAGGGGCGATTACAGGCAAACATCGAGGGTGACCATGATGAGATTGGGCATTTTGCGCGACCTGGTTTTCTCGGCAGCATTTGGGATTGAGGGTGACAGTAGGTAATATCGGATATCTCGGTGATGGAGGTCAATCGACGGCGCCATCGCGGCCGAGATTGAGCGACGAAATTGGAAACTGCATAGGTAGATTGAGAATATTTTGGCGAAAGAATAGGAGTCGAGCCGGTGCATGGAATAATCTAGACCACTGTGACAATTGAGATACTGGCGACGCTGGGCTTCCAAAATTGCAGAGACCTACCGTCCTTTGGGGAGAAAGGGTTCGATACCTCGCAAGCGGCATAGATGCCAGACATCCTTTGTAGACACAGCTGTTTCTGGGCAAGTAAGGTACCTGGGTAATAATGCTTCTCGTTCAAGTTGTCTACCACAGCGTTTGGAGAATATTGACGAACTGCTACCCCAACTTTGACGAGATAAACGAGAGGACGGTTTAGATAGACTAGTTGAGCGCCAATCCAGAATTGACAGGAGCGGTTCTACCTCGGTCGCTGTGTAGATGAAGATCCGCAGAGGAGGGATACCCACCCTCCGGGTCAAGGATGTCCACGATACCCGCTTTCGAGCAGGGGAACCACAATTAAAGTTATTAAAGAAGTATTCCAGAACATTTGAGATTGAGAATGGTGACGACGACAGCGGGTGGCGGAAATTAGGCAGAATTCAGCACATCCCCTCCCCAAGTCCTTCTTTGCGGTGCGCAAAAAAACACCGTCAAGGATGTGGGGATGGCGCTGGCCTCTTCATTTGAGGTTACACACTGCATCCGCTCTCCAAAAGCGGAGTTACTCTCTACATGGGGGGCTAATTCACAAGGTCTCGCAATAGAACCCTAACCCTACATCAGGTGCCCACACCTGAAATCTTCCGTAGTATAGTGGTCAGTATATGAGCTTGTCATCTTGTCATCGCTCGGGATCCGGGTTCAATTCCCGGCGGGAGAGGTTATTTTTGGCGGTGACTTCATTTTTGATCAGTGTTTGCACATGTCAGTGATGCTCAAACACCACATCAGGCAGCAATAGTAGATCCTGCCGAGAATCCAATATTGAGGGAAAACAATCGTCTAGCTGCAAGAATGGCTTTATTGGACTTGTAATCTCTCGCCGATAAGCTAGCACACGGTGCAGCTACCCGTCTATGTTGTGCAACTTTACCGCAGGGGCGAGGATTACCTGCGGTGTCTGATGGGGCGATATGAGATGCGCGAAAACTTGTAATCACTAGCGCGTGACTGAGTAACAGTTTGCGATCCCGCAGTGGTTTGTTAGTCACCGGGAAGTCCACATTCAGATCTCGTATTCCGCTGACGTTCCACAAACCGGCACCACACCGAGTAGCTGACCAGGAGAACAGCAATCTCCCGTCACTGAAAGTGTTTGCCGACGGTAATGGATGCGGCTGACGATAAGAATATTGATGCCAAAGATCCGGGCCTGAGACATTGATTTGAGCCATGCATGCATTGATTCATCAGGCCTGCAAAGATCGCACAGTTGCAGACGCAGCGCCGGCAAACGCCGAGATAGAAAATGTGTTTGACGTGGCACCGCTGCAGATTATGCCGTGAGACTGCCACCAAGCCGCGGGGCTTTGTTGGACTGAGGCTGATAACGTCACACACGGTGAGGGAGCCGAGGCGCATCCCGACGGACAAACGACGCAGAGTCACGATATAGGCTTCCGAAAGTCGCCAGATATATCCAGGACCCATTCCAGGCCAAAAGAAGAAATCTTCACAATTTCGAGTTTCGAAGGCGCCACTATCACCCACGTCGACATCAATAACATTGCAAAGACACCCGACACAAGTCGCTGGCACAGATGACGGGAACAAGAACACTGACTGTCAAGGCCAACTCCCAGCACTGGGGCGCTGGCCCTGGCACGCCCATTTCAAGGACCGCTAGCGAACAGGCGCTCGCGCGGATGGGTTGGAAAAGCGTGTCCAGAAAAGCAAACAAGACAATAACAGAATGCCGCGAACTGCTGTCATCTAACCGATGGACTCCCAACCCAACACCCGCCGTATGGATGCACAGCAGCAGCTGTACCTGCGCACACAAACCACTAGCCGCCAACAACAATACCATCTCCGAAGACGAAATCCTCGCCTCTAAGATCTCCTCCGCGGCCGAAACCTTCCATACCGAACAACAACCATCATCCCGACCACATCCACGACAAATCGGCCTCATTTCCCTCTCCCGCTACTTCACCTTCGCCGCCGCCGCGTCGCCACCGAAACCCTCCATCTCCGAAATCTCCGGCCTCATCACCGCCTGCACAAACCTCGACATCGATTCCGTCATCCACTCCCTCTTCACAAACCCAACAAAAGTTCTCATCAACACCGCCAACGCCCTCGGCACAACTCCGCTCCTCGCAGCCATTGCGTCACCTCGCGCCCCAGTCCGGCCAAAGTCGCATCTTGCTATGGTGGAGTTTTTGTTGGGGTGTGGTGCGGATGCGAATATGGGGACACAGTCTACGAGTCCGTTGACTGCTTCGGTGGTGCTGGGGATGGTGGAGGTTTTGAAGGCGTTGGTGAGATACGGCGGGGATGTCGATCGGATTGTTGGGAGTGGGGTAAGAAAAGGCCTGCTGGGTGGTAGTGGCGGGATGGGTATGGCACCTGTTCATGTTGCGGTTTTTGCGGACAGGTCGGCGTGTCTTGGTGTCTTACTGCAGAACGATGCGAGGGTAGATGCGAGGTTTGAGGCGGCCTTGTCAATTTGTCCTCCTCGTCCGGAGGTTGCTGTGGGGTTGGGGCTGCAAGGGCGCAAGAGAGGAGGGGATCTACAGCATGGAAATGGATATGGACAACCACTGGCGGTGAAGAGCGTCACGGCATTGCATCTCGCACACAGCAGTCCCGATTGCACGGCGATGTTGCTTCGATACGGGGCACAGATTGGCATGAAGGATAGTCGGGGACGAACACCATTACACTGGGCGGTTGGAAGTAAGAGCCTTTCTGTTGTGGAACGGTTAGTCGCGGCCAGAGCAGACGGGGATATACCCGACGAGGATGGCTTGACACCGCTCGGCATAGCGATGGGGACGAGTGGTACACAGGGCATCGAGATGGGGAGAGTGATTCTCGCAGGGCGTAGTAGTGATGTGACAGGCTCGGAAATGCGGGCTGGCGATGATGCACCTGCAGGTGGGCGGGAGGCATGGGTTTGACTGACGGTAAGATTTTGGATTTTGTGCAATGGCACAGCGCCAGCGTGAAGGGTGAAGAAACCGGAAAGTGTGGATGGGTGAGACTGTTTTGGCGCTAGTTGACACGGCGTGTTTGCCTAGCGAGGGGCGGTTCCCGGTTGGTGGAGATGTTAGGGAGTCAAACCTGAGGATGACGGTAAGACATGATCGGCAGGGCGGCCTCGGCTCAGATTGACGACGCAAGATTTATACGCAGACAATGAAGCATTAGTCCTAATCAGCAATAACAAGTTCACCTTGATCCCTCGAGACGTCTGCGACCTTTCCGTGAAATCCGCTGTCCCATCATATCATGACTGAGAAAAAACCCACAAGACTCGGCGCCAATTTCGGGGGCGTAAGCCCTTGTCCGAATGTCACTGTCAGACTCGGACTGTGTGTCCTCCAATAAGCGTCGGCGCCACGCAGTGCCATCGATGAATGCCTGCAGCTTCTTGCGGCACAAGAATCTGCGACCACAATGCTGGGTCTTGGTATCTTCGTCAGCAGCGTATAAAATACTTTAGCCCCCACCATTAATCGCGGCAACCGAGTCCTCCATTTCCCACCGCATCGTAACACAACCTGTGTTACTGCACGCTTTGGACAACAGACCCGTCAATCCTGGTCGACCTCGACGCCATCAAAACGCGAAGTCAACCCATCACGTTCAACCCCTAGCTCCCTGAAATGCCAACCCCCATCCTCGTTCTCATCACCGCTCTCTTCCTCTTTCTAACCCACATCCTCTACACCCTCTTCAACAATTTTCGCTCCCCCCTCTCCAGGCTCCCCGGTCCCCTCTACACAAAATTCACCCCTCTCGCTCTGGAATACCACCGCCTCGTCGGCACCCCCACCCATTGGACGCACTCCCACTTCGCTCGCTATGGCCCCATCGTGCGCCTCTCCCCGACTCGGGTCGCCGTTAACGACTCCTCGATATGGGAGGATATCCACCGGATGGGCTCTGGCTTTCGGAAGACGACCTTCCACGAAAAGATCAGGGTCGGGCCGGATCACATGCTCTTAGTATCACTGATGTCAAAGTCCATGCGAAGAGAAGGAAGTTGTTTGCACGGGCGTTGGCGATGGAGGTGTTGAGGGAGAACTGGGAGGGTCGGGTGAGGGGGAAGGTGGAATCGGCAATTAGGAAGATCCGGGAGGAGGGCGAGAGGGGGACGGCGGATGTCTGTAAGTGGTGGGGAGGTTTTGGGGCGTGCTGGGGCAGATTCTGGATGCGAATCGGGTGATTACCGAGAAGGGGACTGTTGCAGTGCAGAACCTGCGCGATGAGGGACGCGGGAGGCAGAATCTGTTCAGCAACATGCTCGCCCTGGCGGACAAGGCACGGGAAGGCGATGAGGGTGCCAAGTGGCTGACGGACGATGCGATTCGCTCCGAGGCGGCGGGGTTTCTGCTAGCGGGATCGGACACGACGGGAATGGCGCTGACTTATATGGTCTGGGCGGTGCTACGCCGACCGGATCTGCGCCGCCGGATGGAGGCCGAGGTGGCAACCCTGGATCCAGAGTTAACGGATAAGGACGTCGAGAAGCTGCCGCTGCTCAACAACGTCCTCGACGAGGTTTTGCGCCTGTACAATCCCGGATCGGGCAACATCATCCGCCAGGTGCCGGAGCAGGGCGTCACTTGGCTCGGGTACTTCATCCCAGGGGGCACTGATATTTCGACGCAGCAGTGGACTATGGTCAGAGACGACAGCCTGTTCCCCGATGCCGAGCACTTCGACGAGACACGGTTTGAGCACCCCACGGAGAAGCAGCGACGCGTCGCACAGCCTTTCGGTCTCGGTTCCCGCAGCTGCATCGGCATCCACCTCGCCAAAATGGAGATGCGGCTCGCTACGGCCCTTTTCTTCCGCGACTGCAGGGGCGCCATGATCAGCAAGGATATGAGCGAGGACATGATGACGCAGCTGATGAAGTTCTTCACCTACGCCAAGGGGAACAAGTGCAACATCACCCTGGTCGACGACCTGGTCCAGGCGTAATCCCGGGTCTAGAACTCCGAAGACGGTGTATGATTGGGACATCCGACGTAGTAAGACTACCAGGTACCTGTCTCCTGCGCTCATAACATGCGAAACTGCCCTAAATTACCCTAGAGAGATGTCTCCGGCCTACTGCATTAGCGGATGGCATCAGCACTGGACTGGCAGACGAAAGCGTAACATTGGGGATGAATAACGCCGGCAGGTACAGCATGTGCCGATCTAACCACGCGTGCGCTATCGGAGCCCGAGTCGATCAACCGATGGCTTTACCAGAGATCACGTTCCGGCGATTTGTGCACTACGTGCCGTTGGGGCCATGAGCCCACTGGAACTAAGGTGCATATGATAGTGGTGTGACACCTAGAGGCAGACCATGGGTGCCCTGGTACGGGCTGGACCATAGAACAAGGCCATAGGCACAGAAGGATTGAGTTACCGTAAATGGCGATGTTCTCACTGATGTTGCATCTGTACATTCACCCCTTCTACCCATCGTACGACCGCTGCAGAGATTCGGTTATGGCAATGATCAGCACCAACCACTCCCGTGCGAGTCCCCGCGCGTCAGGCCGGGCCGACGCACTTCCCCCAGGCCTGGTAGGTCCACGGGGGCAGGTCTTCAAAATAGTTAGTGGTGAGCGCAACTCGATTGTGCAGCAGCTTGGACCGCCCGCGGTCTTGGCATATGCGACATGCAGCCCCAGGGCACCACTGAGCGATCACCAATGGTCCCCTGCACGCCTAAAAGCCGCCAAAGTCCCGTTTCATGGCAGCATGGGAAAAATGCCAGCACTCGACCATTGGGCTGCTGGACCACTGGCCATTGGACCATTGGACCACTGGGCGGCCTGGCCCGCTTTGCACAACGCACCTGCCGTGCGGTCGTGTAAGTGGTAGGTAGGGTTTTGGAAACCGCAACCCGAAAGCCAAGGCAAGCCAGCACGCACTCCCGGCACTTTTGGCCGTGCATCGCCCCTCCTCCCGTGATCGGTCCCCGTCCCGGCCCTTGCCAACACGCCCATTCTCCACCCGATCCACTCCGGGGCAGCGTCTCGGTAGCATGCCCACATGTAGCACATCAGCCATTCCAGCGCTCCCAGAATGCCGCATATGTAAACGGCCTGCAAGTCTTCGAGTGCCCCCCACCGGTCAGCACCTTCTTTCCTGCGCGCCTGCACGAGCGTTCACCGGTGCCAGCCGGCTCATCTGGTCGGCCGGCATCCCAGGCGCCCCAGACACGATGAGGCAATAAAATCGCAATTCCATCAACCTCAATGGACCTGCCACTGCCGACTTGCAATACCACAACCGACCTTACCTTATCTATCCCCGCTGCCGATCGCACACACTGGCCCTCCCGATTCGCCTGCCCCCCCCCTGGCGCTGCAGCAGCACGCGCGAGACATACGCGAGCCACCAAGGACAAACCGTCCAGAAATATTTTTTGTTCCAACCTCTGAGTTAACCCGCGACCGGCAACAAAGCAGGGCTTTTTTTTTCTCTCTTTGGCGGTGTTTGGCCCGCACCTTTTCTCCATTCGGCTCAAACCGGCCGAGCTGCCGGGCCATGTTGCAGAGCAGCCGCACCGGCATCATTTTGACACTTCGTGAGGGGCGGCCATGCCGAATTTGTCTGGACACGGCGCCGATGGTGGAGCGAGCTCCCGACTGATAGGGGTACAAGAGTATAAATATGGCTATCGGCCCTCATCAACGACGTGACACCAGACATTATCAATAGCATTAGCACCACCGCCATTATCAACTCGTCACCGTCACCGTACACACCACTATCACTTCCATCTGACTGCAAGCTTCAATTTTAGAATTTAGCACCTTTCTTCAGCAGCCCAACAACCATCTGCCCTCCCAACTCCCGCTCCCAACGACCAACATGCGTCCTGTCAGCATCTTTCAAGTCAACTCCCCCATGGGCCCATGCCTCGAGTCAGAAATCCCCACCCGCCTAACGGCACCACACAGCTCTGGGCCGCGCGAGTTTCTGGCCAACACAACAGGCGAGGGAATCAGAAATCACATGGTCAGTCCCCCCCCCCCCACCCGTGCCCGACCCAGTGGAGCCAAATCACAAACCTTCCTCACGTCAGCCTGGATTGGCTGGTTTCACAACATGGGCTTAGAACAGACGCTGACAAAAAGAAACCAACAGCTCCCCGGAGTTCGCTGCCAGACCTGCGCGGCCAATGGCCAGGAAGTCTGGGTCATCCCCGGAAGGGCGTGTGGGTACTGCCGGACGCCTGCGCCGCCGCAGTAGGCAACTTCATCGAGTGCTGAAAAAGAATAAGAATACGGCAAAGGAAAAAAGTGACATGGGAATAAAAGCGGTTGGTTGGTTTGGTCGGTGCATTTGAGAAACGGGAATCGGAATCTGATGCGGATAGCGTGGGGCGGTCTCAGTGATTTGAAATACTATGATATTACAAGCGGTTCTTTTGGGTCATGGGGGCGTGAAGGATGACAGTTATGGAGGTCTTGCTACGGAGGATTAGTTATCGGTCAGCTCAGGGGCGTAAAATGAGGACAGCCAGGATCACAAATACTGGTTTGGGGGGACTGTTTTCCTCATCATCTTTTTTTTCCCCGATGTTCATTTTCTGCATTTTTGGTTTGTGGAGGACTGCTTGGTCGCTACAGCGCACTTCCAGGAGTGGTCCACAGCTCGCTGTGTAACTAGGGACGCATGGGGTTTTGTTTCAGGTTAGAAAACTAGATATCAAAAGAGACTGACGGGGGTTTTAGCTCGTGGTGCGTTATCTAACCGCGTGGGATATCTGACCGCGAATAAGCTAGGTGGATGTAAGGGGTGAAAAGTACAGCGCTTTTAAGCTCGTACTTGGAAAACCCTTAACCCGGATGCCTGTCGCAATGCGCTTGGTCGAATCCACTCGAAAAGTGCGATCCAAGAATATCGCAGGTGGAGTTCATCGCGAAGAAATACCCATGGCGCTGTTGTTGCGTGATTTTTTTTCCCCCCTTCGCTTTTCAAACCACATAGCATCCCTGTTGCAACTTCCCTGCGGTGTATCACAGCGGCCCGCCTCAGATTCACAACGGCGCACGTCCTGATTGAGCAGCTCGGTGAAGGTGCCGGATTGACACCCCCAAAAAGCATGCGTTTACGTGTGCAACGTCACTGGGTCATTTAAGTGTTTGATCCCATTGGTCCGGGGGCGGTCCGTTCCTCCCGCACCAGACATCCACAGCTTTCGAGCATTTGATGTCCAACGGCAAAAATTGTAAAATTGTGGGCCGAGTCCGTGGTCACGCAGGAGGGGCAAGCAGTGGCTGAGGCACAGCATCTGTAGGCGCCTGGAATTGCTACTGGTAGTAAAGACTGGGGGGAAGGGGCCCTGGTGTGACGCCCGCCCTGCCAAGGAGACAGTATCAACATCTGCATGTTATCGGTGATACTACGTGACGAGATAAGGCCGATCGAAACGTGCACCCACATGGCCTTCGGGGTAGCGTGCAGGAACCTGTTCCACGCTACACACCGAATCAGGTTTGCAGACACGTGATAGATAGGTTCCTAGGTTGTAGACCAGATGGGTTCTTAGTCGTGAATTATGTGAGTCAGAACTTTCGTGGGATCTTATCCTTTTATTTGACGACGTTCACTAAGTTAGATTCTACTAGGGGCATGCGGCGAATATCTTGTTAGGAACTAACATTCTATGCAGGGGAGTGTAAGAAAGTAGCCGTCGCCCTGTTTCCCACTTGCAAAGACTGATATAAAAACTGTAGTGTGATGCAAATAGATACAATTCCGGACTACAAAGGATTGAGGGGAGGGGAATAAATGAATTCCGGGCCCTCTGGATATCCACTTGCAGTTGTAACATAGATGTTAAGTTTTCTGTGTGTGTCACTAGAATCTACCTGCCATTTCCCTGCGATGAAAGTGTGTCTCGGAATGTTTTCACCCTGGGTACCTCGTTGGAGTCACTCCCAGAGCCCAGTACAGCACGCTGGAGTGTATCGAGCTGCTCGCTAGATCTTAGGCAAAGAAGCCAGCTCGCATCACCAATCTCACTTAATCCAACTGCCATTCCCCATGACAAACACCTACACCCTCTCGGTAGATTAGAAACCGGTACTTACTGCCCGTTTAGCTTACTAGCGGTCCCTACACGATGGTAGCTCATGGCGCGCTCTGCTGGATTGTTACCTCTCGACCTACTCTTGATATCGATTCGCGCGCTAAACCCCAGCAATAACTTGATCATCTGATCGTCTCCCCTAGCGGCCTGGTGCAGTGGTGTGTTAAACTGTTTTCGACGCAGGTTCATCCCGGACCCATCGTCCCACATGTTGTCCGAGATTTTGTCGTCGGGGTCGCAACCCTCCTCTAACAACATCCTCATTACAGCAAGACGGTCCCTGTTGTTTTTCGGCCACTGTGTGATGGCGAGGAGCAAAGTTGCCGACGCGCTACAGATAAGTCTGTTTCCTCTGCCGTCTGCACTCTCTGCTGCTGCGATCTTGCGAATTGGAAGACACAGATGCTTGAGCTGAGACGCTTCTGCCAAGATGGTGCGGAGTGAATCAGACCCAAACTTGGTGTTTTGCGTGGTAGGATGAGGAGGCGGAAGTCTATCTTACCTGCGGCGCAGGGAGGGGCGAACCTCTGATTCAGCATCAGGAACTTAACTGCGCCTGCGATGAGGTCGATCTTTCATTGTCGAAGATGTGGCGCGCAGTGTCGACCTCGAGATGTCTAATGAGGCGGTCAAAGTACTCCTCCAGGGTAATTTCGTCTAAAAAGTATTGTGCGATGGCTCGGATAAAACAGGGCGCTTCGTCGCTGAGCTCCTGCCGCAGCTCCTCGTGTATGTGGTTTCCGAAACCTAACCAGACGTCGGGGACCGGGTCTTGTCTCCCAAGTTGGTTCAGTGCCCTATATTCGGCAGGATCAAGAACACGCTGAATGTTTGCTGATGGTATGCGTTGGGTCTTGTGCTGTCATAGATGGTTTGCGCCGCTTTGCCGCAACAGCGCGGCGATGGTAAATATTTGGGGGTTAGACGATCGAAAAGGGAATCAGGGGCAGTGGATGGGTTATTATTCCCTTTATGAAAAGCTTGCCCCGCCTTTACTTCGTATTGTGTGCCTAATATATAGGTAACTGCGTACCGGGCAGTGCATATTCTGTTCTTTTTTGGTTACCTCACACGCCGTCCTACCTACCCCTCTTGCCTAATGCACCAGCAAGTAGTCGTCGTGGAGGCCTCTTTAAACATAATGGCACGCCCGCCTGGGTGCAAGTCACGTCTCTGACAGGAACCGAACATGACAACGACGAGAATCTAGCATCAAATTCCGATATAACAGGTTACACGTGCTAATAATATTCTGGGGCGAGGAGCAGGTACCTCATAACTGACCATCTACCTCTCCACCAAGTATGACTCAATTTTTGTCCTCTGCATTGCCACCCTAACGTCCCCCGTCTTCCTTTTGACGTCATCTTTGTCTCCAACCACCAACCCATTCCTCTCACAAAACGCCACCACAGCTCTCCAGCTCTGGTCCTCTTTTACCAAAAGCTCCCGGCTCCCAAGCATAATCAAGCCAAACTTCGCCCTCGTGAGCGCCACATTCATCTTATTCGGCATCCCTACCACCCCCCATCCCAGTTCTCGATCTTTCTGCACAAACCGCCTCCTCGACCGCGTCACGCACAATATCACCACGCCGTACTCCAGCCCCTGGAAGGCCTCGGTCGGGCCCACATTGACCCCCCACAGGCGGAACGGCTCTTGTCGGATGAGCTTTCTGATACGACGGACTTGCGCCTTGAAGGGACTCATGATGCAGATTTCGGCCTCGGCGACAAGTCCTGATTTTGCGAGGCTCAGGGCGTAGTGGCACGCCAGCTGGGCCTCACCGTCGTTGTACCACCCGCCGCCGTCGCGCTCGAGGTCGTCGGGGGAGGTGTTGTTGTGGAAGAGGACGGGCCAGTGATGGAATCCGCTGCGGGGCCAGCCCTTCCAGGCCTGCAGACGGTGGGTGGAGGAGGGGTCGGCTTCGGGGACGAGCGTGTCGGCGTAGAACAGGGCCGAGGGGACGGCGAGGATGGCGGGGTGGGACCGGTAGTTGCGGATCAGGTTGGTGAAGGCGGGTCGGAGGACGGGGACCATGTCTGGGCTAATGGTCAGGGGGGCGGTAGCGGGGGCGCCGGGGTGGGAACGAAAGTGCCGCGCGAGAGGGTGGTTTGCGTAGACGGGACGCGCAAAGAGACGTGCGAAGAGGGAGCGCTGGAGGGGGGT
>Ga0247770_1001277_pt1 | contig 20595 bp, 23 predicted proteins | sample UWRJL136409B6_FD_179943 | JGI IMG/M metagenome (GOLD analysis project Ga0247770, IMG submission 179943) | Plant litter microbial communities from Arlington Agricultural Research Station in Wisconsin, United States - UWRJ-L136-409B-6 | ecosystem: Environmental > Terrestrial > Plant litter >... | reverse complement strand
AATGCGGGGAGGGTCCGGTAAATAGCTCTCTACCTCACAGGGCTACGTAGTGTATAGGTGTGGAACGTTTCACTCAGGGTACAGAGCTTATGGGAGCAGCGGAAGTGCAGTTGCAAAGTGACTTGATTAGGTAGAAAGGGTGGGAGTGAAACTCCTAGACTAAATACAAAAGAGAGCTCCCTGTGTGTGAGGAGAGCACCTGACGAAAGGCTCCTGCGCTCCAGCCTAGCCTGGAGCGGTAAGGCGCCTGCGCGCCTGAGCGCCAAGAACTGCCGCTGCAGTTCGACAATAGGGTCATAGTGCAAGTAAGACAAACGCTCTAGTATAGTGTAAAGAGATGCTCTCTTACATGCTAAGTATTACATAACTACAGCTGTTTCTTTCCAGGGGACTTTCTAAGTGGGTAAAATTAGATAACATTGCTTTTATCCTGTGCCTTTCTACAGTACTGTACAATTATACAGTGGGTCTTAAAAAGTCTGTGTGCACAGGCCACCCCACTAACTTCCCCCCTCCTAACACCCATTTTTCTAACATATATTTCTCAGCCATTATTCTAGCAATCAAAGTGAAAGTAGTATTAAAAGAAAGCCAAGAAGATACTATTCAATATTTAGTATACCAGCCTCCAGCTCTGCGTACCGTAAGCTGCCAATAAGGAATTAAATCTAAAAGGCCCCTAATAAAGTCCATATCTATAGCATCCTACGCCTCTTTAATCTACGTTTTTATAAGCTCTTTATCTGCTTTATTCTCCTTTAGATCTTTAAATTCAGGATATAGTTAATACACTAGCTCTTTTAAACGCTTTTAAACATGCTTGATTAGGTTTAAGTCTAAGCTGTAAGGTAACTAGTTAATAAGTATAATCCTATAACTTACCAGATAACCTAAAAAGTCCCTAAAACGATAGATAAATATACTATCCTGTTAAAATAACCTCCCATCAGCTCCGCTAGAGTTTAACGTAAGGAGTAAGCCTTCTTCTAATACTTAGATATAACTAAAAGAGCTATATCCCTACCTTAAAGAGTCCTTATCCCTCTTTATAAAAATAAGCTTAAACTTCCCACCTTTCTAAATAACTACCTATATTATAAATAAAAGAGAAGTAGCTTATTAAGTCTAGTTAACAAATTAGCAATTAAACTTTTTATAATTAAATTGGAAAACCTATCTAAAGCCTTTATTTAGATTGTTTTAGATAAAGCATTCATCAGTATAAATTGCCTTAATAAGCTCTTACTCTTACAGCCTCTAGGTACAGTAATAAGTATATTAATAACGTGTAGAATCTTCATTAAACTTTAACCTTTTAAAGGAACGTTAATACCTTAACTTAAAAGCCTGAATAATATGCTAGAGTGTGCTGAAAGAGATGTCGATACTATCTTAATATATTAGACAGCGAAGTGTTTTCCACTTGATTTTTAGATCCTGATGGATATAACGAATGATCTTACGCTTATCCACACTGTTAAATTTCATAAGGCAGCCACTTCTAGGTAAAGAATCTAAGGATTAGTGGTGCTGCAAACGTTTAAAGGTCGTGTTAACAGTGTTACGATAGACGTGATGATCACACGCGACTTAGCTCTTTAATATACCGGCTAATACAGCCGAGATAATGGAAGAACGAGCTTCTTTCAATAACTCCTAGTTAAGGCCGCGATTTCCGGTTATTTCAGTGCTAAAAGCTCTGGAATTGAGAGCCATAGCAAATAATGGTGGGGGGAAGAAAAATGGGGGTGGTCGCGACGCGTCGCGAAATTTGGGTTGAAAGTGGCCTGTGCACACAGACTTTTTGACAGGGATTGTAAGTACACCATCTGATTCTACACTAACCAAGCCGGTGCTCAATCCCAAACCTAGACCCAGACCCAATCCTAACAGAAAAATCCCAATCCCAAACCCAATCCCAAAACCAATCCGTCCCAGCCGTTCTACCCTTTATGATTTCTAAATCATTTATCCTTTTTACATCATCCTTCACACAGCTACATGTATCAAACAGCCCCGTCCCCCCTCGCAACCCCTTTCCTATCTCCTTTCCCCTCAACCTCGGTTTCCCTCTCCGTCCCTGTCCCCATCTCATCCTCCTCCCTAACCAACCCCACCCTCGACTCCCCCCTTTCCCTCTCGCCCTTCCTCTCCGACATCTCAAACTCCTCCAACTGCCGATCCACCTCGCGATCCATCTCCTTCAGCGTAACAATCACACTTACCTCCCTCTTGACCCGCACCACCCGCTCCTCGCCACTCCCACCGCCCGTCTCAGAGAACAGCTTACTTGCCCCGGTGCGAGACCGGGATATCCCGGTGTGCCGCGTGATGTAGCTGGCGAGAAAGCCGGGCGCAAGTTTCTTGAAGAGGGGGCGCATAGGGGGGACAGAGATGCAGATTATGCCGAGGGAGCATTCGACTATGGTCATGTTTAGGGGGGAGGCGAGATAATATGTCACGTCTAGACCGTGGACTTCGCGAAGGATGACGATGCGGACGATGCTTGCGGCGAGGGCGCTGGGGGGTGTTAGTGAGGGTTGGGATGGGAAATGAGAGGGAGGAACTTACATGAATCCAACACCGAAGAGCACGCAGATCACCAACCGCTGGCGCAGGGGGAGGCTCAACGACCAGAAGAATGGCAGCGGCACGACGACGAGCACTACATCCGCAAGTGTGCTAATGCCCGCATTGGCGTACAGAAAGTTGACGAACGGGATGCACTCCCCCTCAACGGTAAAGTCCCATGCCGTCTGCACGGGGTGGCACTGGAAGATGGTGACGAAGATGGCGCTGATGCCGATGCCGGTGCACACTGCGGCCGTTGCGTAGAGGATGCGGCGCAACGTTTCGTCGGGAAAGATACGTAGGTACGACACGATGATGGATAGCTTAGTGAAGGCCGTGCCGGCGGCGTAGAACACGTGGGCAACGTACATGAGCTGCACGCAGTTCTTGACCAGGGAGATGACGTTGTCGAAGGGCAGCGGGAGGTTCCACACGTGCATGCCCAGGCCGTACTGCGTTGCGGCGATGGAGGTGGCCGACGATACCAAGGTGAAGATGGCGGCGAAGATGGCCAGGACGTCGTCGGCAAAGAACTGGCCGGTGATGTGGGCGCGGGTGAAGATTCGCAGGCCCATGACCAGACTGACCAGCACCATGAAGGTGACGTTGACTTGCCATACCATGGACGTCAGGCTGGACTTGTCATTGAGATCGTACTTGGCGAGCTCCTCAGCACTCGGGATGACATCAGTGATGTCTCGCTTTGCGTAGCCGAACATGGCTCATGTCGTGTCCCAACTCGGAAGAGAGTTGCTGTCGTCGATATGGCGTAGAGTGGAGTGTTGACGCGGCATCACTCGTCCCAGGGGGAAAGCCAGCAGGGAGAGCAAGCTGCGGGTGCGGCAGCAGAAAAGGAAAAACGACGGACCATCGAACGGGAACCGCCAGCCTGGGCTTGGCCGACATGCCGTCCATGCTCCCGCGTGGCATCGCGCTTTGACGGACCCCCGTGGTTGGGGAGCATTGATGAATCCGTGTGGCGTTCGTCGGTCCCTCAGATCGAAAGTTTCGGGACCTTTGGCTCCCTTTTAGTCCCTTTCGGCGGGCTTTGGATGTGGACTGCAGGGGTCGCAGCGCATCACATCGAGTATTGGGCGCCACCGCGGCGGGACGACGGCACAGCCTACAGATTCGGCCGGGTCCCCCTGCGCCGACGCTGCAGTCGGCTGCGCGATCAGCTCCGCGGCGCGGTAGTGTGGACCTGGGATTGGACACCACTGTCGCCGCCGGCCGGGCCCAACTCAGCCCATCGTTCGGCACCAGCGTGCCATTCCCGCCTCACACCTCCACAATCTCACAATCTCTTCAGCGAGCAACGCTTGCGTTCCTTGCCCTGGCGACCCCCAACATCGCCGACGAGGCGCGCCCTCGGCAGCTCCCCCCTACTACGGCCACAACAAAAACACCCGTGCGTGCGCTGCATGTTCTCTGCGCATTCTCGACGCCAGCTGCATCCACCCCACGGACTCTCGACGCACCGCACGCACGTTCAAGTCTGGTTTCATTTCAGCTGCTTCCTCATCTTCCACCACTCAGCAATTACCGACCGGCGGTTGGGCTGCGGTCACACCGCAGATTACCAACACTTACCAACACGTTGCACACGCGTGCGCGCTTTCCATGCAGCAGAACCAGAAGCGAACAAGAAAAACAGAGAGACGCGACGATGGAACTGCGGTTGAGTTGAAACGCTCCTCTCTGAATCAGCAAATCAGCAAAGAGACCCTCGCATCTCAGCAAAGACAGGAATAGAACACCCACTCATACCTCGCAGGTAGCACCGAAACGTCACAACCTGGTAGGCACCTTGGGGAGGAGGGTCCTTCCCGACAGACCGGACGGGGCAGGCGCACGGAGGGGCACGTCGCAGCGGCCAACAGGCGCGCTCAGACGCCGGTGTGCAAGCGGGTCCTTGGCTCGCTGCTGCCAGAATTTGCCAGAACCAAAAATCCTGGTCGGTCGCGGCTGCAGTGCACGCAAACAGCCCAGATCCGAGAGCGATTCTTCTTGGTTCTGCTGCACTGCTTCAGACCCAGACCAGGCCCAGGTGAGCTGAGGTGAGTTGAGGTGGTGAGGTAAGGTACCAAGCTTGGCATTCCACGTGCCCTGGGTTTCAAGCTTATTGCCAGGTACCTACACAGCAGGGTGCGCTTGCAAGGAGGGGAAAAATAACGCTAATTTCTGACAAGGGCCGCGAACTGAGACGAGATGGGGTAAACGTTTGAATTGTGGACCGAAAGTCGCTCAGGTTTTGAATTGGCGACGGTTGAGGCTGGAGGCCGCGGACGGGATCTCAAGCCCACCACACCCACTTCGCATGCGGCAGGGCCGGGTGGTGTAAAGCCACAGTGACAGAGGGGAAATAACGTGGGGGGAAAGCTCGATTCTTGAGATTGCGAAGCTTTTTGGGGAGTGCGGGAGGCTCGAACGGGAGATGCTGTTGGTTGGGGGCTGAGAAACCCCACCATCGCCAACGTTGCGGCGTGCCAGTGTCGCGACGCCCGACCCCGCCGTCATCTGGGGTGTGCGGCGAACTCATCACCCATGACGGCCGGCGCAGGCCTCTACAAGGTAGACATCGATGCCCCTGGAAAATGCGAGCAAGCACCTCGACGGGCTGCTTCAGTTCCATCTTAACAGCCGGCAATCTGTGCGTTCTGTCACAGTACCTACCACCCGAACCGAGTCGAAGAGATGCACGTCTGCTCAGACGCCTAGGCAGACAAGTTCTCGCCACTGCGATTTGTCAAAAGCTTTGGGCGTAATGCAGACGTTCGAGGTGTGCGGCTGTTTGCTACCACTGCTACTGCGTCAAGTTGAACCTCGGGCTGTTGGCGATCGGACTTGAAAGCGATGAGAGTCGAAGAACAGGACACCAACTGATAGAAGTTCCATGGGCTGAGGATCAAAAGCTAGGGGGGGTTATACTTCCGAAAATCGACGAGCTTGAATTTCTTTGCGCGGCAGTCACGGTAGTTTCGGAAGGCGTGGTCGTTCTCACTCGAATTCAGACCAAAACTCACGCGGGAAGGGCGGATGTTTCTAACCCGCCGGCTCAAGGCTAGCGGTTCACCCACGTGGCTCCGTGCTTCGCTGGCTGCAAGAGTTGCCATGACTCGGAGTTCATATTGGTCTCTCGTTCACTGCAGTGCCGTTCTCCGACACTGCAAACATGGGTCCTTCTCTGACCACCGTGTTTCGCTCAGACGCTGACTTGCCGACCGTGACGCAATCCAAGGCGTATTCAGCGTCTCGACACTGCCCCGGTATGTACAGCGAACTTGGAAGAAGGCCAGAATTTCCGGTCTTGTATTTTTTTTCATTGCTGCATTGACTGTTTAGCTGACCGCTCGATCGTCAGCTCAACCTCGAGTTTCCTCTCGAGTCGACTTCGTCCCGCCCTCCCCGCGCTAGGGCTTCTATCCGCCTCTGCACCATCTCCTCTTCGGCATCCAAGTCCTGCAGCCGCAGCAGTCTCTCCCTTGCTATCGCTATCTGCGACTGTCTCTGGCGCAGGACTTCCAGCTCCGACCTGTCGCTGTGATCGGCCACGGGTGAGGCCGGCGCTTCGGGGACAGTTAACACATCCATGTTTGTGGGTGAAGCCGCCATCTCTGACCTGCTGCCGTGATCAGTCCCTGGCGATGGCTGCCAGTGCGTTTCGGAAATGGCCAACGAATCGTAACCCTTGTTTGGGGTTGGGCCGGCCAGCTCGGGGGTGTAAGAGTGTGGCTGGGCCACGTGCATCAGGCCGCTCCCACCATGTCCAGGGAGCTCGTACAAGGCGGTTGACTGAGTGGGCGGGTGAAACTTTGGTGGTGCTGTTTCGACTCGCTCGACCTCCGGCGGCGCATCATGCTCGGCCTGGCTACTCCGTCGCTGACGCAGGATGAAGAAGACTAACGCGGCGAGGAGGGCGAAGGCAGCCGCTCCTCCTACAGCAATGCCGGCGATGACACCAGAGGACAGCCCGTTTCCACCGCCCGTGTCTGTCGGAGCACCAGTCTCGGTCTGCTTCGGGCCATCGGTCTGGGAGCTCGGAGGGGTTGTCGTGGCGAGAGGGGAGGACTGCGTTGTTGTGCCGACGACAACGCCGGGGATGGGGGGAGTTGCGAGGTTGACAAGATCGCTCGAGGCGAAGCGAATGGCGATGATGGGCGCCGTCATCAGACTGCTGCTTGCGCTTGTGCCGTGCAGATAGTACCCTATGCTCTGCGCACAACTGTAGCCCCTGCGTCCGGTTCCACGTTAGAACTGTGCACTATGCTGAGGATAAGCTGTAAGAGGTGTCTTAGAGCGCACTTACGAGGGCAGGCAGTTCCATGCTTGCTCACTCGGTGTCGGCGTTGGGCCTTGGATGGCGTCGTACCAGGTGCAGGCGGCTGTGTATCCGATGGGACAAATACCCGGCGATTGGTATAGAATGGTCTTGTCGCCGGATGCCTCCTACCAACCTAGCGGACCGCATGATGACGACGGCGTCACCAGGTTGGTGCCCACCCCATCCGAGTTGGTGAAGTACCCCGGTCCGTAGTGTATGAGCGTCAAAGGACCGCATGGTAGCGACCATGGCGTCGTCTGAGGTCGGTAAAGTGCCGTCGATGTCGCACTCGCCGTCGCCATGTCGTTGATGTATTGATGCAGCGTCCGTTTGTGGTTGTTTGACGACAAAACCACGCGCGCGACATTTTGCAGAAGGGGACCAATGTTGGCACGAAAGACCGCAATCTGGAATATTGACGCCATGCTCTTGGCCGTCCAATCGATGGGACGTGGCGTTGAAAGGGGCTGCGCCAACCCAAACACGGAGGTCAGGCTTGCGATATTGTCAGGGGTATTTCTACTTCGCACCCCATTGGGCACTTTGGCTTTCGAGCTGAATGGAGCCCCTACACACTCCGCCGTCAACACCAACTTCACCTCGCACTTCCACCAAGAAAGACGGGACGCGTAATGGAACATACTGATAGCAAGAGAACCGGGCCCCACATGTCTCTTGACTGGCGGGCGAGTTGAAGTGTAGGTAACCACCCCTAAACCCAAATAAGGTACTACGCATTGGCGGGGTCTTGTCTATTTCTATCACGCAATCATAACTGCTTGCCATGCGAACCCGGAAGCTTGATCGAGTCTTCATCCAACCTAATCCCCGGGCGGCTTCTTATAAGCTCTACTTAACAAACTTCAGGGTTACAGACCGAGCATTTGGCTGTCAAGGTCCACAGACATAAAGCTTGATATTGACCGAATATATAATTTCCAGCGCCAGCGTTGTCTGCGACCCAAACTATGACTTTCTCTCCATTTTTCAACATTGCAGAGGCTCACTTGCGCCCCCATTGTCGACGTCATGTCTTCACCATGGCATACCTTGCCTACCGAAATCCGGTTCCATATCTTGGAAGCCCTGAAGCAAGACGGTAGCACGCTGGCACGCCTGGCCACCGTGTCTCGAGAGTGGCAAACTGAACTCGAGCGAAAAACATTTGCCAGGATCAGACTTACACCATCGCGTCTCGCCAAGTTCAGTTTGATGACTCATCGAAATCGGGCCCTGGTTCGCTATATCTGGTTCTGCCTGGAACTTGATTGCCCTGATTGCACAAAGTGCACCGCCTATTCAATGTACGCACCATATAGAGAGGATGCTACTGCCAAGGAAATCAAGAACCGAAGTGCTATCGTCACAGCATTCCAGAGCCTATTTAACACTCTCAGCACCTGGGAGCGCAACAGTGAGTTGATTCTCGATATCAACATCCACCCGCCGAGCAGCTCGGACCAGTGGCTGAAATCCATGACCGCCATGTCCGACGGCGCTGATCTTCAACCCTCGGTTCCCAGTATCACGAGCGTAGAGGAGTTGCACGACAGGTACAGGACGTTTTGTCATCTGCATAGTGATCGGCAATGGTGGAAACAGCTGCCATCTGTTCCGGCGGTAACCAGCATTCTTCTCCGGCAGCAGAACCGCTGGAGATGGAATCCCGGCTCGGTTGCATCCATTTGTTCCCGTCTGCCCGGAGTCGAGGAAATTCACTACGAGCCCTGGAGGGAATGGCAACACGATTTGTGGTTAAGAGACATTGGTAATATCTATTCCTAGTGTTCCTACTAGTAGGTTGCATGAGCCGGTAACTTTGTTGCGGACAATGCCACTTATTAGAACTCCAAAATCTTTTCCGGTCCACAATTGACTACCCTAACCTTAAACGACTGGTAGTCTTCGAAAACTTTAACTACGAGTCCTTGGCCGTGTTCTCCAAAGTCATAGTTCGCGACACAGATCGAGCGGTTGCACGGGCGCTTGGATTCACCAGCCTCAAGCTCGAGCATCTCGCAGCCTCCTTTCTCGTGGATGCGGACCATTTCTTCAGCGGGATGGAACCGAACTGGCAGTGGTCAAATCTGACATGGCTGGTGATTACCTCAAACCTATTCACGCCCGATGTGGACAACACAAATGATATCGGAGATATGCTCCGGGGCGCAGCGGCAGCGGCCATGAACATGCCGCGATTGGAAACATTGGAGATTTGGAACGGAAGAAAGAGGTTCGCAGGCCTCTTCAAGTATCAGCCACTGCGAGACACGCGAAAGGGTAGGATTACTTGGAGAGGTACTTGGGAGTTAGCTATAGGACCATCGGTTGTCGAAGCTTGGGCAGCTGTTGTGCGTCAGAAGTATGACGAGCATTGGAGTCTTGAGCTGGTTCAGGAACGGCTGGATGAGGCGGTTATCAAGTCCCATGCGGATGCGATTGAGCGCTTGATGCTGTCGGGACAGGTGATTCGGCCTGTTTCGTTGCAGCAGATAAGGGGAGAGCAAGAGGCTTTGGCGTATTTTGGCGTCGACGTGCAGGTGCCCGCGCAGGGGTTTCGGAGGAATGATGTCTTCCTGATTTTGGATGGATACGTAATGGAAGAAGAGCGCATGGAACACCCCGTCTTGAGCTCTCATCGGCCTGTAATTCTTGCTAGGGAACTTCCTCGCGACAAGATCCGGACGGGGGAGTCTGTGGCGGATTTGACGACTCTCCCGCCGCACACTGTGGATTTACCAACAAGGGAACATTGAAATCAGCGTGCTTTGTCACCTACTTGCTTAGCTACCTAATTCATAGTTCCCCCAACCACCAAACTAGAATGCCGTTTCCACTGTAGAAACGTTTCTTACAACCCCCTCAACATCGGAGGAGGCCTGACATTCTCAGGGAACGTCGCCTCCCACTACAGTTGTCGTCCACGGTCGAGGGGGTGTTGGAAAGAGCGCAGTGGTACTCGAGGTTGCACACCAATTTAAGTCACAGCAGAAGTTCGACGCCATATTCTGGGTCCAGGCGGAGAGGAAGGACCTAATCCGCGAGTCGTTTTCCAAGATCGCTCAGGTTTTGGGCCTGGAGGGCGCGATAGACAGTTCGGATGACGACTGCAATTTTATGCTGGTCCAACAATGGCTTGGGGAGACTGATATGTTCACCTCGCGCTGTCCCGTCTCGCGGGTAGGCATTGACCTTCAAATTCGTCTAGCTCGATCTTGGCTGTTGATCTACGACAACGTCGACGATTTTTCCCTCCTCAAAAACTACTACCCTCTAGAGAACACAAAAGGCTTTGTCATCGTCACCACGCGCTTCCTCTTTCGCTCTATCCATATCCTTGGACGCACAATCCTGGTGGGGATCAAGAAGTTTGACCCAGTTACCAGCCTTCAGCTGTTCAACATCAGGAAGACACACGACGCGAAATGCGACGCCGGGGGCGAGGTTGGAGATACCCAGGATGTTCTGGGGGCCCTTGACGGGCTTGCGCTCGGCATCAAGCAAATCGCACACTACATTGGACAAAACAGCCTCAGAATATCGGCCTTCCAGGAGGAGTACAGCATGACACCACATTCCATTCTTGAACATGACATGTCCGGGTCTACAGCCACTGAGTCTATTGCATCGCTCTGGAGCTCACAGTTCGAGACCGCCGAGGATACGAATATGAATGCGTTCAAGCTGCTTGCCATGCTCTCACTTGCTCATGCTGACAACATCCCGCTGGAGTTGTTCCAGCTGGGGGAGCTAAAGAAAGAGGACTCGACCTCCACAACTGATGAATACGATCCGAGGCCCAGTCTTGAGACTAGATCCGAGATCGATTGGGTTTCATTCTGCAGAAGCCCTGTGAAGTAAGTCCGGCCCCAACATCTGAGCAGGGAGATAGACACTGAGGTTGACCCCGACCACCAGGTTGGATGAAGCCATCGACACACTCACAAACAACGCCCTCATTGATTACAACTGGGAAACAGGACTCCTCTCCATCCACCGACTTACACAGGAGACGTTCATTCACCAAGAAGACGCCCTCGGGTTCCTGATCCTCCAGAGGGCCTTCAACCATCTTCTGGGTCTTTTGGCTCGCAAATTCCCGTCGACTGATCAAGTCGCCCATTCTGACTACTGGGAACAATACACAAAATATACACCTCAGGTCTACGCTCTCGCACAAGCATATAAGAGATTCCATATCACAATCGGATCCATCCAGGTTTTCGTCAGCCTCCTCATCAATACCACATAGTACCTACAAGAGATCGGCTCCTCCCAGGAGTGTCTTCACTTGCTCGCCATTGCCGAGAGCGCCTGCATTGACAAACACAGTCTTGAGTATGCCTCTATCTGCAACACGTACGTAATAGTCGCCGTTGAACAGAACGACATGGAAATGGGCCAGGAGTATTCCAAAAAGGCGCTCGTGATCCGACAGGTCAAGCTCCCAGCCTTTGACATGAACCGCGCAGCGAGCTATGCCAACTATGCGAACTCGCTCATAAACGAGGGTGAATATGACAATGCGATTCGGTATATGGCTGCGGCGAGGGGGATATGGGTGAGAATGCCTGACGAGAGTAAAGTCTATACGGCGCTAGCGCAGATTGTCTTGGGAAGGACGTATGCCCTCAAGGGAGCGTTTGGGCAGGCGACTGAGCTGTTCCAGGAGGCAAAGAGGGTGTTAGTGAAGAGGCGTGACAAGGGGCTTCTGGTTGTGTAAGACGTAGTTCCCTCTACCTTAACCCCCAGCCCACTCAACCTTGCAGCAACGCAAACTGACAACCGGACACAGAGTACACTACGCATGGGGTTCAACCCTCATACGACAAGGCAAACCCTCCGAAGCGATGGCGATGTTCGACCTCGCATATAACACCGCAAAAACCCTTATGCCCAACAGCATGATCCTCAGCGCAATTCACTACAAACTCGGCATCGCACAGCTCGAGCTCGACCTCAAACATGAAGCGAAGTAACTGCCCCCTCCTTTTTTCCTCCCTGAGATAAAGTATACTAACCTGCACTATCAGAACCTCCTTCCACCGCTCCCTCACCCTCGCCCGCATGCAGCACCAAAACTCCAACCACACGAGCCATGCGGCCCGCGCAGCCCATCACTTCGCCGCCTTGTTTCTCCAAGACCCGGGTGCCACGGCGGATGAGCGGAAGGAAGCACTGAAGTTGTCGGATGAGTCGGCCAAGTTCAAGAGGGAGAAATGGGCCGAGGTAGTTAGGTTTGTTCCGAAGGGAGACTATAGTGAGGAGGAGAAGTGGGGTTGACTTGCTGCGGCGTGGTATCGCTAGGGTTTACTTGGTGGGAAAGGGGGGAAGGGGGCAAGGAAGTTTGGTCGTGTGCGGAGTGTTTCTGCGGTGGGTTGAGAGGTAACATAATTGCCAGTAGCTTCGCTGTTTGCAGTGCCTTGCAATTGACAGGCGAGCTACGGGATTGGTTTGTGCCATTCCTGAGATTTCCAGCAGTTGCATCAAGAATCTGGGATCTCGAGGGGTGAGAGAATTCCATTGTATTCAAAGCCCTCATCCCTTTTTCAGCAATTGTCGAACTGCAGCGGCAGTTCTTGGCGCTCAGGCGCGCAGGCGCCTTACCGCTCTAGGCTAGGCTGGAGCGTAGGAGCCTTTCGTCATGTGCTCTCCTCACACACAGGGAGCTTTCTTTTGTATTTAGTCTGGGAGCTTCGCTCCCCCCCTTTCTACCTAATCAAGTCACTTTGCAACTGCACTTCCGCTGCCCCCATGAGCTCCGTACCCTCAGTGAAACGTTCCACAGCAATCGACTATCAGTCAGGGACTCTGCCAAGTCTCGGCCTCCCTCTTTTGACGTCTGTGACTGTTGATTGCCTCAATCTCCTGCCTATGATGTACAACCACTTTCCAGCAAGGAAACAACCCCCGCGTTTCTAGCATCTAGGACCAAGGCAGGGAATCTCGCAGGAGCACTTGGCCTTATCCTGGCACTAGGCCAAGGGGACATCGTAGTTGAACCAGCTCTCCTTGGTGCACTTGTAGTGGTGCGGATCGCCCTGGCATTTCTTGGCGAGATTGTTGTCGTTGCAGACGAAGATGGGGGGCGCCCTCGCCGCGAGGGCAGCAGGGGCAGCAGCTTGGGAGTCAGGAACTGGATTCGCGACTGCGTGGTGGAGGAGCCCGAGGGAAAGCAGGATGGCCGTGGGGATATGTTAGCAAAAAGGAGATGGTATGGTTGTTGTTTGGGGGTATAGCTTCGGGGTATAGTACCGGGGGTGAATGGCAACTTCATGTTGGCGAGGGGGGTGGAGGGGTGGCTTGGAAAACTGTTGATGTTTTGTAGGTAAGATAGGCTGTTGGGTTGATGATGGAGAGACTGGGTGGACAGAAATCAACTCATCTAACGAGCTCGCGCCATCAATATTTATACTTGCCATTCTCGAGGTTGACAGCAGCTTGAAGTTCCGAAAAGACAGTGGTTTCACAGAGCGTTGGTTTCACGAACTCAGGACATGCTTTGTCAAAGCTGACTTCTATCTTTTGCGCCCCCTGTCAAATTCCCTGATCTCACCCCGGCGGCGAGAGTGTGTTGTTGGTGCTGTCTGGCATAGCACGCGCCTACTGTTAGTAGGAATTATTCGGGCCTCTTCTACTAACGGGCTATGCTGCACCGCTCATATAGGACCAACATGGCGATATTTCATGCTTGTTTTTACCGGACCAATCTCTCCGGCGAGTAAGACTAACTAGACTCCTTTACCACTCCACACATGTTTTTGGTGATCAACATTACGGAGGATTGTTTTCAATCCTTCCCCCTCTCGCTCATTGAAGACTCGCCTTCTTGCACTGCTAACTTGCCATGCCTGCTCAGGGACTCAGCCTCCAATAAAGACACAATCACAGGGATGAACACCTTTCACTGGACTGCAAGCCATTCACTTCAAATCCAATGCAAAATTTAGGGGTCCAGATAGAGCGAGTCAACAGGTTACTACCAATTGCGATACCGAGAAATAATACACAGCCGACCTTCCCCGGGGTTACCTTCTCACTTCAACGTTACCTGCGGCTGGGGGTCATCCACCCTGTCCCAAGGAAACCCATTCTTCCACATCAGCTCGTCCCTCGATTTCTCCGTCGACATCACCACCACGCACGAGTACTCGTTCGCATTCAGGCTGACAATGCGGTAAAGGCCCCGGGCCACGTGCTTCAGGACCTGGGTCAGTGCTAGGTGGACGTTTTCGTTGGTCCCGGTGCGAAGAATTCTGAAGTCTGATTCGGCGTGGATGTTAATGAAGAGCACGTCGACTTTGCTGATGTCGAGGAATCCGGATGTCGGCGGGTTAGCGCCGCCGGGCCATGTCGCTGGGTTTGTGGAGGGGTCAACTTGGTAGCTCATGGCAGGTCTTTCTGACATGTTGGTTGGTAAGATAGGGAATTCGGTCGGATTTGATGGATGATTCTGTGATTTGGTACGAGTCGAGTGCTGTGTTGAAGACGCTGACGAGCTTCGTATCGGCTGAGAGTAATGACAGGCGTTTTATTATTACATACGCCCCTGCCGGGGAAGATTCACCGTCGTCAGAAACCTGTTTTCTCGATAACTGTTGGTTTGGTGTTACACGAATCGGCGGTAAGTTTGCTCAACTGGGCAACTCGACCGGGGACGCCGTGCGCCACTAGATCCATCCCGACGCAACATATTTCAATGCCCTCAACAAGGATACAGCCTTGATTGGTTAACGGGGTTGGATTTGCCACCCTTACTCCGTGCGTTTTGTAGGACCCCGCCCTTTCCGGCGTCATGTTTATGCTGGAGTTTCGACCGCATGACATCTCAGCTCGTAGGTATCCATAGATTTGGTCACCTGTCGTTTTGGGCTGACCTCCAATATCAAGTTCGCGATGTAGACCAACAGCTTCGCGGTGAGGCTGAGACCGAAGGATGCGCTGTTTCGTCTGGAGGGAAGCACTCAGGCTTCTCTAGAACTCCACCACCCTCTGAGCACACAGCTTGTCAGTTCTCCCTCCAGAATGCAAGGCATCCCACCACACTTTGGAACAGGCATTTTTATTTCTTTTCTGGCATGGAAGTCGTGTCAAGGTACGATATTAGAGTAGTAGAGCATATTTCGGTGAACTTTACCAAAAGGGACAACCAGGGAGAGAAACAGTAAGCAAGCATAAGCAAATCTGAACGATTCAAAGGCCGAGCCAGACTGGACCCAGGCAATGGGGAGTGGGCGGAATAATTCCGTAGCGAGTGGGGACGTATTGTAGGGATTTATACGAAGGATGCAACCGCAGCAAAAAAACTGTCCTCGCTGTATGGCCGGACCCTCCGTGTACGATAATAGCCCCCGTAGCAATTGCACATAATGCCGACGCAGTAATAATCCAACATCCCACGCAACACAGACACATACGACCATACCCACTGGAAAAGTGATGAACCCGCTTCTACATATGTGGGGCTTTAAGTGGGGCGGTGTGGGGCAGTCGAGTTTTTAGGGGGTTGTCAACCCTAACCCTGCATATCACGTGCAACAGGCCGGGAGATCTTGAAAACGGAGCCGATGTGGCCGCCGCTTTTCTCAGATACCGTTACTTAAGGAGACGGAGGAGCACCGGTCTTCTCGGTGCCCCCTTCCACCCCCCCCACCCACCCTTCCCGACCAAATCAACGCACAGCATGGCCAAATTCCTCCCTTTTGACCCCCTACCGTGGGCGACGGATGAAAGCGAGAGGGGAGCCGGGGCTCTAGGAGTAAGGCATCCTGTGGTGTTCACGGTGCTCTTAACCCACCCTTCTCCCCGCCCTTTCCCCCCCTCAGGGTCCTTATTTTTGTTATCTCTTCAACTCTGCCTTCATCCCTCCAGTGTGCCTTCGCCGGTCATCTGAAGTTTTAACACCTGGCCAAATCGCCCTTCATGCTGCTATCGGTACTTCCCAACGACGTCACCGGCCGTCTTCCTCAATGTGGCTGGGTTGACCAAATGTCCGCTCAGCCTGCCGAGCAAGAGTGGGATTTCCAGCTGCTTTTCAAGGACGTCAAGAGCCGGCCAGATAAACAGAACGGCCCTCTTGTCGACAAGTCCACAAGCTTTACAAGGCACCGGGTATGGAAATCCGCTAATACGTCGCAGAAGCTTCCTTTGATGATGTGAGGATCCCCGAGGCGCAAAAGCTGCCGATTCGGGCTCTGACGGAGACATACCTGAAACGGGTGCCTGAGGATGGCTTTAAGGACTTTGTACAAGGGAAAGGCCGCGGAATCAACTTCCTACTTCAGTTTGTAGTCTTAACCCTCTTGGAAGAGCTATTCCTAACAAGTAACAACAGTGGACCTCCAGGTGTTGGGAAGACACTGACCGCAGAGGTATTGGCAGAGTCGTCTCGAATTCCACTCTATATCGTAAGTACCTCCGTATATTGCGATTCCTCGCTGACACAGATAGGTCCCTGCTGGGCAGATAGGGGTAGAGCCCACCAAGGTGGAGCCAACCCTGAGAAACGTCTTCAAGATCGCAAGCCGCTGGAGAGCACTACTGCTCCTTGATGAAGCGGATGTGTTCTTGACACAACGTTCGGACAATCCTCAGATCAACGCCCTGGTCTCTGTGTTCTTGCGCGAGCTGGAACAATACGATGGCATTCTGTTTCTCACCACAAACCGATTGCAGGCATTCGACGAAGCGGTACTTAGCAGGGTGCACCTTGCCTTGAAGTACGAAGCATTGGGGAAGGAGGCGCGCCAAGCCGTTTGGAAGTACTTCCTGGACCAAGCCCAGACCAAACAAGGACCCCCAGCTGTCGGAAACGATACGATTGACAATCTAGCGAAGCAGGACCTAAATGGCCGAGACGTAAGAGCCCCATCCCCCTATCACCGACCAGCTCTAAGTCAGGTGTAGATAAGAAACCTTGTTTTCGTCGCTCGGTCCATCGCCGAATACGAGAGAACGGTGGTCAACGAGGGCCACCTGCAGACGTCCATTGCTGGGAAGAGGGAACTCCAAATCGATTTTCAGGGCGTAGGCGCCATCGAAAATCGAAATTCTTATATGTGAACGGGTACGCTAGGGAGAGGGTTTAGGACAGGGGCTACTGTGTCATCTTTCTAGTTCACTAGGGCACCAGATTGCAGACTACTTTCTTTTAAGGAATGAACGTTTAACATCGTGTTGACGGACTAACGTGATGGTGACTTGCAAGGCCGCCAGCACCGCTTGATCAGTGCAAGACCCTTGCCCGGTGCCGCCGTTCTTGCGATCTGGCTGTCTCCGCGGCGGTGACCTGCATGGATCAGACGCACCAGGGGACTCCATACGTGGCCTACGCCTCCGGCTCCGGCCCGCTTGGTCACCACTAGCAGATCAGCGCCGTATCGCCCGGCCGGCGGGCGGAGTTCGGGCCGGAATGGACCCAGTCCAAATGCGGCTGGGTCCTGAGCGACGGGGTGACAGCGCCGGCATCGTCAGTGTCGGGCGGCTGCTGCTGGCTGCTCAGCCCCACCGTCTTGATTTCCAGTACGAAGGATTTGCCGGTCTCCAGTACATAGCGGACGGCATCGCACACGGCCGGTCTGACCTCGGCCGGGTGCTCGATGTGCTTGCCCTCGATGCCGGCCATGGCCTTGGCGATGCCGACGAAGTCGGGCTGGGGGTCACGGATGGTGAGATAGCCGGGGTTCATAGTGCGGGGCGTCCAGTCGTAGCCCAGCGCCTCGCCATAGACCTTGACGACAGTCCCGAGTCCCACCTGCAGGGTATGGTATTCGGAGTTGTTGGTAATGATATAGAGGATACCCAGATTGCGGTGCGCCGCCGTCCACCAGGCCTGCGGATAGAACAGCGAGGAGCCGTCGCCGGTGACGGCCACCACCAGTTTGGTGCCGATTCCCTGCACCCCACGCTCTTCCTCCTTGATGCCGATGGTGGCGCCGAACGACCAGCCGAGCGAGCCGCCGCCGACGCAATAGTAGCTGGTCGGTTCGGCGTAGGGCAGCAGATACTGGAAGGGAGAGGGATCAGAAATGGCCTCGTGGACATAAACGAAATCGCGCTGAAGATTATGCTGCTCGATCTGCCAGCGCAGTGCGTCGGCGATCACCACCGCCCAAACATTGTCCTGAGTCATCGCGTGGTCCAGATACTGCTCCCACTGCGCCCTCCGTTCGACCGCCCGCCCGGTCAGTGTATCGTTGCGCTGTGTGACGACCAATGGGGCGATCACCTCCTTCACCCGGGCGGTGATCTGCGGCAGGGCGACCTTGACGTCGGCGAACAGAGCGGCGTCACCGTAATAGTTCTTGCCGATGTCCCAGATGCAGTTGCTAAGATAGAGCTTGCTGACCGAGTCGGGGATCAGCGGGCCGTCGGACGGTTTGTAGATCAGCACCTGCGCCTGGTTGGAGAAGCCGCACAGAAAAGCGACATCGTGCCCTTCGAATGCCGACCGCATGCCGGCCTGATTGTTAGGCAGTTCGCCCTGCCAATGGGAATCGTCATTGGGATAATTGGCGACGGCGCTCAAGGTCTGCTGCAGGACCGGCGCGCCGGTGGCGTGAGCGAGATCGCGAAGTTCCGCCCAGGCACCGGCCAATCCGACCGCGTCGCCGGCGACGATCAGGGGATTCTCCGCCGCCGCCAACCGGTCGGCGAGGTCGCGCACGCTTTCCGGATCGGGTCCGAAATGGGGTGAAATCCGGGTAATGCCCTTAAGGTGATCGCCTTCGGGAATCCGGCGCATGGTGAATTCCCACGGCACAGAGAGGAACACCACGCCGTTCGGCGGCGCCATCGCCTCCTTGAAGGCGCGCTGCAGCACCAGCTTCATATCGTCCTCGGACTTCATCTCATGCGCCCATTTGCAGTAGTTGCGGGCGAGGGGGACGGTGTCGGACGACAGCAAAGGCTCCTGCACCACCAGCGCGTTCTGCTGCTGCGCGCACAGGATGATCAGCGGAAACTGCGAGCGCGACGCGTTGAACAGGTTGGTGATGGCGTGGGCGATGCCAGGGGTGACGTGGACGATCAGGATGGCCGGCTTGCCGGTCATGCGGGCCGAGCCCATGGCCGCGCCGATGGCGATGTTCTCGTGAAGGCATTCGACATATTCGACGCCGTTCTCGGGATAGGAGGTGCCGTCGATCCAAGGGATTTCATTGACCCCGGGAACGCCGAAGATTCGCGTGATTCCCAATTCGCGGCAGACATCGAAAAGATAGTCGCGCGCCCAACGGGGGGGCGGAACGGGAGGCAGCGTCTTGGCCAAGGTTCTCTCCATCGCAAGGGACAACTGTTACGGCCCGCACTGTCTCACAGGGTAAGACAGGTCAACAGGTCGCCGGAGAGCGTCACGTGGGTGAAGACGTAAGGCAGGCTCCGATCCAGGTTGGGAGACAACGAGTACACGAAGAGGCAAGCACTCTCGCGGGTTAGGGGATACACTTGTTGATGTGAGCCGTTGCTCTATAGTGCACAGGCAAGCTGAACAGTAGAGCACAAAGGAACAGTGTATTGCTTGCGTGAGGAATCCCGGACCCCTCACTCCATCGTGGGCACGATGATGGTATCTATACTAGGCTACTTAAAGGTAGTTTGTACCAACCTCTGTGGTGCTGGCCTCTGTTACCCGCAGAGGCCAAGGGGGCAGAGGCTTGGCGCCTCTGTCGCACTTGGCGCCTCTGTCCTCTGTTACCAGAGCCAGCGGCGTCCACAGAGGCCACGGTGCGAGGTGCCACACACTGTGCCCCGCACCGTGCCTTGCGCGGGGGACATGTCGGGCCCTACTTTTCTGGCTTTCCTGTTATGTAAAATACTGCCTCACGGGTAAGGCCACTACACCCGATAAATATGGGTAGTAGGTCTTGATTTTCCTGCAGAATTAATGCATCATATCTCATACCCATACTCTCCAACGGATTGCGGTGCAACTGACCACGTGTGGCATAGGATAAGGAGATTGGTTAAATCTACTATCACGGAGTGTGATATGACATGAGGAAATGGAACGTAGCAGTAAGGGTGGGAAGATACGAACTTGGTGTGCCAGCAACTCTTGCTATTAGGCGCTCCCGCAGCAGCAAAGACCTACATGTATAAGTCGGGTATTAATTATGTTAGCATTTTCCGTTAGTTGGGTCACATTACAACACCCCGGCTATCACCGTTAAGTATATGTACTTAATCGAGGGCCTGGGATACCATGTGTAGAACGTACATGGTTCTGAGGTGCTCGAGCGAAGCAAACAGGGTATCCGATTCCGGATGGCCCGGTGACCGAGTAGATGGTTTAAAGAAGCCATGACAGCATTAGGTAATATGACAAGCGCCGGTATCCGTGTTACGGCTGGGGAGCATGTCGTTGTGAGTCGTGACAGGAGATGTTAGCGTTGGGTCCGTTGGGAGGTAACAGAAGTTGAGATTTGAGACCAACGCGATTCCCGCGGCGTTCGCCATCAGAAACTTGTCTGCCATATGTCAATGATAAAAGCATGTCATTGTTGACAGGCGAGGTGCTTGAAGCTCTCTCTGCAGTCGTCATACGAGCCATGTCGTACCGGGTCTAGACTCGGCAACTTTCTGACATGGCTGTAAGGCTCGCGCGTCAAGCGCAACTGAGGAGTCAACATGAGAAGGCTAGCCACGGTTCAGGTAGAATCACAACTTTCACATCTCGACCGGTCTAGCCGCCTTTACCAATGACA
>Ga0247770_1001276_pt1 | contig 20595 bp, 20 predicted proteins | sample UWRJL136409B6_FD_179943 | JGI IMG/M metagenome (GOLD analysis project Ga0247770, IMG submission 179943) | Plant litter microbial communities from Arlington Agricultural Research Station in Wisconsin, United States - UWRJ-L136-409B-6 | ecosystem: Environmental > Terrestrial > Plant litter >... | reverse complement strand
ATTTGGCCCACGAGAGAGTCGCGTAAAGTTAACGGTTTTGGAGGATGGTGAGCGTAGGGTGAGCCGTGGGTGAAGCGAGCTTGATTTTGGCTAACCGTCTTCAGACGAGACCAATTTTCTCTAGACATCGACTACCTGTGTAGGTAAACTAAGGGACTCACCAGAACTACCGAATACCAAGTCTTCTTAAGTGTCCAATTTAGGCACATGCCCAGGGTGCTGCTCAGGCTATTCATTTTCAAAATAGGGACTAATTCTGGCCATCTTTATGTACAGGACCAATTCTAGGCCCACTCGGCTGGAGTTGAAGCAGTTCAGCACGCTGCGCCGCAGCGTGCCGAAAATGGTACTTAGCCTGAGCAAAGGTAAGCAAGCCTGAGCAAATCCTGAGCAAAGACTGAGCTGGGCCTGAGCCGGGGTGAGCAGTGCCACGTGCAAAAAAGGGAATTCTGTGTGCCCAGATTCGTCTCATATAACACCAGTTGCGCTATGCGCCCTTGGGGCGGAGGTAGGCGGAACGGTACTGATCAACTTGACTAGAGGCATCCAGAATTGCCACCTACCAAACCGATGAGGATAGACCAGCCACAGCTTGAGGTCACAAGAGCAAGGTAGGCTTCAGCTAATGCAAGCCACTCCCATGTGGCTAGCTGTCTGTGGGGACTGATTTTAGCCAAATATAATCCTAACCCTCTGGCATCAAGCCTAGGAGGAATGGTGCGACTGCAAACACCCGCGCCGACATGGACTGTCCTCCGCAGCAAATTATAGCGGCTTGCGAGTTCGCTACCTCTTGAAGAACCCAGATTCTTCGAAAACCATGGACGGCCTAGTAGCTCCCCTAGGCAGTCAAGTAGTGTGCTGGGTAGGGTGGTTTGGTTCCTCTCGACTGACTTGCACAACTCAATCTACTGCTGCTGAGTCCAATTCTTATAGGCGACGTGTCTCATCTATTCTTAGAGTACGGCGAGAGCCTCGGGACGAGGCGTTATGTTGTCGGTTAATAGTCCTAGCCGATAGAGTACTCGAACAGCTTTTTTTGCCAATTTCTCCCATGTGCTGAACTTAGTGTCCTTACTCAGCTTGGTTGGACTGGTCGATGCAATTGGCGTCCACCCAAACGATTCGATCCTTATTAGGTAGCTGAAGGTGGTGCAATGCTTCGTACAGGCCTTTAGCAATGAGGAACGGCCTGTCGTTGACTTCGGTTATGTGTGTGTTTAGGCGAGCCCTAGATATAAGAGAACGCTTCCTATGAAGTGGCGACCTCCCGCTGGCATACCAATGCTTGAAAGAGCTTGCAACATATCGGATGATAGCGAGGCCCCAAAATGGGACCTCCCAAAAGAAAATAAAAGATTCTCCACCCCAAAATAGGGGCCAAGAAATGGGCTCGATGGCCAGCGTATTCGCACTCCGTGATGACTAAGGCGAGGATGTGGCAGCTTGGATGGGGCCAAGACAAGGAAAAAGGGCGTCGGATCAAATTGACATGGGCATTTCCCATTGAATATACCACTCCAAAAACTCAACCTGCTCTAGACGCAACCCGCTATGGTCCCGAAACTACTAGGCCTCCAGTTTAAACAGGTCGAGGTCTGGTTCGCCCCATACGTATGAAGAAATGGCGTCGAAGGAGTCTTGGGGTCGCCAGATAATCTGTCATGAAGCCTACACTCGGGTTCGAGAGCATCGCCGGAGTCGGGAGTGGCGTATATTATTAGGTTTGCATTAAAGTTAGGATTCTTGTTCCATCACTTCCGCGCAGGCGTTAGGCAAAAACTGCGTGCCAGGCTCCCGTGCGCTCAACTTGGAATGGAAATGGAAAGTGCGCTGGGGGTGATGAGCGGGGTGGCTGCCTTCGCAGCAGCTAAAACTCAGGCATCAATGCATAAAAATGGCATTGCCGCCGGCGACAGGCACGTGTGGCTGAGGTTCTGAGGTCCGATCATCGAGTCGCGACTCCAACTGAGTGCGTCAATTTCGCGGCACAGCTCCGGGCTCGCCACAGCGAATACGGACACGATGCTCATCGACATCTTTGGGAACGGCACTTTTGCAAGCCAGTCGACTTGGGTCCCCAACTCGACGACGCGCAGGACGGCTAACATCTTCCAGACATGTCTCCTGACCCTGTTTCTCTGCATCTGGAAAGCTGTCCACCTGAACTTGCCCGAGTTCGGCAACCTGACTTTTCTCTTTCTGCAGTACCAGACTTGGAGGAAGATTGGATGGCTGATGGTCAGCCTGCTTGCGCCCGAGCTGGTGGTCTTCTCGGCATGGTCTCAGCTAGCGCGGGCGAGAGCTGTCAGAGATCATTATAACAAGGAACTTTGACGAACCTCGACGGTTTTGTGCCAATCCTTGACTAACATGTGTTGCAGACACATCCAACGAAGAAGTGGACCCTTGTTCATGGCTTCTACGCAATCATGAGCGGGTTTGCGTTCGAGACCCCCGCGCTCCCCGAGGGGACCATTGGAATGCCACACGCGAGAATGGCATTGAATGGAGCCGCAGTCATGCGGGCCATCGATGAAATAGCTGAGCCGAAGGACTGCCCATCACGCTCCTCGAGCTCAACACATTTGGGCATTCCGTCTGCGCCATTCTTATTTACGCCGTTTAGTGGCATAAGCCCTCCAATGTCGAGCGGCCAACCATTTACGCTATCCGAACTCCCGAGGACGGAGCGTTGTGGGCACTATGGAACAGGGGCAAGACGCTCCAGGAGGTGCTCCCTCCTTCAGGTTGCGTCGCTGACATTCTTTTCTGCTTCTCGCGGGACCCCACAAGACCCATATGGAAAAACGCTGGGGGTGGTATTTGATTAGAATGATGATATTCGGGAAATTTCACGGTACTAAAGGTTCGTTTGTTTGTTCAACAAGTTCCTGAAGAAGAGCAAAATTTACTGAATCGCAATCCTAAATTAGTGGTCTTGAATATTACAAGAATTATCTCCTACTGGAGCGACTGGCTTCGCTCATCTTCGGGATCCCGGGCGTAAAGAAAACATCCACGCAGGCGCCGCGATACTTATGGTCGACCATGACAGGAGACCGAGGGAGCCCAATGGGATTCCCCCATCAATACTGCTGTGGTAGCCGCACATCGCCTCAAACACTGTCATCCCCGACTTAGACGCTAGAGAGCTTGCATACAGATCGCTCGAATCAGAAGAAGGCAAGTTCACCAGCGGTCGAGAAGCCCACTCGCTCGACTCTGGTTCCAATTTCAGAAGTGTTGCCAAATCTACCGGCGAACTAGGAATTGGCCACTTATTAGGTCAAAGCTCAGCTGGCTGGCCTATCTCTTGGTCTTTACATCTATCTACGGTGGTTTGCGCCGCCTAGCCTGGGACGCGCCATTCCCATCCTCGGCCCAGCGGCTGCTCCGGCAGGTATCGTCAACATGTCTAGTTGTGGGGCTGCTCCCCATCCTAATTACGATTTCCTTGAACTCTCGGCACCGTAATAAACTCACCAGTGTCTGGCGCTATGCTGCGGATAAGGAATTAAAGCTATTGACCGACCGTTTTTCCTGCGGGTTTTGTCGACGGAGGCCATGGGGAACTTTCTATTACCCTGCAAAATCGCTGGTGGGTGTTACCCAAAAGCTGTTCGTTATTGAATGGTGCTTCATAGCACTTATCATACTGGCAAGAATTTACCTCGTTGTCGAGTGCTTCATTCAGGTAGTCTATCTTCCACCAGGTCCTGTATTTACAGTCTCGAACTGGGTGGTTTATATTCCTCATCTTGGTTAATTTGGCTTACTGATGGAAGCACCTGTTAGGGTATCGCCAGAGGTTGAAAACATGTAGTAGGGCCCTGGGATATAGAAGACTCTCTCAAACCACCTCGTCTAGGCATTCCCACTTTACTCCCATTCCGGGCCATGTCTTGGACGCCCCCCAATACCTACTCCCATTATTTACACGCCAACTACTGAAGTCGCAGTCGCAGTCGCAGTCGCTACCACGAGCCTCTCCACGGGCCGAACATCAGTCCAGCGCGGCGCAGTTTCTCGAAACAGGGTGCACATGGCTCCCTTGGGATCTGCGATTAATATCAGCATCGTCGGCTAGCTCAGAGCTTCCCAGGTTAGGGGTTCTGTTTTCTGCCATCTTCGACAGGTCTTGTCAACATCAGTCTCCCTCACCACAAGTGCGGTGAAACCGAGCCATTTGCAATCGGCATCGTGCTAAGAAAACCAACATCTTCGAACACATTACGGCTTTGCAGAGATAAATCTAACAGGTAGTTCTACGCATTAATTGAAGATCGCCCTAATTTCTAACTGCGGCCTACAACTGTCATATTCAAGCTTGCGAAATTAATCCCCTCTACACTTGTTTTGCCATTAACAACGCCCGAGCCTGTTTCCAAGGTCGACATGTACCCATCGTCCGTAGGCGACGCGGAAGTTAGTTCCGACCAAAGTTTTGAGAGAGACGAATCCTGGCTCTGGGAACGTTTGCCAACCGCTAAGAGATTCAAATCTTCTCCACCCTGCCTCGGTCGACCCTTTGGAGGTTTAGGAGGACCACCGCGAGCTTCAACAAGGGCTCTATCCATACCAAGTTCCTGGTAAAGATCCAGTATTAGCATTGATTTCGGCGTTTCTCCAGCATTGCCACTTTTATGTTCCACCCTTTCATTGTCTGTAGGACAACAAGGGGCTGTCGAGTCCAGCTCCGTCATCGGGGAGCTCTTTTCAGACCTAGGCTTTTCTGCGCGTGTGGATTTGCTGCCCAGAAGACCGGCGGCGTTGAGATCGGGCGCTTCGTTTGTTGCCAACCTATCGCTACCCCATCTCGTCGCTTTCTCGTTCTCGTGGGTGATCAGGGGCGCCGTGGACGTGAATGAGCACCCGTCGTCTTCCTTTAGCTCCGAGAGATTGGAGACCGATGCCAGCGCAGCCAGTCCAAAGTCGTCATATTTGTAGCGGGCTCGAGAATATGTCGAACGGATGCAGTCCACATTATCTCGGTATCGCGAATAAACGACACTCAGATTCTCATCTCCGTGCTCGTACCAGGGATCTGCTCCACTAGTCCCCTGCGATGGTATACCGAAATGGGCGCCAATCCTTTCGTCTGCTTTGATAAGCTTGTGCTGCAGCATAGAGGCCAGCATGCTAAGACGCGAATTGGACGCCTGCTCCTCAACTGGTATGAGCACGGCGGCTTTCAGAACGTCAAGCAGGCATCGAACCGAGTCGATGTTGGTGTCGAGCAGGGTGCACAGGGATTCCAGGGTATCTTCGTTCCAATATAACCGCCAACACCGCCACAAGTTTGCCCCCTTGTTATTACTCTGCGCCCCCAATAGTCCCAGCTCTGTGAACCCCTTTTCGAGACAATTGTGAGTCAGTCGACAGGCGTCGGTTGTGGCCATGAGTAACTCGTGCCAGTGCTGGAGGTCGAGATTCTGGATAGTCGAAGCATTGCGGGGATCGAGGATAATAGCATTGATGCCGTCTAAGAAGATGTTGACGGAGCGGAACTTCCGTTTGAGTGCTCGGAGCGTCACAGACGCAAGCTTGTCCTTCTCGTCGAGCGTGTGGCAGCAATTCGCGATGCTGAGGAACTTCGCCGCCAGGCTGATGAGGATGGACGAGAGGGAAAGCGGATCCATTGTGCGCGCTGTTTGAAGCATCAGGAGCTGTCTCACTCACAGCAGCAGAAGAAAGACACCACGTTGGAAGAGATAAGATACGTATGGCACAGTCACAGTGTTGGGCGGGGGATGTGGGGAGCGACATCGGCGTGACTCACCGGGGACAAGGAGCCCCGAAAGCACCAGAAAGAGACTGTTGGAGGGCGGAAGTGGAATGCGGGGTATTGCCCGACGATGCTGAGCTGACAGGACAAAACAAAAGTTCCCAGTTGGCCCTGGGATTGTTTTCCAATGAAAGCAACCGGTGTGGAACCTCCCCGAAGCCTGGGCTTGCTCCTCCTGATGGGGGATGCAGCAGCGAGGCTGCCGTTGGGCACAACACCCCTGCCATGCGCAGCAGCCCCGAGCCGTGCAGCAACTGACGCAGCAGCCAACGCCAATGACACTCCCTAGGCAGGCTTTGAGTCGTCTTCAAACCTGCAGCCCGGAGCCCGGCGGCCTTTTTTTTCTTCCCGCAAATTCCATACACCTCTGGGCCCCGTCCCCCCGTCCCTGGCTACCTTGCGAGAAGCGCTCAGGTCGATCAGTAGCATACAGCACGCCCTGATTTACAACGAGAGGACGATAGTTCAGCTCTAGTGGAAACGGCCTACCATGGCGCACAATCTGCTAGGAAGTGGTAGCGGCGACTTCCCAAACTCCGAGCAAGATGCCAGAAACCACATCCGCGCCATCAGGCTCGATCGCGGGGTGGACGATGTCATGGGCGACTTGAGGGGAAACGTGACAACCGAGGATCTGCAGGAGCTCCTGAACGTGTGAGTTACAATGCAGCCATGGACTGGCTATTCAAGTGCGTCATGCTAACTCGCCGCTTCGGTGCAGCGTTGCCGCCGATTTATACCAGAATCCAACGCGCTTCATCTACGAGCTCATCCAGAATGCCGATGATAATAGCTACAAGCCCGGGGTTTTGCCAACCGTCATCATTACCAAAGGGCCGGGCACTCTCCGTCTGGACTGCAACGAGCGCGGTTTCACGAAAGCGAATGTCGAAGCCATCTGTCGGTCGGGGAAGAGTTCCAAGAAGGGCGCCAATAAATCCGCTGGATACATCGGGGAGAAGGGGATCGGCTTCAAATCCGTCTTCCGTGTCTCCAAGGCAGTTTGGATCAAGTCCGGTCACTATCGCTTCAAGTTCAATCGAGATACCCCCCTGGGTATGGTCATTCCGTGCTGGGAACCGTTTCCCGAGCAACCTCTAGATCACTACAACACCTCATTCTTATTCCACCTCTCCGAGGACTACAACGAAACCGAACTCACCAAGACCTTGTCGCAGCTTGATTCCAGGCTTCTCATGTTCCTTCGGAAGCTCAAGCGGGTCGAAATCAATATCAACACTGCGTCCACTTCGCTGAGCACCAGAGTGATGACGCGTCGAGAGGAATCAAAAATAAGCAGGGAGCTCTCGATGGACGATCAAGTGACAAGCTATTTCGTACATCACCATCATTTTACCAAGCTGCCTGTTGAAGAGCGGAGACCCGGCGCATCAACTTCGGACATCACCCTTGCCTTCCCATTCAACACTGCAGGCGGGGTGACGCAGCCAGCCCCGCAGGAGCAGCCAGTCTATGCGTTTTTGCCAATTCGTCCCTATGGGCTCCCGTTCATGATACAGGCCGATTTTGTTCTTGTGGCAAACCGGGAAGACATAAACTCGTCTAGCTGGAATACGGCGCTTCTCAGCGCTACCTGTAATGCATTTCCACGCGCCATTGAGAGTTTAGTCAAGGCGCACCCTTCTCTACAGTACTCGTGGGTTCGCTTCATGCCAACCGGAGCTACAGAGCCAACACATCTTCACAACTTCCAAACCAATCTCTTCAGGGTTCTTTCTTCGGCCGCGATATTGGAGGCTAGGAACGGGAAATTGCGGGTGCCCTCTTCACTCCTCTTCGTTCCCAAACAGTATCGTGACCCGGAAGGTATCCCCATTACGTTCACGAAAGCGCTCGGGGGCCTCTATCTTAGTCCGCAGTATGACGATAACGACTGGAAGTACCTCGAAACTCTCGGCGTGAAGGAGCTCTCCAAGGAACAATTCCTCCGCCATGTCAAGACTTGCCTCAAGGAAAAATGCTCCTCTTCGTCGGCTGCGATGCTTGACCGACATTCGCCGTGGCACTCAAAGCTAGCAGCGATATTGCTCCGAGTTGCAACTCCCGAGGACCTCGGAGACTTAGCCCTTATTCCTCTTCGAACTGGTACTTGGGTGACTCGCGCTCAGCCCGCCTTTTTCCTTCCGGGCCAGCAAGACGGAGAGAGTGCGCATGAGGTGCCGAAAGGCATTCAGATACCACTCGTTGATCCCCGAGCATCCGACGATAAGGATCGACGACTGTTGATGGTTGCACTGGGAGTCAAATGTTTCAAGGAGGAGGATATCGCTAGACTTGTCATGCAAGCCCACCGCTCGGATGGGTTCCAGCCTGACAAGCTAAGTCCTCAAGATCTGGTAGCACACGCCGAATTTATTTACCGAGCCCAACGGATGAATACCCAGCTCAAGGACGTCGACCTGTGGGTTGCCACGGATGATGGGCGACGCCTCAGGGCGTCCGCTGTGTATCTCCGCAAGGATCCACCAACCGATGGAGCGAGCAAATACCTCAAGGCCACCAAGAATAGTTCCTTCGGCTTCGCTCACAATGACTATCACGTTTCGTTTGACTCCGGGAGCTCTGATGGCTATGAATGGCTCAATAGCCAGTTAGGGCTGTCAGTATGGCCGCGGTTCCTGAACCCCAAGTACATCACTTGGGACACTACCCCGTCGACCCCCGACGCCCGGAAAATAATCCATCCTGATTTCCTAGGCATCCTGGACAGACAGAACTCGATCGAATTCTTGATGCTGGTAAAAGAAGGGTGGACGGAATACTACCAGTTCCAGCTTGACGTTCCGGCTTGGGGGAAAGCGGACAAAGCCAAGCCATTGACGGCGGCTCAAGTCGTTGCGCGCTATTTGCGGCAATTCACTGTATCCTGCTGCGGCGGGAATGATTCAGCCCCGCTGTGCGAAACAACGCTGCCACTTCCTCACCTCCAATCGGCCGTCCCTTGGTGCACCTCATTCTTAGATGTCCCGGATCCACAAGACCTAGGGTGGGGCTGGCTCACACATCTGGGCGTCAAGCTTGTGGGCGACCTGGGTTTTTATCTCCAATGTCTCCGCTACGCCAAAACCGGGCAGGTACCCTTTTCGAAAATCCCACCCATCATGATGCAGATCCAAGCCCATGCGGAGCAGGATATCACGCTGTTGGTGTAAGTCAAAGATTTTGCCCTTCCCGAAAGAGTCAGCTCTAACAGCTCTAACAAGAGACACAATGCGCGACGAGAATCTGGTTTGCCGTCCCGGCCCTGACAGTGCTCCTTTGTGGGTATCCCTCAGCTCATGCGTCTGGGATGCTGAGAGATGGTTTCGCGCCGTCACCGGGCTACGACACTTCTACCCCGGCTGTGAGGTGCTTTTCACTCGCCACTTGCGCGCCGAACAGCTCAACATCAGCCACTTGATCATGGAGCTCGAATCGATCCAGAATCCCGACGATGTTCACTTCATTTCGGCCGTCCTCACTCTTTTTAAGACGCTACAATGTGATGGCCACCATGTGGTGAGTGGGAGCGATATACGTGACTGCCAGTCCATTGCCATGTTCCCCGTCGTAACGAAGGGCAGTGGTGTGAAAGGTAAAGCCCAGAGAGATAATCAGAACAAACTGGTATCCCTGAAAGATCCGGATTGGTTTGTCGCCGACAAAGGGCTGCAGCAGATCGCCTTCCGCGGGCGCCTTCCCATCCTCGCCTTCGACGTTGCCAAGATACTGGAGCTTTCTCCGTTGTTCAAGCTGTTTGGGATGGATAATCGGCTTCTGAGTAATGTCGCGGCGAGGACCATCGATATTGATGGCGATATCGTGATTAAGTCGGAGCTCGCGATGCATTATCGTTCCAGGGGCGCGTTTATACAGCGGTTCGTCCAATGACCAAAACGCTCCGCACCCTAATGCTGTGATTGCTAATAGTCGATGATAGCCTCATCCCCAGAGAGTCTCCCTCACGAGCCCGTCTCGTTAGGCAGCTACAAAGCCTCACTGTGCGGTTCTGTAAAGGGATATCTGTTTTATGGTCTGTTGATACCGGGAGTGGGAAAGTGAAGAGTAACGGCATCGAAGTGTTTGTCGTGATAAAGGAGGAGGATAAAGGGGAGAAGCTTGAGATTCTTGCGGTCCACGGCTACGGCGTTGACGAACCACCCATCGAGCTGGCGGAGACATTGGCTGATCATTTGGGAATCAAGGCTTACCACCGCAACCTGCTCTTCCACGCGTTGAACATCTCTGTCAGCCTTGATAGGCTGACTGCTGTGTTCCGCACTGCTGGCGTTCCTGAGTACGACGGCGCCTGGGAGTACACTATTGAGGGCGGTTACCAAGGTTTCAACGGCAAGAGTCACGTTACCGACGGTAAACTGCACCTGGAGATTGATCTAAACAGCGTCAAGCTTGTTCCATTTGAGCCGGCCCTGACCAAAGATGGGGCAGTCCCGGTGTCAGGAGGTATCATGGGCATCGTATTGCTATTTGCTGGCCGAGACGGCGGCAAGCAAGAGGCTCTTTTGTCGAAGAACCTGCTTTCAAAATATAAAGACGCAGGGAATTCCCTTACGATGCCGGTGTTCCGTCTGAAGGAGACGTTCACCGGAAAGGCGCTAGGCCGGGAGCAACTACAGGGAGAAAAAATCGTAAGAACCTTTCGTCTATCCACATTGGAGATTAAGCTAACGGCCGTGCTAGATGTCTACAATTTTGGAGGGCATACTTGGTCATGCCTACCAGCCCGACTGCCACTGGACAAGCCAGTACCGGGCCAACGCTGGCTACGCCGCTTATTCGCCGACCGACACGACGCGAGCGAGTTTTACGGTACCCGATTCCACAGGACGCATTGCTCATTGGCTCAGCCACAGGGGTTACAAGAACGCCGTTCAGTGGACTGCTTCACGTGTCATATACCACATTGAGGTAAAAAGCACAGAAAGCGGTATAGATTCGCCGTTTCCCATCACTAATGAGGAGGTAGAGAGGGTAAGTTTTGTTGCCCCCCCACAAGGGCTGATGCGTCTCTTGCCTTGTTTTAGGGTTGGCTAACGGGAATGTCTCTCTTCCTAGGCAATGTCGCGGTCGCATTCTAGGAGCACAGCTAGAGTGCCGGAGCATGTTTGCATCTGGGTGCGGATGGGGAATGTCAAGAACCCGACGGGCGCGACGGTGCGCTTCATGGTTGATCCTTGGCATATGTGGACTATAAAGGAGCTGGCTATCAAGAGTGCCGGAGGTTTTTTAGGAAAGGTGTAGCTAAGGATGGTGTGATTTATCTATGATGTTTGAGCCGGTTATGGAGAGAAGAGGACCACGGAAGATTCTTGGACGACGGAAGAAGTTCCATTTGGCATGATTCCCTTCCACCTAGAAAGTGCGCTTTGGTCCCCCTCACACCGACTCAAGTGGTCCCCCAGTCACCTTTCCCGGCGTCGGTGCCAACCCATTATTGTCAAATTCAACCGACTGTTTAGGTAAGCAGCGGTAGCGCGGCTGGTCCGCGCTTTACGTGCTCACGGTTGCTCTGCGAGCTTCTCTCCAATACTACACTCTTCACGGCTTCCAATTACTGCGTTTCTGGTGACCACGTTGAATTCAACAATTATGTTCACGCTGATCCCAGTGCATATGGTCATGGCCGATCAGCTCACAGACCAACACACCAGTAATCTCGCTATAGAATTCTAACTATAGTGACATTGGAGCGCAGGGAGCATGGAAAACGACTGAATAGTTGAGGGTCAGAATACCTCAACGGTGTCGTCCTCGAGACGGCCGCCAACAAGCTGACGAATGCACTACCCTCGGAATACCTTGGCGCCCAGAGGGCCGTCAGACTCGGCCGTGAAATCCTCGTATCCTGGGCCCAAGCCGGCTGCACCACCGTCTTGAAATGCCGGCCAAATGCCCGCCCTCTGTGGTAAAGCAGACGAGGTGACTTGGCGGTATAGAGGAGGTGGAAGATCTGGAAGGCTTGTGTGCGCTCCTGAATGTGTGCTGTATTGGTGATGATTCTGGATCTGAGAAGAAGGTGGCCTAGACCCCTTGTTATACCCCAAGAGGCCAGCTATCTAGGTCCAAGGAGGTATTCAGGTCTCGGCTGAAGGCCTTGATTGGCTGTACCCATCGCATCACCTTCGTGGCGTGGGGCGGACTAGTGTGGAAAGAGCGATCTCAACTCCATGCAAGGGCCAGGGCGGCTGGTCAGTTGCACCATGCTGGATCCTCATAATAGTCTCTTCTGGGCCTGTTGTCCATCCTTTGCTTTACCTCTTCGCCTTCACCTCTCGTTTCACGTCAAGGTCTCTTGTTTTTGTCTTTGGTTGTCTTTTGGGCTCTGCCCCTCCACGGTCTCTTTTCCGAGGTACTTTGTACCACAGTCGCTCTTTAGAACCAATCGGCCCCAGCAAAACCGATAACGATGAAGTTCCTCACCGTCTTGGCGGGTCTTTTGGCCCCAGGCATTGCCCTCGGCCACGTCATATCGACTCCCGCTCCCGGCAGCGAGCTGGAAGAAGGTCTTGAGCTTGCAAAGAGCACCCTTCGGCGCCTCAAACGCCGAGGTGGCTGCTCATTGCGCAGGGTACGAACTTGAAGCAATTGGAATTGCAGACGTCCGAGTATCTCAACAACCTAACAGAGCTCTCGCTGACCGGTGTATTTGTTTGCATCGTGCAGGCCTGTGGCCTCAGGGTGACGGGCACAAGGTTGCCAGGGCTGCCTCCTTTGACGGATCGGGAGTCTGACTGCTCAAGCTTCTTGCTTGCGACCGTCACGGACCCGGCAGTCACAACAACCGTCACCGCCAGCATCGTCACCGCCAGCAGCGCCCCCGCCATCACCGTCAAGGCACGCCGGCAGGAGTCGCTTGCTCCGAGCGACGTCCCCGCGTATGCCTCCGAGTTTTGCAATGCGTCGCTGTACTCGGCCGTCTGCTCGTCCTGGGGCATCACACATGAAGGGGTCCCCTGCCATCTAGTCAGCGGAGCTGACTGGGATGTCTGGCATTGCCAGAACGCCAGTGAGCCTCAGCCGCCAGAGTGACAAATCCTAAATCCTACAGAATAGTCTAAAGAAGGCTCTGGCTTCCAGCCGGAGCCAGAAGAACAGACAGAACACAAGCAATACAATCACATAGTTGCAACCCTTTCAAATCCACAGAATCCAGAGTGCAGTACTTCGAACAATAAGAGGTGGAGTGAGAAAGGCCTCTGGATTAGGTAAGTCATCGTTAACTGTAGGTATTATAAAGAGAATGTCTCTGTGTACAGTACAGACCGTCTCAGTGTACAGTAATCCAAATTTCTCCTATAGATAACCCTAACCCTCGCGTACTACCTTCCCGACGTCATCCGCATCGCGCGCAATTGAATTGATTCTGCCACCACTTATCTGTCCATTCCACGGTCGCGCGCACCTGCGATTACTGCTTCTAAAGGTAATTAATCATTTGGCACACGATTCACCGGGCTAACTAAGTGTTTAGATGGCCGAAAACAGCCCGGCGCACGATGTATTCGACGATGCCGACCCCGAACTCGATGCCGACGGCGATACCGAAGCGGTGGTGGCCGAACCACGCGTTCGAGCCGGTCAGGTCGCCGGAGCGGCGTAGTTAGCGAGTAATAGTTGGTAGTAATTGTAATTTTACTGCAGAATCGAGCGATTTGGGCCCTGTTTGATCAATTAATTACGAGTGTTTAATTGAAATGTGGTTGTGTTTGCGACCGTGAATGCGACCGGGGTGGGGCGGGGTGCGGGGTTAGGGTTATGTATGGGAGAAATTTGGATTACTGTACACGGAGACTGTCGGTACTGTACATAGAGACATTCTCATTATAAAGAACATACGGGGTGGTGGCCAAACTACGCGTTCCAGCTGGTCAGGTGACGCCGGAGCAGCTTAGTCAGTAAGTAATAATTAGTAGTTAATTGTAATTTTATTATAGAATCGAACGATTTAGGCCCTGTTCGATCGATTAATTACAGGAGGTAGTTTAAGCTAGGGCTAGCTTTACATACTCTAAATAGGAGGGTATCTCGATCCGTTCACTGGTCTGTGTCGTCGTCTCTCTGTTCGTGACACTGAGGCGATAGGCTCCCTCAATTTTCAGGCTAAATACACCCCGGGCGGGCACCTTGCTTGACGCGGCAAACAGGCGCCGGGATCGGGACTCCTACCTAAGGTATCAAGGTACACTCCAAACTACCAAAACAGCTTTGCCAAAGCATTTATCGCCCGATTCTTTGAGCCACGAACGTCAGCAATCTGTTTGCTTCAAGGGTGCTATTGAAGATGGGAAGGCCAGAACTCACGATGATACTATCCATCTTCTTCAGTTTTTTTTGTTGCATCTCGAGCTTCTTTTGCAACTCTCGGTTCTCCCGCCTCCAGTCATCTCGCATTTCCTTCTCCCACAACTTGTACCGTTGCCGCTCTTCTTCATCCTTGGACCTCTTCCATTCTTTTGGGATGCGGTCACTGCCGTGGTCTTTGAGCAGTCTCCACGCAAGGTCGACGTCTTCCTCCAGCTGCGCTCTGAGTTCCTCGCTCAACGGTGTTGCCAAGCCGTCGCTCAGCAGAGTCCTGGCCTTTGTCCCTTTTCTGGACTTCGAAGTGATGAGGTCGATAATTCGGTGTGCTGACTCTGGCGTATTATCGTGCTTCGTGATAGTGGCACCCTTTCTGTGAAAGCTATCCCACACACCATTCTTGCCCACCCGGTCACGCCCGCCGAAAATGCCCATGGAATCATCAGGCCCGAGGTTTTCCCACATCGTGGTTGCGATGACTACACGACTGTAGGCATCATCGCCCAGGATCTTCTCGAGCAGGCGTGCTCGCTTCCGCTCGTTGCCACTGACGGCGGTGTGAGTAGCGGGGTGCAGGAGGATCAGGCCATCCAGAGGCCGCTCTTTGGTGATGTGACCCTCCTTCCCCAACCATTCTGCAATATCGCGAAGAATCTCCACGTCGCTGCGTGCATCATCGTCGAATCCAGGAGTGTCGACGAGGACGATGGTCTGATCCTTCAACTCGAATTGGACAGCCAGAGGATCTTGTGTGCAGGGGTCCACTCCATGTCCGATCTTCACCTCTCGGCCAGAGGCCATGGCTGTAAATGTTGATTTCCCCGCGCCAGTGACGCCCAGCAGCACAATGGTGACTCGATGATCATCGTCCTTCGGTTGCGTCATCGCCATCGCTACTTGTGTGAGGAGGAACGACTAAAAACGCGGGGTTCTTTTCTTATAACATGGTGGGAAACAACGCGTCAGAATCTGATGTGGGATGTGCTAACACCTGGAAAGTGGCTTCTTGTCTGATGTTTCCTCCGTTTGTGTTATTGCCATGATGGCAGACTTATTGGGCTCCGATCTAAGGCCCGATGACGGCATTCGATGTCGGCCGTGTCTGTCCTGAGCAATACAAAACAACATATTCGGGTATGGCTTATCGGTCGGGCATCATGCAACCGCACTTGGGGCGAGATCGGATCCGATTGGTGGGTCTCGACCACGCGCCCTCAAGTCAAGCCTGACACGTTTGGGGTCTGCAGCCAAGCGCACAACACATATCCAATGAAATATCCCCCGGATGGAACGCCCTGCCAATAGAGTTGTGCATCAAAGTATGGTCTTCCGACCTCACAACCGACGTCGGGCATGAGTACAAATCGGGCACATTTCCTCTCAGTGCAGCGGCTTCAACTCATGGTTCCTGAATGGCTCGTCACGCAAGACCATCCGCCTCTTTCCAGACAGCAAAACTCTTGTCCTCCTCAGGCATCGAGTCACCATGGCTGGAGAAGTGGTGATCATCCTCATTGGTCCTACGCGTTCTGGCAAGACCTCCTTTGCCAAATTAGCCGGGTGCAATGTGGACGGCTCGGGTACGTCTCGGCTCCAGACAAGAGTATTGCGCAGTACCATACTAACATAGCCAAGGCACAACCACCTGCAGAGACTACCAAACAGTAGTCCAGAACAGGAAATTTCGAATCATCGACACACCAGGACTAGAGGATCTTCCGGCGGCAAACCTCGCCATCCTCAAAGATATCGCGCAGACGCTGAGCAAACTCGATCCGTTCAGGGTTGGTGGCGCCATCTTTTTTCACCGCATCACCGATGGCAGATTCGGAGGCACCGCCCGATCCCATCTCGAAATCTTCAGGCAGATCTGCGGTCCCAAATTCATCGGGCAATCTGCCTTTGTTACCACCATGTGGAACAGAGCGGGCCCGAAAGGGCGTGACACGTATGAGGGCCTCCAACGGGATTTAGTGGACAAGTATTTTCGTTTCGGCCCCACCTTTGCATTTGAAAACAAAGAGGAAAGCGTCAACAAGGTATTGGAGCATTTTGCGAACATATCCACAAAGGCACACCTGCAGCTGGCCGAGGAGTTGAAACGTATGGGATCGAGTCTGAGTGGTGTGCGGAAAACTTCGGCGGGAAAGGAAGTACTGAAGGCTGCGGACCGTGGCCCTTGTGTGATTCTGTGAACGGGAGACGGAGAACGAAACAGCTGTACATGGCTAGAAACTACTTCAGTTTCTACTGGTTTGCTCACAAGCGCGTTTTCGCACCGATAGTTACGTACACCAGATATTTACAGTCGACGTTCAATTGCTCAGAGCTTTGCCTGCTGAAGAACGGTAAACTTTGAACCTTGTTAATCTCAACCTCTATTCGTAATCTGTACTTTCAAAAATTGTTGAACACCAAAATTGCGACAGGAAATGTGTAAGCGACAGGCGCGTTTGAGTGGTGCTCGACACTTCAAACATCTCATTTCGCTCGACCACCGAGAAGCACGTCCTCACCATCACGTCTTCTCCGCCCTCCCGGAATCGTCCGCTGTATCGAATCCAGCAGTGACCTGAAAGCAAGCACAGTACGTTCCCATCTTGGACTGCGTCCCAAAGCAGAACCACGCGCAACCCACATCGAGAGCCCAGAGAACAGATACGTAGTGCCCGCGACAAGCACTATTGTGATCCCAGCCCATGCCACCTGCTTTGAATCCTTCCAGTCAAAAACACCCAACGCAAATAGAGACTTGTAACACGGATATCTAATTAGCTGCTGTCAACATAGCAACGCGGGTGAAACATACTGTGATGAAAGTCAGGGGTAGATAGATGATTGTAACGGTGGAGAAAACCAAGATATAACGGTTCAACTGCGTCGAGTTTTTCACTTCGCTGACGGATGTTGCGTTAAACAGCTGTCCCGGAAAGGCTCAGTCAGCGAGATCTCAGGAGATCCGAGTTGGCAAAGAGATCATTAGACTCACCCCGTCCCGGAGACTCTCGGCTTCCTCCTGCTTCATCTTGATCCGAGACAACAAAGCAATTCCTAGACGTTCCTGCTCAGCAATCACACTCTCCCAGTTCTGCTTGAACATCATAATGGCCGCAGTGCGGCTGTCCTTGTCAGATGCAGGGGATAAGAAACTAGTCATGTGGTCGGTTTTTCTGGGTAGGAAGAGTCGTTCCATGTCGCTGACGGTCCGACGAAGATCATCTGTGCTCTCACGTATCCATTCCGCGGCTGTGCGGAGGAGCTGAAGGATGGTGAAGTAGAACTTGGACAGTTGTAGGTCGTTTCCGTCAACCATAGCCTCCAGCTGATGGGTCGGGGATAAAATGCTTTCGAGCTAGATTCTCATCGTTAGCAGAGATCGGGGTAGGGGAAGAATATGACAAATGCAGTCACCGCAGCGAGAATCCTGACTTACGTCGTTGTTGAGGGCTTTCCCAATCTCGTCGATCAGGTTTGACCACTGCCTCTCCCACTGAGGAAGCAATGAATGGATCCTGAAAGCGAAGGCCGCAATCCCGGTTGTTCGAAGGGACGGCTGTAGGCCGGCGGTTTCCCAGTCATCCCTACTTGACAGCTGCGCGAGCTCTTCCAGGCGGCTAGCCGTAACGCTGTCGGCCATCGTAACGAGGGTGAACACCGGCAAGTCCGACTTCCATGTTGTTTTCAGCGCAACTGAGTACCGAAGCTCGAATATCCCTGGATTTGCATCGCTGGTGCGTTTGTGCCTGTTGCTGGGTAGAGGTCCTGACACCCGCCTCACGCCGGGGTCGGGAGGCCTGCGCCACCACGTAGGGGCAGTGAAAGCTCGCTTGTGGTATTGAAAGACGACGTCTTCCGACTTGTCGAACCTTGTTGACCGTGCCCATCGGTGGTCTGAACTTCCCCATAGGTTGCGACTCAAATCCCATGTGCCTCTGAACTGGCCCAGAAAATACTTGGTCAATCGCTGTCTCGACAAGCCCAGAGGCCCCGCCTCGTCTAGATCTGCATCGCGGCAGAGCTGGAGTGCGGCGATGGCAAACAGAGTCTCATCACAAACACCATTTAATCCAAACTTCCTGCATGGAAACTGTGAGCAGCTGCCACCCGTGACATGGGCATCGAAGTATTGTTCACCATTCTCTCCCGAACCGCTGTCCGGCCCAACGGCACCTAGACTGTGTCAAGCCGTCCACTGGAACGGACTGCTTCCAGTTAGTATGACCGCCAACTGGATTATCTTCGCACTGCAACTCACAATGCGCTCCTTGAACTCCCTGTAGCGACTCACGTCTTCGGATCTACGTCCAAGATTGTTAACAGGTGCAGGCTCTGGCCCCAGCCTGCAGACATAACCGTCCTCATCATAGCAAAATTCATCGAAATCAACGTATGCGCCCTTTAGGAGAGCCGGTGGGTCGATCTTCCACGCGAGGTTGGCCGCGCCTGGAGCATCATTTTGCCTCTCGACGGTTGGCTTCGACCCACGGAATGGCAAAAATACTTCCTCCCAGTCTGGCGAGGAGAAAGTCGATTCTGTCGGGAGTTGTCGGATCTGGTAGTCTCTGGTCTCGTTCTCGTCGTACTCCCACACCCTTGCCTCTTGACGCGCCATGGCGTTTTTCGTCGGGTCGTCAATCAGGTGGGAAGTTGAAAAAGACAAACACACTCGACCCAGAAACAGTCCCAAATTATGATATCTTTGCATTCCAACACCCAACCCAGTCGGAGCCCAACTTGATGCCCACTGCCTGCTTCATAGGTTCGTTGCACCAATCAGATGCTTGCTTTGAGCAACTGCACATTGGTGAGGGGTCAATACAGGCGCCCATCGCAAGTGTGATTAATTTCGAGTGTTCAATTAACACGCGGTTGTAAATACGACTGGGGATGCGACCGGGGATTGCGGCGCCGGTGAGGGTTAGGGTTATGATGTTGCCATTCCCAATAATACGCGATAAACTGCCCTGTGCTGTCCTGTTTGAGCACTTGGTCGCACGAAGAAGCAAAAGGCATTGCCAAAATGTAGTCGAGTTGATGGTTTCATTTCTTCTTGCATACAATCTTGAGGGAGAAAACGGAGCTGTTGCTGTGATTATCGTTGAAAGGGCAAAGCAAGCATGTGTGTGAGTCATCAGGCTGCCTGATGTGCAAAATTACCCCGCACGAAGTATGTACATTGGTAGATCACACTGAGAAAGCGCCTGAGCAACGAGGCAAGGATTGAGCCGCCTCCCCCATGACAAAAAAAATCGGGACAAACTCCGAAAACACGACCACTAAAAAAACCGGATTTCTGTCCCGATTTTTTCGTCATGGGGGAGGCCGCTCAATGCTTGCACTTGGGCCAAGAAAGACCCCATGCAAGGTTTCGGCGATCGAAGGGGCTGGACAACCTCCCCTCGCTGGCAAGACTTAAAATGTCCATGTGATGGGTCTCTTCGCACCTCATCATTCTCTCACTTGGCAATTAAACTTCTGGCACTGCAAACTCTAGTAACGAAAATGCCTCTCCCGCGCTCCTTTCTCCCCCTTGTCAAATCCACACGATTCTGGACCGACTACCTCTTCCTCACCGACACGCCATATCCTCCACCACTGGCATACAAAGCGGCCTTCCAACATGCCGATGACGACTCGGACGAGAACTCGGAAGAGAACTTGGACCAAGATTCGAACGATCAAATGACAAACAATCAGGATGATGCCCCAGACGACCTGCAATCTCCCACCGATAACGCGTCCCAGAACAGCGACTCCGACGGCGAAGCCTCGGATAACCAATCCACCTCCTATGGCTCCGGCTCCGGCTCTCCCAGACCTCGCTCCCCCCTCCTCTACTACAACCTAGTCTTCCCCTTCAACCGGGACCTGGACCCGACGGATCAAGAATTCAACCTAGCCATCTCAATTGACCCCATCCTCTCCTACATTCCACTCACTTTTCACGCCCCTGACGTCTATGATGTGAGGATTGCTCACGACGACCAAGCGCATTGGCATCCGTTTGTGCTGAAGTGGGGGGAGTTGGAGGCGATTTCCAGAGCGGTTGCATTGACTGTCCGTGATGAGGACCAGGAGGGATTATACCAGCATCCTGGGTTGCCGTTGTTGTTTTTGTATCGCTTCGCGCCGATTTGTCAGGGCGATGATATCGATAGGATTGTTGTCATGCTGGCAAGGGCGTGGAAGAGGGTGTTGGGTGCGGGGGTGAGCGATAGGGATGTGCGGAGATTGATTGAGAGGATGGACTGCAGGGGAAGGGGATTTCGCTGGTTCAAGGAAGGCGAGAACTGGTGGATTGGAGAGGGTGAGAATGCAGAAACTGCAGAGGAGGTGTATACGTACCGGAGCAAGGAGTCTGTGAGGAGTGGGAAGTGGCTGAGTCAGGAGTGGAATCAGTTTGTGGAGGAGGCGAGGGCTGTCGTGGAGGGTGCTGGAGGAGATGAAGTGCTGACCTCTGAAGAAGACTGCGAACTGGCCGCGAGGTT
>Ga0247770_1001273_pt1 | contig 20633 bp, 8 predicted proteins | sample UWRJL136409B6_FD_179943 | JGI IMG/M metagenome (GOLD analysis project Ga0247770, IMG submission 179943) | Plant litter microbial communities from Arlington Agricultural Research Station in Wisconsin, United States - UWRJ-L136-409B-6 | ecosystem: Environmental > Terrestrial > Plant litter >... | reverse complement strand
ACGAAGTACCTCCTAGTTAGTTAGTATAGATAGCCATGGTTGTGCCCACAACCACCGTGAGGGACTCTGGTTCCTCACGCTAGTATTCAATTGTTCATTTGTGTCCTACTGTTCAGACTCACCTCTGCACATTATAGTGACAGCGACCTACAGTGACATTGAACCCCCGTCTAGGAGTGCTAGCTCAACAAGCCGTCTTCGGAACGCCCCTTACCTGTTGGCGTCCTGCCATACGTTCTGTCTTAACCTGCGCCAGTCCTCTCGAGGCCTATGTCGGGTGCAGGTTGTAATATAAAGTCCTTCCTTAAGTGTTAGTAACTTAGTTTAGTGTTTATTAGTGAATCTCTTTATTCGCTTACCTGTGAACTTCAGTTTAGCTTATAAATGGTTATGTAACTTTTATATCTAGTTTATATAAACTGTAGCTTAAGAGGTGTTAGTTAGTAGGCCTTAATAGAGTTTAAAGCTCTTTTCTGTAGTTTGTAAAGAATCACGATATACTTATTAACTTAACTAACGTTATATTATAAGTTATTTATACTGTTAGTAACAGTTTAAGTTAATTATTTTATTTAAAGTTAATATAAGCTTAAAGATATATTATAAGTATCTAATTAACTTATTCCGTTTAGCTATCAATCTATAAGTAGAAAGTTATTAAGAGTTTACTTTTTACAACTATTCTTTACATTAAACTTTATTAGAACTTTAATATAATTAATTTATCTTAATCTGTAACGATATTATTTAGTTAAAGGTATTGTAAGATTACCTTTTTCTTAAAGATATAAGTAAGTTATTTTACTGTTATATCCTTTAAAGTTAGTAGAAAGTAAGCTTATTTTGTTAATCTATCGATTACTATAAGGATCTAATTATAGTTAACTCCTGTAATAAGGTCTTTAAACTTAAGTATCTTAATGATAAAGTTAAGCGAGATAAAACTTTATAACACCTGTAATATAAGGAGTGGTTTAAGAAGCTTATAAGATTTATAACGTTAATTCTACTTTAATAATAGATATTACAGTTATTGATTACTTCCTTAATTAGCTTCTTTATTCTAGGGAAGGCGTATATTTATTAGGCTTAAGTAAGTATTTTAACTTTACTTATATGTCCTTTAAGTTAAGACTTATAAACTTACTAGATATACTCTTTCCATTTATTTAAACCGTGAATATATGGTTTCTATTAGTACTAAAGCTTTACTTCTAGTTTAAGAACGCTATCTACACCTTCTAATAGCGGTTTTTACTAATAACTAGTTTTATTATAGTTTGGGTGTATACAGTACTCCTTATTACGCTCATATAAGTGCCTTAAAAAGTCTCGTAAGGGGACTTATACTTATAGGTACCTTCTGCTAACCTTTTTACTTAAAAGTCCTGTTATTAGTAGTATTTATTATACTCTGTTTATAAGTTTATGTAAATATTAATGGTTTATTTTAACGCTTAGTTATCTAACACTTAAGGTGTATATTCTAATATGCTGTGCTTAGCTTTATTAAATATAGTAACAGGGATTAGGATTAGGTTAACATCTTTATAATCCTATCTCTAGTTCAGAGCGTTAATTAATCTATTATCTTTTCCTTTAACGTAATAGATCTAGAAGTGGAATACGGCTATCAGTTCTACTTACTGTGCTTATTAAGGGTTAAGTTTCTTTATTAAGAAGTATTAAAAGTTATTATAATCTGAAAAGACCTAGACTAGTTCTTCTATACTACTTAAGTACGGTACCTATTTAATAAAGTACTAAATAATTACTATTAGTTCCTTATTATAAATTAAGTATTGTAAAGCTAGGTTATAAATCCCTTTCAATAAAAAGGTAATTAAGTAACGTTTCTTATCGTTTTAGATTTAACTAAGTTCTTTATTAATTACAAATTCTAAAGAGTCTGTCTTAACTTAGAAAGGTTTTAAGAAATTAGGGAGAGTTAGGACTGGTACTGTGACAAAGGTATATTTAAGGTCTTTAAACACCTTCTACTTTCTATTTATCTACTTAAATGGCTTTCCTTTACTTATAAGTTTATAAAGTAGTCTTACAATCTTCGCAAAGTACTTAATAAAATACTAATACAAGTTTACAAAGCTGATAAAAGCTTATAACTCTTTCTAATTCTTTAAAATAAGCTAATCCTTAAATACTATTATCTTCTCCAGTTACATCTTAAGCTTTCTAAAGGTTACTCTAAACCTTAAATAGTTTAATTCCTGAATGTAAAAGTAACTCTTTTCCAGGTTTACTGTTAACTTTGCTTTTTTAAGAGCTATTAGAACCTATCGTATATACTTTCAGTATTCTTCTACAGTTTGGGAATAAATTAAAACATTATTTAAATATATAAAGATAAACTTATTAAGGAAAGGGTAAAGAATATTATCGATAAGACCTTAAAAGGTTATAAAGGTGTTTATTAATCCTATAAGTATAATTAGGGTTGATAAATTAGTCACTGTAGTTTAGTCAGTGCCTTGACTAAAACTGATTACAACTACAGTGACTACAACTACACTTTTTATAGTTTAGTCAGTGCTTTGACTAAGACTACACTACAATATTACAAGTCAGTATATAAAAGTGGGGCTAAATTATATTTTTACAGATTAATACTAAATTAATTTATAAATTAATTATAAAATCTATTAATAATGTTATACTTTATAAGAAGTTAAAATATTCATTATTAGCTTCTTTCTATTACATAATAATTAATATAAATCTATTACAACCTGCACCCGACACAGGCCTTGAGAGGACTGGCGCGGGTTAAGACAGAACGTATAGCAGGACGCTAACAGGTAGGGGGCGTTCCAAAGACGGCTTATTAAGCTAACACTCCTAAACGGGGGGTTTAATGTCACTATAGGTCGTTATCACTATAATGCACAGAGGTGAGTCTAAACAGTAGGACACAAATAAATAATTAAATACTAGTGTGAGGAACCAGAGTCCCTCACGCTAATTATAGGTATAATTATGGCTATCTATACTAACTAGCTGGGAGGTACTTTGTACCTTACTTGTAATGTCGTAAGTGTTTATGGTGTAAGCACTTTACATTGCGTAAGCGTTCTGCTTGTAAGGTCTCTCTTACTTATAATGCAAGCACTTAGTATGCTGTAAGTAGCGCCTCATTAGTCGTAAGGGTTTCAGGTCTTTACACCCCTGGCTTAGTGCGCCTAGACGGTGTACACTGTCTTCTCACACTGTTCCTTCTGCAGGGGATTCGTTAGGCCGCCCTGGCCTAAGTAACGGCTTATAGGGTCGTTACATAATTCCCCCTCTTTAACGTTCTTTTTCTATAAAGAATTTAAAAGGTAAGTTTCTCCTTCTATTACTCCACCATATAATAAGTGTCCGGCTCCTAGGTCTTAAAACGAGAATAGGGTAAAAGCACTAACCACCGTTTAAACCTTACAGCCTACACACACGCGTTTAGTGATGAAATGTCCCCTTATTCTTTTTACAAGTCTGCTAACCCTCCGCTCGTTTATTAGGTTTCTAACCGGTCTAACAGTTATAACTACTATTTGGAGAGGCACTGGCCTTCCTAGTGTAACGCTTTTAGTGTTAGTAAAGCGAAGTTAAAGGCTCTCCTTATTAAAAAGCAGAACCTTAACTTGTAAGTTAAGTTTGCTGCTTAGCAGCTCCACAAGGCTACTGCTAAGCTTTAAGAGGCGTCGGCGCACTTGGCGTGCCTTTATAAGTAACGGTCCCGCCTTAAGGACCAGGTTACGAAAGCGTTTAGTTGTAAGGTGGAGCTGTTAGAGTTTTAAGAAAGTAAGGAGGTTAGGCTGAACACTCTTCCTAACGACGTGGAGTCTTTTAATTAGGGGAACTTTCTGGCAGGGTCTCTATAACGAGTGGTTACTTTATAACTTAGTTTATAACTGCCTTCTTTAATAAGGGGTTATAGGTTCGACTTCCTATGAGAGCTTTAACGATTTTTTATTTATTTTTCTTTTACTAACTTCTTTTCTTAACAGTACTTGTTTTTTATGTAGAGCTTTACTAGAGGCTTTAAAGGCCTAGCCTCCTTATTAGGTTTAAGGTCTTTATAACCCTGGCTAAGGTTTTAATAAATGTCCTCCCGTACCTATTAAGGAGTTTCCTGCCACTTTTTAGGTTTTAAGTCCTATAGTAATCCTACTTTTTAATATAGTAATTTAAATGTCAGATCTTATCTTATTTTTAATTCTTATTGTTAATTTTAATTAGTCTGGATTCTTTTAGTAGAACTCTATAATTAGGTTTAGACATTTAAGATTTTTAACAGGCTTTTATAAATTACTTTCAGGGCTGTAATTTAGCTACCTGATAAGATATTCAAATGTGTTTTTTCCCCTTTATAAATCTACAACTTCCTTAACGTTATACTTATCCTTATCGGTGTCGATTTTAATCTTCTTTTCTAAAGGAACTCCCTTTAAGGCAGGTTTTAAAAGTAAGACGTGAAAAACCTTAATCCGTACCTTTATACTGGCGGGTAAGTTTAATTTGTAATTAAAGGTGGCGACCTTTTTCTTAATTTAAAACGGTCTATACCTTTTAAAGTTAAGCTTCTTATTAGGCTGTTTCAAATATAAGTTTTATAAAAAAAGGTAAATGTAATCCCCTTTTTAAAAAGTTAGTCCTTTAACTTATTTACTATTGTAATAAAGTCCTTTTTTAAACGCTAATTACTTGGTTTAGTATTTATTAGTAAACTTCTTCATTTATTTATATATGAACTTAAATTCAGCTTACAGGTGGTTATGCAGCTTTTACATCCAGTCTACACAGACTGTAGCTTAGGGGGCGCCAGTGGGCGGGCCTTAACAAAGTTTAGGCTCCTTACTGTAATTAGTAAAAAACAGTAACACACCTGTTAACTTAACTGGTATTATATTATAAGCTATTTGTGCTGTTAGTAATAGTTTAAGCTAATTATCTTATTTAAAGTTAATATACGTTTAAAGATACATTATAAGTATTTAGTTAACTTATTCCGTTTAGCTGTTTATTTATAGGTGGAATGCTATTGAAAGCTTACTTTTTATACCTATTCTCTATATCAGTCCTTACTAGAACTTTAACATAATTAGCTTATCTTAATCCGTAATAATATTATCTAGCTAGAGGTGTTATAAAACTACCTTTTTCTTAAAGATATAAGTAAGTTACTCTACTATTATATCCTTTAAGGTTAGCAGAAAGTAAGCCTATTTCGTTAATCTGTTAACTACTACGAGAATTTAGTTATAGGTGACCCCTATAGCAGGGTCCTTAAACTTTAAAATCCCAGTGATAAAGTTAAGTAAGATTAAACTCTATGGCGCCTGTAATATAGGGAGTGGTTTAAGGAGCTTATAAGGCTTATAGCACTAATTCTGCTTTTAATAGCAGATATTACAGTTATTAACCACTTCTTTAACCAGCTTCTTTATTCTTAAGAAGGCGTACGCTTATTAAGCCTGCGTGAGAGTCTTAGCTCGGCCTATATATCCTCTAAATCGAGACTTGTAAACTTATTAGACGTACTCTTTTTATTTATCTAAGTTATAAATGTACAGTTTCTCTTAATACCAGAGCCTTACTCTTAGTTTAGGCGTGCCGTTTACGCCTTTTAACAGCTATTTTAGCTAATAACTAGTTTTATCATAATTTAGATATATCGGGCACTCCTTACTACAGTTTTATAAATACCTTAAGAAGTCTCTTAACGGGCACTTATATTTACAGGTTCCTTCTACTAACCTTTTTACTTAAAAGTCCTGTTATTACTAATGGATGTTATACTTTATTTATAAGTTTATATAGACGTTAATAGTTTATTTTAATATCTAGTTATCTAACACTTACAGTATATACTTTAATATGCTGTTCTTAACTTTATTAAATATAGTAACAGGGGCTAGGACTAGATTAGTATCTTTATAGTCCTATTTTTAACTAAGAGTATTAGCTTACTTATTATCTTTTCTTTTAACGTGGTGAATCTAAAAGTGGAACAGGGCTATTAATTTTACCTATTATGCTTACTGTAGGCTAAGTTCCTTCGTTAAAAAGTACTAGAGGTTATTATAGTCTGAAAAGACCTGGACTAGTTCTTCCATACCACTTAGATACAGTGCCCACTTGGTAAAGTACTAAATAATTACTATCAGTTCCTTATCGTAAATTAGATATTGTAAAGCTGGGCTATAGATTCCTTTTAATAAGAAAGTAACTGGGTGGCGTTTCTTATTATCCTGGACTTAGTTAAGTTCTCTGTTAATTACGAATTCTAAGGAGTCTGTTTTAACTTGGAAAGGCTTTAAGAAATCGGGAAGGGCTAGGACTGGCGCTATAATAAAGGCATATTTAAGGTCCTTAAATGCCTTTTACTATTTATCAGTCTACTTAAATAGCTTTCCCTTACCTGTAAGTTTGTAAAGTAGTTTTGCGATTTTCGTAAAGTACTTGATGAAATAACGATAAAAGTTCGTAAAGCTGATAAAGGCTTATAACTCTTTTTAGTTCTTTAGAGTAGGTTAGTCCTTAACTGCCTTTATCTTCTCTAATTACATTTTAAGCTTTTTAGGGGTTACTTTAAACCTTAAATAGTTTAGTTCTTAAACGTAAAAGTGGCTCTTCTTTAGGTTTACTGTCAGCTTTACTTTTTTAAAAACTGTTAAAACCTGTTACATGTGCTTTTAGTGTTCTTTTAAAGTTTTAAAATAGATTAAAACGTCGTTTAAATATATAAAGATAAACTTATTAAGAAAGGGGTAGAGAACATTATTAATAAGGCCTTAGAAGGTTGTAGGGGTGTTTATTAATCCTATTAGCATAATACAGTATTAGTAATACCTATTATAAGTCCGAAAGGCCGTTTTATACTCGTCCTCTTCCTTTACTTTAATATAGTTAAATCTTATAGGGAAATTAAGGCTGGAGAACTAGTTTACCTTAATAATCCACTCTTATATTTCTATAATAAGTGGTAATAAGTAGCGATTCTTAATTATATCCTTATTTAACATTTAGTAATTAATAACCATATGTAATTTACTATCTCCCTTTTTTAGGATAAACAGCATTAAGTACCCTGTTAGGGACTGGGACTTTATAATAAACCTGTTCTTTAAGTTTTTATTAACGTACTCCTTTAGGGCTTCGGCTTATTAAGGGTTTAAATAGTAAGGCTGGAAGCTGCAGAGCTTTACTTCTGACTTCAGCTTGATTTTATAATCTTATAGTCTGTAGTCTAGTAATTACGGTATCTTTTTTTAAAATAGAGTAAACTTCTTATACTTTATAAGTACCTTAAATAAGTTAACTTCTTCACTTACCTGTGGATTAGTTTCTAGCTTCTTTCCACCTTTTAAATCGTTATTTAGGTAATATAATAGACCTTTTAATCCTTTAACCGTCTTAATAAACCTAACCTAAACTATACTTAATTTTAAGGGTTTAGTGTGTTTTTAAGTGCTTTATATATCTTTAAAACGGTTTAATATTTTTTTAGTTTTTTTTAAATAGTAATTACAGTTAAGGGACTTACTAAAGGTAAGGTGGCCACTCCTTTAATTAATCACAGGGTTATACTTTTCCAGCTAGGGTAAATTTAGGATTATATTGTAACTTGTAACTAATATAACGTTAAAGTCCACCTGTTATTTGTCCCTGTCCACTTTAATTAAAAGTGGTAAGTGGTAGGTGACTTTACTGTTATTATACTAATATAGGCCTCCTTCTCTATTTTAAATAAGAATAACCTTTTTATACTTTTTATTAGGAAGTTTCCTTTAGTTAACTAATAAGGGGTATATTAAGTTAAAAGCACTCCCGCTATTAATTACTGCTTTTACCCTAAATAGTCTCCCTCCTCTGTCTGTTATGTTAACATTAACAGAATAATACTTATACTCTTTTAACATTTAAGTTATAATAATCACCTATCCTTAAGGTCTTATTTAACTTAACCTCTAAGTACCTCTCCTTCTTCTTAAGGTTTTTACCAGCTAACGAATTACTAATTTCCAGCCCTTTTAAAGGGCCTGCAGCCTTTTCCCAATTCCTTCTAGAAAAACAGGCAGCTCTAATAAACTTAACAATTAACCTTTCCTAAGTTTTCACACCTTAACGTCCAGTTAACTTTAAACAGTACGACGTTCCTAAAGTCCTTAATAAGTTAACAGTACGCTTTATAAGACTGGATCGTAATAATATCCTTTTACTTTTAAATCCGCTAGTAATCTTCTCACTTTTACTATTCTTTAGCTTTTCCGTTAAGGTGTAACGAGCATGTTACAACTAGGTAGTTATTAAGTACCCCTTCTCACTAGTATGTGGCAGAAGCCTGGTTAACCACAGTGACTTTCCACTTATTACCAGATTCTCTTATTAAGGAGTAGGAGACCTGGTAATGGGCCGGTTCTAACTCCACTTTTATAACAGCGTAGTCCTGTCTTCGTATGTTAGGAAAGTGGTTATAAAGGGCCTTAGGTCTATAATGCCGGTTAAGAGCATAGTTATTATACACATAGTTAATCCACAGTACGTCCCTGTAGCTAGGGTAATTGATATTAACTGCGGGTGTTACGGTTATAAAGTATAAAACGGATAAAATGGTGCCTTCTTTCTTTTCTTCTTTTATTTACCTTTAAGTACGTTGTTTTTCCTACACCTTTTCTTAAAACTTAAATAGTAATAACCTAGCTTATTCTTTTATAAAACGGTCTTCCTTAACGAGGTAATATTTAAGCTGATTAGTGAAGTGAACTCTGTTATAGAGTTATAACCTAATTTCTACTACTTTATCCTTTAACGTTATAATAAGACCTTTAACCTGTAAGTCTTTTATTTCGTTTACTAACTTTTAATATTTCTCCTTTAGCTCCCAGATCCTTTATTAATATGCTTACTTTATACCTTCCCAGGGGACCCTTAAGGTACCAGTTTAAGGCACACTGGCTTTAATACGGGGCAGTTATTTAAACTGTCCTTCTTTTAGGGAGGTAAGGGTGTTAATCTATTTAGCGTGCTTAAAGTGTTTAAAAGTCTTAAAGGGCACTGTTAAGAAGAATTTTCGTTTCTCCAGTTTAATTCTCTTAACTTATTCTCTTTTACCTTTTAAGGTTTACTTTACCATTTAGGTGGCTTAAAGGGCTAATTCTTTAACTCCTTTTACTATTTTAATAATTTTTAAGTTAAAGTTTTTCCTGGATTTCCTTAATTCCTAAGCTTATAAGGTGAGGTTTTTAAGGCCTGTTACAGCTAACTAAAACATTTCTTCTTAAAGTCGGTCTTTTATAACCTGCACCTTTAATAGTTTTAAGTTTCCACTTTAAAGTCAGTCTTTTATAACCTACACCTTTATAATTAACTCTTTTAAGACACCCTTAAAGATTAGATATATTATATCTTAGGGTTTTTCGTTTTCTTCCTTATCTCCCAGGTTATACTTATCTATCCAGATGTAATCTTCTTTATTACTTATTATCTTAATATAAATATCTTTAGAGTTAAACCTGACGTGTTTTCCCCTTTTTAAAACGGGTTTCCAACTAACTTGTTTTAGTAATGGGCACTGCCATGTTATATATCCTTTTTTATCACAGTTAAAACACTAGACTTAAGATAGGTCTTTAGGCTGCTTTTACTGCTGTTATCGTTAAGGCTTGTCGCAGTTAGGTTAGTTTTAACGGTTTATTATATTAATATCCATTAGTCCAGGGTGGTGACCTATCATAGTCAACTGGTTCCCCTTCTTTAGTTTATTTAGCTAATAAGGGGTCTGTTCCTTTTAAAAGTTCTTCTAATAATGGTGATTATAATACTGATTGTTAACCTTAATAACCATCTTAACTAGCTCTTAAAGACGGTCTGGTTAATCTTCTTAATAAAGGTCTCTAGTAACGTGCTCCTTTAAACTACTCTAGAACAGCATTATTAAGGCCTTTTAGCTAAACTTAGTCTTTACTGCTTTTAATTTAAAATATATAGAGAAGTTAAGGATTAAAGACGTCTGTCTTAGGGTTATAAAGTGTTATTTAGCCCGCTTAGGGGCGTTTAGTTTTTTAAACTTAGTTTAGAGTTAGTTAATAAAAACGTCAAAGTTGTCGAAAAGGGCCTAAGTCTTGGGGGCCTCTTTACACACTTTATTTATAAAGAGGTTATTAATTATCTTCACATAAGGTTTATATTAGCAAACGGTTACTCTGTCTAATAAGGCTCTAGTGAACTTAACCTTTCTTTCTTCTTTAAAGAATTACTTATTATAATAGGTGATATAACTCTAGAGCTGGGCTATTTAGGACTTTAACTGTGTTAAGTCTCCTTTAAAGCGTAATAGCGGGGGGAGCTTTACTCGTTTCTTCTATAAGCCCCTAAGGTTGTTATTCTCTAGCTTAACAGTATTAAGTTAAGCTTAAAGTTTTTCGATAAGATTAATATAACTTTTAATGTCTCTAGGGAAGGCCTTATTAAGCTCCTTAACCAGTCCTTACTGGTTAAGGTTTAAATCTTTAAGGCGTGTAACTAATTTATTAATAGTAAAGAGCTAAGGCTAAGCTTACACCTCTTTAATCTCCTTACCTTTTTTAAAGGTTAATATATTAGTGGGAGAGAGGTAGTGTCTGGGAATTTAATAAATAGCGTTTAAAACTGTAACGTTAATATCGTATTATAACCTATACCTGATACAGGCCTTAAGAGGATTAGTGCGGGTTAAGATAGAATGTATAACAGGACGCTAATAGGTAGGGGGCGTTCCGAAGACGGCTTATTAAGCTAGCACTCTTAAACGGGGGGTTTAATGTCACTGTAGGTTGTTATTACTATAATGTATAAAGGTAAGTCTGAATAGTAGGACATAAATGAATAATTGAATACTAGTGTGAGGAACCAGAGTCCTTTACACTGGTTATGGGCATAACCATAGCTATCTATATTAACTAGCTAGGAGGTACTTTATACCTTGCTTGTAGTGTCGTAAGTGCTTGTGGTGCGAGCACTTTACATCGCGTAAGCGTTCTGCTTATAAGGTCTCTCCTGCTCGTAATGCGAGCACTCGGCATGCTGCGAGCAGCGCCTCATTAGTCGTAGGGGCTTCGGGTCTTTGCACCCCTGGCCCAGTGCACCTGGACGGTGTACACTGTCTTCTCGCACTGTTCCTTCTACGGGGGATTCGTCAGGCCGCCCCGGCCCAAGTGACGGCCTGCAGGGTCGTCACAAAATCATTAAAATAAACTTCATAAAATGAAAATAAAATAAACTTAATATAATATAAATTTAAAAAACCCGAATGAACCTAAATTAAACTTAACGAAACTGAGATAAATAAAATAAAGTAAAAAAGAAATAAAGTAGGTTAATTCTCTTATCCTTCTTCTATTATTGCAGAATTTCTGAAATTCCCCTCCAGTTCTCGCGATTCCTTAATATTCCAATTCTTTAATAATACCATTCTTTTAATAGTTTCAGGAGCTATTCGGTTACAGCTCTTACTAACAATATTTCCACTAATAGAAAATACCCTTTTCACTAGAGCCGAGGTGGCTGGAATAGCTAAAAACCTCCTAGCCATAAGGCTCAAAACAGAGAATCTAGTAGAAACTGGCTTCCAATAATCCAAAGGATAAATCTATAATAAAATTAGTATAATCTTATAATTTAGAATAAACAGAACATAATAATAAGATAATGTGGAACACAAAACAGAGCGGTTTTCTGGCCGTTCGGCAAAAGAGTGATGGAATTGCTTATTCTAGATAAAAAGGAGAGGGTGGCAGAGAGCCAGTAATATAGTGGTGGAAGGTGGCGAGTCACGTGGCCAACCAGGTGACCATATTGTATCACAGATAATAAACAAAGTAATAATACAATAATAAAAAGAAAATAATATCTTTTTATTAACAACAGGCTCTTGTAAATAAGCTCTGTACTCAGTTTCTGAGTTTGGTTGGATATAGAACTCGTCTTCGTCGTTCGATTCATCGTAAATATTCTCAGCCGGAGAATTTGCCTAATTTATATTTAGTTCTTCTTGTACCATATAAATAATTATTAGTATAATATAAGGTTTTTATAAATAATAATAAAAAATAAATAAATAGAATAACAAACAGAATAATAAACTGCGTGAACTTACAGTTTAAATCCAGCTTTAACAACTTTACAAACCTCTATCTAAAGATGAAAGTAAAAGATTTTTTTGGAAGTTCAAAAATAATAAATTAATGTAATTATGTATTATATTAACTTAAGAATTCGATTTTAAGGCAATTTTTTTAAATTCTAGCATAATTCAGTGATACTGTTACTAATTTCCATTTATTATTATTCAATTTAGTTAATTAATTATTAATTAATTAAAGTGGGTAGTTAATGTAGTCACTTGTAGTCAGTCAGTAAGTTGACTAAAACTACATGTAGTCAGTAAAACACTGACTACAACTGACTAAACTACAGTAACTACAGTCAGTGACTACAAACTATAGACTACATTACCAACCATGCTTATGATAGAGCTACTACTAGGGCTATATAACGTTAGTTAGTGCAGTTAATAATCTTACTGGTTTAAAAGAATTAATTACCTATTAATAGGCTTTGTAAGATATGGTTTCCCTTTATTTATAATACTTAAGATTGTAATCATCCTCCTTTTAATAGCTTTTAAGTGGTGGTGGTAGTTTTAGGTTTTAAGGTTACTATAAGTGTATTTTAGTTATAATATCAGATGGTTATAATGTATTTACAGTATATTTACAGTCTAAGTTAGCGTTTTTCTTTAAGTTTTTCAGTTTACAATTAATTACTAATATAATTTTTACATATTAGAAGGAGAGATGATAAGGAGAAGAGGCGTAGGGTGTGAACGTATTATAAATAAATTATAACTATAGTGGATATATATAACCTTTACCTGAAGAAAATAACATTTCAATTACTTTAAGACTTAAGAGTACAACTTTTACACCTTGTAAGTGAAACGATATTATATGCTAGATTATAGGAATAAAAAGGCTAGATAAGTATAGTCTTATAAAGATATTAAAAGATAACAGACAGGATTTAAATAAATCAATACTAGACTGCGTTTCTCTTAAAGGCACATAGGGTATAAAGAAAAAGAAAAAAAAGAAACCAAAACGTTAAATAGGCTTTTAAGGCTGGAAACTCAAATTTGATTTTAGAAAATAAGATAGAAGTGATATTAGTAACTAACTATAAGCTGAAAAACCTGAAGAAAAACACTAACCCAAACTGTAAATATATCGTAAATATACAGTAATTATAATATATTATAAGCTAGTTGTTAAAGAAAGAAAGGAATAGTGGAAGGCTAGAGAGGAGAGGAGGCTTTACAAAAGAACTAAAGGTGGAAAGTGGAATTATAAAAGTTAGCTGGCCTTAATAGAAAGACCAAACAGAAATTATAAAGTAATCACTTCATAAAGGAGAGTAGAATTACAGAGGTTAGTTAACTATATTATTAAATACAGATAAAAGCTATAGAGTGCAAGCGCATTAAAGAAGGTAGACTTACAGAATGAAGAAACTAGAGGTAGTGATAAACGAAACTAGCAGCTAAAGACTGTAGAAGAAGACTAGACTAAGGAGGGGGTAATATTACAGAGCTGACCCTAAGCTAAAAGTGCCCTAGTACTAACTGAACCCTAGGGAGCTGCCTTAAGCGAAAGGAGTTCTTAACCCTAGACGAAAAAGAGGTAACGTAAGACTTCTAAGCTATTGCAGCTAAGGGGTGTAAGTGCAGTAAGATAGTAAACGACCCGCTTACACCTTATCTCCTTTATAATAAACGTTAATATATAGAACGGAGTTAAATTTATAACCTGTTACTACGTTTTTCGGTTAAGACTAAACTAATTATATTTTCGAAGGATAAACTAGAAGGATAGGCGGAGCGGTAACGCCCCGACTATACCCTGACAGTGGACAGTTAGCAGTAGAGGGACTGCTTGCCCTCACGGGCGGTGCTTTCAGCTCCTACAGTGTAAGAAAAATAATAATAATATAATAACACTAATGTAAAGCGTTAGTTTAATAAAGTTTTAAAAGTAAGCAAATGGCTTGGAAGTATGAAGAAGTGAGGTGGTTGTAGAAGAAAGAGCGTGAAAGGTAGCTATATATATTAATAACTGGTAAATTCTAATTAATAAACGAATAACATTACTACTTCTAAGTCTTATACCAAGTCCTATATAATGTCTTGTATAATGACTTCTGTAGTGTCTTGAATAATATTCTATGTAATATTTTATACAATGTCCTATTAAAGAAAACTTTTTTAATATTATTATTTGCATATACAGATCTTTACTTTATATCGCTTAGTTTAACCTTATTCCTCTTACATAATCTTACTATACTTAAAGGCAGCTTATTATATTATTTATCTAGCTAGTTAACTAGTTATATCCTAAGGGTAAGGTGAAGAAGTGAGGTAATTGACGTTAATAGCTAGTGAATACTAATTAATGGAAGGATAATATCACTACCTTTGAATCTTAAGTCGAGTCTTATATAGTGTCTTATATAATGTCCTGTTTAAGAAGAAAAAGAAAAGATCCTGTTTATAATAAACAACTTTATATATAGTAAATATTTTCCTAACGTATATTACCCTTTAAAGGAGGCCGCGCTCTACAGGTCTTTAAACCATATATCCTTTAATAGAAATCTAGCAATTTCACTATAAAAACATATAAGAATACTAATAACCTTTATCCCTTTATTACTTTATATTAAGCTCCATTATATACTTGATTTCTCTTATGTTAGATTTGTTTTATGTTACGCTTCATCTTATGCTAGGTTGCATCTTATATTAGATACGTTGTTATTTTTACCATGTTAGTTTCTTTTATATCCCTTTAAATTAGAGGAAGAGTAAGCTTATAGTCAGCTTTCTAGAATTTTAAGCTTATAGCTAAGATGCCTTGTCTTTATTCCTATGCTTTCTAAACTTATATTCAAGCAGCTACTTCTTATAATATATCTCGTTATCTTAAAGGTTGATTTATTACCATATTCGTAAGCTTATATAGCAGTAACATCATTAACTGATATTTAACCCACAATTAAAACAGGTAGTAACTCCCTCTTCATAACTTTCCTCTTACTAATCTTAAGTTATAGTGATCATTTATACTATATTATCTGATTATTATTATACCTCTGTAAAATAATTATTTATAATAATAGGGTATTTATTTGAGAAATAAATAATTTAACCCGGATATAATAGGCTTAGAGGCACTGGAAAAGGTCTACAGTAATACTTTCGGACTATGAAAATATATATAGTTTACTAACGTATTAAAATTACAGGTGTTTTTCTCACCTGTTGTTCGAGTAAAGAAAAGCGTGGCTAAGTAGTAGTGGTGGTAGTGCGAGGTCCCAAAACTAGGTCCTCACAACTCCACCACCAGTTTAGACAATGGCAATTATAGCTGAGGCAGACCAGAACAATGGCTCCCTCTCTTAGTCTGGCTTAGGCTAAGGCGGCAACTGCTCAGTTCCGAAGAAGGAAAAGGAGACTCGTGGTGTCTATTTTAGGGTGGTGAAACTGCTGTTTCAGGTCGAGATGTTCCGTATAAACTTCATGGCTCTGGTACTTACGGACAAGGCTGACAAATACCTACAGATTATGTATACTACCATTAAGATGTGCTACCCACCGCACGACAGTATACCTCATCATGATCAAACCGCTTACCTGCTACACTAGACCTACGGCGCATATTTAGACGACCCAGCCTTCAATGCTGTTAAACTTCAGGAACCCACAGGGCTGTAGTACAGCGCTGTGGCTCAGAGGAAGAAGTGCTGTACTGGTCCAAGCCAGCTACAGTGCTGTAGGCACTGTAAGAAGCAAACAAAGGCCTGAATTACAAGGCAGTGCTAGTGTAAATAAGAGTGTCACAGCGAATATTAACGCTGGAAACAAGAAGATCCGAAAGGCAGTGCCTTGTACAATGACTTGAATTAAGTAGAGTTGCTTGCTTGACTAGAATTAGATACGGGAGAGGAGATAGCCTGTTATAGGCTGTGGGAGGCTCTGGAAGAATTCCAGAGCCTTTTGTAAAGTGGAACTAACTAATACAATAATGGAATAGTACTGTTCTGAACCATTCTACGTGGTTCTGTTGACGTAGTGGCTGACGTGGCCACTGTGATGTTCTAGTTGATTCTGTGGGGCAGTAGCTCCACTGGATTCAGGGGGTTCCACCCCCTTGAATTCCAGAATGTTCGGCTGGTGGTTTCGGGGTACGCAACCACACTACAGGGTACCCGGTACAGGGTACTCGGTGGCTAGAAAATTAACAAATGCTGTATCGCGAGAGTTGCGAACCCTCATTCAGCGATGTTTATATGACGACCCAGCCGACAGGCCCACGCCTGAAGAACTTCTGACAGCTATCAATCCTCACGCGCGCAGAAGAGAGACAGACGTGCGCTGCTGGATGAGCACTCTAGATTACCCTCCCGCCGCCAGCCCAGATGAGGCGTATGCAAGACCTCTGTGCTGTGAGTTGAGCCTCGCAGATACCAATTTGCCAGAGTGGTGATTGGGATAAGAAAGGTTGCAGGCTAATTTCTGTCTAGTGGCTCGACAACGGTACACCCCTCCCCGGGGGACTACAGTAGCTCTCGGAGGTTCCGGAGACGGCGTGTCGAGCTACGCGGCAAGAGATGCGGATAGATGTATGGACTTTAGATATCGATATCAATCAACACGCATTTAGGTGGAGTATATATTGCATTCTCAGGATCCTAAAGTCCGGGCAGCGTCTGGACTGGCGGTGCCTATGGCTGGCTTTGGAGTCGTTCATAGGAGATACTGACTTGCGCCACTCGAGAGGGGAACCGCAAACTCTTGATGGCCTGGGAGGATCACAGTTTAGACTTGTTTGTGATTTTACGTTCTTGGATTTGAGTTCTTGTGGCTGGAGGAATGGCCTTCGCGGTGTGTGGTTGGGCACGGAGGTGCAACCGATATCAGACTCCTCAAGCCTCTCGCGCAAACTACGATATCGGCTTGCGGCTTCCCCTGTATCGGAATGGGGGCGGTTAACCAGCATGGGGCGCGCGGATACATCCGGGGCGAGTCGGCGTTGTCGGAGCCTGACGTCGGGACTGTGGAGCCATCTTCCCCACCGTTCCGGTCACTCCGGAGCCATGGGCGGCCTACACCCAGGGTACCACACATCTCCCGAACAAAACGGATCTCGTACCGCTGGCACGCCGAAAGTGTAAATCCTCGCATCCCCGGGACCTTTGGGGGCCAAACACTCGGATTGCAGCAGCGGCAAACACACATTGTTTGCACTGTCGGAGCGGCTCGGGGAAACCCCGGTCGTGCAGTACCACCTCCGGAAGCGCCACAGCGATCAACGGGAGCGGCTAAACCCGGGCCTGACTGCCTAGCTGCCCGCTTATCGGTCAATTGTCCCGACCTACTCTCATTGGGATATAAACCCTCCCTCCCTTCTCCCACCGCCTCGCATTCCCCTTCCCCTTTCCCACCCCACCCCGTCCCCCTTCCTCATCTTCACAATGCCCTCCCCCAACTCAGAAGTAGTCTTCGTCCAATCCAAAATCCGCTCCCCCGCCCTGGGTCTCTCCCCCGCAACCTTCAAAAAATGGTACGAACAAATCCACATCCCTGACGTCCTCGCGCTGCCCAACGACGAAGTCAAATACGCCTTTCGCTACATCATAGCGGACACAGCAGAAGAAGATGAAATTGGTGGCGGAAGTGGGTTCCCGTACCTGGCGGTGTATCCGGGGCTGAGGCGCGAGTGGTTGGCCTCTGAAGAGTGTGGGTTCTTGAAGGTCCCGTTGCATAGTGAGGTGTTGCCGGGGCCTGAGGGGTTTGTCTTTGGTGTGGCGGATTTTGAGATGGGTGCCTATGAGGTCTTAGGGGGGAAGTTGGAGTGGGGTGAGTGGGGAAGAGGTGAGTACCTACTGTGATACCTGGGGGGTTGGGGGAGGGGAAAAGGGAAGGGGTGCTAACGGGTGGGTAGGGCCGATGAAGTGTGTGGTTGTTGTTCCAATGGGGGAGGAGACGGTGAAGGGGAGAGGGTTTGGGGAAGTGTTGGGGGAGTCGCTTCGGAAACTTGGACTTGAGGGGGCGGGTTTGTCCACGCTGGTGAGGTATGACTTCTCGCCGACGGGCCAGCCACCGAGGCAGCCAGAGGTTCAGAAGGGGGTGTTGTTTATTGGGAGGGAGTATCTTGCTATTGTAAGTGTCTCTCTGGTTTTGGCCCTCATTGGATGAACTGTGACTGATCTGAGGTGTAGCATCAAGTTGAGAAGCCCCCGACGGATCTCTCGGTGCAATGGGGCAGGAAACCAGTGGTATACAACCTCATTGGGGCGTTCGGGGATGTCAACAAAGGGGTAGAATGACGAAAGGCGTCGGCTTTAGCATTTCGAAGATCTGCACTATGCCTGCTGTCTGGTTTCTTGTGGAAAGAACATGTCAATCCTGACGAAGTGCATCTTAGGCCTCAAGACGTTGGTTTTCACGCTTTCCCCTCCTCTCTTTCAGCACACTCACGTGCTTCCGCGCGCGCCCCCGCACGTTCGTCGGACCATTCTTCGGTGACAGTTCAACACCATCTGTGCCATAGTTCGAGCACCATCACCGCGGGTCTTTCTTACATCGAAAAAGTGATATCATCAACATGGCTCCCAGCGCGATCACCGTCCTCCTCCCCAAGGTCTTCCCAACCGACCTCGTATCCATCGGCCAGCTTGTGCGCAACCCGCTGATGCCGAATGTTGACACCTACCTCGGCGGCTGTGCTTTTGTCCAGCCAAGCGATGTCTCTACACCCGATCCCGAAGCTCCCTACAGAGCTATCATTTCTACTGATGCAAGACACCGGGTTCGACGTGGGCCTCATGTAGCCGTTGGGGATAAACTTCGGCGGACGGAAAACCAACCTCCTCTCGATCGATGCGGAGAGTCTGCAGCTGCGCACTCTCAACGACACGGGCGCTGTGTTTAGGAGGATATGCAGCTCGGTGGGCTAAAAAGTCACGGGTGTTTTTGGCATTCAGGTGCAGAGATTGGACCATCGCATCGTGCCCGCTGGCGAGCCAAAGCTCAAGGCTGATATCAGCTGGAGTGGACGTATCAAAGAGTAAAGGGCAGCCAAAAGGAAGACGATAAGAGTTTAAACATCACACTGGCGGAGACAGCGTTGGATGAGCTTTTGGATTTGCTTCAGAAGGACAGGGAAGACGACGAGGACGAAGAAGAATAAGATCCACGATCAAACTTACCATAGTGCAAAGGGCTTGGAGGCAATCTGGATACCAGAAAGATGACTCAAATGCGCCGGCTACAAGTTTTATTCTGCAGATGAGTAAAACCGAGGTACTTTTTACCGGAAAATCATGTAAAGCAAATAGGTGCATCTTTCCTCTACTTCTCCTTATCAGCCTGACCCATGTCACTGTTGGTAAAACACACCCCGGCAAAGGCCGATATCACGATGGCGAGCTGTCCCCCTAATGGACATTGACGTGGGAATGAAGGTAGGGCCCGGAAACGGCACCACTGGTCCACTCTCAGTCGAGTTAACACGGCTTCTTCGCCCTCCCAGGTGAAATTCGCAAAATGATCTACCGCCATTCCCTGTATGCCGAGACTTTCATCAAGCTTCCTAATCGCTATGATGGCCATTATGGAGAACGACTGACCTGGCTGAGCATACAGCTTCTCCATGCCTGCCGCTAGGGATATCATGAGCTAATTTGAATCCTGTACGGCGAAAACACGTAGGTGAATCAATGAATGTAGAGTATCGCCTTTTATACCCAGTCGCTAACAATTGGTATCAAACTCCGTCTGAGTAGTGTCAGTGCTGAACAAGACAACTGAGACTTGTCGGGCTGCTAATAAAAAGTAATGTGCAATAACACTTAGTTGGCGCTAGGAAGTAAGAATCTCGCTATCTGGTAACTTCAATTTGGGAATCATTAATGGGCTACCGGTAGTCTAACTGCGCCGACTATCTCCATGGCTGGCATACGTCCTGGAACACATTCTGTTGCAGGGCCGCAGCGTTTGTCGGGACCCAGTTCAGGGAAGTCAGATGGCTGTAGGTCCATCGGGGATCGTTCAGCTCCGTCTTCCACGTCCAGTACACCCACCCGGCCATGCCGGGCTCCTCGTACAACTGCTGCTGGGCTGTGAACCATTTTGAGAAGAAGGCCTGGTTGTTGTTCCAGTCGACGCCACACGTCAGACTCCACTCCCCCTCGATCTTGAAGGCCTCACCCGACTCGCGTCGGTCGTCAGTACAGGCACTCTGCATTAGGGCTGTCTGGTCGCCATTGTTCGCGACCGCAAACCCAATGTAGTTGTGGTCATCAAAGGCCGTCATGCCGTCGTTGGCCACGGTGCTGGAGGAGCGCGGGTCACCCGCCAGCCACTTGCGGTCCATAAACATGACGTGCAGCGCCCGGTCGCTGGTGACAGCTAGGGCGGACTCGGCGTTGCGCACCGCCCGCAGTGCAGCAGGGTAGTAGGTCTCGGTGAGGCCCGGCACCTGTCCCGGAGCGGGGTAGCGGCCGGCGGGGTCGTGCTGCGAAACTGGCTCGTTGAG
>Ga0247770_1001272_pt1 | contig 20641 bp, 23 predicted proteins | sample UWRJL136409B6_FD_179943 | JGI IMG/M metagenome (GOLD analysis project Ga0247770, IMG submission 179943) | Plant litter microbial communities from Arlington Agricultural Research Station in Wisconsin, United States - UWRJ-L136-409B-6 | ecosystem: Environmental > Terrestrial > Plant litter >... | reverse complement strand
TGGTTGCGCAACATCATCGTTGAGGCGGAGGAAAAGCGGCTCAAGTCGGAACAAGACCTTGAGGCGGTGGATATCAACGCAGACGAGATTGAGCGGCTCAAGGCGGACATTGCGCGCCTATCTGCAGTAGAACACGAATACCAAGGCAAGGAACTAAAGATGGAAAGGGCCATGCAAGCGGCAGAGGCGGCAGAGAGCAGAGCGGAGCAGTGGAAGACGGATCTTGCGGCACGAGAGCAGGAGTTGCAGCAAGCGAGAAAACACTACGAAATCCAAATCACTGCACTTAGCAACAAGTCATCAGAGGCAATCCGGGATAATCAGCGCGGGCGTACTAGCGAGATAACGACGATGTACGAGAGCGCTCTGGCTACGAGCCGGGTCAAGCAGGCAGAGCTGCAGAAGCAATTCAGCGCACTCACAAGGAAATTCACCGTGCTGCAGTCATCGCTTCTGGACATACAGTGCGATATAGGCGACAGGAGGGCCAATGACGTCGGTTCGTCCTCGTTTGGGGCGGCAGGGGATGCCGAGATGCCTATGGCAGGAAACCCAATCGCTATTAGGAACCGAACTCACCGTGGCTTCTCAGAACCGGAGGCATTCGAGGGGGTATCGCATAATGCGACCTCGCCACTGGAACCAGTATCGGGGTCACTCGGGTCAGGAGGACACCAACGGCCCTCAACACCACCGGATGGTGGGGACAAGACCGGTACAAGCACGAGTCCGCAGCTGGAGAGGTACTTTGGTCGAGGTAAGCCTTACACAGAAGACCAACGCAGTGGTGAATGTTTACTGACACATTGAAATCTAGGAGGTGTGCAAAACGCAATCAGAAAGGATAAGAAGGAGGAGAAACCCGACAAAAAGGACAAAAAGGAAAAGAAGTCGGGGGCTGGTCTTCGAGGTATTCGTTTCTGATCGACTCCGTGGGAGACTCGTTGCCAAAGTTTCTCAGCACTTCAGTTGGCTTCAAACTAAGCCTCAATCGGCGTATGGGCTTCCCTACATTGTGCGCCTGGTTACATCCATTTAGGTAGTCAGCCGGAGAATATTGTGGTGTGACCTGTACCAGTCCTGCATCCAAGCTCGATCCTATCCGTTGCTGGGGTGGGGGTGAAGTAAACAGGTGGGGGAGTTGCAACCCACGCCAAGGATCGGGGACCCTGGCTGCCTGAGGTCCCCAGCCCCCCGCCAACCAGCAGCCGAGCGAACCGCCCCTTCCCGTCCCGCGATCCACTTGTGTTCCTGGATTCTGATCATCAGACTGACAATAACCAAGACACTATACCTACCATTACTTTCGTAGCCTACGTCCTTAAGTGCGCGGGACTGCGGTGGCAACGAAGATATCGACAGAATTGGCGCGCTCACAGACTGCTTCGACTCGGCACGCAATCACCTTGGTCTCGACCGCTTGTGTCCGCATCTTCCCCGCGCTGTGTCTTCCCGTCCATCTCGATTGCGTCCGTCTTCTTCTATTTTTATTCCCATACATACGCTTTCCGGCATCATCATCGCTAGGAGGGATATTTCTCCTGCGCCCGCGATTTTGATTGCTCGCTCTGTAGTTTGCGCCAGCACAGATATCGACAGACCTTTGACCCCGCGGCGCTTACGCTTACGGGTTGCTCAGTCATCTCCAGCTGTGCTGTCACCAGGAACGATACACGTATAGTTTCACTAATTCGCGTCGTGAAGGCGCGATATATCACCAGAGGATAATTGCGACAGGCATTTTTCTTGCCATACAGTCAGTCACAAGGCAGCAGGTCGCACAAAGACGCGCAAAGTCGCAAGGCTACTGACGCGCATCATTGCGCGAGCCGGCGCATCGCGTCATATCGCAACCCCAGCGGGACCTACACAATCCACAGCCCTCAACATAATACCCAATCCACAATGCCGCCACTGGTACTTCCGATACGGCGCCGCGCACGACTTCCCCCAGCTTCACAAGAACCGATTCCAGCGTCCGGGCACGCCACCGAGAATACCATACCCTTCCAGCCGCCACCTTTGGCAGCAACTCCTATCGTCACGCGTCAGGCGGCAACTACAACTGCCACCATCCCGGCGCTTTACGGCTCAGCCGATTCCAGCCCCAGCCCGGGGGCGGTTGCTGGCATCACACTCGGCGCGGTTGGTGGATTTCTCCTCGTGCTGTATTTGATATACGTGTGTATCAACATTGGCAATCCACCCGAGAATGCCGAGTCTTCGGTCACGGGGTCGGTTGTCATGGAACGAAAGAGCCGCCAACGCCACTCACACCATCACCATCGGCGCTCGCGCGGCGAGGCTACGATCGAGGTGACGAGGACTTCGAGAGGTATACCATCCGCAGTGATCGTCGAAGAGGCTGTGAGAGGTGGCCGCGGCGGTGGAGAAAGTATCATTATTGAAGAGGCGAGGAGGCCGAGTCGAGGGCCGAGGGGTCCGCCTAGGGGTCCGCCTAGGGGTCCGCCTAGGGTGGTGGATAGTGATGACGAGGTTGTCGTGATTGAGGAGCATTCCCCACAGAGGAGGAGGAGATCGAGGGTGCGCAGTGCGGAGAGAAGAAGCGCTGCATATTCTCGGAGGGATGATAGTAGCTCAAGAGCTTCGTAACGAGGGATTGAGTTGTGGGTGCATTAGAAAAAAGGCAACTTTGGAGTAGACTATGGAAGGTTTTGGGTTTGGATTTGGTACTTAGGAGGTTGCAAGCTGCGGCGTCCCTTTTCCTCCGAAGTAACGGGCCAGGGAACTCGGATGTATTTTGGAAAGGAGGTGCTCTTTGGCGGAATGCATTCGGTTTATGGGTACATGTGCTTAACATAAGCCAAGTTGGGTGGAAGCCGGGCAGCGGTTCCCGAAACGCCGTGCGCAATTGCGCTGCAGGTGTTTGCGCGCATGCTGCAAAGCGGTTGCCTGGGTACGTATGTCAGACCATTTATAGTTGGATCGGATATCATTGACCCGTCATTGTTAACTCATTGTGGCTGGGTGGCTGTTGACAGGAACTATTTGGTTTTTACTGTACGCAGTACTTGATGTAAATGGCTTCGTTGTCAGTTTCTTGAAATGTCTAGAAGTAGTAGTAGCTCCTGTAAAATAACCCTCGCAGCCAAAACACACGTTTCCCTTGAATGTAAAACTGCTTGTAAGGTTTCCTAGTGACGGTAGGAAGGTAGGAGGCCTTTGTGCTTCAGGGGTTGGGTTTAGGGTTAGGATGCCGCCTGGAAACAGAAGTGCGATTTCCTTTTCCCGCTGCGCTGCACACCGTCGCACCTGCCATGAGCGGCAGGAGTGGTCTAAAGAATATCAACTAGCGGGTTTAGCTCAGTTGGGAGAGCGTCAGACTGAAGTTTCACTTCATTCAAAATACATCTGTATATCTGAAGGTCATGTGTTCGATCCACATAAACCGCAAGCTTCAATTTTTGCTCCATTATGCACTCACCTCGGGCCCTCCTGGATGCATCCTTGCGGTTCTTATAGCTACGGGCTAATTCATCTGGTCTCTTTGTTTTTTTTTGTGTCTCCGCAAGGTGTTCGTCATCTCCCACCCGGATGCATTTAGCGTGCAGTCCACATTTCACATGCTCGGGTCCGGACCCAGCGGCAATGACATCACTCATGACAGGGCCCCTTTATGCCCTACCAGGAGCTATATCCTCCCCTCCTCACTTGATTCCCGAGCTATCTTCTGGATAATATCGATTTAGGGAAGAACGAATCAACAAATCCAGTGCAACAACACCAGTTTTACATTTTGAAGCCATTGTCGACCTATCATGGAGCATCCAGGCAAGTGAATAAACCCCTGAGCCCCTGAGCGAGCTGTCAACACAAGACACTAACATCCCAGCCAGTCAGAGACATCCGCGGTATCATCCGCTCACTGGCGCAGGGGACGCCCGAAGAGCAACAGGATACCATCAATCGGTACTACCTCCCCTCAGCCTCGTTCGTGCATCCTTTCTGCCGGGTCCCGTCTTTCGAGGGCAAGCAATTGCCGTTCGTTGGAGAGGTCGACTCGAGGATGCTCGTCCTGGCCATTTATAAGTGGTATGTGACACCCTCACCTCAACTCTACACATGTGAAACTTTGCTAATAACATGTCGTAGGTGTACGTACCAACATCGTCCCTTCCCTGGATCTTTAATGATGCTTGAAAGCTTACCCCCCCTTACAGACAAGATCCTCAGCCCCAAAATCGACCTCCAAGTTGAGTCCACCGTCTTCGACCAGCGCGCAAACCTTCTCTACGTAACCATCCGGCAGACATTCTCCATCTGGTTCCTCCCTTTCCACAAGTCCCCGGTCCACCTCGTGACAGTCCTGCACCTTACCCCGGACCAGCCGAACCCCAATAGCAAAAACAACAACAACCACTCCATCAAAAATGGCAACGGCAACGGCAAGGGTAACGGAAACACCCACCTGCTCTCGCACGAAAACGCCACCACCGACTCCCTCCCCCTCGGCGAAGCCGACACCGAGCCCTCCTTCGCCGAAGTCGCCTCCCCGGAAACTAACACTGCCACCGCAGCAGACAAAGCCTCTAAAGCGCACACCCAGTCCCTCACAAACACACGCCCAGACGCCGACTCCCGCGCCAGCTTCTCCTCCTCCTCGACCGCAGCACCCACCACTCCCTCAACCTCCACCCGGCGCTACCGCATCAAGAAGCAAGAAGATCTCTACCAAGTCAACGAGTTCCTGAAGTTCATCCTCATGGGCCCCGGCTCGATGCTGTACGGCTGGTTCCAGCTCTTCAGCTCAGTGGTGTGCGTAGCTGGCGTGCTCATCCTCGGGCCGCTGTTGGCGATGGCTGGGCTTGGGCGACGAGTGCCCGCCGCGGCAGCGGCGCCTGTTCCTGATGTGCCGCAGGCGAGTTTGATGGTGATGATGAATGGGGATGATGGCAATGGCAATGGCAATGGCAGTGAGCGGGAGAAGAAGGCTTGAAGATATCTAAAACGTCCCTATGCTCATGGAAACGAGCACAGCTTCCGAGAAGGGCGGTCCCATGAAAAAGAAGAGAGAGATGGGTGGTTGTGTTCATGTATTTGGTCATGGGAAGATGCGAAACGAGGATCACTAAAAGTACTTTTCATTGTCAGTCGGGATTATCTGTTAAGAGTTATTTACTTTCCTTGAACATGGTTTTTCTGTTGGAGTTGGGTTTCCTTGAAGATGTTTTTCTCTGCGAAAGAGCAGGAGGCGCAAGACTCAGTGTCTAACTCGCCAAGGCCGGTATCATGAAAGATCGCATGATTGGGATGGCGGAAGGGATATCAACGGGAAGAAAACAGGCCGGCCAGTACAGAATAGATGATGCATCTTTCCTCACGTCAACCACCATAACATATCCAAGGTAGCAAACCGACAGCACTGCGGCCAAATACTCGGGTATTCCATCTTGTATCCCGTTTTCCATTCGATCTGACTGAGCATCTCGGCCTGAAATGATTGTGGCTATCATTGCCACCACCCCGACCAACCCCATTTCCCAGCATCCTTATCCTTCTTCCCCCCCTTTCCCGTCGTAGTCCCATAATGTCTCGTGCCCGGCCCGGCATCCATACCCGGCATCATTCTCGTGCCAGCCCCAAGTCCCATCCCAACGGCAATCCCCGCCGGCCCGACCCCCATCCCAGCCCCAACACCAGTCGTCCCCATCCCCGTCCCGCCCATTCTCCTGACTTTCCCATCTCCTGCTTCATCTCCTCTCAGATTCGCCAAAGAGGCTGCGCCCCTCAACATCCGTGCCTGAGCATGATCGCCACCACCAGTCGCCCTGTTGTTTACTTCCATCTCCACCCGACTGCCCCTTCCCCGCATCGTTGCCACGCCGCTGCCAGTCTTCCTCGACGAGGGCGTAGCTAGCTCCGCCGGCTCTTCATCCGGAAGCAGACGTCGCACCGCCACCGCAACCTCCCGTGTGATGCTTGAAGGCGTTGGCTGTGGTATCATGGTCGCCGATGACGGCACCTTCTTCACGCGGCTCACATGGTAGCTCGGTCTCGCGCCATTGTCCGCACCGCGCATCTGAGTCCAGATCTTTCTTGCCGGGTCTGACTCGCTGTCATAATCCTCAAGATCCACAGACGTACTCGCCGGTTCTTGGCTTTGAGGCGCCTGGACAGCGTACTGCGGGATGGACGCGCGGTGGAGACTGGTCTGCCGTTTTGGTATGGGCGGCGCGGCACGGATGGGAGGAGGCGCTGGCGCCGGCGCGGGTGATGCTCGGACTGTTTCATCACTTATTCTCTCCTCTATTATAACGGGGGTGGAAGGCGGTATGTCATTGCCACATAGCGGGGCCGAGGAGCTGGCCGGCTTTCGCGGCAGGGGTGGAAGGGGCCGAGAGCGTGCGGTGATGCGGTGCATCACCTCGCGGGCACTGGCTGGGCCCCAATGCGAGGCTATGATCTCAAACAGCGGCGGGTTCTGGAGCATACCAGGGCGAGGTGACCAGGGAGAGGTTGAGTTGCACCGCTTGATGGTAGCGCGAGCCATCGTCTCCATCTTGGTCTCAATGCTCGTAGTATCCGCGCCGGATCTTGTGGTGATAGTTGTGTCGGACTCGCCGGCTGAAGCACTCGGGACGGGGGCTTGGTATGGAAACCCGGAATGACGGTAGGTCATACGGACCTGCAAATATTCCATGGCAGTGGTGCCCAATGCATGTTCCAAGTCCTGGATGAGGTCGTCTGAGCTCTGGCGTACGTGGCCCCGGGCACGATTACCGACCGTGACAGCCCCAGAGAGCTGGATCCGAGCCATGAGAAGTAAGCGTGACCCTGGATACAATGTCGTCCTTCGCCGTTGGGCGTTAGATAGGTAACTAGGATCCGGGGAATGGGGAGGATGCTGGGGGCCTACTTTGTGCAAGACGCCCTATCATCAAAAACCTCTACGATCTTGCTGTTCGCCGTTGGCAGTACATCTACCGAAACATCGTACAAGCATCCGTACTGAAATTCATCTTTGTGGGAATACGTCAGATACTCTTGACGCCTACAGATGAGGCCATGAAGCACATACCCGGCTGTGAACCTCTGCGATTACCATAATGGTCGTCGGGTGTGTGGTAAGCGCTATTGGCCCAGCAGACCTGGGCAGAAAGTTGAACAGCCACCCACAAATCATTAACGCCATCGTCGAGGACCTTGGTCTCGGGCGTGACCGTGATTCGCGGCACCAATACACAGGGGCTAGGAACAGGGTGGCTTTGGGGCGAATCGCGTGTGGAATATGAATCGGACGGCGATAGCGGTACGTCCGATGGCTCTTCCGATATGTTGTTATAGGAATGGTATGGTGAGGCTGTCATGTGAAGCATGCTTTTGGAATTGCGTAACCGCGAGTAGTCGAGCCGTGTGTATGCTTGGTTGGCAGCGGACCGGTCTGTTCCTTTCGTTCTCCTTCTGCCCGTTCCACCCTGAGCGATAACTCCCACCAGCTGCCTGTGCTTTACGGGTGGTGGTACATTTACCTGGCCAGATGGCTGATGGGGGACAATGCCGTCTTCTGCTTCGCGTGGGTCAGTACACGAGGTGGACCTCCTCGGTCTTGATATCGGCGCCGTGATGGGTCTGGAGGTTGACGCAACACCTCTCCTCTTCGGGACGGTCAGGGGCATATCACCGCCTGGCGGCTCCGGTACGCTCCCGACACTGGTATCCGAGTCCCCGCTCTCACCCTCGGTGCTGTATCGACGGGATGGCGGCTTCCGGCCCCATCCGCTGTCGGGGCGCTTGATGATGTGCAGCGGTTGGGGCACGTCACTCTGGTCCGACATCTGTGGTTTCGAATGCGTGGACATCTTGCTGGGTGCAAGTCAACCGTGTCCCGCCGACTCCTATCCAAGAAACAAGGCCGAGGCCAGCGTTACCCAAACCGTTGCCAGCGTGCTCGAGCCCCCGGGAGCAGTCAACAGCACCAACGGCCTGACTCGCGAAGTGCGAGGCGGACTGAAGCCAAACAACGGGACTTTAAACGGCCACTAAACGGGTTCTTAAACGGATCCAGTAAACAAAATAGGGATAGGCACAGCGATCCAACGCTGTCTGTAACTATCGCTAAACATGCCAGCAATGCGATCGATGTCGGATTTTTTTTCATGCACGATTTGGCAATTGTGGAGACAGTCTGGGATGAACCACGGTAGGTTTTCTGCTGTGATCCCATATTCTCAGGAAGGAGTACTTCTACTCTTTGTGGTGGACAGGTTTTTGGAAGGTAGCTAGGTTCCAAGAAAGCAAGAATGTCCCACAGAAAACACGCGCAGATTCTGGTGTTCCTGTCAGGCCGTTCCAAGAGTGCGAAACAAGTTCTTCTTCGCCCCTTCCACCTCAGAGTCATCCATACTGAGGAAGTTGATCTGCCCAAGTCAGCGTCCTGTCCGCAAAAGCAGAGGGTAAGGTAAGGTAAGCAATCCCAGACTTACCACCTCGTCCGCCGCAACTGCGTTCCCATACAGAACACCCTCTGACAAGCTCGTTGCAATCCCCCTCTTGACCCTCTCCTCCCACACACCATCCCAATTCCACTCACCCGGCTTTCTCGCCGCTCCAATCCCTCCCCCTTTAGCGCCAGGCTCGGGAGGTAGCGCCTTGCCAGCCCCAATGCCAGCTCCAGTTGCAGTCCCAGTCACAGCACCTAGGGATGCCACTTGCTTCCGGTGCGTCCTCCATGCGTGCCAGGCCCCGGGGTTCCCAGCCGCCTCGAGCGGAACCGAGTCGAGCACGTCCTCGTCATCAAAGGTGCTCCGGATGTACCTCAACACCTCGAATGTCGAGACATCCCTCCGCCGAGCGTGGCTTGCCAGCGCGTCACTTGCCGCTGATGACGCTGCCGAGCCAGGTGTGCTCCCCGCTGCGCTGGCACTCCGGCCGACTGGTCGAGGGGGTGTGCTGAGCGGTGTTTGTGTTTGCGACTGGGAACTCACCTGTCTGCTGCGCCGTGTCGCACGGCCAAACCAGTCTGGGAAGCCGTGGCGCAGACTGAAACCACCGGGGGGTAAACGCTCTTCGTCAGTGGCGCTTACGGTACCGCCGTCTTGGATGTCGGTGGTATACATGTAAGTGGTAAGCGGGGTGATGAGCGGATGGAACATGTCGGTTGAGAAGGTCACAAGCGGCGGCAGGGAAGGGAATGTGTCCGGGAAGGAGATCTGGAAGCGGAGTACGGCCGAGGCGTATGGGCCTGGATTTGTGTTACGTTTTCCTGTTGGTTAGCAAGGGCCTCCTGCCGTTCGTTGCCAGTGGGAGTGCGAACAAAGTGCTGAGGGAGTGAGGTGAGCCGGGATGGGACGGAGCGAAGCCGGGATCGGCTGTAAGTGAGTGGGGCGAGCGCGTGTGTGCTAGCAAGGAGGCTGAGAGGATTTGGTGCGCGAACCTTTGCGGACAAATATCACGCCCGACCACAGGCTTGGGTCGCCCGGGGTCAGGCTCACGAAGACGCCGTTAGGACATGCCTGTTTGAGACCAGCACTGTGCATTGTGTCCTTCAGCGATTAGCCAGGTGGTTTGCCGTCTAGTCAACTCAGGTCAAGCCAGGCGTTTGTCGGTCCGAAGAACACGACTTGGACCAGGACCAGGACCTGAGCCGCGAAGCAGGGGAAATGGCTGGGGGTGGAAGGTGGAAGGCGGAAGGCGGAACGCACAACTCGGCCAGCAGGTGCTGCCGTCTCAGGGCCGGCAAGCTGCTCATCTTCGCAGCCGCCGTTGGCGAACTCATTTTCCCTTTCCCTTTCTTTTTTGCGCCGCGTAGTTGAAATATGCACGATGTACGTGATTGGGGTTTGGAGGTTGAAGGAGCATGGATGCAGGGGCCCTCTGGAGTTGTGGTCAGCCAGGATGTTTGACCAGGTTCATGCATTCGGCGGCTGGGTGTGCTTCCCGATAGGGTTAGGGTTACAGACCGACACCAGGCGCGCCGACGCCAGGTGATGGCAAGGCAAAAACAAGGCGACAGCACTTCCAGCTTGGCTCCGGGTCTGGCCCGTTTGCCGGTCTTTTGCATCTCGCACCATTTCTAAGAACCCGGACAGCCCATGGAGTCCGGATGTCGCCGTTTTTCTCATTGATTTTTTCTTATTTCTAACACAAAGTGCCTAAGGTATCTGGAAAAAAAAGTTCTTGGCCTCCTGACCGCCAGTTCCTGTCGCCACGCCTCGGTCAGGCGCTCAGGGGGTGCTTCGGGTCAGGCCGAGCAAGGGACGATAATTCCTACTGAGGAGAAAAGCTCCCTTCCGTTGCTACCTTCGTAGGTGCAATACTCGGAATACGAAACCATCCCCTGTTACTCGCGGGCCAGCCGGCCCTCGAGCTTGCTTTGCTCCGTCTGCTTGATATGGGCAATGTCCTCCTTGGAGGCGTCATAGCTGACAGATACCTGGTTGAAGGGGTTCTCGGGGCTCTTCTCAAACTCCTTCCTGAGCCTCTCCTTTCGCTGGTTCAGACGCAGACCAGCACCGCTCCCATCCGTGTCCATTTCCTTGAGGCGGCGTTCCTCAAAGGCGGCGTAGGCTGCCTTGCGGCGCCGCTCGGGGTGTCGATCGATCTTTTCGGCCGCTGCTCCGGGATCAGCCAACCCCAGGGCGTCCAGAGCATCGTCAATATTGGTCGCCACAAGGCCAGGTAGCTTCTTGTTTCCGGTGCCATCGTCAAGCTGCGACAAGTCAAGTCCTCTCGTCTTCTTGGGCGCGGTCTTTGCGTTCTTGGGTGTTGCTCGCGAGGGCAGGCTCTTTTCCTCCTCGGCCAGGAGAGCGTCCTTTTCTGCCTTCTTGCGCGCAGCCTCGGCCTTCTTGGCCGCCTCAGCCTCCCTAGTAGTTGTCAATGAGTGTCAGCATGCATTCTTGCAACTTTCTTTGCCGGTCCATATATGGCTCGTACGCTGGCCCGCTTCGCCACCCGCGCCTTGTTTGACCTGAGATCCGCTGACGACTGTATTATTCTCTCATGCTTGAATGAGCTGTTTTTTCTGCTCACCAGGCACGCAGCGGGCCTGAGCCGGTTGGCAGACCAGACAGTGTGGGCAAGGGTGAGCCATGTGCGCTGGCCCAAGCGAGGGACTCTCCTGCACCAGTTGCCCAAGATGGTGGAGGTGCTTATGGTGACTGGGCCTAAACTGTCCGTCATCGCGAGGGACATAGACGCATGGTGCTGGGAAGCGGCGCTCGCTAACCATGCCTTCAAACTTGCGAGAGGCCCGAATGGGTACATTGAGTGCAGAGCAAGTACACGATAGGGTGTACAAAAAGTACGCCCTCTGAGACGGAACCCAAGGGCGAGGCGCGCAGGGGGTTAAGGGAGCGGAGATCCTGGGTGGGACCTCGGTGTGTTCTGGGGGAAAATGCAGAAATGCTCATCAACTCACTTTTTGGCGTTCGACTTCGTTCCTTGGTTCCAGTCCACGGCCTCCGCTGCTGCTTTCTTCGCGTCCTCGACTTCAGCCTTTTGGGCGGCGGCGTCAGCTTTGCGGGCTTGGCCTTGGGCCTTTTTGCTGCCCTCTCCTGCTGGCTTCTTGCCGCCTTCTCCTCCCTTCTTGCCGCCCATGATGCCGGTGACGGTTGTTTTGGTCGCCGCTGATCTCAACAACGGTTCTCGCTTTTCACCCTGCGTTTCTGTGTGCCGTTTCCCTGCTGCTGCTGACGTTGCGGCTGTTCCTGCTCGCCTGTTTTGAATCCTTTGTGTCGGTCTGCGGCTCAAGCTGCGTGACCGGTCAGCTGATCCTTGCTTGTGTCACACTTGAGAGCTGAAGCCTCGAAAGTCGGGGCTTGTGGCACAGCAGGTGCGAGGCGGTACTGGTATCGTTGGTGTTGGTTGATCTGGGGCAAAGAATCGTCCTGCGACCCAGATGAGGGGCATCTCGGTTCCACCGCTGCGTCAAAGGCGGGCTCAGGCGGGGTGGGGAGGGTGGGCTTATTGGCGGGGGGGTGGGGTCTGGGTGTCTGGATCCCGCCAGACTCAAAGGTGCCGACCCTCCATCATCCCGTGCATCTACACACTGTCAGACATCTCATGTGCGGCAATTTATTTCCTTTTCACCCAACACCACGTGGCTAATACCCACCGTATTCTCTGTTGCCCTTCTTTGCTACTGCTTCACTTGGCTAGCTTGCGCTTACGGCACAGGAACCGCCGAATAGAAAAGAAGCTCGTCCAGAAATAGGAAGACCAGCCAGCCTAGCAAGACCCCGGCGGACCCTTTACTCCTTTCAACTTTTCGTACATGGCAGACTGCCACGCCGCGCAGGTCGCCGTTGATGTTCCCCGTTGCTTCTACGTCTTGCTAGTGCGCCGGCACTCCTCAACTCCGTGTCTTATGGGGCCAGAGGCTTGACTGCCCATGCGTCAAGGTGCTCTACGTAGCAGTCGCCATGAAGAGTCCTGGTGATGTATCCCGAGCCAGACCACACCCAAAAGAGAACGAGCGATGCGGCGGTGATCGATATGCAAGAGGCCAGAAACTGCCCTTACCAACGGACGTCGGCTGACCTTGTGACACCTGCAGAAGGCAAACTTCCTGATCTCTCATTCAAGCCCATAACTCGCGGAACGAGGCATTCGGCCTCACAAACTGCGATTCGCCACCAATGCATCGAAGCAGTTCTCAGACAGGGGCGAGCAGAGAGTCTTTTGTCGGTCAGCCCTTCGGCGGGAATCGATGTTACACAAGTGTGGAGACCTAAAGCATGAAAAAACATTCGTATGGACTCGCAACCCATGGCACGAAGCCGTGTCCAATCAACCATGAGATGGCGCAAGCGTCCTGCGTCTAGTGATCGACGCAGTCATGGTCCCTCATTATGCTATTTTTCCATATTGTTGTGGCTTCTCAGGGTAGACATTCGTGAGCTGCCTGTTTCGTTCCTCACCGCGATTGAGCCCTAGCAAGCGAAGTTCAGCTGTAGGGCTAGTGTGCTGTCCAGCCAGTGGTGCCAATCTACCAGCCCTGACAACCTTTTCTCGACCGCGGATTTTGCCGTTATCACGAGTGAGGTTGCGATGTCTCACTGCAGTCGCCGAACAACGACTGCTGGCCAGTTATTGCAGGTATACACAATTCCGCAGTGGAGACCCACAGACTGGGTGGAGTCGCGGCTTGTGGTCTCTCTCCTTATCTCGAGATATTTGTCGTCTTTTGATGAATAGGCAGCGAGGTAGGCATGGGAAGGCGGAAGCCTCGTCAAAAACATTGGTGATGTGCGAAGTCAGATCAGAAAGCTGGTGCGGCAACGACGATCCTCCGAGTCCGACTAATAGAAGCTGCGGGATAGAACGGAAGGGGGAATGGAATGAGCGTGTGATCAAAGCCACTCCAATCACTTTACTTATTCCTAGGCAATCCGACGGTTGAGTTGTTCTGGTTGCATTGTTTGAAGCCGGCGTGGCTAGAATTGGGGCTAGATGGCGGAATATGGCACCGACCAGGCCGCCCTCCCGAGACACGGCGACTGTCTTGCCCAAGACAGCCTCTTCCAAATCGAGCCAGGGCCGGTAGCCGAAGGGAAACGCTGGATGTTCGACAGTTTCATGCGACCACTTTCGACGGTGGCTCTTGTGGCAATGGCGGGAATGATATGTCATTTTGTTGCGTGTAACGTGGGACAGGGCGAGGCACGAAGCATTGCCGTGATAGGCGGTTTGCCGGAGTCCTTTTGGAAAGTCAACGCCACCCAGCAATCAGGAATGCTATCTCTAAGCTGCACATCTGGGCCCGCGTTGTCCGAAACGGATTCCCGTGTCGGGGTTAGGCCGAAGTCGATCTCACGAGTGATTTAATCGAGGTGGTTGCTTCTGGTCTCCTTTGCCGTGGAGGCTCATAGGGCAAACGACCTAATTTCGTCATCCGGTTGCCGGAATAAACTCTAAGCGGGGGATCCTTGCGTATCTGCGCCTCAACAGCGCATCCCAACTTATCAGGCTGCCGCCGAGAGGAACTGCGGTGCACAGATCCTGCGGGAAGACATGTCTGGTTCAAAGAATGCAATTTGGTGAGAGAAATCGTGCCGCGGCTCATGAATGCAGTCATGCTTGCCTGCAGTCAGAGCTCACAAGACCTGGGCCGTAAATGGGCAGAAGCTTGAGGCAAGAAAGCGCGCTTGCGGGTGGTGGGTTGGGGGTTCGGCGAACGATCTAGGAAGCCGAACAACATCCGTTCCTGCTCTTTGTCGAAAGGTCGCCGTCGGCAGGGTGGCCTCGCCGCTGCAGTCGTTACCATGCGCCATCTCGCCACGACAACAAATCAAATGAAGACAAGGAAGGATCAAGTTCGGGCATGGGGGTCGATGTTGGGGAGACACCAATCAACAAACGTGTCATTGAGGGCGCAGAGCGAGAAGAACCAACGCGGCATGTTGAGCCAGCCATTCGAGGGTGGGCAAAGCACCCCGTCATTGCGTCCCGGCACGACTAGCCCGTCCACACAGGGCGATAGAACAGACGCTGCTGGGACATGACCGTCAACGAGAGCGGCGAGAGCTGCATCGTCGGCCAGGAAAGGACTGGTCTGGATAGGCGCCAGTTTGTGGGGGCTTACTCGAAGAGGCCCCAACCGCAACACGGGCCCTCCGTGATTTTGTCAATAAATATTTAAGACGTTCTGCCGAGTCTGTGCCAGGACGGAGTTCGGGAGTGGCGTGAATGCAACTCAAAAAGACACGGCCTGCCATGCCCCACGCCTCTTGTCTTTGAGGAAGATGGCTAAACGATCCGGAGCCGTCCGCTCGGGGAAAGGGGAGGCGCGGAGGTGCAGTGTCACTGCGGCGCCAGGACGCAACGGGCCACAAGCCTGCCGGAAAGGCAGTGGCCGCTGCACAGCGCGCTTACAGTGCATAGCGCATGTGCAAGCCTCCAGTATGGACAGCCAACAGGTCAAAGACCGTCCGAGGGCGTCCTATCCGGATGTGTCTACGGGGTCGGAGACTGAGGTGACACCTAGGCTTTTCCTGTGGTAAGGACCTAGGCGCGCGGCGTGGACGCGGGTGTGCGTTGAGACGACGGCGGGCAGCGAGGGCACCAATGCCAGGGCCCCGGATCAGACATCCCGCAACCTTGGAAAGCCCTCTTTGTGGCAGCGCATGGAGGGGGGATGCACGCGTGATATGAGTAGAAATGATGCGGGGTGGCGGCGCTCCGCAGTCGTGCAAAAACGCTCGTGTCTCATGGACGGGCTTGCTAGAGGGCGAAGGTCGTCAGAAAAGAAACGGGTGATGCTGGCCGACAGATGAGACACCATGCGTGGAGTGCTCCTGCCCGGAGTTAACGTCAACGGCGGACCCGGAAAAACCTCGGGGAGGGCGGCGTTCCTTCTCATACACAATGGAAGGAAGGCTCGGGCCAAAAGAAAGGGTCTCTCTTCTCCGTGCGGAAATACCTTATCGAAACCCTCACACAGTCTTATACCGAAACAGCAAGGCCTGGGTTTACCACATTACAGGCCTTGACGGCATTGTAAAAGGCCTTTTCGGAGCGTAGGAAGTCCTTTCCAGAATGCAGGTAGGCCCTTTCGGAATGGGAGATACTCTAGCCTGCGATAGGTAAAACCAGGGCGGCCTTAGCAGTGAGGAAGCATCTTTCGCACTGGCTAAGGGGACCCTTTCTTTTGGCCCGAGCCTTCGTACCCCTTTGCTTCCTTGTTTCGCTCCAGTAGCTTCGTTTCTGCTTCTCCGCCCAGCTACCTTGGCGAGGCTCATGTCGCCATCCCGGAACCAGACACCGAGGCCCCTCTGCAGACACAGGTGAACAGGAGACGGAAGTCTGACCACAAGAGTGAGCTCTCTGGCTGATGCTAGCTGACTAGGTTGTGGTAGCAATCAGCTCATGGCGATGCCCTCCCCGTCAGCGGCATCACGTCGTGGGGGAGATGTCTTGGAATGTCTCAATTATTCTATTCATTGGCCAATGTACCGAGCTGCAGGATGTCACCCTCGAACAGGGAGCGGAGGTTGGAGAGTGCCGCTCGGGTTCGGGCATTCAGGGCAGATTACTCAACGCAGCAATGCGACTCGTGCCCCGCCACCATTCATCAGTTCCAGAGCATGCATGGCGTGTGCCATCGGAACCAGTGCAGCGGGCACGCTACGGGTGCTGTGGTGCATTCCAGCTACTGCCCGTGGGCGGGAGGAACTTACCTCACCGGGCTGTCAGGGAAAACGTGGACGCTGTGGTATAGTGCCCACCGTCTTATCTTTCTCACCCCAACGCCGACGCCAGCAGCGGGGACTCCACGCCCCATCAAGTGCCTAGTCGGTAGAAGATTTTCTTCTTTCCAAAATCAGGCTGCCCCTCACGCGCTAGCCCGCCCCCAGCCGTGCGATCCAGCCACAAGCCTTCGTCCCATCCCATCGGAAGCTCTCCACCCTATCCTCCCGCGCTAGCAACAGATGGAGGCTAGCGGGACCCAGACGCTCATGTTCAAGCCCTCCAGTCGGCTGCTCCCCTTTGGTGGGATGCCACACCAAGATTCCCGGACGGTCCTGGGCGAGCAGTCAGCGTCCGAGACTCGTCACCCATTCGCGAGCTAAGGCGAGCGAACTATTTTAGCGCCTCCAAGCCTTCGAAAATCCACGTGCCGTTTCAGCTTTGGCGATCGATACCGATGTGCCAGATGACGGGGCGACGTCGGAGAAGAGCCAGCGAGACGATTAAGAACGCGCCGCCACCGTGTGTGTGTTTCGTCGGCACCCACCAATAAAGTGGGTGAGATCCTTGAGCGCCCACCGCCCACCGCCCACTGATTTGATGCACGACACCTATGCAGGCGCCGGAAAAGGAGTCGGCACAACACCAACACGATATCGTGGGCCCAAAAAAGGAAAAAAAGAGGCACCGAGCGAGATCTCGGTAATAGCCCGGGGTAGAATGGCCCCCTCCCCCTTTAACACCAGTGACATCAGTGACACAGTGGCGGAGATTCAGCCTGCCAGTGTAACTCAAAACCACACGGCTCTGGTCGTCGTGTGAGGGGATTGCGAGCCATCTTGATTGGCCAATGTCATAAACCACTGCTGCAAATGAAAGCTCAGAGCACATGATTTATATCGTATGCGGTTTGGGTGAGAAAGGTTGGTTCGACCAATGGAAAGCGGTTGCAGCGACACAGATCAAGCGTGCGAACCAAGAGGTGGGGAACGGGATGTTGGTGCTCGCCTCGGCTTGCGTGCCGCCCTAAACGGTGGGGGCTCTGCTTTTCCCAGGTCCCTGATGAGGCCCGCGGGCGATTGCTACACTGCATTTGTGGTGGAAGTTTCAAAGCTTCTGCCTACAATTCTTTTCTAAAAAGAAAAATTGCCTGAGGAGGTCACTTTGAGCCACCGCTTGGAGGACGATTCAGGTCTGTGCCTCGAAGATGCCTACCTTCAGGTACAACTTTGCTGTTTCTGCCGACTCGTTTCTGCTTGTCAACAAGCGCGACTAGGTACCTACCTACTGTGGTTTCTTGCCAAAATAAAATATCCCTGTCAGGTACCTCTAAGCTGCCCCACAAGAGGTTTTTCCGAACTCACGGGCGCCCCTCTGCCCTGTGCGGACCTCGCGCAATCCCCTGTCGTTACCAGTCTGGGGCGTTCTTTTTACCCATCATACCACAGTAGTCGCTTGAGCTAAGTTGAGACTGTGCTCAGCTAGAGTAGATGGCCCCACCCAGCCCCCGGCCCGACAGTCTGGTTGCTGTTTTTATGGGGAAGTCAATTTCTTTGGAAGCGAATGCCTGTGGACAGGGGGCATTCAGCTGAGCTGCACTTCTGCGCCAGCACCGGCTGCTGGTGTTTCCTCACCTGTCGCCAGCCACCACAGACAGCCAACGCCACATTGCAGTCGAATCCCGGGGCCGGGGAATGGGGTTCAGGTGGCAGTGTAGATTATTCGTAGTGTAGAGGACTGTCCCGTACTGACAGATACGGAGGGATGCACTGTGAGGCCCTCAGCGATTTCCGCAGCTGTCTCTGTAAGACCATGTCATCTTGACTAAAGACTGGCCGCTCCACCAGGACCCAAACCGGCGGGAAATACCGTTACTTCCCGAACGGAGCATAGCTCACTCTCCCGACTCCATTACACTATGCATTTTGCTTGAAGGGAGAAGCCTATGCTCGAAATCGACGGGCTGCTTCCTGATTCACAGACAGCGAAGCACAGACCCGGCAACAGTTTTTTTTCGCACGCTGAGGCGGGCAGGTTGGCATTTCCAGTCCGTTCAGGGTTCCGGGCTGTTCAACCAAAAGCAAAAGGATTGCGCTACGGTGATGGCTCTCGGGCGTTTTGAAGACGCGAGCTTTTGGCATGACGAATACGAAGCACGTCCGAGCCCAAAGCAACACAAGTTATTTGTACGGTGCCTGGGGAGATACCGTCTTAGAACTGCGTCGGAATCTCAGGTTGGAGAGGCACCCAGTCCGTAAGGCACGAATCCTCTGGTGCGGTTGCTTGGAGTGCTTCGACCAATGCAAGCGTCCATCGGCGGAGCCACATGGTACATGGTGCAAGGGCAGAGTCTGTCCCAAGTGCAAGATTCTGCCGTTTAACGTTATCCTTGTTACCCAGCGTCGTACCAGCTAAGGATGCTGAGCAATCGCTTTCCGTTTTGGACGCAACACGAAACGGCGGGGTTGAGCATGAATTCTCCGTCGCGCCAATGCCTCGGCGTGGAGTTCAACGCTGGGAGTACTCCCGGAGTGCGACAAAGTCTCCACCTAATGAGGCATTCCGAGACAAGAAACCAGCTGTTGGGTCGCTGTTCTCAAGATGTCTCACTCGAGCGTCAGTCGCGAATCGAATTCTTGCTCTGTGGGACCCCCCACCCTTGCGTGTATGTAGAAGCTGGAAACTCTGATCCATCTGCCGTCCGATTGGGCGATAGGATAAGTTGCAACGGCGGCAGCGATATGGAATCTAAGCTTCCCAATACGACGGGCAAGCACCGCATAGCGCGGACGCCTGAAAGCAACCCCTTGCCGCGCAAAAGACGAAATCGTAATGCCGGGACGCCTTACGCAAAAATCATCACTACCTAGCTCCGTGTAACCGGGGAGGCAGGGTGGCCTTCCGTTTGAGTCAGACTCGGCAGAAAGCCGCGGTTGCCATCCTCGTGTCTATCGGTCAGGCTGCTGCGTACTATGGTATTAGGGGTAAAAAGAACGCCCTGGTCTGGTAGAGACAGGGGGCTGCACAGGGCAGCAAGGTGCTCGTGAGGCCGGAAAAACGTCCTGTGGGGCGGTCCCGAGATACCTGACATGGGGGTTTTCTTTTTGCACGCAACCATAGTACGACACTGGGGGTGAGAGACATGTGTACACCAACGTGGGCGCTGAGAGGACCGTGCTGCAAGCAGTAAGAAGCTCGAAACCACGTTGTCGTCACGATAGCCAGCAACAAGGTGAACTACCGATCTCCCCGATACCTAACCCCCTGAAGTTTTCTGGGATATCACGGTCCCCAGGCTGTGGTTGGGGATTATTGCCGGGCCGCCGAATTGGGTTGTTCCGTTGGGCCCGATCGCCTTGTTTCGTCATCTGCTTGACGTTGAACTTCGTGCGACCAGGTACGCGGCCAGGGGCTTCCAACGGTTGCTGACACACTCATGGAATATTGACCTCACGTTGTCATTTGCTCATCTGAAGTTCGGACGAGACGAGGAACCAACGGAGACCGCGCTGGTGACTTACAGGACCTAGAGTAAAACTACAGGCCAGGCTTTTTGGTCACCCGGGGCGGGCCGTCATGAAAAGATTGACTGTGGTTGGTCAGCTCGGAACAGGCAACCTGAAAGGTCTTGATGTTGACAACCGCTTCCGACGATGTGGATCGAGTTGCGTGCTGCTAACCAAGGCGCATGCCCGCCTATGAGCAGTAAGGCAGGCCGGGTAGGCAGGGCTAGTAGGGCGGGATGGGAGCAGATCCCAAAAAAAAAAACACCCCCTCGCCGTGGGCGCTGTTTGAATGCAGACCTGCGCACATGGGCCGTTTGCACCATATGCACAATCTGCGGGCACTCTGCAGCTGCGTTCTGATCTCAGATACATCTGGCCTGGACACGCACGAGATTCCGGGTCGGCCGGGACACAACATTGTCCGACTGGCGTTTACGGTGGGACCCAGTATCGGTCCTCACCAGCTTGCAAATCGTCCAATCTCGCGGCATGGCGCTGTCTTGACTGTTTTTGTGTCATGTCGAGAACGACGTACACCGGCCGGCAGGTGGCCGGTCTCTTGGGTCCTCCGGTGAAGCGAGCGTCTCCAGGCGTTCTGCATGACGTCGAGCTATTAATAATTAAGCTGAAGGTGATTTGGCCATGGCGCACATTGTGACGGCGCTGGGAGGTGGCGGCCATGTCTCGTTGTCTTTGTTCCATGGAGAGGGGCCAAGCCTGATGTGGAACTGGGAAGTTGCGGTCGACAACCTGCACCGCGCATTCAGCGACATCAAGTGCCCTGCGAGGCACCCACTGAGACCGCAGGGTGCCCAGTGACAAACGGATATACATACAAAGCTGTACCTTCCTTCCCATGCCTGCCTCTTAGCGAGCAGTTTCCATCCTCCACTTCCCGGCTCGGACATTTCACCCAAGTACCTCCCTCCAGCTGTCTGGGTCGGCACCATTGATGTATCGTGCGGGCTAACTTTAGCTTCACGGCAAAT
>Ga0247770_1001271_pt1 | contig 20653 bp, 1 predicted proteins | sample UWRJL136409B6_FD_179943 | JGI IMG/M metagenome (GOLD analysis project Ga0247770, IMG submission 179943) | Plant litter microbial communities from Arlington Agricultural Research Station in Wisconsin, United States - UWRJ-L136-409B-6 | ecosystem: Environmental > Terrestrial > Plant litter >... | reverse complement strand
ATGCACTCCGTGCACTGGCCACCCTCACGGCTATAATAACACGGCTTCCACTCTCGAAGATAGAAAGAATTAATCACCTTCAACACACTCTGCTTTCCAATGCCTTGACCCCTTTTGCTTTTCAACAAACCTTAATCTGCACCTTTATACTAGCGGGTAGGTTTAATTCGTAATTAAAGGTGGCGACCTTTTCCTTAATCTAAAACGGTCTGTACTTTTTAAAGTTAAGCTTTTTACTAGGCTGTTTTAAATACAGGTTTTATAAAAAAAGGTAGACGTAATCCCCCTCTTAAAAAGTTAATCCCTTAACTTATTTATTATTATAATAAAGTCCTTTCTTAAGTATTAATTACTTAATTTAATGTTTATTAGTAAACTTCTTTATTTATTCGCGTGTGAACTTAAGTTCGGCTTATAAGTGGTTATATAACTCCTATATCCAGTCTATATAGATTATAACTTAAGGGATGCTGGTAAGTGGGCCTTAACGGAGCTTAAGCTCCTTACTGTAATTAGTAAAGAATAACGACATACCTGTTAACTTAACTAATATTATGTTATAGGCTATTTATACTGTTAGTAATAACTTAAGCTAATTATCTTATTTAAAGTTAACGTAAGCTTAAAGATACGTTATAAGTATTTAATTAACTCGCTCTGTTTAACTGTCCGTTTATAAGTGGAATACTGTTAAAAGCTTACTTTTCACATTTATTCTTTATATTAATCCTTATTAAAACTTTAACACAATTAGTTTATTTTAATCTGTAATAATATTATCTAACTAAAAGTGTTATAACACCACTTTTTTCTTAAAGATATAAGTAAGTTACTTTACTGTTATATCCTTTAAAGTTAGTAGAAAGTAGGCCTACTTTATTAATTTATTAACTATTATAAAGATCTGGTTATAAGTAACTCCTGTAATAAGGTCCTTAAACTCTGGGATCCCAGTAATAAAGTTAAGTGAGATGGAACTTTATAACACCTATGGTATAAGGAGTGGTTTAAAAAGTCCGTAAGGCTTATAATGTTAATTCTGCTTTTAATAACAGACGTTACAGTTATTAACCATTTCCTTAACCAGCTTTTTTATTCTTAAGAAGGTGTACACTTATTAAGTTTATATAAGGGTCTTAGCTCAGCCTATATATCCTTTAAGTTAAGACTTATAAACCTGTTAAACGTACTCCTTCTGTTTATTTAAGTTATAAATGTACGGTTTCTCTTAATACCAAAGCCTTACTCTTAATTTAAACACGCCATCTACACCTTTTAATAACTATTCTAATTAATAACTGGTTTTACTGTAATTTAGATACTTTAGGCACTTTTTATTACAGTCTTATAAGTACCTTAAAAAGTCTCCTAATAGGCATTTATACTTACAGGTTCCTTCTACTAACCTTTTTACTTAAAAGTCTTATTATTATTAATAAATGTTATACTCTGTTTATAAATTTATATAAACGTTAATAGTTTATTCTAGTATCTAATTATCTAACACTTATAATATATATTTTAAGGTGCCGTTTCCTATTTTATTAAATATAGTGACGGGGATTAGGACCGGATTAGCATCCTTATAGTCCTATCTCTGATTAAAGGTATTAGCTTACCTATTATCTTTTCCTTTAATATAATAGATCTAGAAGTGGAACAGGGTTATTAACTTTACTTACTGTGCTTACTGTAGGCTAAGTTCCTTTATTAGGAAGTATTAAAGGTTATTATAATCTGAAAAAACCTAAACTGGTTCTTTTATACCACTTAAATACAGTGCCTACTTAGTAAAGTATTAAATAATCGTTATTAGTTCCTTATTATAAATTAGATATTATAAGGCTGGGCCGTAGATTCCTTTTAATAAGAAGGTAACTAAGTGGCGTTTCTTATTATCTTAGATTTAGCTGAGTTCTCCACTAATAGTAAATTCTAAAAAGTCTGTTTCGACTTAAAAGGGCTTTAAAAAATCAGGGAGGGCTAGGATTAGTGCTGTGATAAAGGCGTTTTTAAAGTCTTTAAACACCTTTTATTATCTATTAGTTTACTTAAACGGCTTTCCCTCACCTATAAGTTTATAGAGTAATTTTATAATTCTTGTAAAGTACTTAATAAAATAGCGATAAAAGTTTGTAAAGTTAATAAAGGCTTATAACTCTTTCTAATTCTTTAGAATAAGCTAATCTTTAATTACCTTTATCTTTTTTAATTATATTTTAAGCCTTTTAAGGGTTACTTTAAACCTTAAATAATTTAGTTTTTAAATGTGGAAGTGGCTTTTCTCCGGGTTTACTATTAGCTTCGCTTTTTTAAAAGTTATTAAAACCTATTATATATACTTTTAATGTTCTTTTAAAGTTTTAGAATAAATTAAAACATCGTTTAAATATATAAAGATAAACTTATTAAGGAAGGGGTGGAGAACACTGTTAATAAGGCCTTAAAAGGTTACAAGGGTGTTTATTAATCTTATTAGTATAATATAATATTAATAATACTTATTATAAGTTTAAAAGGCCGTTTTATATTTGTCCTCTTCCTTTACTCTAATATAGTTAAATCCTATAGGGAAATTAAGGCTAGAGAATTAATTTACCTTAATAATCTGTTCTTACATTTCTATAATAAGTGGTAATAAGTAATAGTTTTTAACTGTATCTTTATTTAACGTTTAGTAATTAACTATTATATGTAACTTACCATCTCCCTTCCTTAAGACGAACAGTATTAAGTACCTTATTAGGGATTGGGACTTTATAATAAACCTGTTCTTTAAGTTTTTATTAACGTACTCCCTTAAGGCCTTAACCTGTTAAGGGTTTAAGTAGTAAGGCTGGAAGCTGTAAAGCTTTACTCTTAGCTTTAGTTTAATTTTGTAATCTTATAGTTTATAGTCTAGTAATCGTAGTATCTTTTTCCAGAATAGGGTGAACTTCTTATACTCCACTAGTACCTTAAATAAGTTAACTTCTTCACTTATTTATAAATCAGCTTTTAGCTTCTTTCCACCTTTTAAATCGTCATTTAGGCAGTATGGTAGACCTTTTAGTCCTTTAACTGTTTTAGTAAACCTGACTTAAACTATACTTAATTCTAAGGGTTTAGTGTGCTTTTAAGTGCTTTATGCATCTTTAAAGCGGTTTAAGGCCTTTTTAGCTTCTTTTAAACGGTGATTACAGCTAGGGGACTTATTAAAAGTAAGGTGGCCACTTTATTAGTTAATTATAAGATTATACTTTTTTAATTAAGGTAGATTTAAGATTATATTGTATCTTATAATTAGTGTAACGTTAAAGTCTACTTATTATTTATCCCTATTTATTTTAATTAAGAGTGGTAAGTGGTGGGTGACTTTACTGTTATTATACTAATATAGGCCTCCTTCTCCATTTTAGATAGGAATAGCCTTTTTATACTTTTTATTAGGGAGTTTCCTTTAGTTAACTAGTAAGGGGTGTATTAGGTTAGAAGTATTTTTATTATTAATTACTGCTTTTACCTTAAATAACCTCCCTTTTCTATTTATTAAGTCGACATTAATAAAATAATACTTATACTCTTTTAACATTTAAGTTATGGTAATTATCTATCTTTAAGGTCTTATACGGCCTAACCTTTAAGTGCCTCTCCTTCTTCTTAAGGTTTTTATTAACTAGTAAACTATTAGTTTCCAGCCCTTTTAAAGGGCCTGTAACCTTTTCCTAATTCCTTTTAAAAAAACAGGTAGCTTTAATAGACTTAGTAATTAACCTTTTTTAGGTTTTTACACTTTAGCGTCTAATTGACTTTAAATAATATAATGTTTCTAAAGTCTTAAATAAGTTAATAGTACGCTTTGTAAAACTAGGTTATAATAATGTCCTTCTGCTCTTAGATCCGCTAGTAATCTTCTCGCTTTTACTATTCTCTAGCTTTTCCATTAAGGTGTAATAAACACGTTACGACTAGGTAATTATTAAGTACCCCTTTTCACTAGCACGTAGTGGGGGTTTAGTTAATCACAGTAACCTTCCGCTTATTACTGGATTCTCTTATTAAGGAGTAGGAAACCTAGTAATAAGCCAGTTTTAACTTTACCCTTATAATAATGTAATCTTATCTTTATATGCTGGGGAAGTGGTTATAAAGGGCCTTAAGTTTATAATGCCAGTTAAGGGTGTAATTATTATACACGTAATTAATCCACAGTACGTCCCTATAACTGGGGTGGTTAATATTAACTGTGGGTGCTGTGGTTATGGAGTATAGAACGGGAGGGGTGGCGCTTTATTTCTTCTCTTTTTCCACTTACTTTTAAGTTTATTATTTCTCCTAAACCTTTTTTTAAAACTTAAATAGTAATAACCTAGCTTATTCTTTTACAAAGTGGCCTTTTTTAATAAGTTAGTGTTTAAGTTAATTAGTAAAGTGAACTCTGTTATAAAGTTATAATTTAATTTTTATTACTTTATCTTTAAACGTTACGGTAAGGCCCTTAACTTACAGGTCCTCCACTTCATCTATTAACTTTTAATATTTCTCCTTCAGCTTTTAAACCCTTTATTAATATACTTACTTTATACCTTCTTAGGAAACCCTTAAAGTACTGGTTTAAAGTATACTAGCTTTAATGTAAAGTAATTATTTAAGCTGTCTTTCTTTTAAAGAGGTGAGGGTGTTAATTTACTTAGTATATTTAAAGTGTTTAAGAGTTTTAAGGGGTACTGTTAAGAAGAACTTCTGCTTTTTTAGTTTAATTCTCTTAACTTATTCTCTTTTGCTTTTTAAAGTTTACTTTACCGTTTAAGTGGTCTAAAGGGCTAGTTCTTTAACTCCCTTTACTATCCTAGTAATTTCTAAGTCAGGGTCCTTCTTAGATTTCCTTAATTCCTAGGCTTATAAGGTAAGGTTTTTAAAGCCTGTAACAGCTAACTGGAATATCTTTTCCTAAAGTTAGTCTTTTAAGACCTACACCTTTAATAGTTTTAAGTTTCCACCTTAAAGTCAGTCTGCTACAACCTACACCTTTATAGCTAACTCTTTTAAAACACCCTTAAGGATTAGGTATATTACATCCTGGGGTTCCTTCTCCTCTTCCTTATCTCCTAAGTTACATTTATCCATCTAAGTGTAATCTTTTTCATTACCTACCATCCTAATATAAATGTCTTTTAAGTTAAACTTAACGTGCTTTCCTCCTTCCGGAACTGGCTTTTAACTAATTTATTTTAATAATAGGTACTGTTATGTTATATAGCCTTTTTTATCGTAATTAAAACACTGGACCTGGGATAGGTCTTTAGGCTGCTTTTACTGCGGTTATTATTAAGGCTTATTACAGTTAGGTCAGTTCTGATAATTTACTATATTAATATCTATTAGCCTAGGGTGGTGACCTGTTACAGTTAATTAGTTTCCCTTCTTTAATTTACTTAGCTAGTAAGGGGTCTGTTCCTTTTAATAATTCTTCTAATAATAGTGATTATAGTATTAATTATCAGCCTTAATAGCTATTTTGATTAGTTCTTGGAGACGGTCTGGTTAATCTTTTTAATAAAGGTCTCTAATAATGTGCTCCTTTAGACCACTTTAGAACAGTATTATTAAGGCCTTTTAATTAAGTTTAATTTTTACTACTTTTAATTTAAAGTGTATAGAGAACTTAAGGATTAAAGACATCTACCTTAGGGTTATAAGGTGTTACTTAACCTACTTAAGGGCGTTTAATTCTTTAAACTTAATTTAGAGTTAATTAATAAAGACGTTAAAGTTATTAAAAAAGGCCTAGGTTTTAAGGGCCTTTTTACACACTCTGTTTACAAAGAGGTTATTAATTATCTTTATATGGGGTTTATACTAGTAAGTGGCTACTTTATCTAATAGGGCTCTGGTGAACTTAACCTTTCCTTCTTCCTTAAAGAACTGCTTATCGTAATAGGTGATATAGCTCTAGAGTTAAGTTATCTAGGACTTTAATTACGTAAAGTCTCCTTTAAAGCGCGACGGTGGGGGGAGTTTCACTCATTTCTTCTGTAAACCCTTAAGGTTATTATTCTTTAATTTAATAACGTTAAGTTAAGCCTGGAGTTTTTTAATAAGACTGATACGACTTTTAATGTCTTTAGGGAAGGCTTTATTAAGTTCCTTAACTAGTCCCTGTTAGTTAAAGTTTAAGTCTTTAAGGCGTGTAATTAACTTATTAATAGTGGGGAGCCGAGGCTGGGCTTATACCTCTTTAAGCTCCTTACCTTTTCTAGAGGTTAATATGTTAGTGGGAGAGAGAGGTAGTATCTGGGAGTTTAATAAATAGTGTTTAAAACTGGGACGTTAATATTATATTACGACCTGTATTTAATATAGGCCTTAAAAGGACTGGTATAAGTTAAGATAAAACGTATAGCAGGACGTTAACAGGTAAGGGGCGTTTTAAAGACGGTTTATTAAGCTAGCATTTTTAAACAGGGGGTTTAATGTTACTGTAAGTTGCTATCACTATAATGTATAGAGGTGAGTCTGAATAGTAGGACATAAATAAATAATTAAATACTAGCGTGAGGAATTAAAGTCCCTTATAGTGGTTATGGGTATAACCATGGTTATTTATATTAACTAGCTAAGAGGTACTTTGTACCTTAATTACTGTGCTTACTTAACATAAGGAGTGATTATAGTGATTAGAATGCCTTTAATTACTGTGATCACCGTGCTTTTAGCGAGATCAGAGTGATCACTTAACGATTAGTCGTAAGGGCGTCGGGTCTTTGCACCCCTGGCCCAGTGCGCAGTACCGTGTGTACTGCCTTTCTACACTGTTCCTTCTGCGGGGGATTCGTCAGGCCGCCCCGGCCCAAGTGACGGCCTACAGGGTCGTCACATAAAGCCCGTTGTTATGCCTGTAGGAAGCTGTGGATCTTAGATATTAATAAGAGAAAACGTCTAATTTTCTAGCAGAGGAATAAATATACACCTTAAGTTTTAATTTATTAATCGGATAAGGCTTACTTTAAAGTAAGTGAGGATAACTGTTCCGTTTATATAACACGCTCCTTTAGAGAAGAATACCTCCTAGAGTGTTTATAATTAACATTTAAAAGTGGAAGAATTAAAGTTAATGTTTAGGGTTATTATTATAAGCTATATTATAAACTTATAATTATATTACTATAAGGAACATGACTTAACAGGTAAGAATATACAGATTAGATCTTTCTTCCTCATTTTCTACCTTTTTATAATAAGATAAGGGTTATATACAGCTATAATGTAATACTTTAAGAGGATAAGGCATCTTATTATTATAATGGCTTTATTAAGTTAGTTAAAAAAGTAGTAGAGATTAGGGTATTAAAATAGCCACTATAATCTCCAGATCTAAGCCTAATTGAGAATATCTAGCATTACATAAAGGTTCGGATTGGTGTTAGGAGGCACAGGATTAAAAACGTTTAATAAATGGTAGAGGTAATAAGGGAGGCCTGGGGATAAATTCCAGTTAAGGTGTTCGTGAAACTGGCTAACTCTATACTAAAACGGATAGACCTACTTAGGTAGTTGAAGGGTGGCCCTATTAAATATCGATAGATCTATACATGTTTTTAATTTAAAGTTGTTTAGTTATATTTTCGTGGAGTTACGCGTGTTTAAAGTAGGTGGGGTGGTGCTAGCGGGGGGCTGAGACTTTTTGGCCCCTATTGTACTCTCCTTCACGCGCAGCCCTGTTCCGAGCCTCCACGAGGTGTTAAGCTCTGGGAGGCCATTGAGCACTCCGGGGTCGAGAGGGATCTTGCTGCATTAATCGTATAATGGGACGAACTCTTGCGAAGTTGCTTAGTGTTGGAGTCGTGGGGAGGTACCTGCTGCTTTTAACGACATTGTCTAGGCGGTTAAGAAACCAGCGACTGACGAGCGCTGCTAAGGAGAGTTGATTGGGCGGGGCGGAGTGGGTGCTAATAAAGACTTTAACTTCCCTCCTAGAGGAATAGCTGCCTCACCAAATCACGTCGGCTATCCTTTTCTCCCCACCTTCCAACTGTTTCTAATCGCTCCTTCCAGACCTTACAATTAAAGGATAGGTAGTTGTGAAACTGAAGCCTTTAATCTGTTCAGGCTGCCACGTGGTTATATTAGCGACACGCACCGCCAGTAAGGTCGCTATGTCTCATGCCTAATTGACTAATCGCCCTCCAGGGGGCAGACTGTACCTAGGTAGTAAGATAAACCCAGAATGGCGTCGAAATCCACCAAAATATGCACAGACTGCCAATTGCACGGCGGATTTAGTTTATAAACATTTATCACTTATTTCGTCATACTACTTAATACCAGCAGCTTTAAGAGGCCTCTCCACAGTCTAAAGGTGTTTTCTCACCAGCAGTTACTAACCTCTTTTCCTCTTAATCCGTCACCCTCTGAGAAATAAACCATATAAGCTCCCAGCTATAATAACAAACATTAAGGAAATATTACAACCTGCACCTGATACAGGCCTTAAGAGGACTGGTGCGGGTTAAGACAGAATGTATGGCAGGACGCTAACAGGTGAGGGGCGTTCTGAAGACGGCTTATTAAGCTAACACTCCTAGATGGGGGTTTAATGTCACTGTAGGTTGCTGTTATTATAATACATAAAGGTGAGTCTGAATAGTAGGATATAAATAAATAATTAAATATTAGCGTGAGGAATTAAAGTCCCTTACAGTAGTTATAGGTATAACTATAGCTACCTATATTAATTAACTAAGAGGTACTTTATACCTTATTTATGGTGTTATAAGTGCTTATTACGTAAGCACTCTACACTGTATAAGCGTTCTGCTTATAAGGTTTCCTTTACTTATGGTGTAAGCATTTAGCATACTGTAAGTAACACTTTATTAGTTATAGGGGCTTTGGGTCTTTACACCCCTGGCCTAGTGCACCTAGACGGTGTGCACTGTCCTCTGCACTGTTCCTTATATAGGGGATTTATTAGGCTGCTCCGGCCTAAATGCCAGCCTATAGGGTCATTATATAATTCCCCCTTTTTAATATTCTTTTTCTATAAAGAATTTAAAAGGTAAGCTTCTCCTTTCACTATTTTATTATATAATAAGTATCTAGCTCTTAGGTCTTAAAGCGGGAATAGGGTAAAAGTATTAACTGCTGTTTAAACCTTACAGCCTATATACACGTGTTTAGTGGTAAAATATCCCCTTATTCTTTTTATAAGTTTACCAACCCTTCACTTATCTGCTGGGTTTCAAACTAGTCTGATAATTATAACTATTATTTAAAGAGGCACCAGCCTTCCTAATATAACGCTTTTAATGTTAGGGAAGTGAAGTTAAAGGCCCTTTTTATTAAAAAGTAAAACCTTAACTTACAGGTTAAATCTGCTGCTTAACAGCTCTATAAGGCCACTACTAAGCTTTAAAAGGCGTTAATACGTTTAGCGCGTCTCTATAAACAGCAGTCTTATCTTAAGGACCGGGCCGTTAAAGTGTTTAGCTGTGAAGTTAAGTTACTGGAGTTTTAGGAGAGTAAGGAGGTTAGGCTAGACGCCCCTTTTAAAGACGTGGAGTCTTTTAACTGGGGGAACTTCCTGGTGGGGTCTCTGTAGCAAGCGGTCGCTTTATGACTTAATTTGTAACTTCCTTCCTCTAATAAACGAAAACGGCTCTTTAGCGTGGTGGTAACGTACTTACTTCCTTTTAGTGAGGGGTTATAGACTTAGGTCTTATAAGAGTCTTCTATCACTTTAGATCCTTATCCTTTAAGGTTAAAGGGTCTAAGGTAACTTTTACTTATTTTCTTTTACTAACTTCTTTTTTCCAGCAATACTTACTTTTATATAAAGCTCGCCGGGAGCTCTAAAGGCCCGGCCTCTTTATTTGGTCTAAGGTCCTTATAACCCTAGCTAAGGGTTCTGATAAATGTCCTTCCGTACCTATTAAGGAGTTTCCTGCCACTTTAAGCTCTAAGTCCCACAGTAATCTTACTTTTTAATATAATAGTTTAGATATCAGATCTTATCTTATTTTTAATTCTTATCATTAACTTTAATTAATCTGGATTTTTTTAATAGAACTCCACAATCAGGTTTAAGCACTTAAGATTTTTAACTAATTCTTATAAATTACTTTTAAGGCTGTAATCTAACCACTTAATAAGATACTTAAGTGTATTCTTTTCCTTTTAAGAATTTATAACTTCCTTAACGTTATACTTATCCTTATTAATGTTAATCTTAACCTTCTTTTCCAAAGGAACTCCTTTTAAGGTAGGTTTTAAAAGTGAGATGTAAAAAACCTTAATCCACACCTTTATACTGGCAGGTAAGTCTAATTTGTAATTAAAGGTAGTAACCTTTTTCTTAATTTTAAACGGTCCATACCTTTTAAAGTTAAGCTTCTTACTAAACCGTTTCAAATGCAAGTTTTATAAAAAAAGGTAAACGTAATCCCCCTTTTAAAAAGTCGGTCCCTTAACTTATTCACTATTATAATAAAATCCTTTCTTAAACATTAGCTGTTTAGTTTAATGTTTATTAATAAACTTCTTTATTTATTTACGTGTAAACTTAAATTTAGCTTATAAGTAGTTATATAACTCTTATATCTAATTTATATAAATTACAGTTTAAAGGGCACTGGTAAGCAGGCTTTAACGGAGCTTAAGCTCCTTACCGTAATTAATAAAAAATAATAACACACTTATTAACTTAACTAACGTTATATTATAAGCTATCTGTACTGTTAATAACAGCTTAAGTTAATTATTTTATTTAAAGTTAATATATATTTAAAGATACGTTATAAATATCTAGTTAACTTACTTTATCTAGCCGTTTGTCTATAAGTGGAATATTATTAAAAGTTTACTTTTTATACCCATTTTTTACATTAGCCCTTATTAGAACTTTAATATAATCAGCTTATCCTAATCTGTAATAATATTATTTAGCTAAAGGTGTTATAAAATTACCTTTTTCTTAAAGACATAAGTAAGTTACTCCACTGTTACGTCCTTTAAGGTTAATAAAAAATAGGCCCATTTTATTAACCTGTTAACTATTATAAAGATCTAATTATAAGTAACTCTTATAACAGGGTCCCTAAACTTTAAAATCCTAGTAATAAAGTTAAGTAAGATGGAACTTTATAGCGCTTATAATATAGGGAGTGGTTTAAAAAATCTATAAGGCTTATAATGCTAATTCTACTTCCAGTAACAGATATCACAGTTATTAACCACCTCCTTAACTAACTTCTTTATTCTTAAAAAGGCGTACACTTATTAAGCTTATATAAGAGTTTTAACTCAGCTTATATATCCTTTAAGTTAAGACTTATAAATTTACTAAATATACTTCTTTTATTTATTTAAGTTATAAATATACAGTTTCTCTTAATATTAAAGCTTTACTCCTAATTTAAACACACTATCTATACCTTTTAACAGCTATACTAGTTAATAACCAGTTTCATTATAGTTTAAATACTTTAGGTACTCCTTTCTATAATCCTGCATATACCCTAAAAAGTCCCTTAAAGGGCACCTGTACCTACAGGTACCTTCTACTAACCTTTTTACTTAAAAGTCCTGTTATTACTAGTAAATATTATACTTTATTTATAAGTTTATACAGACGTTAATAGTTTATTCTAGCGTTTAGTTATTTAACACTTATAATGTATATTTTAACATATTATTCTTTACTTTATTAAATATAGTAATAGGGATTAAAACCAGATTAATATCCTTATAATCTTATCTCTAGTTAAAAGTATCAGCTTATCCATTATCTTTTCCTTTAATATAATAAATCTGGAAGTGAAATAAGGTTATTAACTCTACCTATTATACTTACTGTAAATTAAATTCCTTTATTAAAAAGTATTAAAGGTTATTATAATTTAAAAAGACCTACACCAGTTCTTCTATACTACTTAAGTACAATACTTATTTAATAAAGTACTAAATAATTACTATTAATTCCTTATTATAAATTAGATATTATAAAGCTAGGCCGTAGATTCCCTTTAATAAGAAGGTAACTAGGTGGTGTTTCCTATTATCTTAAACTTAACTAAGTTCTTCACTAATTATAAATTCTAAGGAGTCTATCTTAACTTAAAACAGCTTTAAAAAGTTAGGAAAAGCTAAAACTAGTACTATAATAAAAACGTGCTTAAGGTCCTTAAACACCTTTTACTATCTATTAGTCTACTTAAACAGTTTACCCTCTCTTATAAGCTTATATAATAGTTTTACAATCTTTATAAAATACCTAATAAAGCATTAATAAAAGTTTATAAAACTAATAAAAGTTTACAACTCTTTTTAATTCTTTAAAGTAGGCCAGTCCCTAATTACCTCTATCTTCTCTAATTACATTTTAAGCTTTTTAAAGGTTATTTTAAACCCTAAATAATTCAATTCCTAAACGTGGAAATAGCTCTTTTCTAAATTTATTATCAGCTTCGCTTTTTTAAAAGCTATTAAAACCTGTCACATATACTTTCAGTATTCTTTTAAAGTTTTAGAATAAATTAAAACGTTATTTAAATATATAAAGATAAACTTATTAAAAAAGGGGTAAAAAACACTATTAATAAGGCCTTAAAAGGTCACAGGGGCGTTTATTAATCCCATTAATATAATGCAATATTAGTAATACCTGTTATAAGTTTAAAAAGCCATTTTATACTTATCCTCTTCCTTCACTTTAACGTAATTAAATCCTATAGAGAAATCAAGGCTAGAGAACTAATTTACTTTAATAATCCATTCTCACATTTCCATAATAAATAATAATAAGTAACAATTTTTAATTATATCCTTATTTAACGTTTAGTAATTAATAACTATATATAACTTACCATCTCCCTTTCTTAAGACAAATAACACTAAATACCTTACTAAAGACTGGGACTCTATAATAAACCTGTTCTTCAGGTTTTTATTAACATACTCCCTTAAGGTTTCAGCCTGTTAGGGGTTTAAATAATAAGGCTGGAAGCTGTAAAGCTTCACTTCCAGCTTTAACTTAATTTTATAATCTTACAGTTTATAGTTTAGTAATCGCGGTATCTTTTTTCAAAATAGGGTAAACTTCCTATATTCCACAGGTACCTTAAATAAGTTAATTTCTTCACTTATCTGTAAATTAGCTTCTTACTTCTTTCCACCTTTTAAATCGTTATTTAGGTAATACAGTAAACTTTCTAATCTTTTAACCGTCTTAATAAACCTAACCTAAACCGTACTTAGTTTTAAGGGTTTAACATACTTTTAAGTGCTTCGTGCGTCTTTAAAGTGGTTTAATACCTTCTTAACTTTCTTTAAACGGTAATTACAATTAGGGGGCTTACTAAAGGTAAGGTAACCACTCCTCTAATTAATTACAAGGTTATATTTTTCCAGCTAAGGTAAACTTAAGATCATATTATACCCTACTACTAGTATAACGTTAAAGTCCACTTATTATTTATCCCTATCCACTTTAATCAGGAGTGGTAAATAATAAGTAACTTTACTATTATTATATTAATACAGGCCTTCTTCTCCATTCTAAATAGGTATAACCTTTTTATATTCTTAATTAAGGAGTTTCCTTCAGTTAACTAATAAGGGGTACATTAGGTTAAAAACACTCCCATTATTAATCATTACTCTTACCCTAAACGGCCTCCCTCTTCCGTTTATTAAGTTAACACTAACAGAATAATACTTATACTCTTTTAACATTTAAATTATAATAACTATCTATCCTTAAGGTCTTATCTAACTTAACCTTTAAATGCCTCTCCTTCTTCTTAAGGTTTTTACTAACCAGTAAACTATTAGTTTCCAGCCCTTTTAAAGGGCCTGTAACCTTTTCCTAATTCCTTTTAGAAAAACAGGCAGCTTTAATAAACCTGGCAGTTAACCTTTCCTAAATTTTCACACTTTAACGTCCAGTTAACTTTAAACAGTTTAATATTCTTAAAGTCTTTAATAAGTTAATAATACACTTTATAAGACTAAATCACAATAATGTCTTTTTACTTTTAAATCCGTTAATAATCTTCTCACTTCTGCCACTCTTTAACTTTTCCGTTAAGGTGTAATAAGCACGTTACAGCTAAGTAGTTATTAAGTACCCCTCCTCGCTAACATATAATAAGGGCTTAATTAACCACAGTAACCTTCCACTTATTATTAAACTCTTTAATTAAAAAGTAAAAGACTTAATAATAAACTAATTCTAACTTTATCCTTATAACTGTATAATCCCGTTTCTATACGCTAAGGAAATAGTTATAAAGGGCTTTAAGTCCATAATACCAGTTAAAAACGCAGTTATTATACACGTAATTAATCCACAGTATATCCTTATAATTAAAGTGGTTAACGTTAACTACAGGTATTACAGTTATAAAATACAGGATAAGAGGAGTAACACCTTATCTTTTTTCTTCTTCCATTTACCTTTAGGTTTATTATTTCTCCCACACTTCTTCCTAAAACTTAAGTAATAATAACCCAGCTTATTCTTCTATAAAATAGCCCTCTTTAACAAATCAGTATTTAAGTTAATTAGTAAAGTAAATTCTATTATAAAGTTATAACTTAATTTCCTCTACTTAATCTTTAAACGTGACAGTAAAACCTTTAACCTACAGGTCCTCCACTTCGTCTACTAACTTTTAATATTTCTCCTTTAACTCTTAAACCCTCCACTAATATACTTACTTCGTACCTTCTTAAGGGACCCTTAAGGTTCCAATCTAAGGTACACCAGCTTTAATACAGGGCAGCCACTTAAGCTGTCCTTCCTCCAGTAAGGTAAAGGTGTTAATCCACTTAACATACTTAAGGTGTTTAAAAGTCTTAAGGGGTACAGTTAAAAAGAACTTTTATTTCTCTAATTTAATTCTCTTAACTTATTCTTTTTCACCTTCTAAAACTTACTTCACCACTTAAATGGCTTAAAAGGCTAATTCCTTAACTCCCTCCACCATTTTAATAAGGTTTAAGTTAAGGTCCTTCCTGGACTTCTTTAATTCCTAGGCTTACAAAGTAAGATTTTTAAGGCCTGTAACAGCTAATTAGAACATTTCTTCTTAAAGTCAGTCTTTTATAACTTACACCTTTAATAATTCTAAGTTTCCACTTTAAAGTCGGTCTTTTACAACTTACACCTCTATAACTAACTCTTTTAAAACACCCTTAAGGACTAGATATACCACATCCTAGGGTTCTTCTTCCTTATCTCCTAAATTACACTTATCCATCCAGGTATAATCCTCTTCGTTACTTACCATCTTAACATAAATATCTCTTAAGTTAAACTTAACGTGCTTCCCTCCTTCTAAAACGGGTTTCTAACTAACTTACTTTAATAACAAGCACTACTGTGCCATATAGCCTTTTTTATCACAGTTAAAGCATTAGATTTAGGACAGATCTTTAAGCTACTTTTACTATTATTACTGTTAAAGTTTATCACAGTTAGGTTAATTCTAACAATTTACTATACTAATATCTATCAGTCCAGGGTGGTGACCTGTTACAGTTAACTAACTCCCCTTCTTAAGCTTACTTAACTAATAAAGGGTCCACTTCTTTTAAAAGTTCTTTTAATAATAATAATTATAATACCGGTTATTAACCTTAATAGCCATCTTAACTAACTCCTAGAGGCGATCCAGCCGGTCTTCTTAATAAAGGTCTCCTATAACGTATTCCTTTAAGCCGCTCTAGAATAATATTACTAGAGCTTCTTAACTAAGTTTAGTTTTTACAGCTTCCAGTTTAAAGCGTGTAAAGAACTTAAGGATTAAAGACGTCTACCTTAAGGCTATAAGGTGCTGTTTAGCTTACTTAAGGGTGTTTAATTCTCTAAACTTAATCTAGAGTTAATTGATAAAAACATTAAAGTCGTCAAAAAGGGCCTAAGTCTCAGGGGCCTCCTTTCGTGCTCTATCTATAAAAAGGTTATTAATTATCTTCATATACGGTTTGTATTAACGGGCAGCTACTCTATCTAATAAGGCTCTGGCGAACCTGACCTTTCCTTCTTCTTTAAAGAACTACTTATCGTAATAGGTGATATAACTCTAAAGCTAGGTTACCTAGGACTTTAATTACGTAAAGTCTCCCTTAAAGCGTAATGGTAGGGGGAGCTTTACTTATTTCTTTTATAAGCCCTTAAGGTCGTTATTTTCTAACTTAATAACATTAAGTTAAGATTAGAGTTTCTTAATAAAACTAATACAGCTATTTATATCTTTAAGGAAAGCTTTATTAAGTTCCTTAACCAGTCCCTACTAGTTAAAGTTTAACTCTTTAAAGTGTACAGCCAGCTTATTAATAATAAAGAGCCGTGGCTGGGCCTAAACCTCCTTAAGCTCCTTACCTTTTCTAAAAGTCGATATATTAGTGGTGGGAGAGAGGTAGTATCTGGGAATTTAATAAACAGCATTCAGAACTTAAACACTAATATTATATTATAACCTATACCTAACACAGGCTTTAAAAGGATTAGTGTAAGTTAAGATAAAACGTATAACAGGACGTTAACAGGTAAGGGGTGTTTTAAAGATAGCTTATTAAGCTAACACTCCTAAACAGGGGTTTAATATCACTATAAGTCGCTGTTATTATAATACATAAAGGTGAGTCTAAACAGTAAGACATAAATAAATAATTAAATATTAGTGTAAGGAACCAGAGTCCCTTACAGTGGTTATAGGCATAACCATAGCTACCTATACTAACTAACTAGGAGGTATTTTATACCTTACTTATAGTGTCGTAAGTGCTTATTACGTAAGCACTTTACACCACGTAAGCGTTCTGCTCGTAAGGTTTCCTTTACTCATGGTGCAAGCACTCGGCATGCCGCAAGCAACACCTTATTAGTTATAGGGGCTTCGGGTCTTTGCACCCCTGGCCCAGTGCGCCCGGACGGTGTGCACCGTCCTCCGCACTGTTCCTTACGCGGGGGATTCGTCGGGCCGCTCCGGCCCAAGTGCCGGCCTGTAGGGTCGTTACAGGAAATCATCTATTAGACAGTTCTTTACCTAACGACAACTTCAAATCTTCCACTTCCAACAGCCACGTAAAGCACGTCATTAGTACCACACTAATAAGAGATTTACCACTAACAGACATTACTAACCCTGCTGGTCTGCCATCAGTTTATCAAAATAATAGTCCTTAATTCTTCTGCATCGCCTGTGGGAATTTCGATACGCGGCTCCACCTTAATAATAATAATAACAGAAGACACGCTTTAAGGTACTAGTAATCTTACACAGTAAGGATAATAAGCAGTTCTAACCTCCCATTCTCACCCTTATAAGAGACTAAGCTTTAGGATAGCTGTAAGTATAAGTGTCACGACCTAGGTTATAACCTTTAGGATGGAGGACACACGGACTAGTGGTTAGGAAAAAATCAGGGGCAGACGTCTTATAAGCGCCTTACCTACGCATATCTCTACCTCTTAGACTAATTAAAGAGGACCTAGCCTTTATAGACCCAGCCCTGGGTTTTAAAAGCGCGGGTCTGTAAAATAACCACTTATAGTAGACCTGGCCTTACTAAACCCAGCTCTAGGTCTAAAGAGCTTAGGATTATAAAATAATATTACGTAATATAAATATTATTATCTGTGACGACCTTGTAGGCCGTCACCTAGGCTGGTACAGCTCGACGAATTCCCCGCAGACTGAACAGTGTAGAAGGATAGTACACACAGTATTACGCACTAGGCCAGGGATGTAAAGACCCGAAGCCCCTACGACTAATCAGAAGATGCTCTGTCGCTTTAGGTGCTCTATCACAGAGCAGAAGAGCAGACAGAGCAGTTACTCTGTTTACTTTATCGCTAAACCAGAGAGCAGACGGAGCAAGGTACAGAGGTACCTTCTTAACTAACTAGTATAAATAATTGTCATTGTAACTATAATAGACGTAAGGGACTCTTAGTTCCTCACACTAGTATTTAATTATTCATTTATATCTTACTGTTTAGACTTACCTTTATATATTATAGTGATAACGACTTATAGTAATATTAAACCTCCCGTCTAGGAGTGCTAGCTTAATAAGCTATCTTCGGAACACTCTTTAACTGTTAACGTCCTGTTATACGTTCTGTCTTAACCTTTAAGGCCTATATTAGGTGTAAGTTATAATATAATACTAGCGTTATAGTTCTAAACGCTATTTATTAATGTTGGGTTTTTATAACCCTAACCCAGCTAGTGTGGCTGGAACAGTGTGGCTAGATCCACGCAGCTGCTTTGCGGCTGGCTCCGTGGATCCGCACAGCCAAGAACACCATACTCCACTGCCAACCTCGTATTCAGTCAGCTAACCTCGCTTAGCAGAAGCGAGTGTGGCCAATGCACTTCGTGCACTGGCCACCCTCACGGCTATAATACCACGGCTTCCGCTCTTGAAGATAGAAATAATTAATCACCTTTAACACACTCTGTTTTCCAATGCCTTGACCCCTTTTGCATCTCAACAATTAAACTCCTAGACACCCTTTTCCTTCCCTTACCATATCGGCACTACCTCCTCCTTATAACCCGTTAACTGGAAATAATGATCTTTCTAATAATGTTCTAATACTTAATATTACTTCTATTAGACAGGAAGTAGAAACTGGAGATAAAGATAAACTCTCTTATATCGAGTTTATAAAAGCTTTCTAGACTTATAAGGCATTTATAGTTGTAACAATTAAAAACACGTTAACTACCTAATAGACGTTTAAGAACCTTAAAACTAGTTAACCAATTAAGTTTACTGGTAAGAGTATTAACTTATTTACTTAACTTACCTATATAAAGTATAACCTTTAGCTTTAGGGAATTATTATAGTATACTGGAAGGTCCTTTATACTGTAAGTTAGCTTAAGGGCGATCCTAACCTTTAATTTTTAGTAATTATTAAGGATTACTTAAACTTAATCCTTACAGAATAAAAGGATTATTACTATTAAAATCTTCAATAAGTATAAGGGATAAGTTAACTTTAAAGCTGAAATCACTAAGATATATAAAGTCTGGAATAAGTAAAAGTAAATTAAGGACTGTTTAGAAAAACTAATACAGTTATCTTTAATAACCGTATACTTATTTACCTTTAACTATGTTGCACAGTAGAGTTCCATAGGCCTGTACTACAGGCCTGTTGCTTAGAGGAAGTAAAGTGGTACTGTTCCAAGCCGTACTACAGTGCTGGAAGCGCTGTAGGAAGCAAAAGAAGGCCTGAGGTACAGAGGCAGTGCCTCTGTATATGACTGAATGAGTGGTGTGAATTGCTTGCTTGTAAAAGGCTAGATACAGGAGAGGAGAGGGCCTTTGTAAGCTGTGGTCAGCTTCCAGAGCCTTCTATCTACTATACAGAATTGGAATAGTGGCCGTAGGCTACGTAAATGCTTGTATGACTCACTGGTGGAATTCAGGGGGTGAAACCCCCTGATTCCAAGGGGTTATAGAGAGTTCGGCGCAGTGCGCCGACCCAGTGGACCCACTGGGGCTAGAAACTAACAAACTATAATTAGTATTAAGTTAATTAAGATAAGTTAGCTTTAAAGTTTCGCTTTTATAAAGGCTTAAAAGATAACGTTAAGGATACGCTTTTATAAGAAAGACTAATACATATTTAACTTTAATTAATATATAATTAAGGTTATTATTATTAATAATTAACTGTTTAAACGTAAGTTAAAAAAGAAGGGCTAGTATTATTAAGGTGCTCCGTTTATAATTAATGGAAAAAACATACTGAAACCCTTTTATACTAATTATTAACATTAAAGCATTATATATAACACTTACCTTAGATCAATAGATATTAGAATAGTAAACTATTAGAATTAGCTTAAATATAATAAGCTATAATGGTAATAACAGCAAAGGCTAATTAAGGACTTATCTTAAGTCCAGTGCTTTAATTACGATAAAAAAAGCTATATAATGTAGTAATGCCCTTTATTAAAGCGAGTCGGTTAGAAGCCAGTCTTAAATAAAGGAAAACAAGTTAAGTTTAACTTTAAAGACATCTATATCAGGATAGTAAGTAATAAAGAAGACTGCATTTAAATAGATAAGTATAACTTAAGAAGAGAAGAAGAAGAAGAGGAGGAACCTTAAGACGTAATATATCCAGTCTTTAAAAGAATTCTGGAAAAGTTAGCTACAGAGGTGTAAGTTATTACAAACTAACTTTAAAGTGGAAACTTAAAATAACTAAAGGTATAAGTTGTTACAGACTGACTTTAGGAAGAAACGTTTTAAGTAGCTATTACAGGCCTTAAAAGCCTTACATTATAAGCTTAGGAACTGAGGAAGTTTAAGAAGGACCTTAACTTAAACCTTACTAAGATAATAAAAGAAGTTAAGAAATTAGCTCTTTAAACTACTTAAGTAGCGAAGTAAGCCTTAAAAAGCGAAAGGGAGTAGATTAAGAGGATTAAGTTAGAAAAACGGAAACTCTTTCCTTTATACCTGTTGAGATGCAAAAGGGGTCAAGGCATTGGAAAACAGTGTGTGTTGAAGGTGATTCATTATTTCTATCTTCGAGAGCGGAAGCCGTGTTATTATAGCCGTGAGGGTGGCCAGTGCACGGAGTGCATTGGCCACACTCGCTTCTGCGAAGCGAGGTTGGCTGACTGAATACGAGGTT
>Ga0247770_1001269_pt1 | contig 20667 bp, 20 predicted proteins | sample UWRJL136409B6_FD_179943 | JGI IMG/M metagenome (GOLD analysis project Ga0247770, IMG submission 179943) | Plant litter microbial communities from Arlington Agricultural Research Station in Wisconsin, United States - UWRJ-L136-409B-6 | ecosystem: Environmental > Terrestrial > Plant litter >... | reverse complement strand
AAGCGCTCCTCCTCCTATACTCTTCCCTGTTCAAGATCTGCCCGCCTCTGCCCAGACAGCGTCACGTCACCATGGAGGAGGAGGGATCGTCGCCGTCGATCATATCCGATGACAAAGACCCCCGTCGCGAGGCCCTCCTCGCACGCCGCCAGGAACTGACGGACGCATTGTCTGACTCCCCGTACGATCTGATACTCTACCTGGATCGTGCTGTCGTTTACTCCAACCTCGCCTACCCCGACCTCGCCGCTGGTGACGCCTACCGTGCGTTGCTCCTGGCTGACGAAGCCAGCGATGAGGGCTTCGAATACCACGAGCAAGCTCGAGAAGCGCTGGAGAAGTACGTATCGGAGTCTCCTCCCGACGTGCTGCACCATGGCTCCCTCGCCGACGGAGCTTCCGGCTTGGCCGGCGAGCATGGCGAGGGTAACGACGAGGAGTTGGCGCCGTACCGGCACCTGGCCTCCCTTGCCTCGGCTCGTTGCCTTCAGATCCTGTCGCTCAGTCTCCTGCTTTGCGGATGCCACAAGAGCGCGCTCAACTTCTGTGAGCGGGGGCTTGGGGTCGTACCTGGTAACAAAGAGCTCGTGGAGATCAAAGGTTACATCGAGCAGGTAGCTAAGCGAAGGTTGCGTCTTGAACCAAACGATCCTGTCGATATCAACAGCCTTCCCGACCATGGTCTCGTGCGTCGCGAGATCTACCCATGGAATACACACGAGCCCGACCGCTTTTCGGACGAGTCGCTATCATTTCTCAATAAACACCTCTCCACAATGGCACCGAAGTGCGCCGTCAAAGTCTCCGTCCTCCCAGTGCTGCTGGAAGGGGATACCAACACCGAGATTTACGAGATCATACCGACATGTAGCCAGTTGGGCCTTTTCGCCAAAGAGGACATCGCCCCCGGCGAAGCTGTGCTGCGAGAATACTCCCTCCTGACCGCCAACAACCGCCTCAAGGAGTCGTCCTGCGACGCGTGCGGAACCGAACTCCCTCCCCTCACCGCTGATTCCGAAGCAGTTAGCTGCGAGAAATGCTACGACACCGTCTTCTGTTCGAAGTTCTGCTACGAGCAGGCGCAGGAGCAATACCACCCTGCCGTCTGCGATAAGGATGTTGACTCGATCGGCAAGGACCCCGAGGCGCGCGATGCGGACGAGTCGCTTTACGTTCTCCTGCTCGCACGTCTACTATCGATGGCGGCGCACCAGGGGACACACCCCCTTGACATTAAAGAAATCAAGTACATATGGGGCGACTTTGTCCCTACGCGATTAAACGACATCGATCTTTCGGTCGGCGCCGGCCCACCACCGGAGTGGACACTTCCATTTTCGTTCAAGTACAACATTGAGATACCATTACATATACTGGAGAAGATGGACGTCGATATCTATGCTACGCTTGCCGAACACGACACGTGGGTTTTCAACACGGCCTACGCCAAGTTTCGCGGCACCGCTTCGGCGCGCAAGAGCACGCGTGACGGCCGTCCCGACGTCGCGGCGGTCCATCCGTTCTGGTGTCTCGCGAACCATGACTGTGACCCTAACGTCACTTGGGAATGGGGTGGCCGCATGGTACTATGGGCGCGTGAGAAGAGAGTGGTAAGCAGAAAGGAGGGCGGTATCAAGGCTGGGGAGGAGATCCTCAACCACTACTGCGATGTGGACCTACCAGTGCAGCAAAGGAGGGAATGGGCTAGCGGTAGTCTAGGCGGGTGGTGCATGTGCGAGAGATGTAGGACCGAGTCCTCCGGGGAGGTCGATGGAGCGAAGTAGCACAAGGTCAACAAGCTTTCGGTCACGAGCAACTGAACAGGGGATGAATTGTTTGGATCTCGCTTGCCGGGTTGGAGGCTGTATATGTTTCAACTTTCTCATCATAACGTTTCCATGCTGACGGATCATGATATCGACCTGGAGCTCTCTGCTTTCTGCTTGGCGTGAAGCGAACAAGAATGCTAGATATACATGGCCGGCAAGGGTCGCCGTATGGAAAGAACCGCACTAGGAAAACGTGCAATCCAAATACCCCTTTGTTGACCCATATTCCGGAGCCTTTGTTCCGGAAGGTGGGTAAGGTGAACAAGTCGCCTGCAGGGCGTCCCGATAGGGAGTCGTAGTACGCTACGGTGGCAAGGGGCTTGACAACCCGTGTCCCGATGTTGGGAGATATGATGCATGTCCGACAATCGGCATAAGATGACTCAATCGATGACCGGGGTTAAGGCAAGGCGGGCATGTTGCCGTCGTGGATGATATCGCCACTTCTAGTGGCGGACTGTATTCGTATTCTTGTTTCTTGAGTCCTTATTGGTCGGTGCTGTCTCTACCGCTGTAGGTAGTGTTGTCCGTGCCCGGTTTCTGGTCGAGTTGATTTCCTTGACTCGCTTGAGTAAGTATGAGGCGCTCGGTCTGCTCGGATGATCGGCCGTCAGACTTCCTATCCTAGTTAGGTGTCATTCTATAGCTAGGTATTTTTGTATTACAAAGCTGGGATTGTGACTTGGCACTACGATGTAGCTACATGTGTATCTGGAAGCTGCTTGATTACTGTGGTTACAATGGAAGGCGAAATGGGTGTCGCTAAATTTTTAGTTAACTTTTTTAAGAACTGCGGGGTAGGCCTGTGGCTTGTGTGGCTTAGCAAGATTGCACTTGTACCGGAGAGGTACCGAGGGAGCAAGAGCTAACACAGCTAAAATTAGTCCCAGTGCTGACTAGTTTAAAAGGTGACTTGGCCCATCTGCTCTTCCCACCCTCTTCTCCCTCTTCCCTCTTCTTCCATCTCCGAGAGTCAGCAAATTCTGTGTCAGCTGCAACCATAGCGCCACAACTGGATGATGTAAAACATATTCTGATTAAAACTTTACGGACAAAAGGGTTTAACACTCAGTTAATAACGTTAAACATCCTGTGTACCGCACGCACTGTCTAGAGAATCCGTTAAGAGAGACCCCAGTCCGATATGCCTATCTGAAGAATAACTCGCATTAGCCGCCGTGGTTACATAATAACATCTATGCAGGAAGCTCTCTACAATATGTTAACTAAACAGCCGTATATGTATTGATGTAAGATAGCGGACTTCCTTTATCGTAACTTTAAGAAAAGAATATCAGAGCGATTAATTAGCCGGACCCTACAATTAATTAGTTGGACGAGGAAAACGATCCGCCGCATCGCATAATAACAGGATGCCGACCTTTAAGACCACTATCTACATAGAATATTAAAGTATAAACTATACCAACTCGTCTTTATTAATAAATCTGGCTGCAATAAAAGGGCGGGATACTGGCGTTAAGGATAGTCTCTAAAGGGGACCCCCCTAGTCCAGATTATAAAGTTCAGTCGCGGAAAAAGATAGCACATTTTTCTAGCATACATGTAAGACGGTATCGTGCTAAGACAAGTATACCAAGGATTAACGGACAGTAACTTATTTAAGGACTTTATAGCCTATTTGCTACACTACTGTAGCAGATACCCCAAGCCAAAATCCATAATTATAATGGATAACGCCTCTTAACACTATTTAGAGAAGACCTTACAGATATGCCGAGATGCAGGAGTTATATTAAAGTTCCTATCACTATACTTGCCTAACTTCAACTTTATTAAGGAGTATTTTAAGGTGCTTAAGAGATTTATTAAGAAAAAGTGATATAAAAACAAAGACTTTATTATAAGAGAGTTTTAAATATTCTTAAAGTAGTGTATTAATGTAGTTAGTAACGATACAGACATTACTGAGAGTTACTTCCACTATATAGGAATTTCTATCACACAGCCCCTAAAATAATTGTAATACAGTACAGTATATAAAACCAGAGTTTAAAGCTAAAAATACTTCCTATCGTGCTTAAGGGTTTTTTATCTCTTACTGGAATTTTTTAATGTTACTCACGAACTGCAATGCAATACCTAACTTCACCCCACCCTTAACTATTAAATCGGCAGTGACCTTTAAATGCTGCAAAATAGAGTTTAACTCTAGGAATTAATCTAATATAAACTTATTCACAACCTGCAGTGCCTCTCTCCATCTGTCACTTTCAACTTACTGTAAAGTCCAGCTGCAGTACTCCTTAAGTTTATCCATTCTATCCCCCTCTACGCCTATAAGATCTTTACTAAGGGCCACCTTAATAACATAATACCTACTGTGTAATAAGATATGGACTTTACAGTTACGACAATTAATAGAGTCATCTGCCTTCTACTTACAGCTGTTATCTAATACGTTTTAAAGGATCTTAAATGGGATCTTAATATTAACATTAACTTTCTTTTTATTCTCTCCTTCCTTTATATTCCCTTTAATGTGATGGAAAATATCTTTAAGGTGCTTCAGTAGCAGCTTATAGTGGTTTCCTTATTTATTTAACCAGCAGTAGGGTCTTTGTTTACAGTGTTTACTTCTGTAACTATAATGCTTATAAACTTACGCTTAAAGACTAGTGTTAGCAGCTCTTTAAAGCTTTTAGGCCTTAATTACACTTTTCTTTTTCTTGCCCTTTGCCACAGACTTGCTTGCTACTTCCTTATAAATAAACTCTATACTTAAGGTTATCTTCCTCCTTTTATTAAATAAAGCATTAAGGCCTTTTATGTAACTATCCACTATCTTCTAATCGATCTCCAAGTCCTTAAATCGTTTCTTTAGACCGCACTGACAGCTTCACTTAACGGATATATTAATAATCGTTTCTTCACATATATACTTATGTCTTAAAAACTTATCCTTGTCTTTTAGAAGGGTTTTAAATCGTGCCTAGAAGTTAACGTTTTAAAAATCGCTAGGAACTAAGACAAGATCAGGATCTATATTTAAATAAATATACCTAGCTCTGATATTCTTACACTGGGAGACTTTCCACTGACAATTATAATAAATGCATTTAAGGTTATTTTTATTGTACTGTTTATTACTTTCTTAACCGCTTAGTTAAAGAAGCGGTAATGCATGTTTACTACTTAGCTGATTAGCCTGTTCAGCCACTAAGTTGGCTCGTTTAGCGGCTAGGCTGATCTTAGGGCTATCAGAAGACGGGAATTTAAGGGTTTTATAATTTAAAACGTAATTGTTATCCAACTAGTCAAAATTAAGGTCTTCCATAATGGTATGGTCTCTAAGTCGAGAAACGTTAAGGTAAGATCGTTACTATATTACTTTATTATTTATCGTTAGTTACTAAGAAAGGCCACGTGGCCACTTCCCTAAGTTTCTACAAGCTTCTGTTTAGCCCCTCCCGCTAATTTTAAAGTCTCTCATACACACAGTTAATTAGTCCTAGCTAAGATCCCCTACTTCTTTCTGCCGCTCCCCAGCCGCTAACCCTAATGACGTAGTTTGTTAGAATGATTAAGATTCTAACCCGCATTCAGCTTACTCTATAGGCTGGATCCCCAGACTTTTAAAGGAGCTTAAACTAAATAATGTAATAAAAGAGGAGTTTAGTAGAAGCTGGTGATGGAGTGGCAAAGTAGGCACTGTACTGTAATGCATTACGTTAGAAGAAAAAGTAAACATCTTAAATGGGTTAGAACTTGCTTAATAAACTATAAGAAGGTATAAATTAAAGTACTTCCCTACACCCCTCTTATATCACGTTATAAGAGAAAAAATAAGAGAGAAGTTAAGAGGGGGATTATAATTACAGTACAGTATGTCTAGCATAAATATATTACAATTTAATCTTATAATTATTATAAAGTCTATATCGCTTCCTTAATCCAGCGTGTTAAGGCAGTATAAGTAGAGATAGTATTAAAGTGATCTGGGCTAAGTATTTACTGCTTAAGATAAAGGTAATTTTACAGTAATGTTAAAGCATCTTCAGAACGGCTTTAGCCCTAGCTTTTCTAGGTATAAGTAAGGTTGTTCATACTGGTCAACGTGGAGGGATGCTCGTCACCCAGCACCTTCTTATTTATCTCCAGCACCTGGATGTGACGACCCTGCAGGCCGTCACTTGGGCCGGAGCGGCCCGACGAATCCCCCGCACAAGGAACAGTGCAGGAAGACAGTACGTACGGTACTGCGCACTGGGCCAGGGGTGTAAAGACCCGAAGCCCCTACGACCAACCAGCAGTTGCTCAGTCTTGGCAAAGGTGCTCACCTACTGAGCATCTGTGGGACCTCTAAGCAAGAGGTGCTCAGTGGCAGGTTGCTCAGTTCCTCACTGAGCAACAGGCCACTGAGCAAGGTACGAGGTACCTCTGGCCGGTTGGTATAGATAGCCATGGTTGTGCCCACAACTACCGTGAGGGACTCTGGTTCCTCACGCTAGTATTCAATTGTTCATTTGTGTCCTACTGTTCAGACTCACCTCTGTGCATTATAGTGACAACGACCTACAGTGACATTGAACCCCCTGTCTAGGAGTGCTAGCTTAATAAGCCGTCTTCGGAACGCCCATTACCTGTTGGCGTCCTGCCATACGTTCTGTCTTAACCCGCGCCAGTCCTCTCGAGGCCTGTGTCGGGTGCAGGTCGTAATACTGGACTTAAAGCGTTTCGGCCTCCTTTTATTAACTTTAATTCTAATAAGTTAATATAAGGTTAATAATACTGTTTAACGTAAAGGGATACTTATCACCCGGCACCTTCTTATTCATCTCTACCACTTAAACCTAAAGCGTTTCAGCCTCCTTCTATTAACCTTAGTTCTAGTAAGTTAATGCAAGGTTATATATACTGGTTAACGTGTTAAGATACTTGTCACTTAGCACCTTCTTATTTATCTCCACTACTTAGACTTAGAGCGTTTCGGCCTCCTTCTATCGACCTTAGTTCTAGTAAGTTAATATAAGTTAATTTATACTAGTTAGCGTAAAGTGATGCTTATCACCTAGCACCTTCTTCCTCATCTCTATTACCTAGACTTAAAGCGTTTCGGCCTCCTTCTATTAACCTTAGTCCCGGTAGGTTAATGTAAGGTTATGTATGCTAGTTAGCGTAGAGGGATGCTTGTTACTTAACACCTTCTTCCTTATCTCTAGCACTTAGACTTAAAGCGTTTCAGCTTCTTTCTATTAACCTTAGTTCCAGTAAGTTAATGTGAGGTTAGTAATATTAGTTAGCGTATCGGGATGTTTATTACCCAGCACCTTCTTATTTATCTCTAGCACTTAGACTTAAAGCATTTTAGCCTCCTTTTATCGACCTTAATTTATATAAGTTAATGTAAGGTTATATATGCTGGTTAGCATATTAAGATACTCGTTACCTAGCACTTTCTTATATATCTCCATTACTTAAACCTAAAGCGTTTTAGCCTCCTTCCATTAACCTTAGTTTTAGTAGGTTAATACAAGGTTAATAATGTTAGTTAGCGTGTTAGGATGCTTATTACCCAGCACTTTCTTCCTTATCTCTATCACTTAGACTTAAAGCGTTTTAGCCTCCTTTTATTAACCTTAGTTCCAGTAGGTTAATGTAAGGTTAGTAATGCTAGTTAACATATCGGGATGCTTGTCACTTAACACCTTCTTCCTTATCTCTACCACTTAGACTTAAAGCGTTTCGGCCTCCTTCTATTAGCCTTAAAAAGAAAAAAAACCTAGTAACGTATTAGAGAAGTAATACTCTTACTATCCTTTCATCTGTTAACCTAGTGTTTTTAAACTCTAATATAGCATATATATATAAAAGGTATACTTTATATATTACGCAATTCTTATAGTTACTGTACAGGTACACTTATAATACTATTAATAACACCTATCTTATAAACCACTATATTATACCTTTATTAGTAAGCTACTTCTAAGTAATAAGTTATATAAGCTAGTATATATTTAGGTTATGGTCTTTATCCTTAGTAATAAAAGAAAAGGCTTTTAAAACTCTTAAAGCCTTTATAAGCTATATTTCTATCGTAGGCTCTCCTCCTTACTGTAGTTTATTATAAAGAAATTTTAATAAAATAACTTATTAGTTAAAAAGACTTATAAAAGACAGAATTTTACCTATAAAGGTATCCTATTACTAAATCTGCTTAAATGAAAGGATCTATATCTTTACCACGGCACAGGAGGTCCCAGAGTCTCTCCCAGCTGTCTTAAACTCCCCGCTTAGAAGGTTTATAAAGTTCTAATTACCTTTATTCAAAAGCTGAAGATAATTACTAACTAATATAATGTTCTCTTATATAAATGCTATTACCTAAACTAGTGCTAACGGTAAATACTCTAGCTAAGAAGAAAACATTAATAATTCTTCTAAGGTAATGCTAACTCTATTAAGCGCTATATAAAGTAACTGATCTGACTTGTCCTTATCTATCCTCTTAACATTTATAAAACTTTTCCCATAAGTTAACCTTAAGCCTGTCTACTTATTCCTAATTGTAATAAGGATAACACCGTAGGCACATTTGGGAAGATAGCGTGTAAGGTTCTTATTAGGGTTAGATATGCTAATATTTATAAGTTCTGCTAATTAACTGAAAAAGACTTATATATCGTTAGCGTTATCGATAACTATAAGCCACTTACCACAGTCCCTTCTCTCTAGCTACTTCTTTACTATAAGTAGTATATCTATCTTAAGATTATCGTAACTAGGGACTTAGTATTCTTATACAATAGTAGCATATAACTGCTAGAACTATTTAGCGTTATTAGCGTGAACTTAAAAGACAGACACTTTTAAACACGTCTCTTAAAGACAGTATACGTAAGCTAGGGCAATCTGGGTTTTACTGTGGCTAGTTAGATACAGTAATAGTTCTGTAATAATAAGAGACTTACTTAACACCACTTAAACCATATAGTGCTACTTTAAGCCGTAGCTTAATAGCCCCTTAGTGCCGGTTATAACCTAATTACTGTTTAAGGTTCTTCAAAATCTTAAACCACCTAATAAAATCTAAATTACAATTATACAGGATAAAGATTAAACCCTTTTATTAGTATTACTAGCTATTTATAACAGTATATATTACGTACACTTTACATTTAAACCTTAAATTTAACACTATGCTGCTAACACTTGTTAGGCAAGGCCCTTTAGCCTCTTACAAACTTTATTATATTTATAGTCTTGCAGTCCGAATTTAACTATATCTAAGTAGGTACAGGCGACAGCATACATATACTTAAGGTTATTTTCTCACAGACAGCAATGTGTCGTAAAGGACTTAATAACGAGGGTAATAGGAAGCCCGGTCATTAACTACTTACTATCTACGCTTTAAACAGCTGTAAGCAACTTAACTGTCTTATAGAAGCAGATAATCTCTAAGTCGCCCTCACTCCCTAACGCCGTGTGGAACTCTTACTGCTGGATGTTAAGGATCAGCAAGTTAATATAGCTAAGGGAATCGATAAGGGGGCGGTTTAGACCATCTCCAACCATCGGGATCAGCGAGCTGGTGTCCATACCGTTATACGGAACACCGAAGAATACGATTCCGTAAACTACTTTAGTAAGCTAGCGGTCGTCCTCCTTCTTCGACTTTAAAAGTGCCATTATAGTCTGCTCGCTTAATACATTAGAATCCTGTAAATGCAAATATACAGTGATAGAAAAGACCTACCTGCTTAATAATTAAGCCTCCTAAGCTGTGGGCGACTAAGATGATAGGTCTAACGGTGGGAGCATTTGCTAGTGCCCGTATACTGTTGTAAAACGATGATACGAGGTCTGACAAGTTCTGTATACTCCTGCTCTATGCGACAGCCGACTTGTAGCCGTAGATCATTACTCGGGCCATCGGGCGATCGGTATCATCCCTAGTAAGGTCAAACAGTAAGGCGTCTCGCAGCCACATGTAGTTCTCGTACCTCTCTTTAAAGGATCCGAAAGCATGTCCACCAAGGCCAGATATCGCAACAACGCCGACCTTATAGTCCTCCGGAGGTAGAGCAAAGAGAGTCGTGACGCCGTAGAAGTCATCGTCGAGTGTTATGTACTGGTCGCGGGAGGGCCGATCCGAGGGCGGCTTCGGTAGCAGGATACGTGTCGAACCGGATGACGCGGCGTTCCCGAAAGTGACTGTGGCAGTGCTGAATTTGGCGTCGATCTCGGGGGCAAGGGACTTGACGATAGGGGCAGCTGAGCGATAGTGATCTTCTAGAAAGGATCGTACGTCTCCAGTGCTCCAGCGGAGAGGCACCCCGCGGAGGCGAAACGTCTTGACGCCTTTCGGCGGCATCTTTTCTGCCTTAGGAGCATCGTGTGCTCTGTCCCGTCCACCTGCCGGTCCGTCGCTTATTACTTCCTGGTGTGTCTCTTCAACCCTATGACCAAGTTCGCTCGGAGGGGGGCGCGGTGCTGTGCTCGAGAGTGTAAGCAGCAGTGCTGGATCAAGGAGGGTGGAGGTATCTGCTGTCGCTTGCGGGATCGAAGGGGCTGTCGTGATCGGAGGGGCTGTCGTGACCGGCGGAGCGGCTTGCTCTGAGAGGGCGGGAAATAGAGCTTGTCAGTAGGGAACACAAGGGATCTCCGCTTTCCGTACCTTTTGCTGGATTTGTTCGTACGACAGAGCCAGACGCTGGTGAGTCATTCTGTGCCCCCGACCCTTCCTGGCTTCCTTTCTCGCGCCTAAGCCGCTTCCACCACGCCGTGCGAAATAAGCTGCCAGCCATGGCCTTTGTAGGCGCTATCGGCGAGAGACAAAGTCGCTTGATGCTGCGTGAAGGATAGACAGGTAAAATTGAAGTCGTGCTTTCCGAACGCTTATCGCGAAGTTGATGCCCAAGGACCTTGACGTGGCTGGCTCTGGCGCCAACGGAAGTTTCCGAGACACCATTGCGCTGCCATTCGCAGGCAACCCTCTCCAAGGCATCCTCATTGGAGCGCAAGCGGCCGAATAAAATTGCTTCAAAGTTGCCCTTGAAATCACTTGCTTCAGCTCTTTGAAAAGAAACAGTAGAAACGTACTTGGGAGCAATCGCAATACTGTAGGTACCAAGTTCGTCGGAAAGAATGCAACGTGTTGAAGCGAAATGGACTTGCGCGTTTTCTCGGGTAAAATGCTGCCCGGTGCTGGAAGATTCGCTGGGGCTGTGCCTTGAGGAACGAAAGGTCTCTATGCCCCATCCCCCGCCTCACCGCCCCACTTTTCCTGGTCACTTTTGGACCCACCAACATAGGTACTTTTTTTTCGGGAAATCACGTGAGCGCGAGAAACGAGCCTCAAACTCGACAATTTTCATTGGGATGTTTCACGTGACTGCGCGTTAACGTCACGCGTTAAGCTGCCCTGGACTGCGTCTTCGTCGCGTGTTCCCGGAAAGTGTTTTGCTAATCCCGCGGATTGCCAAACCTCCTCCCTTCGTCACCAATCCCAGATCTCCGCTTCCACGATGGTCACCTCACTCAATTGTTCCAGCCTCTTCTCCGCCGCCATCATAGTTTCCGGTACGGCGTTGCCCACGACGTCCCGATCCCACACCCTCGAGAGCAGCACCATGCCGTCCAGTGAAGGACACCGCGATAGCTGCACGTAGAGGCTGTAAGGGTCGCATTGGCTGGGCACCGCTTCCCCGTTCATTGTTGTCGTCCGCGTCCCGCGCAGCTCCAGCGCCGCCCGGTCCAACGTCCTGCTCTGCACTTTGTAGTCCGTGCAGGCAAACGCTGCTACGCAGGGTAAGTCCCGGCGGACAACGTCACTCCGTTACCACGGCCGTTTTTTCTAGCTTTCTATTCTTGTGCTGATAGGCGTTAGGAGGACGGTGCCAGCCAGCATGCCCACGAAATGAAGGTCCCTCGTCGTCTCGGACGCCAGCAGGATGCCTGCCAGCGGTCCGAAGTGGAGGATCGTATCGGCACTAATATAGTGACCTGGATACGCCTTGTCGAGGATGACGTTTAAGGCCGTATAGGTAGCGCTGTTAACCACCTTTAGCCCCTGATGGGTGTTCTGGTTTACTACGACGGGCATGCTGGAGACGAACATGAAGACGGCGGGAACGGGGATGGCACTGTCGTCCCCCTGGCCCAGCACTATCAGGGCCTCCTCTTCCGTCGGCTGGTCGTCTTTCCACCTGTGCTCGGAGACGAAGATCCGGAGGAGGGCGTGCCGCCGTCTCTGGAAGGACAGGACTGCCTCAACGTTCAGGTTCCAGCGATTCCGGTTTAGCGGCGTCACTACTGTGATACCCGACTCCCAGGGGATCTTCCTACCCTCCCGATAGCACCTGCTGTTTAGGAGCTCCACGTCGGAGTTGTCTTGTACGCTTTGCCGAATTCGCGTCAGTAGCCGCCGCAGGATCGGATCCCCGGCCGCCCGGACCTGCTCGGTTAGGATGACCACGGTGGTAAACTTGCTCTATAGAGCGTGGGCCTTGTCATGCTGGCGCCTCTGCTCCATGCCAAACAACTTGTCGGCGCCTTACAGGATGGCTATACTGGGAAGGAGAATGGACCTCTCCTGCACGGGGCGGAACTGGCGGAAATCGCCGCAAAAGAGGACGATAGGAATGCCGCTAAAGTCTTCCGCACGCCCGCGATGCTTGCAGAGCTATTCGTTCGCAGCATACAGCGTCCACACGCCGAGCATGCTGACCTCGTCGACGACCAGCAGGTATTTCTCCTGCCAGTCCATCCGGACCTGCCCATTAATGTACCGATTGGCTGTGCTTAAGCACGTGATACCGTCGGCCGTCTTGTTAGGCCCTCCCCGTGGGACGTCTTTCGAAAGCCGCAGGCCGAATGGATTGTCACTCCGTTAATTCGTGCCGCGGCCGTCCCCGATATGGCCGTCACAAGCATACGATGCGACACGTCCTTGCTGGAAAACAGCTCGGCGACGGCCTCAATAACGCGCGATTTTCCGGTGCTGCCCTCACTGCCAACAAACAGGCACAGTTGGGTGGTCCCCCGCTCGTCGCGGCGTATTCGGTCGAGCTGCCGGCATATCAGCCGGAGGGCAATGCCCTGTTTTCGATTAAGGGTGAAACGCTTCGCAAGCTGCCTCCCCACCTTGGCAAACGACGTGGCCGGCCCGAAACGGATGCGAGTAGACAGCTCCGCGCCCCGCTCCCGAGGCTCCGGGTCCCCCTCTGTCAGCTCAGTGTCTTGTTCGCCGAAACCGCCCAGGATACTGTACACGGCCGCCATATAGGCCGTTATCGTCTTGTTCTGGTCCGGTCCGGCCTATATTCCCTGGATCCTCTTCTCCCTCTCTCGAGACACGCTCGTCTGCTGGGACTTGATAGACCTGAGCTGTTCTTGACCCGGGCATCCTGCCGCCAGCCGTGTCTTAGGTCCCATTACAAGACCTGCCGTGGCGCGCAGCTCCTCGGGAGAACCCATCCTTGCCTGCTGGAACCCGTGGAGCTGCCGCACCATGTCCGAGATCTCCTTCGAACCGGCCGTGACCTAGGTCCCCCCTATCATGTTTCGCAAAACATCAATGAGGCGCGTCGCGCTACCGATGTCGTCGGCTCGGTACACCGCCTCTCGGCCCTCTTCCCCTTCGGCCAGCCCTGGTTCGGCCAAGTCGGCCGCGGGGCCCGGGTCTCCAGACAGGGCTGCCCACTGCCTGGCGTCACGCTTCACATCTTCAGCCGACCGGCGGAGAAGCTGGACGTTGTCCGTGTAGCTTGCCACCCTCCGAGACAAGACCCGCCGTTGCCTTTCCCAGATGTCGTTAATATCCCCAGAGCTCTCGGACAGGAAGGACTCCCAGGGGACGAATAGGGCTAGATGTTGCACAGCCGCCCTGCATTTGCGAAGTCAACCTCCTTCGTGCCTGCGCTTTACGCCCTTAGAATCGGACGTACGTACCTCCTATGGTAGATCTCGTCGTCCTCCTCGAACTTCATGCTCAGGTAGCCGTCTAGGCAGACAACGGCGTGCTTACCCGGCCTTCGTAGCGACTGTGTCCACATCCACGAGAGCGACTAGCCACTGTCCAACTCCGCTTCTCCCCGCACGGCAACCCCGTTACCTCTCCGTTTCAGTTTGACGATCGACATGTATTCGTACAGCGACAGGCCTCGGAGGATCTCGCCACGGTGCGGATACGCCTGTACCAGAGAGACCCGCTGCCCAGTCTCCTCCAAGAGCACCGTCTCATCGACCGGTTGGTCCAGTCCGTCCATGCCGGCTGCGCGCCGGAGATGGGGCCATCGCCGGAAGATATGCCAGTACACTGACGACACGTTCAGGAACATCCACGCCTCGTTGTTTGCGAATTCTATGCTGTGCCCTAGGAAGTGCGCCACAACTTCTACCTGCGACAGGGCCCGGTCTGTGAAGACGCGATTCGCGACCCTCATCAGGAACTGCTGTGTTCTGTTACTACGCCTGCTGTCGTCTGCGGAAGTCCAGTGCTGGCGCCTATCCTCTGCCTGGTCCGCCGTAAGCGGCTCCCCTCCGAGAACGTGGAACAGTTCGGCCGCGGCCGCGGCCCGCTTCCACACCGGGTCCTCCACCTTGGTCGCATAGTTGGTCACATAGAAGACGATCGCCATAGTCCTGCACTGCGTCGCGATGAAGGAGATATCATGGTTATGCCGGAGACCCACCGCTATGGCTTTGTTCCATCGGTTCACTATGCTGTGGCTGCGCCGAATCCGTAGCACGCCTTCCTCTGTGAACGCTGTCTTCTCCGCTAGGCTCCATGGCGCCTTGAACCGGCACAACTCACGCTTCTTTCCCTGTCGCCGGATGCCATACTTTACACACGTCGGGCTGTGTGTGTGGATCTGCGTGGCGCCGGCGCAGAAGTTCGCCTCCTCGTCGAACGCGGCCGCGAACTGCTGGCTGTTCCGCAGTAGGTCCGATATATCCGACGTCACGGATCGCTCCGCCTGGACGCTTACAGAAGCCTCTTGGTCCAGATCCTGCACCCCATCAGCTCAGGCCCAACTTCAGTCCCCCCCTTCTTCTCCCCACTTCCCCCCACCAACACGCCGAACTTGGCTGGCAACACCTACCTCAGTGAACACACTATCCACATACTGGATGACCTGCTCTCGATACGTCGCCTGCTCCTCATTGCGGACGTCCCTTAATATCGAACTCAGATGCATATTTCCCTGGAGCCAGAGCAGGCCGTGCAAGTGGAGTGCTCCGCGCTCGTTCGTCTCAACCGCTCCAAAATACTGGCTGATCTGTCCGAACACCGACTCCCCCCCGGTCTTTACATAGTGCTCGAAGAACATAGAGATCTCCCGGTGAAAGAAGAGGGCCGAGCTGACAGGGTCCGAGATTGCTAACCGTGTGCGCTTATATGCCGCGTCTAGGCTCGTTAGGAACGCTTCTACCTCAGCCGGATCACAACTCCGGTACGCCGCTAACCTCAGCTTCACCGGGTTAGTTAGATCGTTTGGGTTAAGCGTGAACCAGATCGCTAGGATGCTGTGACGGATGATAAGGGACAGAATCTTCCGCTGCATACTCAGCTGGCTCTCTCTGGACATAGGTTAGCGAAACCCGTAAAGAGACAAGCTCCTTAGCAATTAGTTCACCCCTTCGTCCGTCGTCCTCCTAGATGCGTCCAATTCGGCCTTGGCCATCTCTAATCTCTCCAGGCTTAGCGACCGCACCATGCGCTCGACGTCAGCGAACTTCTTCCTCGTCACGCTGAGCATGCTCACCCGACGGTTTCTCGACCTAACCCCCATATTAAATACGAGAAACGCGAAAACGTGGTGCGTTGCGAAGCGACCTCCGTGACGCTGCAGGACAAGCCTCGCCCACGTCTCCAGGCTCATACTCCACGTCGCCACCAGATTCCACACCACCGCCCCCTCTGCTTCTGCGGCCGCATCCATACCTCCCGCCCTATCCTCGATGCTCTCCTCCGCCTACCGCAGGCCTCCTCTGCCCATCGGGAACAGTGTTGGGAAGGTTTTGGCGAAGAACCATGCGTCGAACGAATCGGCGAAGTCTTCCCCGCAAGACACCGCAACGTATGGCTCTGACGCTTGTCCAGCCCACGACTCGCTTGACCCTACCTAGGTAGCCCCGCCCGTCTGCCTCTAAGCAGCATCGTGGCCCAGCGCTTTGCGGACGTACTGTAGCTTCTCCCCATCTGCAATATCCGGTCCCGCATCGAGAGCAAACATCCCGGACGCGCTGATCTCGTGTATTGCACCCGCTCCGCCATCTAACCCTCCCTCCGCACAGCCATCTCCGCAGTCCGAAGACGATCCTTCGTCAATGTCCGTTTCGCCGTCGACAACGTCATCACCCCGCTCTAATGTTGCAAGAACCTCGCGGATATCCATCAATTCACCCTCTTCCAGCCCGCGTTCCGTAGGTGGCACGAGCTGACCCGTCTGTGCCTTCTCCCACGCCGATTGCTTATTCCGCTCCAGACGCGTGTAGACTTGGGAAGGCACACCGTGCGACGGTGCTTCCCAGCTATCCATCTCCTCCGTGTCTATGCGGATCTTCTTATACAGCGGATTGTTTCTCTTAAGCCATACCAGCGCCTTCTCCACAACGCGACGCCGCACCGACAGGAGCGCTGAAACATCACTCGGTGCTGGCTTCTCAGGACCCTGCCACGACACGTGGATCTCCTCCATCACTTTCCAAAGTGGGTGGGGGAGGACATTAGTTACAAGCTCCTGCACGTTGTTCAGGAACACTGTGATATGCCCCTTGATGTGCTTCGGATACCTTACGCTCTACCTCTTCCCCCCCCAGGACACTGTATTTGGTTATAAAACCGTAACAAGAGTTCAAAGCGATGAGCTTCTCCTCGACCGGTGTCAGGTTTTTCAGCTCATCCGGAAACATATGTTCGCATCCTAACCGGCTGTGTAACTGGCCCGCTGGGGACAACGCCCCTCTCCCCAGGTACCTCACACAGTCAGAACAACCGAGAATCCTTTCCCCCACAGGAAAGCACTGTCCGTAAGCAAAAGGCGAGTTCTCGCGCTTCTCGACCGGCCTGCTCACCCACCAGCCCCAGTCAATCTCCTCCAGCTCCGCCTTAGCGAATTTCCGATAACAAATTATACAGGTATGTATCGGCATCGTCCTTATATCATGAAACGCCTTGTAGAATTCCTCGACAGTGGACACCTTCCTCTCATGGGAAATAGGGGCGCACCATGCCTACTCCTAGGACAACCGCTCTTTCTCGGCAAACTCCTCGTCCAAGCCACGCAGAACACTCGCAAGATCTTCCCTCTGTCCTTCCTTGCTCCTCTCCCGACAGACGGCTGCCCTGGCCCGTTTACGCTGTGGCTCGTTGTCGTTTAAAGAGCTCTGTCTCTTTCTCGGCCCTTTAGATTGTTCGCCCGGTTCAGCCATGTCGTCCGGAACACCCTCCGGAACGCCACATGGCTGTTGCCGTTCCTTTCGTACTAGGAGCCCGAATTGGTCGAACCCGAACCCGGCCGGTAAATCTACGGCCGCAAGCTCTCTGAACAGCAAGGCGTTTTCTCCGCAGTCGCTCTTCCCAACGTATGGACCCTTATGAGCCCAGGCCTTCAGATGTGCTAAATCGACTGGCTTAATGGGGTTAACCGATACCTGAACTGGACGCCGTCTAAGCTGCAGCGCTCGTCTCTGAATCAACCTATTCAACTTCACCACAGCTTCGTCCCAGTTGCTCACCTTGCGCGCCGCTACGCGGAGTTGGTTATAGAAACGCTGCCCCTTATCCGCCCACTGGTAATGCTACACCTTATCCTTACCCCAGATGCGACCTACCGTCCTCAGAGACCTACTAGCAGCGTCTCGAGCCGAACCGGTCTCAGAATCGTCCTCGCCAGCCTCGGCCGACTCGGCAGCCAGAATCCCGTCCACACCTTCGTTGGTGGTGTCTATGACCCGATCTGTCTGGCCGACTTCGTTCAAGGCAGCTGGTCTTGGCGAATCTGCGGCCTCGACATCCGGTTCGAGCAGGCCGACGGCGTATGCTGTCCGCACCAGGAGGCCAAACTTGTCGAAGCCGAAACCGTCCGGCAAGTCCTGGGCCGCCACCGGTCGATATAGGAGACCGACACTCCCACAATCGCTCCAGGTGAATGAACCGATCTTGTCCCAGGCCGTTAGTCTCTCCAGATCAATCTGACTAACAGGGCTTACGTAATCCTCGATTACCCGTTGCCCGGGAGTTTGATGCTGTCGAAGTATGAGTCTGTTCAACTTGATTATAACCTCGGTCCGATCGGGAACCGCGAGTGCTGCTTTGCGGAGGAGCGTGCAGAACCTAGCCCCTCTGGAAGCCCACTGGTAGTGTTGGACCACGTCTCAACCCCAGCGCCTGCCAACAGTTCTCAGGCTAGCACGTACGGCAGAGGTTTCTCTCACGAAAGAGCCTCCCAGTTTCCAAGCCAGCCGCCGATGAGACCTCCCATCGGCCCTCGCCTCTTTATCCTCCTGCTGTAACGTCTTCGAAACATTGGCAAATGTCGGCAGGTGCCACATTCTCCCGATTCCGCGCGTTGAAGCCGCGAAACACCTCAGACAGAACGCGTGGTTTTGGATCGTTTCCATCCATGTTGGCTTCTGCACAATGCCTAAACCGTCACATCCCATCCTAAATCTGGCGTCTCTGCACCATTGCACCCTCTCCTCCGCCACTGTACCCCTCGCCCACTCCTTAACTTCTCCATTCGCATCACGAAGCATCACAGATAAGCCCTGTCCCTGTCTGCCGGCTGCCAGTCACTCCCCAGCAAACTCAGCCACTTTACCTCGCAAGCCAATCGCTTCGCCTTCAAACTCCAAACGTGACCACGCTCGTCTGTCCGTCCGTCCATCACTTCGTCTTAACACTCGTTAGTCTGTTTCCCCCTGTTCGTGTGATCTGGTCACCCGCCAGGTAGCTGTCCGTGCACCTTACCTGATCTATACAGTTAGGTCTTCCATCACTTACCAGAGCACCTACTTGCTAGATTCGAGGAGGAGATAAAGCTTACTTACCAGGCACTTCACCTACACGGCGTGCTCCCCACAAATGTCAAATACGAAACACCTCCGATTAGCGCCTTCGATATGTCTAAGCAACTAACTTTCTCGAGCATTATCTACTTGCGTGATTTCGTCGACACCGTTACCGACGACTCGACTCGGGTCGCTCCGAATCACTTCGAGATCCACGCGGATATTAACATCTTCGATGAAGACGGCTTCGACAGTCCCGACATCGTCACCGAGCCAATTCGCGCCCGCATCCACGTCTATATGACGCGGGCCGAACGGGACCTATACCTTCCCAACACCTTCTTCTATGCCGACGGCCGCTTCTCGACCGTCCTCTCCGCAGACAGCGATTTGGAAATCAGTATCCAGGCACTGAGCTTGATGAGGCACGTCCATCCGCCCGCTGCGACCTCGCTTTGGCTGACCGACTCAGGCACCCAGGAGACGTGGCCGACTTCGACGAGTACCGCCGCCACTTGCCAGAACAATGGTGCCCCATGGTCACCGTCATCGGCTCCGTCCATTCTGATGACGACGGCTGTCCTGAGCCTTCGGGACCCCAGCACTTCACTGTCAAAACATCCGTCTATGACGCTTCAAAGTCCGCTCCGGTGCAGTTCTCTGTGACTTACTTCCTGGAAAACACCAGGCGCTGGCAGAACGTCAAGACGCCGCCGTCGGGCGCCTTTCTCACCATCACCGCGAAGGTCGCTGGCCGCACTGCCCACACAAATCGTCTGGCCCTTCGCGTCCTCGATCTGACGTACCTGCCAAAACCTCCTTCGGCCGCACCCGCACCAACTCCAACCCCTACTCCGCCGTCCAAGCGGTCGAGTCGCTGGGAGGGCCAGGCCGGCCCGTCTACTCCCACCAAGAGGCCGCGCGTCTCAGAATCTGCCAACGAACTAGCAAGCCCATCCGACAGAGACACGACCGCGCCAGAGACAGCCCGGACGGGACACACGGACAACTCCCCAGACTCCGCGTCCGTCCGAGCTCCATCCACCGCTGCTCGTCCTGACGACTCCCCTCTCAGCTCGGCCCGGCCCCTGACGTCGGAGATTGGGCCTCGACCGCATCGCAGCCGCCATCTTCCGAAGAAATACGCAGACGTGGACCAGACCGCGGTGAATCGAATCGAGTCTTAAGATATGTAGTTAGCAAATGTAGCCCTCTTCCACACGAGATTGCGAGGAATACCATGGAAGTGCTTCAGCTGCTCTCCACAATAGAATGCAACGTCTTTGATGTGCCCGTCTTGGCATCACACTCCATTACGTTTCAGCACACCAGGTGACCTAGTACACCCAAGGTTTCCGAAAACAGACCGTAGATCGCCATCCTAGCCTCATTACGGTATAGCACCCGAACACACGCAAACGCAGCAAACTTAGATTTTAGGGATGCAATTCCAACGCTTCCAAATTTGCCAAATCCAATTGTCGTTCCTCAAGGCTCCTTTAGGCAAATCGCTTGCGATTTGCGTCTCCTGTGCCTTGAGGAACGAAAGGTCTCTATGCTCCACCCTGCGAATCCAACCGCCCCACATTTACTCGTCAGTTTTCGTAGCTGGCCAATCAAGTCTCGCGCTTTCAGAAACCGACCAACGAAAAGGCTCCCAGACGCGAATCATTGGTCTCATTACGTAATCAAGACCCACCAACATAGGGCCCTCCGAAGATTCGCCGGCGAGCGGAGGGAGAACAGGAGACGCAAACCGCTTGCGGTTTGCCCAAAAGAGCCTTGAGGAACGAAGCTGGATTTGACGGTTTACAAAGCTGTTTTGGAAGAGGCCGAGATAAGGAAGGATTGG
>Ga0247770_1001268_pt1 | contig 20697 bp, 23 predicted proteins | sample UWRJL136409B6_FD_179943 | JGI IMG/M metagenome (GOLD analysis project Ga0247770, IMG submission 179943) | Plant litter microbial communities from Arlington Agricultural Research Station in Wisconsin, United States - UWRJ-L136-409B-6 | ecosystem: Environmental > Terrestrial > Plant litter >... | reverse complement strand
ATCGATTAAAGCGTGTCGAGAATAACAGCAAACAAAGAAATAGATGCCGAAATGCAGGGCAGGTCAAGTGAATGCCCGCTGAAAAGAATGGCATCGGCCAATTGGCTCCCGCCTGTTTTGCGCAAATTCGTGAAAAGATCACACCCCGGCTGCCACAACCCCCCCTGTTCTTTTCTGTGCTGGGTAGGCTAATCCACACTGGGAATGGCTTCAATGGCTTCACCGACGGATTGGTGTAAAAAATACCCACAAAAGCCCGAGCGCGTCAGCCACAATGTTCTTGGTGGGCCGGACGTCCGAATGGTTGGTTGCGGCAAGATTTTTGGTGGGCTCTTGCTCTTTCGAAGCCTGTCCTCAATCGGGACTGGCATACGTTGGGAGAGGTTTTTGATTGAGCCATGTTCCGGAGAATGGGCTATCATTTCCAGCGCACCGGCCGAAACTGTACAGTGAAGTTCGTACTCGATCATGTTAGTATGGTCCACTGCCGCCATTGAACTGGCGGAAGGTCGAGTCGTGGTCCTGATGAAGCGAAGTTGACTAAACTTCCCCAACAAAACGACTGCCTGGGATGATGTGTTGTCAGTATTTACTCGTACATTCAAGTGTTGATGCTTGAAACGGGGGAAAATAGCCGACCGAGAAAGACATTTACGATGGTTCGTTACAAGTGATGCAAGTTCTGGCACAGCCAGCGTGTTTGGGGCAATAATAAACACAGAAATAACGAAAAAGAAACAAAAATGGTAGTAGTACAGCAATCACACCAAATGAAACCGCACCGTCTTGAACCCCTGGCCCATCATCTCACCGTCCATCATGCCGTGAACGTAGCACTCTCCAACCAACTCACACCGCAGCGTTTCCACCGCCGGCGCCGCACTGCCACTCGCATCTGCATCTTCCTCCACAACCACATGCTCGTTCTTTATCGTCGCATCAGTTGTTGTCGTCGGAGCCGTCGGCCGCACAAGAAACGGCGTGTCGCCGCCAAAAAAGAGACAAAGACGATCCCCTATCACTGTCAGCGGCGGCACTAGGCCGACGTACCCCTTCTTCGTCACGCAAAACCGGCGCTCGTAGGCAACGCGCAGCCCCACACTTAGTTGCAACGTCATCAACACTCTATCCTCTCCGGACAGCAGCACCGCAACGTCCTCTCCCTTTAGCACTTCTCGGCCCTCCTGGGGCTCCGAGGATTCCATCAGTAGGGAAAGCTGCAAAATCAGGGGCGCTGTGTCCTCCGAGGTAGAGAACGCTTCGAATCTGTCAATCCACGCCGTCTTATCCACCCGGAAAACATTGGGTTCGTCGGCAGGATAAAACTTGTTGTCGTATGGCCGGGTAGTATTCGTGCCCCCGTAGACGGTGCCGTCCCGAATGAAGTCCCAGATATGCGGATGGCCCGACAGCCCGCAGGAAACCTTGAGCAGGAAACCTTGAGCAGGTACTCGCAGAGAGAAGCCTCGTCGGCCTAGTTCAACAACATCATTTGGTATACCATGTGTTGCATCTCGGCACCCAGCGGCGTGTCAAAGAGCCATGGGTTGGTCACGCAAAACGCAACCTGTGCCTTGAATTTCTTGACCAGTTCCCCAAGCTCGGGCGGTGCTGGCCGATTCAATACCTCTGGGTAGACCGCTACTGTATTTGGCAAGACGAACCAGGGCAGACGCATAAGATGACTCAACTCAACAAGATGGATCAGATATACGGCGACGCGCAGTTAACGATATTTGCATGTGCCGGAGAAGAGCCCAGCTATGGCTTACCAGGCATAGGTGCTCGACATCGCAACGGCATCAGTGTTCCCCATGGAATCTGGCCTCTCATCAGCCAATACTCCAATCGACAGCTAACCTACCTAAGCGACCGGATCAGCGCATTTTCTGGTGTGCTGAAGTGGTCCGGACTTCATCTCAACTGCTTTCACTACTGGGATGTTCCTATTGTTGGGGAACCTTCGTGTTGGCGTTTCTCTCACGAAACTCCCGATTTCCCTTTCGATTATGACATGATCTTCGGTCAAACCAGGCTTACGAGAGCCTTTCTGGCGGGCCTATGCGTTCTGCCGGAGACCAACACCCGTCAAGTAAACGCCAGGAATCATGAATTTCCGAGCTGGCCTTGGGCTGGACAGGGGAACAATCTCCGATTTATAAACAAGTACGGAAGGGAGGCCAACTCCCTAGCCTTCTCCACCACCCGTTTTGACGCTGAGGTTTGGGTCGAGAGACCTGATGGCACAACGGTTGAATGTGAAAGATTCATCTCCATGGGGGGTTGCAGTTTGTCAGACCGGACTCCATACCTACATGTGAGGGCTGGGTGTTCAAAGTCGGTCCATTTCAGCAGCGTGCGCTCAAGGAATACTCAACATTGGGTTCTGTCTTCTGCATCCCCGCCTCTGGGAATTATAAAGATCCCCTAAAGCGAGTGCGGCAGCTCAACCCCGATTCGTCCCCCAGCTCTTCATCCACCCTCTTTAAGTTGGAGTTTACGGCTATTTCGTTCGAGCCCCTGGAGGCGGCTAGGTTTTCTATTGTGATGGACACCGTCGCAAGTGCTCTGGAACGGATTGGGATAATGGAACTCTCTGTCTACGAGGTTGCCGATAATGATGCCCAGCAGACTGGCATTGAGGACAAATCGAGCAAGCTTGAACTTGAGGATACTTTACCCAAGCTCATAGGCGACGTATCGGGATAGGTTAGCCTCAGTTTCTCAGTTGCAACGTTAAAACACAATGCTTGTATCGCAAAAACGAAGGCTAGACCCAAACCACTGAGAGTGAAATCGCTGGGTTCATCATGTATACGTGTAATGGATGGCCAAGAAATCCCGAGCTCTGCTTCCCTTTCACCCAACAACATCACTCAACACCAATGATAACACCACCAAAATGCGTCATCACCAAGTCCACTTCACCTCGAACGACGACAGCCTCGAAAGCAAGCATTCACCTACTTGTCTCCAGATTACCAGGCTGTAAGACCACTCCCCTCCCCCCCAATTCCCCCCGTCAACCGCCCTTTCCATTCCCACTCCCACTCCCACTAATACCGCATTCTAACGACCTCCCCCCTCTCCCCTAACCCCTATCAACCCCTCCAACTAACCCATCCCCCCAACGGTTCCCAACACCGACTCGATGAGCTCTCCGCTCTAGGTCACTTTGTAGAGCGTAATTCCAGGTCCATTGGTACCATGAAGATGGCGAATGCGGCGGAGGAGATTAAGGCGGATGGAAGGGATTGACAGTGAAAGGGGAGAAGGTAGGGGAAGATTCTGGGAGTGGTGGAGAGCGTTTTGAAGCCAGAATTTGAGATTGCGAAGGGGTTGTTGAGGGAGTTTTTCTGGCAGGTGTAGGGAGGTGATGTTGGGGTTGGGGGAGAGGGGAGGTGGGGCGGAGGTAGTGAGGTTTAGATCTACGTTCTGGATGTATTCATCTGTCTGCTTGAAGAAATCGGGGATGATAGGTTGGGTGAAATCGTGTCCGTCTTCGTCCATTTGCGGATCTTTTGATCATGTCATTGTTGATGTGCTCCGCGAAGTTGCGCATTGTGGCGGCGGTGTTTGATGATTTTGAAAAGAGGCGTTGAGTGTTGGTTTCAAAGCTGAGAGATGACGAAGAGAAATGTGATTCAGCCCAACAGCCACATCGCTGATAGGCCGCCGTGGCGAAGCCATCTGTTTCAACCATGGTGGAGGAGATTGAAATGTACGGGGTGGTGAGAGACTCTTTAAGCAAGCGAAGAAGGCTCGGGTGTGGTTCCGAGGCTCAATTCGGCTGAGCATGTGGAGTCACGAGGCATAGGTGCCGAGGCTTCAAAAAATGAACAGAGGATCTACCACAACGGGATGCGGCGGGAGAGAGGGGGAATGCCTCGCTGAGTGCGAGCTTCAGCGATGACGAGTCCTCTCCTCGGCAAAGCCGGAAGTGGACCAAAGAACTAGGGACAGTTTGAGAAGGTTTTCCTCATCATAACAGGTTGAGAAAGAGGATCACAAGGCTCGAGAGCATAAATTCCAGGGGAGTGGGTAAGGCGCAGCATCATCTAAAGTCCGATGTCCCGCGTCTTGCGTTTCCCACGTGGTATACAGTTCTAATGCGTCTCTGCACTATATCCGAGGTGAACCGCGCCGCAGCAAATGCGCCGGCGCCATCCCTTGCTCCCTGTGCGGCACAGCGAATAGATTGGACGATCGGCCAAATATTCAAGGAATATGCCTAATGGATTACCATCCTTGGCAACAGGACCAGGAACCTGGCACTGGGAATTGGTGAGCCATAAATGGGCCAGTTGATAAAGTCCCATTGTAGGTGTAGGTAAGCTTTTAAAGCGTGGCACAGTCTACGGCGAAGACGTCAATGTCCTATGCGATTCAGGAAGGATTTTGCCGTCGGTCCTTTTGCTTGCGCGTCTACGAGAGCACCAAGCTGTTCCTTCAGAGTCATTTTTTGTATAAGAAGAGGGTATCCCCTGGAGGGTGGTTAAGATCATTCTCCAGACGCCCATCAGTTCTGCAACCCCTTCCGCATTGTGTCGATACTGTGTCAGTTTTCACTCACTTATACCACCATGAAGGCCACCACCTCGTCGCTCACTGCCATGGCCTGGTTCACCAGCCTTGCCATGGCTCAAGTCAAGGTCCCCCCCGAGTTCAACGCTGGGGAATCCCTCAGGTGGCAGATCGAGATCCAAAACACTCTCGACACCTCAAAGGCCGTCACCCCATCAGTTCCCGTCTGGGACGTCGATCTCTACCATGTCGCTCGCACGCCCAAGATCATCGATACGCTACGGGTAGGCTCCTCACCCCTCATACCCTCAACTCCCCTAGCCCTCAAACCCCTGAGCCCGTAACCTCTGAGCCTCGAGCCCTTCACCAGTTCCCTCAAGTGAACGCACCCCTAACGTCCCTCCAGACCCAAAACCCCTCCGTATTCATAATCTGCTACTTCAACGCCGGCCTCGTCCAAACCACCGACTGCGACTACAACACAACCTGGGACACTCCCCCCTACCGCTCCCTGCTCGGCAACCTCTGGCCCAAATTCCCCAACGAGCGCTGGATCAACATCAAAAACACCACGGCCCAAGACCTGATCAAAAAACGCATCACCTTGGCACGCGATCTCGGCTGCGACGCAGTCGATCCGGACAATATCGACGGTTACGGCGTAGATTCTGATGATGAGTTGCCTGACGATCAGAAGACGGGTTTTCACCTGGTGGAAGAGGATGATATCAACTTTATGAGAGCCCTGTCGAAACATGCGCATGATCTGACGACGACGAGGGGGTATACGATGTTGATTGGGCAGAAGAATGCGAGGGAGTTGGCGGGGACTTTGTTGAAGGAAGGGTTGGTTGATTTTGCGGTGCTGGAGGATTGTAAAGGTCTGAGGGAGACGGTTTCCAATGCGGCGTTCTGCAGCGATTTTCAGCCGTTCATCAAGGCGGGGAAGCCGGTGCTGAGTATTGAGTACCCGGTGTCTTTAGAGAGTGGGGTGGGGAGTGGGAAGTGCAGCTCGACGGGTGCGAACAGTAAGGAGTACACGGCGAGTTGTGATAAGACGAAGGGAAATGCGGGGTTTAGTACGGTGTTGAAGATTAAGGAAGGAGATGGCGAGTTGAATGGGTGTACGCAGTATTGTGATGCAGGGCAGGGGAAGGGGGTTGTTGTCACGGCGACGGATGGAGGGAAGGATAGTGCAAAGTGTTTGTCAGGGACTCTTTAGGAGGTGTGGGGTTGGGATAGAGGTTGAAGGGGGGCGTTGAAGTGGCTTTGAATGGTTGTAAAGAAGAGGGCTTAAAACGTGGAGTTCGAGGGAGGAATACATGCTGGATAGAGTGCTAGGAAGACGGGGAGTTTTGTAAAGCAAGATGCCAGATCCATCAGTGTATCAAGAACTCGGTCTTTACCCCATCATCCCAACCTTCACCATCCATGATCCCATGGACGTATGCCTCACCAACCAAGACACAATCAACAACCTGCTTCTTCCAAATCCACTTCCCCGTCATCCTGGCGGTGCCACCGCCAACCTTCCGACCAACAAACGGAAGGTCGCACCCACGAAAAACACAAACGAGATCCCCGGACTTAATACCCGTTAGACCAAGTCCAAGCATACCCCTCTCTGTGGCAAAAGCCTGCCTATTAACATTCCCCGCAATAGCAGCAGCATGAATAGAGATTCGTCGAATCGCGACATCAAGCGGCTCAGCCAGTCCCCGCATCTGACGAAAGTATCCCTGAGCCTCCTTGGCCCCCATCCTCCTGTTGTATCTCCTGGTCTCCCCCACAAGTGCAACCTCCATATCAAAGAACGGAACCCGGTAAATAGCATCCCTAAGTTTTTCTTTGCTCCCATACCCGTTGCAACTCAACCGCGCAAATTCCTCAACAACCCCCAGATACGCCCCAACCCGATCTTCCTCTTGGAAGGGTGGCGGACCCAACTCCCCAACGATATCAACAACCATCCCACCCACTCTTAGTATGCTACCCTCGCCCTCAATTTCAACACCCCCACTCAACAACCTCCCTTGCCCCCCCGCTCCATACAGTTTACACCTCGGATTCCAAATAGGGACCGGCTTGCCCTCCCTCTCATCAGAGAAATCCACCACCCAAGACGGCATCCTCCCCCCAGCCACCGCTCCACAAGCCGCCGAAAGCAAATACCTATTGCCCTGCTTCAACAACGCCGCCGACACTTGTGTGAAGACCTCCTTCGATTCCATACCATAATCAGCCTTCACATTCAACTCCCGCAACTCACTCCTGCTCACCAAACCCAACAAACCAAAAACATGATCCCTCTCATCCGTAGCCCTCATCCTCGTAACCTCCAACAGCCGTTTCCCCAGCGGAAGCCTTTGTCCCGCGCCAAAATGCATCGCCGCTTGGATAAGTCTTGGATCGCAATTCAAGATTGGTAAAAGCGGTTGGACACTGGTTGTTAATGATCGGCCGGTAGGAGATGAACTGAGAAGGACAGGGAGTTCCATGAGGGCTGTGATGCCCACCGCAAGGGCTCCAAACGTTGTGACGATGTCCCCGCAGATGAGGAAGACGGCAGGGGGGAGGATAACCTCCTGGACGATCCAGATGCGCCGGAAGTAGGGGCGGCGGAGGAGGGCGACTATGGGGTTAACTGGGAAGGAACAGGCCGGGGGATGTTGGTTGGGCGGTGACAGGATACGGGCGAAGAGTTGGCACCGTTCTTCAACAGCTGGGCCGTCCGGGAGGGCAAGGCATTGCTCGCCGATGTAATCCAGCGCCCGGATGGCAAGGTCACTACCATCTGCTTGCGGACCGAGCCAACTGAGTGTGAACTGAGAGGAGGAGTAGATAGATCCCATCATCTGGACCTGGTGGCTCTTTTCGGAGTTGTCTTGTTGGTTGATGCAGATTGCGTCGATCCAAATGCCGATGAAGTGGGAAGGTGAGCCTGCGCGTTGTTGGAGGTGCTCGAGGGCTGAGTAGAGGTTTAGGCCGACGGGAAAGCGACACCCGTTGATGAGGATGGGAAGCAGTTCGGGGGCGGTGCCCCAGACGTAGGAGAGGGCGATGTAGTGCGGTTTGGAATCGAGGGAGGCGTGTCTGATGATGCCGGTGGGGATGTCGTTTCCGTTGGGGCTACCTCGGAGGTGCAGGATTCTGATCTCGTCCTTCTGCGGGTCTAGGGGGTGGTGCCGAAAGGAGGGAAGCTCGTCGATAGCTTCGGTTTGCTGTATGTCGTTGATGCGCGGTGCATCAACTGGTTCATTCCCCCACCCACCAGCAGGGAGATGTGTTGGGTTCGGGAGGCTCACCCAGTCCATTTTCGGTGTCGATTCTCGACCGTTATCCCCAGCGTGCACGATAGAAGGTCGAGAGCACCGAACCGCAATGGAGACGACGGTAAATGCTTTGTGGTGGCATGTCCAGACGTCCCCGCTTTGCCTGCCTCAGGCAGCGAGCTGACCATCAGGCAGCTGAGCGAAAGTGGGCAAATCACCACCTAGAGGCGGCCTGCTTGTACAACCCGTCCTGCACTGTATCGGGGTTAGTGTTCATGCCACCATTGGCGCAACAACCACCAACAGCTCTGTGGACTTGCATAAAAAATTCATTCTCTGAGCCTTTCAGGTAACCTCGAGGACAGAGATAGTCAATGCTACCGATAGTCACTAACATATGCTGACGAGTTTAACAGTCTGTTCATTCCTCACCGCTGAAGTGTTCAGTTCTTCGAGTGAGACAGCACACTCCGGGGGTAGTACTCCATGATCTGTGTCAAAGGCCTCACCGACGAGTTCTAAATACTGCTTCTGCAACCGAAGAATAAAGACGCTCTTAGTTCCATGAAGCATCCATATCTCGTCGCCTAGCCTCGCATCTCCGAGCCAGCCAGAGTCTCAAACACTTGAGCATGTTCAAATTCTTGTTCGGACAGATGACGTTTCGAGCCAGCCGACAAAGGACATCTTCGATCGATGTATCGTCTGAGTCGCCAGGATGGAGACCGTAGCTGTGGTTGCTGAACCCGAGGAAGGCATACACTAAATCTCTAGGGTCTGATGCTTTGCAGAGATGAGCGTCAGAAAGGTTTTGCAGCAGATCCCCAAAGCAGCCAGGTTGTGATTCTGCGCGGACCTTCGCTCAGAGTAGAGCAGAGGCACATTTCCGTCTTCCAAAAGTCCTTTGGATCTTGACATGCATGGTAAAGAGATAGATGTTCCTCTGATGTGGAATGGTTAATAATGGTTTGCAGTTTTCTATCTATGTAATATCGTGTAGCCTGCAAATAGATCCTGAATGAAGATATCTCCGGTTCTTTTCCAGTTGATTGACTGGAATGCAGCCGTAAAGTAAGTATCTGGAGAACGAATGAATTCCTGACGAGCCCAGGCTCAAGACCACCAAGAACTGACCCAAAATATACGAATGAAAGCATTCCAACCAACCTGAAAGTCTTCGTTGTCCCAATGATCATCAAGCAAATTTAGATCTGGGTTCTGAGGGTAGAGAGCGGAGGGAGACGAATGCTGATTGGCATCCAGAAGAGCGGGTGAGATGTCGTGAAGCCACTCTATACCTCCGCATATACTATGCTCAGTCGATAGAGATGCCAGCACCTGCGCAGAGGCGGCGTATATCTCGCCCATAAGTCGAACCTGGTGTGATCGTTCCGAAAGACTGCTCTGATTGATGCAGATCTGATCTGCCTAAAGATGTAATTGTTGGTCGCCGAAATTTTCTCACCAGAAGTGACGAGCTTGGCGAAGTGCGTGGCCCAGGTTGACAAACGCGTTGAAAAAGTACCCGTTGAGGATAATAGTTTCGATATCTTGCGGATCGCCTCCACAGTATATGATATCGTCGTGTACTTCCCCATTGGGAGCCGAGTGAAATACCATCGAGAAGATTGCACTCGACTTGGGCTTGTTCGACATTTTCCGGTTCAGGTGGTTTTATTTGAAGGAGAAGAATGTTGTCGCTTTCTAGATCCAGGTCCGAATAGGGAAACTTGGAATAGAACGCGCTGCTCACTGGGGTGTAGAAGTTGCAAGAGGTGGGTTTTTTTGTGGCTCCGCTCGGCTGGATAGGATGATGCTGTCAAGGTTTTCGGGATCTTCTGAGTGAAACAAAGCGTCCATGTTGGTGGCGACGGTTGTGCCTGAAGGGTGTGAGCTCGAAGTTGGACGAGCGCGGCAACAGGGGCGCTGACGAGAGGCTCGGGGCCGTCGCGACTATACTTCAAAGATTGCGGAACCCTGCGTGGTAGGTTGAAGCTGGTAGGCGTTAAGCTGGCGCGGCATCGGCGGTTTGGACTAAGTTCCTGCGTGGTTGATGGATGCGGGGTTTTGAATGCGAGTGTCTGACAATGTAAGCAACTGCTGGGCACCCGGGCTGTCGAGTGGCGTTTCCGGCACCCAACGACGTCGAGAAACTCCTTACTGGTTGGGTAAGCGGTTGGGTCCCAGTTCTTCCAGCATTCCCCAGTTGATCCCGAGGCACCCAAGACTTTTGAGGACTCGTAGAACTGCGTCTACTTTGCTCTCCCTGTATTCCTTTTGCTGTATGAGGATAGCATTCCACCTCATCTTGCCGTAACATCAGAAAAAGCCGTGCTCGGCCGCGCCGGAGCACTCTGGAAAAGGGTATTCATCCTTCCGGGCGACCCCGAGCTACCAACGACCTGTACAGTCTCTGGCGTCCTCCCATCATCATTCCTCTTCCTCACCTTCCTCCACTCGGTCACGTTCGCTGGTAAGATAGCCAAGCAGGAGACGGCAACAACCACCCATACAGCCTTCAGCATTGAGTCGGCGGAAACACCCACAAGAGTTCCATCAAAAGCCGCCCCTTCAGTCAACACTGTCGCGCTGCTCAACTTGGCCGCCTCCAAGAGATTGTCGAAGTCGTCGATATTGTGTAAGCCCCTTCGCAATGACTCCGTGAAGATAGCCTGCCCGATGGCAAAGAACGCCCCAGCGCCAAATGAATACGCTCCATGCAGCATCCCCACCCCCATGAAGACATCCTGCGGGTCCAGCACGGTCTGAGCAATGATGGTTGGCAGTTGCGTTAACGCCCCAGCACCCAGTCCGAGCAACAGCAGGCCACCGATCCACTTATCGGGGTCGATGTCCATATCAGGACGTATTATCGTGGTAAGCCCAGCGCCGAGGGCCATGCACAGGACGGCCAGCATCATCCTCGGTGCGCAGTACCCAATGTGCCGAGGTCGTGCTCCAACAGCGATGCTGGTAGCGAAGAATCCAATGATCAGTGGAAGTGCGCCCAGGGCTGATCGCATAGCCGTGGCGCCTCTGACTATCTGTTGCCAGAAGAAAACCCAATAGAACATGGGACCGAAAGTGCCTCCAACGCACATGGCGAAGATAAAGGCACAGATCATGCTGCGCTGACACATGAACCCGGCTCGGAGCGTTCCGTTTCGGCGACGTACGAGAGAAAGGAAGGCAACGAAAAGTGCTGCGGTGGGGAAAAAAAGAAGATAAAATACCGAATCGGACCACCAATAGGCGCCGCTCCCCAGCTGGAGTGTGAGAACAAAGCTGTTGGAGAATAAAACGAGGATAAGTGTACTGAGAGGGTGGAACTCGCTGAGTATCGTCGTCCACGCCTGTTTTTCTGCTGTACCGTTCTTCTCAAGGGGGCGGATTAATATGAAAACAGCGGAACAGAGGCTAACGCTCATAGTGAGACTAAACAGCCGTAGTTAGATTGAGATAAAGCTCCAGTAGAAAGTCTACCGGAGGGCTAAACATACGACACCATGCCCACAAAGTAGACCAAGGATAGAACGCCACTTACACTGAGTAGTAACACCACCGCCAGCCCAAAGCAGATGCGTCTGTTAGCGCACCCCCAAACAGAAGCGCAGCCAAAGTGCCCAAGCCGGATGACAGAGCCAAGAGACCGGTAACTGTTCTACGTTTTCCCGGTGGTATAACTGTCTCAGAGATCCTGGCGCAACCATCCCATATTCCCGGCATCGCTACCCCCGAAAGAGCGCAGCCGAGGATGAACGGAATCGTGGAGGCTGAGGTTGCGGAGATGACTGAGGCAATTCCGAGTGTAGCCAGAGCTGTCATCATGGGGACTCTCGGGGTATAGAGCAAATAAACACGGCTCCAGTGCATCTGAAAGGCAAAGCCGCACATGTAGAAAGCACTTGCATACCAGAAGAACTCATGGATAGAGTTCAAGGACGTAGCGATACGTGGTACAACGACCGCAACGACGGTTTGTCCCTGTCTGAGTCAGCTTTGGTTGTCACGCCTTGGTGGAAGGAAGGTAGTTGACGAATCATCGTGACAAGAAAGGCAATAAGGCAGAGCGCCAGGATGATAGCAGCTAACCTGACGCCCCTTAGTCCCTGGTCCGTTGCCTCAAGTGAAACTGCATCTGTGACTTGAGCAACGGGCAAGGCATCCAACACCCTGGGTGAAGCCACTGATGCTCCAGGCGAGGTATTCGTTGTTGTCTGAGGGGCGTTCATTAATCTGGACGAGGGCTTTGTTACTTCGGGCGACGTCTCGGACGATAGGGGCAAAGGCATCTGGCACATTTCACTTGCGGGTGGTAGGTTACGGCGACTGAGCGCATCCAGGGTGTCGAGGTATTCTCTGTCATAGAGATCTCGCATTGGCCGAGCGGCTTTGGGAGCAGGCAGCTTCGATGTTATTTTTGGCCTCGTGTATGTCCGCAATGAGCATGGGCTCGATCTTTTGCCTGAACAGTTGAATGGCCTCTGGTGGTATGGGTATTTCTGAATGCCGAGCCACCAAGATGTTCGTCCGAGAGATGCAGTACACTTTGTCGGACCAAACCGGGAGCTCGACAGTCCATTGGCCCAGCGTTTGATGCTGATCCTGCGATGTCGAAGTAGAGGTCGCGGTTCCATTGCTATTGCTGATGGACTTCCTGAGGGCATTGCCGGAAGTTGTCAAAACCGTGCCCGGCGCCTTTCACTGCAAGACATTGAGAACCCTGGCCCTAATACCCCGAATCCAGCCTTCCCTTTGCTCCGCCTCCGGATCGATTGCCCGAGCCTCCAATTTGTCGTCTTCGAAGTGAACTGCGACAAAATCCGATTTGATCGCGCGGGTCCAGGTCCCTGGATGCTCCAGGGTAGCCATGGGCGACCGTGCCGCATAGCGGTTCCCGATACCGTGAGCTCAGGCTTAGGTCGGTGGTCAAGCAAGTGAGGCGGGCAGGCAGTTGGAGCATGGAGGAGAAACAGACGGAGACTAGACGCGTTGCAGCGTTGCAGCGTCGCGCATGGAAGCTGTTTATCCATTCCGGTGTCTTGGCTTGGAAGGATCAGCAACCCGCACGCAATGGCGCGGTTCGATATTGTGAATGAGGCTCCAGACACCGGCCGGTCTCGATCTCTGTTGCCAAAAATGCGGCCGAAACAGAATCTTGGAGGATGCAAATGAAGGCTCGGCCCGATGAGCAGGCGGAAGGATTGGCTGCCCTAGAGGGTGGGCCACGAGATCAGCTGAGGTTCGCTAGCAGCCGAGAACGAGGAAGGAATCCGGGAAAGAAGGTAGATAGATTGCTCTGGGGCTTGGCTGCTCTTTCCAGGGAAAAATGAAAGCGGGGAGCTCAGCTCAATTCCTTCCACATTTTTTGGTGAACAATGCAGCGAAGCTTCAGATTAGATTACCGGCCGCTGCGCTTCTTGCTTCATCTTAGCCGTCGATTCTCCCCAACCAGAGCGCCCGAGTAAAAGCCGCCGAGACCGAGAAGGAGATGGCTAAGACAGGCTTGTGCAATGTCGATGAAGCCGTACCCGTGGAGCCGGTAGCGGTGGACCAAAACTTGGTTGGCAGAAACTTGGTCACCTTCGGCGCAGGCCGCCTCCCGACTATGAACGAGCCGGCACGTCCTCCGGATCGTGACTGATCAGTCTTAGTCGCGGTGCCCGCTTGTACCAGCTTCGCAATGGCCGGTCCTCACATTGACCGTATCACCGACCGAAACACAATCCCCTATCGTGCCCAGGCTGACCGGCCTCGTAGCGCACGGCGCTGTTCTTCTCGGCTGCGTTGCTGGGCGGGGCGTTTCGCAGTATTGTGGCTGGGGCGGTAGTAAGTAGGTTAGATGGCGCGAGAGGGATGAGGGGGTAGAGTTGGTTGTTTATTGTGGAGGGGGGGTTGACCATGGCGTGGTAAGACAGATTACTGTCTCTTAGAACCCCATTTTGGGTTCTTATGCCACCCCGGATGTCTCAAGGCAAGCAGCTACGCCTGAGATAAGCCCCTACCCGGAAGCAACTTTAAATTTGAAAGAATATTACTAACGGTTATTTCCATTAGGGCGGCGGTGTCGATGTGGACCATGCCGGATTATCCGGCGTCGAGTGGGATGTTGACGGTAGGGGAGAAGCGGTTGGCTCTGGCGAGGCTGAGGAGTGTCCAGGTTCTTCATCGCACTTGACTCGTCTCTCTGGCAAGAGTCGATGAATCACGATCACTGACGCGACTTAGGCACCAATTTGGATGGGTGGTTTTGCTGGTGCTCTCCTTACCGACTGGTACAGCGACCGTTTCCCATCATACCGCTCGCTGGCTGTTGGAAGTGCCATGGGCCTGGCGATGCTGATGGCCATTCTGTGCTGCGCAATCTGGAGCTACGCGGCGCGCTATGCTCTGCTTATTATCATGGCCGTGGGAGCGTGGTCTGGTATGGCCATGGTCATCTCGCTTGCCGCCGGCGTGTTTCAAGACCTTACTACCTACCACTCTACATCAAGTAGACCCCGTGAATTTTCCTTGCCTTCTTCGGGAACCGAGTCCAAAATCGCCTCAAAAATACATTAGCGCAGACTATTATTCTAAAGTGGATCCCTATCGCGTAAAACGAAAACATGTGCGAAGCACTCCATGGGGGTTTTTCTACGCTGTGCTCGTAGAGATGAACCATTCTGTGGTGTTTCGAGCGTGGGTGGATTAATATTGTGGAACGGATAGCCGGGCATAGGGTTGTTTACCGGAGATGGTGGGGCCAAAGTGCAAGACATTCTCCACTTCTATCGTTGCTACTTGGGCGAACTGAGGTTCAGCACTGGCCAATCTGACTGGCTTCCGTTCCCTTGTTGATACCCGATCTCCCCCCAGGCGGGGCGGTGTAGGTTGCACAGGACTCTGGTCAGCCTGTGTGAAAGCCCAGCCCCACCAGGAAGGGACAGCGGTCAACCCCTTTCCTTCCCCCACCTTTTCGGAGAGAGTACCTGTTTCCCCTCCTCACACTGCACCGTTCAGTGCGATGGCCTGGGCAGCAAAGTCAATCTGACCACCTCGAAACCATCGTCAACGAGGCAAATCCAGAATGGATCCGATCTCAACCTTGGCTCTAGTCAGTTCTCTGTTCCAGATCACCGGCTTCGTACACCAGCTCGTGACAGGCACCAAGGCTATATACCAAGATGGAAAACCGGGGCAATACAACACAATTGAGACCATTGCGACCAAAATGGAAGAATTCCATCGCCACATTGCCCAGTCGATAGGCAAGCACAGTATCACGTCAATCGACCAAGCAGCAATAGACATCGCAATGACATGCCAGGACGTCGTCACAGAGCTCATCGACGTGCTAGATAGCATGGAGCGGAAGAGGAAAACGGTTTGGGCCAGTTTCCGGGCGGCGCTGAGTGCCGCCCTCAAGAAAGCCGAGGTGGATAGGCTCTGCTCGGATGTATTCAACTTGCAGAGGACCCTTGCGACCTATCTTCAATCCCGCCTATTGTCAGCGATTTCCTTTCAGTACCTACCTTACCCAGACACAACCTCATTCTCACCCAGAGCAGCGGTGGCCCCTGAAAGCATCCTACCGGTTCGATGCTAACTTGGTGATGGTAGATCAGACAACTCGGAGCTCAAACAGATGCTTCTAACCATCAGCCAGAAATCCGAAAAGTGGGAGATTCCCACAGGAGAATCACTCTACTCGGTGCTGGACGAGATTCGCGACGGCGTTCGCGGCCTTCCCGGTCGAATTGACGCCGCGGTTGAGAAGTACAGACGCGATAGCAACACTGGCATTATATGCGACGCTCCTGCGGAGCCATCAACATCGAGTGACGTCCTCGATAGTGTCAACCACCTCTCCGACGCCCTCGAGAGCTTCGTCAATCAGACACGGGTCGTACACAAACAGTTGGCGGTTTTGGAGTCGCTCTTATTCCCGGAGATACTCCACCGCCAGAACGTTGTGCCTGTGTCACATAAAGACACGTCGGGTTGGATCTTCTCAGATGGCAGTTCTCGACCCTTGATGACAACGCCTGCTTGGATCTTTGAAACGGATGCGACGCTCCGAGATTCGCCGCTCAAGTTCGTCGAGTGGCTAGAGGAAAAGGACGATATATACTGGATCCGCGGTAAGCCCGGGTCGGGGAAGTCGACGCTCATGAAGTTTATAGCCGGCCACGCGAAAACGACGCAGAAATTGCAAAGGTAGTCAGACGGCCGGCAAATCACAGTGGCGAGTCACTTCTTTTCAAGTGTGGGCTCTTCGCTCCAGAGGTCACAGGAAGGCCTCCTCCGCGCCATTTTATTCAAGATATTCCGAGCGTGCCCCGAACTAATATCCATGGCGCTCCTGTCGCTATCATCGATATTTCAGTTCCAGGGTACCCCACACGCGTGGACAACTGAGCAACTGGAGGCCATGGTGAATGCTGTCTCACGTTATGCCCAGCTCCCTTCCAAGTTCGCCTTTTTCATCGATGGGCTTGACGAGTACGAGGGAGAACCGGAGCAGGTTATCCGCTTTTTATTCGAGCTCGCCGAATCACCTGACATCAAGATCTGTGTATCTAGCCGCCCTTGGGCGCGCTTCGTCGAGACGTTTGGGAAAGATCCTACGCTCTTTCTAACACTCGAGGATCTTACGGGGGACGACATTCGAAACTTTACGCACGACACGTTCCATTCGCACCAGATATTCCGCCAGCATGTTGGCGACCCGCGCTACACGTCCCTCGTTGACGAGGTAGTGAAGAGGGCCGATGGAGTTTTTCTGTGGGTATTCCTGGTCTGCAAGTCACTTCTCGATGGCATGGGCTACGCAGACCGGGTCGCCGATTTGGAGAGGAGGCTTTCGTGGGTACCGCCGGACCTTGAATCTTTTTTCAATCAGATTATCCTATCGACAGACGGGTTCTATCGAGAACAAACAGCAAGAGCTTTCCTCCTCTTGCTGTGTTCCCCAGCGTCGTTGCCATTGGCGGTGTACTCTGTCGCGATGGACTTGTTGATGAGCCCCTCGTCAGGCGCGGCACCACCAACACCTGGTATCCCTTCATCTCCCAGGAAGCTGTCCTCTTGGGTGAAAGAGCAGGCTAGACGACTAGAGGGCCACACAAAGGGCCTCATTGAGATCAAACGGTCGCCTGGGGACCATGAAACATTGTGGGGCGTCCACGTCGAGTTCCTCCACCTGTCAGTGAGAGACTATCTCCAAACAAGGCATGTACGAGATTCGCTACAAGCGCTTGCCGGAAAGGACTATAACCCAGACATAGCCATCTGCGACGCCGTTGCAGCTCTCATTTCTTTGAATCCGAGAAGACATCTGCGGGAAACTCTGATACACCACGCAGGCCGTGTCGAGCGCGAGCACGGCATCACCCTGCCATGCCTGAGATGGCTAGGGGAGAAAGAGAAGTGGAAACTTCTGCGCAGCGCTGTTGACGCCGGCATGACTCTGTACGTGTCAAACACTCTACACAGTGATCCAGCGCTACTGTACGGGTGCATGTACTTGGATACAAGACCACTGCTGGACACAGCGCTGTACGCGGACAATCTCTCACCCGCGATGGTACAAATCCTTCTTGATTTTGGCGCAAACCCGAATGAATGGCATGGCGAGACAACAGTATGGGGTGCTTTCATCGATTGGTTGGCCATGGGTGGCGCCAACATCTCGAATCCGCTCCGGTATGCTGAAGTCAAGGAAATTCTGGTACTTCTGCTGTCTTACGGGGCACAGCCATGGTTTGTGGTGAATGTAGGGCAAACAGCGGAGGAGGTCATAAGACAGCACTTCCATTGGAGGGATGTCGAGTACTTATTCGGCGCTGCGGTTCATTACCCGGGCAGCTCAGCTTGGAATTGGCGGCTGCTACTTATGGTGTGAGATCCCATGGACTTGCTGGGGGTATATGATTGCAGCGAATCGATCCTCAGTGCCGGCGGGCATGATGGATGTCTGTATGTGGGATCATGGGAGGGAGGTTAATGGGTCGGGGGCGACGGGTATCACTTTGTGAGTGGAGTTTCGGGGGCAAGGGTCAAAGGGTCGGGTGTTGATGGATATGATGGTGTTGGGGGCGCAGATGCTTTGAGGGTGGGGGAAGGTTCTTGGGTTGGGGTTCTAGCTAGGGAGGTAGGTATGTATGCATGACAAGGATTCACCAGTCTATGAGACACAACAAGAAATCCGAGGCAAATCCAAACAAAGCCCACCAAACTCATCGAATAAAAAACGACTGAATCCTGTGCCTCTCCTCCATTACATACCGATTGAATTCATCCGTAGTCATAAGGCCGGTCACAAGGCTAGGCCCCACAAACAAATAATGCTCGCTTTCTCTCCGCATCACCACAGGCACGAGAAAGCTCTTCAGCAAGCAGACGACATCACCCTTCAACGTGTTCTTGCCCGTCACGCCGATATACCCAGACGAGGTCTCGTAGAGTCGGCACTCGCCGAGCTTGTTGAGCTCCACAGCAGCATCGACATATGCCTCCTCATATGGACGCATGGGATTGCTATTTGCATCGTATCCGACCGGAAGGCCACGGCGCATCGTGTCGACGAATCTGTCCTCGCTGGTGGTACCGAAATAGGTGTGAGAGAGGTTGGGGCTGCGTCGACAGCAGGCTTGAAGGAGGCGAAAGATGTCGGTGGACCGGTGGATGAAGTCCTCTTCGGCAATGCCCTGGTCGTCGTACCGCCGCAGGAGAGTGCGGAAAAAGGCTCGCAGGGGGTGGACGCCAGAGATGTAGGAATCATGTCGGAGACTGAAATGGTGGAAGAAGTTGATCATAGACCTTTGGCCGCCGATAGGGTCTTGACGCGTGCGGATGACGTCGCTTAAGTGCGTGATGGCTTCGACTTCGACACCGGCGCAGCGGAGCGTGTAGTTCCTGACTATGGCGGGCGGGGCGGAGGGAGATGGGAAAAGTCGGTCGTCAAAGAGGGAAGCGCGGCCTGGCAAAAGAGGTGGGACGCTATCGTCCTGCTGGCTGCGCTCGGGGAAGTTTGGTGCCCATGTCGGTAGGCGCAAGGGGTTGTCGAATCTGCCAATGCCAGCCTCGTTGAGGAAGCTCAAGGCCACAAATTGCTGTGCTGCAGCGGGGCTGCCGCTGGTGGAGTGGTAGAATTCTTTGAACCCCAAGGCAACGTAGTCCCGGTACACTCTACGTACCGACACATGCTTCTCGTAGCAAGGTACAATACTGTGAACCCCCCTTAGGGCTAGAAGGGCGTATATGTGGTCCTTCGGATCAGTGGCTCTGAGTGAGGACCCCCAGCTGGCAATATGCCACCCAATCGCGAGGCGGCCATCCGGTCTTGGTTCCAAGTGGATGCGCCGGGTGTTGGTAATTCGGCTGCACGTCTCTCGGAAACGGTAACAATTCTTCAAGAGGGCCCAGATCGGGACGGGGAGGAATGCGGGACGCTGCAGACTCTCCCACTTTATGCCCACATCGTGAAGAAGCGACATTGACGATTCCAGATCTTCGAGGTCGAGGTACGTGTCTTCGGTGCAGAGAAGTAATGTTCCAGAGAGGACGACTTCCTGCATGATCCAGGCGCGGGTCCAGTATTGAATCTGGTTCAATTCAAGTGCGGCGTAGATTGGGTTCGAGGAGAACCCGACGGGCGTGCCGTCTGGGTTTTGGTAGAGCTCTGGGTGGCGCTGCATCCAGCTGAGGGCGAGGCGTTCCTTGTCGCGGTCTGCAAACTCGCGTGCTGCCATGGAAAGCGTCTTGTAGACGTCGAAGGCTGCGGGAATGTCCACGAGCTCGCCGTTCTTTTTGCGGCAGTCTCCGAGCCAGGCAAGCACAACGTCGGCCTTCTTGTAGAGCAGGCCCATTTGCTGGACTTGACTGCCTCGCTCGGGCATGTCTTGCTGGTTGATGCAGATGGCGTCTGCCCAGAGGCGAAAGCTGGATGGATCCCGGTCAGGGAAGTGTTCTGCCCACGATTTTCGGACGTGGCGAAGCGCGGCGGCGAGGTTCTTCGTGACCGAGACAACTTGGCCATTGACGACAATGCCCTCGACGATGGATGCATCTCCCCAGACATACGAGAGAGCGGCGAAGACAAGCTGGTCCTGGAGCGAGGCAATGGTGAGCTTGCATGACGGAGTCTCGTCGCCTTGCGATACAATTTCGAGCAGCCGGATCTCGGATCTTGCCGGGTTTAGAAATGTGTATAGGCTGATGGGAGACATGATTGTGTCATTGAGGCTTGTGCTAACTGACTGATGGCGCAACGGGAGCAGTCCAGCGGATTTGTTGGGAGGTAGGTAGGCAGCCCCTCAGTTTGGGTGCATCAAGGTGGCAGTCCACGTGATTGGGCATTTTGATTGGCATTGAGACTGGACTGGACTCGCTGGGTGATGCAAATGGGTGGGGTACAGATGAAACAGAATGCCATGGAATGCACACGCAGTGCCACAAGCACGAAGTTGAACTGGTTTGGCACCTATCTAGGGCAGGAACGAGCAGTTGGCCCCACCCTTCACACCAGTATTTCAGGCAGGGCAAGGAGGCCAGATCTTTTAGAACAATCAAGCATCCTCACAACAGTCTTTCAGGTCCCATCGACCGTTGGTGACATGTGAGAGAATGAATTGTGGCTGTGCACATCTCAGCTGGGGCAGAACCAGGCTCAATTTGGCTACACGCATGCATACCGGGCTGCGAAAGACGGCGCAGGCAATATTGTCGAACGGAGTTTGCGCGGAGCCTGGTCGCCTCACTTTCCCCCCTTCTTTCCGAATTTCAAGCCCCCACCCCCACATCTCTCCGTCGGCAATTGCGCATCCATCCCCTTGACTCTTTGTCGCGATGGAAGGCCTCCGCAAGCAAGCTCTGTCGGGTTTCAAACAGCTCAAGTTCATTCCGGCGCCGCATGAGC
>Ga0247770_1001266_pt1 | contig 20702 bp, 27 predicted proteins | sample UWRJL136409B6_FD_179943 | JGI IMG/M metagenome (GOLD analysis project Ga0247770, IMG submission 179943) | Plant litter microbial communities from Arlington Agricultural Research Station in Wisconsin, United States - UWRJ-L136-409B-6 | ecosystem: Environmental > Terrestrial > Plant litter >... | reverse complement strand
GGCGCAGGATATTATCGCGCGGAGGGGGAAGCAGATCGGGATAGCGGATACGGAGGAGCGGATGAGCATGGATAGCGAGGGGTGGGATCGCGCGGGCGAGTGTGGTGGGCAGGCGGGGTGGGTGAGTCGGGTGCTGGGGCCGAGGGGGAGGAAGAATGCGAGCGCGTGGAAGGGGGATGAGGACGCGGAAGAGCGGAGGAGGTTGGTGGGCTCGAGCTGTCCGGCTCGGGACGGTGCTGGGAAGGAGAGCGGGGATGGGGATGGAGAGTGCAGCCCGGGCAACGGAGAGAAGAGGTGTGATGGGGAGGGAGGGAGCAGGGAGGAGTGTGGGCGGGAGCAGCTGGACAAGTGTCTTAGTTGCTGAGATGAATGGGCGCTGTCTGTTTTTTCCTTTTGTTTGTACCGCTCGGTTGCTGCTTGGTGGATCTTTGGGAGCCAGCGGGGCGCAACGCTGGTGGGATTGGAGTGTTCGGAGAAAGGGCGTTCATATTTTGGTATGTCGGGAATTGCAGGATTGCAAAGACATGGAAATCGTTTGGGAAGTTCGTCATTGAGGGAGCAGTTGACTCCGAGCACAAATAATGCGTAATGTTTTAATTTTGTGTTCCGCTGGTTGTTGCGTTTGTCAAAGGAAGGTACAAACAGGTCGTGGTCCCGTCAAAAACCTTGCCAACACCAAATGACAGATCGTGTCTCCAGCTGTTCTCAGCCCTCAAGTTATTGTAGCGACATGTCAGCTGAGACAGACAATCGCAGAGAAAGTAGCACAAGTGACGAAAGACATTGCAAGGAAAATAGACAGGAATAATGAGCAGTTAAACAAGGAAAGTGCACCGGGGAAGTACTTGCTGTATTTTCAGCTAGAAGACCAGACGACACAGCCATGCTGCCCTAATTAGCACCGATTGGAGTGCTCAAGTACTGTACAAGAAGCAGCTCAAAGCTCATCACGCTGGCTCCCGCTCCTCACATCGTCCTGGATTCCTACCTCTTCGGTAAGATGTCCTGGTTTACACGTCATATCATGAAAACGCCCACGCTGAAACTCATCCCGGTCTAACCCATATCCGTTCGTCGAAAAGCCAACCATCCCTGCGCCGAGCCATGCGGGTTTCCGATGCCATCCGTGCCTCCGTTGAGTCGCTCCGATCAAGTCCGTCCGTATCCGTGTCAAAATGCCGAATCGCGCCAAAAGAAAAATTACCGGGGATAAGAAGTACCGCCATCCGCCGCTACGCCTCGCAAATGCCTAAACGCAGGAGCGAGACCAAGCGGAATGAAAAGCGATCCGTCCCATCGCCGCATTGAGGAAGATGCCGACTAGAGGAAGATGCCGACCCAGGCGTTCTTGCTGCTGACCTCCGAGTCGCAATCGTCGACGGAGCAATACACCTTTTTGTTGTTTCCATCCTTGGTGCGGAAGTTGCCCGCGCGTTTCGCCGTCGGTTTGCGCGTCTCGAAGCAAGCTCTGCAAAAGACCTAGAGAGAGGGACATTCGTTAGTTAGAGGAAGAAAACGGAGACAAACGGGGAACTTACGTGACCACAGTCCTTGACAGCCCAGAAGTGGTGCTCCTCGCGGTCCTTACGAGTTCTAGCTTTCTTGGTAGGAGGGCTCTTGGCTTCCTCCTCATCCGGATCATACTTCAGCTCTTCCTCGCAGCCGGGGCAGACGAACTCGAGATCATCGCCAGTGGAGCGAGTAAAGCCCTCCTTCGGGGGTGGCGGAGGGACGTAGACAGGCTTCGGCGGGCCGTTATTGTAGCCATTCGCTTGGTAGTTGAAGTTGGGAAGGTTCTCCGCCAGAGGGTTCGCCACGTTGGGGTTGTTGCGGACCTCTGGGGGGCCAGGGAAGTCAGCAGGTCCGAAGTTCGGCCCACCTAGAATCTGTACATCCAACTCAGCTCGCTGTCCTCTGGCATTACCAAGATTACCAAGGCGGCGCTGAATGAAGCCAAAGCCGGCAAAGTCGCTCATGCGCCATCCTTGGCCAAAAGCACCAAAGATGGAGGGGTTCACCTCGTTCTGCTGGCTGACCAGGTCGATATGCTCGAACGGCGGGAGCTGGCCCTGGCGCACATTACGCGCTGGCATCGGCACCGGTCGCTCGGGGATATGGCCTGCACGGGCAGGTGCAGGCGCGTCGTCGTCCATGCCGGTGAGATCAATGACAGGTGCGCCACCAAGAATGCTACCGTCACTGCGCGCGAGAGATGGTGTGCGGCGAAGGTGGTTGAGAGAACCGTGCCGACGCGGGTTGCGAGGAAGTTGTGGAGCTCGAGAAGCAGCGCGGGCGGGTTGCTGCGTTCGGTTCCTTCTGTTTGCTCGAGGCAGAACCTGGGGCTGCTCCGGGCTGTCGGGCTCTTCCGTAAGATCAATTACTGCAGGTGGCGATCGTGCGCGTGCTTGATTTGGGGTGCGCATCCGGTCACGTCTGCTAGAACGGCGGCTGATAACTTCCATCTCCACGAGTTGGTCGTCTTCGTCCATTTCGTTGTCGCCGAAGCGGTCCTCCCCTCTGTGTGCCGCGCCTCTCTGATTTCGGCGGGGGTTTGGGTGTGGGTACGGCTGGTGACGGCGCGCCTCCCGGTGATAGGCTTCCGAACTTCGTTGGATGGCCTCCGAACTTCGTCGAATCCGCTCTCCCAGCTCCCTAAGCTGACGTGCGCTCTGCTCGATATGCTCTGCGAAGTCCAAGCGTTGCCTGTCTCCCAGCAGAACATCCAAATCTTGTCCTAAAACTCGCTGCTCTCGATGTAGTCCTTCTACTTCTTCATGCAAGTTATTTCGCGGTCGCTGGTCAACGAAAAGTGAATCTTCAGACGATGCTGCCTCACTCGCGCTGCGAGAGCCAACAGAGAAGGTATTGGACCGGACGGATACAGGCGATGAGATCGACGGTAGGGACGGGGCCGCTTCTGATGAGTGACGTGAGATATTGTCGAACTCGTTGCCGTTGTCAGGAACGCCGTCAGGGAAGACTTCCAAAAACCACTCAGGGAGTTCCTGTCCCGCTTCGCTGTCGCTGCTGTGGGCGTCGTCTGCTTCTCCTTCTCCGTCGCTTCCAGAAGACACCGCAATCGGGGATGGGCTGTCAGAGAAAATTTCTTCCACTGCGGCTACCTCGTGGTCGTCGTCGGATTCATCGAAGTCTTCGTAGCCGGGCGATGGCTCGTGGATAAGGTCGTCGGAGTCGAAAAAGTCATCAGGGAGGCCACCGTGAATCGCAGGGTGGTCCATCGCGGCTTTCGCTTGCCAGCCTAGGGCATTCCAGTCGTGCTTCGGTAATAGGGTTTCAAGCCTTCTTCGATAGACTTCAGGGGGTTCGGTGGGCGCTGGCGAAAGCGCATGCAGGGTACGAAAGTATCGGCGAGGGCGTCGCCCGGAGCGAGGTTGTTGTTGTTGTTGTCGAGCGTAGAATGGAGCCCATTGAGGTAAATCAATCATGGCGACTTTGGCGTTTCTCCGGTCGGAGTTAGGCCGCCTGATTTGCCGCGCACCACCCCTGGCGAATCGCCGCGTTCCCGCCATCCGCACGTCAGCGGGTGCGAAGGTGGGGGCGAAAGTGCGACGGAGCTGTGATGATTTCCGCAACCTCACGGGTAGAGTGAATAGCCAGCCCTCCACAATGGGACAAAAAATATAACCTAAATTTCTTCTTGCTTTCAAGGCAGATTTTTGCACAATATGAAGGTCAGCGATTGCAATTCTGGTTGGTGTAGTGCCCACAAGGCCTCCTGTTAGAAAGAGGGGCACTTGAGCCCCTGAGCAGCAGGCACCACGCGGCAATCAGCAAACAACACGCAGGTCCTTCGAACAAAGGCAGCCCTCGTACAATTGTGATTCGCCTCAAGAAATGCAGCAGCAAGTCTTGATTGAGTTCGACGATAAATTAGATGGGACGAAAGAATGCATTGTAGGCGCAGAAGCTGTGGGTTTTGATATGACAGGTCTTTTGCATCTCCTGTGGCCTCTTCCAATGCATTTCGGGCCGGTTCGAAGTACTTGAAGCCTTTCACGCTACATTTCACGACTGTTACAATCCGATATGCCAAGTCTTGCTGTCCTAGCATAGCTGCATGCCCTTCGCACGGAGCCGAGACCTTTGTCTTGAGCTGCACCCTTGAGCGCACAGGCTTGATAGCCCTCGTTCATGGCTGGAGCTTTTGTAGGTATCATATTTTCCTATTCCTAGCCCAAACAGGCCAAAGAACTATGTTACAAGCTGTGGAATTGTCGTCTCAGACTGCTGAGCTCATTCCTCCTTCAACCCAAGCACCGATACAACACCCTCCTTGTTCACTGTCACCAAGGACTTCGCCTCAGACCCCCATCGCAGGGCCACTCCGGTCACGCTGCTCCGTAGGGGCTCCGACCACGACTTGGCGCTTTTGAGATATTGTTGCACCGTGATGCCCGTTGATCCAGCCGTGGCCAGGAACTGGCCTGTGTAGTCCCACGCAAGCGACTGGGCGTCGCCCGTCTGCAGTTCCTTGACTTGGGCTGCAGCGCCCTCCTTGCGGAGATCAAAGATGGTCACAGTCGACTGCCCCTTCCCGCTCGCAGCGAACCAGAATCCGTTTTCGGAGAACACCAAGGCCTGGATCGGCGAGCCCAGAGTAAACGCAGTCGCCTCCTCGCCGCTGCTGGTATGGAAGACCTTGATATCTCCCGCTTGTGTGCCGGCCGCAAACAGGTGACCATCAGGGTGGAATGCGCAGCATGTCAACGCTGTAACAGTTAGCACTATCCAAGCAACAGGTGGAAACTCGGGAACATACCAGAGTCCGTATAAACGCGGGAAACCTGCTGAAGGGACTCGATATCGTAAAAGACAAAGCTCTTGTCAGCGCCTACCGATGCCAAAATCCGGTTTCCGGGGTGCAGTGAAAGACCTGTGATCGCGCCAGCATGGGACTTGAAAGTAGCCGCCTCGCTGCCGCTGTCAAAGACACGCACCGAGCCCTTTGCTGTAGCCAAGATGACCTTAGTCTCGATCCACACGGTAGCCGTGACGGGCTCGCCAATATCGAGCGATCGCTCCACCTTGCCAGCATCCACCGAATAAATGTCGAGCTTGCCGTCCAGGCCGCCAATCGCTGCGTGATCCCCCTGGGTGTCGAGCGACGAAGCGAGGGAAACGGATAGGTCTGTAATGGTGGTTTGTTGCAGAGCGGCGACGTCGTCTGGCGTCGCCCACCCCTTCGGGACAGGGCGCTTCTTGCGGCCGTTTGTTAACTGGGACTTTATCTCGTTGACGTGTTCTACCAGGGGCTCTGGCAGGCTATCGTTATCAATTGCCATGGCGTCGCTCGCGTCGCCTCCTGTCGGCGCAATTGTCACCTTGGACAGGGCATCGCGTGCCTCGTCCCGCTCCTTAGTCAAGCGCGCGATGACGCGGACCGCAGCATCGTGCTGGTACAGCGCTGTCGCGAGCTCTTCCCTTGTCCGCGCCAGTTGCTCCTTTGTGTTGTATGATTCGAGGACTAGAGAGTCCCACTCGTCTTGGAAGGCTTTCAGCAGCGATGGTAGGGATGTGAAGTTGGGCGGGCGCGGGCGAACGACGCGATTCGTCTTGATCTCGAGGAGGTCATCGGGGTGCAGCTCGTCGTCCGTTCCGGGCTCTTTGCCATTCTCTTCGATGTATTTTAGGATCAGGCGCTTCTCGAACACGGCTCCTGGGAGAAGGTCAGTACGCAGTTCCAATGCAGCGTCCAATGCAGCGCGACGACGGTTTGCGACGGACCTGTTTTCCTCGACACCACAGGCTCCTCGGGAATCTCTCCTGATACTGCACGGTTGTCAGCACTTTCTCTGCAACTAGGGGGTTTTTCAAGGGTAGCATACGTGCGCAAAGCATATTGGGCGGTGGCAATTGTTGGTTGCAAAATGTTGTTCGTCGCGTTCACGATGCTCCCAACTTTTCCAGGCTGCCGAAGGAGGCTGAGACGCACGGGCTGCGGCAGTCTGATCTGTACACCTCGGTCAGTAGCCAATCGATTGATGACAGGCGATAAGCTTATCTGGCGCGCGCCAAGATCTCAGTTCCAGGGTTGCCTGTGAACTCTTGAGCAGGAGATCGATCTGCTTCAGGAATCCGGATGATAAATTCTGCTACCAGACTTGAAGATCAATGCGCGAGCTAGAATCCAATAATTGTCACAAAATCTCCTATCTATTCCGCATCGCGAATTGCAAACTCATATTCCTACCGTCCTCGAGAAATGAGCATGGGCCTGCCACATAAAGTTGTGTGTCGATTGAAGGCATCATTACTGTTCAGTTGTACGCTCTTGGCTAGGTGCTTCGGTGCTTCCCTACTCTCTTAGACCCCTTTTACGAGCGTTCATTACTTCCCGCATCACCTCATCCTCAAGCCAGCAACAAAATCTTGCGAGGATCTGAGCTTAGCGGTCCTCAAGCGAGATACCACCTCATCACGCCACCGTTGCCAATCACGCTCCATTCCTTCCCAAACCAGCTACGAACTCTCCTTCTCCTTTACTTCAAGCACCACAGCCTCCACAAACTCGGACGAGAAATCCTTCTTCCCCAACGGCACCCCCTTGCTCCTCAGAATCGCATACGCAATACTGACATGGAAAAACACCTGCGGCACCACCCAGCCCAGCGCATACCCCTTCACCTCCAGCGTGATACTCTGCGTCTTCCCCATCGGAAGCTCAACGATTCGTTCCTCGTCCCCATCCAAGTCCTCTGGCTTAACTCGTTCGAGCAGCTCTAAAGTTTTGTCGATGCGGGCGATCAGCTCGTCGATGGTGGTTTCGTTGTCTTCCCACACGGGGAAGGGGCCTTTGGCGGGGATGACGCGCTCGACGAACTTCTTAGAGAAGTTGGACACCATTTGGATCTGGAAGCTGAGGGGGAGCATGTCATCGTGGAGGCGGGCCGAGGGGAGAGAGGCTGTGTCGATGGTGGTATGGGATTGGGCCTTCTTGAGGATGTGCTTCAGAGTCGAGAGGCTCTTGGTGAATATGTCGATACTGGTGGAGTGAAGCGTGATGGGCATTTTGGAGGTGGTTGGTGGTTCTTGGGGTTAAGTGAGCCTGTTAGATTATTGGAGCGAGATGGAAGGGTCTAGTGAAGTGTTTCTTCCGGGGACACTTCAGGCCTCTATATTTCTTTCCCTTCTGTTGCCTTGCGGTTCCAAAATCAGGGTTCCCGGGGAACGCTCTCGGTGGGTATTTCGGGAGAAATCAACAAGACCGACAAGGACTCGCCAATCGGACACACTCTTTTCGCAATACGAACGAATAGCGGTCAGTCATGGAAAGGGTCAAGTGTCACTACGGCGCAGCGACGGGTGTTATTTTTACACTCTCTACTTTGCCGGCTGATTGCCATTGACAACCAGCCGCGGGTACCTCCAGGTCGTCACCACAAGCGTGAGGCAGACACCGAGGCTTCACCACCTGCTCATTCTGTCTGGATCGTCCGCACTTCCGTCGTATTTGCGAGGCCATATCGTATCTACGAGTGTAGTCGTGCTTTTGCGCGATCGCTGTATCATTGGCTCGCTTGTCGCGACAAACGAGCCTCCCCAGGACAGTCGCCTTGTGCTGAGAGACGAGACCAGCGGCACGTTGCCGGCTTGAAATAATGAAATCCGAGAGGCCTAACACTTCACAGCCTACTTTTTATCTTTATTCTATCATTCTGCCAGCATTTTCGTGCTATCCTTTGTGAGCTTCATCTCAGAACAGCGAATCATGTGATGCCCCACGTGGGGCGAGTCATCTCTCGGCTCCATTCCGAGTCCCAAGTCCCGCAGTTTCGCAATCGCTGCTCAACAGCCGATTTCAATCCCAACACCCATCATGCCAGAAAGTCTCACCTACTAGATATGAACTCGCGATGAGCTGGAATCCATTCCGCGCACCCTCGCGGTCGGGCAGTGAGTGGTTTTCCGTGGGCCCGGCCTCGGAATTCCCCGATCTCGGACAAGACGAAGCCGTAGTCGAAGACGGCGCCCTCTTGCATCCCCGCCCGTGCGGCGACCAGAAAAAGCCGGGATGCAAAGTCTTCCATGTCCCCAAGACCGATACCTCGAAGCGGACTGAAGTCGATGTTGTGGCGGAGGATCCTGAGGCGGAGCGGGATATGACGGATCAGGTTCTGGTCTTTCGGTATAGGGAGAAATTTCACGCCATTGATCATGTGAGTGGCCCTGAATACTGAAGTCGAGTATGGGAACTAATAAGCTCTAGCAATGTCCGCACTCGTCGTATCCGCTTTCAAAGGGCGTGCCGTTTGATATCGAGGACTTTGGCATCGTCCTCAGCGCGGGATTGACATGTCCAAAGCACGGGTGGTCTTTTGATCTGTTTTCTGGGCGGTCAGATCGGGGGAACTACAAGCTCAAGGTGTGGGAGGCTGAGGTCCGCGATGCCAAGGGGAAAGCCAGTGGCGATGGCGACGGCGGCTTGCAGGAGAAGGAGGTGTGGGTGAGGAGGAAACCGAGGATGGGGTAGTTGTAAGGCTCATTATCCTCCTATCAACTCACATCCCGTCTGATCGGGTTCATAAGCTTCTGGAGGTCCCACGCTTCCCGCTCCCGTGAAGCACAAAGAACTCACATGGCGCCACCGCCTTTTACCCCTCGGCTCCCGTCCACATTCTTTGATCCGACCCCTCGGCTCCATTGGGAAATTTCAAAAGTCCCCTGACAAACAAAGAAGGTAAAATGACTGGCTTTTTCAGTTTTTCGGGTGGAAAGGTAATTTAGCAAGGGCTGCGGTCCATCCATCCCAACCACAAGAGCACCCCTACCGTCTCGATAGAGCTCCGCCAGTGGCGGTCTCTGTGCCCAGCTCGCCGCCCTCATTCTCTCTACCACCCTCACTCCACTCTTCTATGCCTTCACTGTGGTCGCTGGTATCAATACCTAGCCATGGTATGAACGTGGGTAGTCCTATCAACCATTTCTGCTACACGTCCACAAAGTCAAATGGTATCTTCGTGATGCTATCAACAAGGCCAGAAAGGATATTGTTGATCCCACCCTGTGCGAGGCGGTTATCAGGGAATTCAAGAGCTTCTTCATGATAGGGGAAAAATCTGAACAGAGGAACGAGACACATGCTGCAAACAACCTTATGCGGCATGTTCAGAGGACTGTAAAGACAGCGGAAGAACTAGTAGCTCTGTGATGTACCCAGTCTAGCAAGAATACCTACCCACTGTTTCGTAGCCAATCCCGCTCACAAAACCACGGATGTTTGTCCTCCCGTGGGCCACAGTTATGTGGAAGGATTTTGCGATCTGTACCCTCGGGGTTTACATTGTAGCCCAAGTACGGATTTCCCGCAAATTCACCTCCGTTTGTGGAGGTCGGGTCTCCAAATCTGGACGTAAGGGTTGCCGCTTCTAAAACGAATTTTGCATAGCAATATCCGCCTCCAATAAATATACCCCCTGATCACCCCACCCCTCCAAACCCAATAGGCACTACACCGGAATGAAAATTAAAAATTAAAACCTTATTTAACACCGGCGCTTACCGGAGTATTACGCAAAAAGAAACTCCCTTGTCAGGTACTGTTAGAAATACTGCACTCTGGATTTGGGTGAAATTGATGGGGTTGCAACTGCTTGATAGAAGTGCTTGTTTCTCTCCTATGGTTCTGGCTTCCAGCCAAAACCCCCTTTTATGGAATTCTTCAGAAAAATTCTACCGTTATCATTACAGTAGCTCAAGCTTATTGGCGTTCTGGAAGTGCTAAGCATCTAGTTAGCAGAGCTGGCTCGATTCCTAAGACCCCTAAACCGCTTTCATTCTGATAGGTGTCGCAGTAAGTCGGGCTGGCGAAGTCGAGAGAGGTTGCGTCAGTTGCAGAGTTCGGGGGGGAGGGTGGCTCTGAATCTTCTTTAGCTAGGCTTAGTGGTGTGATATGAACTTCACCTGCAAAGAGCTAGGAAAGTTTGAAAGGTAGAACGGCGGTAGCGTTGCAGTAAACAAGGATGTTAAATAATAAAGTAAATCTTTATAAAATAGATTATAACGGAGCACCTGGATCCTTCTTGCGGCAGCAGATTAGCCTTAATCTTCTCCCCATCCTTTCCTTTTATCGAATCAGTGCCGCTTTCGGTGAATACAAAAGAGATCTGACGTTAAACTAGCAATTTTCGATCTTTCCAGGATCCCACGCATTTTCCTCTGCAACTCTTTCATCCTACGCCGCCTTCCGGGCCCCACACCGCGACCGGAGCCCTCGGATACTGAGCCTTTAGTTTCGGCCTGCGACGAGGATTGGGTTAGAGGCTCTACTGTGGTAGGTTGAGTCCCTGATCCTGAAGATGATCCCGATCCTGAATCCGAGCCCAATCGAGGAGAGAATCGATTCGGCGTCCTCTTTGAACTAGATCCGACAGTGCTCTCGCTTTGTGACACGATATTACCGCTGCTGTCCGAAATATCGTCCATCTCTTTCACTCGTTGCGACAGTAAAGTCTTCTCTTTCGACCAGTTCTGGGGAGTTTCAGAAAGAGGGAGCTCAGAAGTCGTTCGATCCTCGACGTCGGCCCATAACCTTGGCAATTTGGAGCGACCGAAGATCACGGCCCCGTGCTTGCAGTTGTCGATGTCAACCTCCCCGGAGGACTTCACATAGGAGAGCAAGCTCTGAAATGGGGAGCCGGCGGGCAACAACTCTTGGATCGGATTCCATCCCTTCGAACTGCTGCTGCTGCGCGCTTCGAACGGGCTACGCTGTGATGGATTATACCACGTGATGCCTCTCGAGAGTGTCAAGGGCTGCGTTGTCCTGTCTCCCTCCTTGTCGATGATCTTCCTCAGATCGGCCATGCATGCCACAAGAGATCCTGTCCCCGTCGGAACGGTATGCCAAGGCCCGTTCTGCGTCCTGGCATCCGTTTTGATCAGGTCCCCAAAACCGCAGCCGAAAAGCGTAACTGCGCGAATCGACTTGGCAAAGTCAACCCACGCACCCCCACAGCTCGGCAGCGTTGTCACGCGCAAATAGAGGGGGTCTCGGTTCGTCACAACGTCCCGAAAGTCCCACCCCAGCACCTGGCTGTGAAGCCGGGGTTTTATATTAACGCCTTTGGCCGAAGCCTCAGATTGCGCTTCGTAGTCGATAAGTTTCTCAAGAGTTTCGAACAGCTCCACAGTTCTGTCCTCAATAGTCGTGTACGAGGTCCGGGTCTTGGTCACGATCTCTCGTCTCCCGCCAGTCCATTCCACCTCCTCTTCGACTACATCCTCCTTGAGCTTATACAGCCGAAGTTTCCGATTGGATGAATTCTTCAGTGCTAGGAAAGCCGAGTCGGTCCTGAAGCGTACGCTCGGCTCTTCAAAGTCCTCTGCATTGAACAAGAGCTCGTCACGGAACCCATCGACCTTGTAGTCCTCGAGGGACGACCGCAGTAAGTGTAGTAGCGTGCTGGCCCCGTTGACGAGCCAGCCGAGTTTGTCACATTCGTCCCAAAGCACAAAGTAACGTTGATCGATCGATTTCAACATTGCGTTGTAGCCTTGCTTCGAGATGTGGACCGGCGAATCCTTCCTCCCGATAGAAAACTGACACCCTCCTGTGACGATCTGGCCGACTGAGAAGGACACCCTCTCAAGGCTGAAATCTCTACCCGGGATGGAGAGCTTCGAGGTTTGGATGTCGTAGTTTGCGGAAGCGTCGCCTATCGCTTGCTGTCAGTAACCAGCCCAGAACATCCCAGCTGTCGAACGCCATTTCAGCGTGCGAAACTTACCAGCTAGATATAATGCTTCGGAGCACCACCCGATCACATGTCGGGATGACTGGAGGATATTAGCCCCTAGGCGGTCCGAGCTGGCGCGTGGACCAATGTCGAGATACGAGATTCTCCCCCCGGTTGCGTTGAAGTACAGATGCCAGAGGACCACGTTTCCGATCACCTCCACGGGAGTCAGCATCGCAGAGAATCCCTTAAGGAAGAGATTTCCCGCAAAGGTGTGCAATCGCTTTGCGTCTATCAGGCTCGCGGCCATGTCAAGCGGAATCTCGAGTCCAGTATTAGGCCGCAGCCGGCGCGGAACCGGGAAGCCCCCAACGACGACCGGGTTGCGAAAAATGCCGTACCAGCACCGCCCAACGTGGCTGTCGGTCTCAGCGTCCGCGCTGACCTCGAAACCGATTTCGCAGTCGAACACATCATGGAATGCCCCGTCGTAAAAGACCGATTGCTTGCCGGAGGAGGCTATATGAGGCGTGCAGTAGTTGATCGTGTCGTCAGGGGAGGACCGCAGAGCAGCAGCAAGCCACGAGACGATTTCTCCAATCTCTGCGATAAAGTCCGGTGTGCCCCTGGCCAATAGTTGAAACTGCCGGGGGTCGTCGCAGCGCAACGCCATGACCAAAGATCTATCGGAAAGCGTCCCTGAGGCCAATCTGTCAGCAATGGCACAGGGGGGTGCTGAGCGGTTGACGAGAAGCAGACTTACTGGTTGCCCCATCGCCGCTCTGGAGCGCCTCTCCAACCACTGCTAAGACGTGAGGGCCGGTCATAGGCCAAGTTTGGCTCAGATAGTCGGAGCAGGGAAGCGCCTGCGCGTTGCTCATCGATCCTGTTAGGGTGATTACGCGTCCCAGCATCTCCCGAGGTTTCTCGGAGCTCCCGTATTCGTGTTCAAGAAATGCTACCGGTTCCCACGCAACGCGTAGCACCATTGTATGCATCTCGGATTCCACATGCCGACTGACGTATTGCTGGCTTGGAAGGGTCTTTAGTATGGCGGATCGAATCTTACTCACCGCGTCCAAACCTGTTATTAGGGTAAGTGAAGCTTCGCGAGTAATGCGGCCAACAAGCGTCTTATATGCCTCAGACTTAAACACGACCTCTCTGTAGTCGTGCTTATCTGGAAGAATTACTTCTTCTTCGACTTCGGAGCTGATCGTGGGCTGTAGTTCATGGGTCCGTGCAACCGGTTCATCAGCCGCCGGAGGACAGTCTAGGCCAATAAGCCAATCGCTAACTCGAGAAGAGGTGACATTAAGGTCGAACCGGTCACGTTCGCGCTGCGAGGCAGAATCTTCCTCGGCCAGCTCCAGCAGAGCTCCTTTCAGCATCAAGGTTAAGTCGCTGCTACCGTCAGTATGCATGCCATTTCATTCCACGGGTGCGAAGGAGGAGCCCCTTACTGCCGATACTTGTGTACAAAGTACATCACGTCTCTTTCCGCTTTGCTTGACCCGGGCTGGCCAAGCCTTAGAGCGAACTGCTTGAGAAGCAATGGTAGCTCCTTGAATATTCTCTCCAGGATTTCAGGCGTTGTCTGGAGTTTCCGGATTTGTTCTACCAGGCCGTCGACTAGCTCGGACTTGTAAATGTCCAGCTTATCTCCAGTGATGCTACCCTCTTGGGAGTACACGGTCCCGGCGTCGCAGTCCTCCGCCTCGACCCGGACGGTAGACGCTAGAATGTCATTTCGAATATTCGACACCCCCTTCTCGTAGTTCGACGCGAGTGCTGAAACGTATCCAGAGTCCATGGAGTTACTGTGGATGGTGTACGCATCCAGCAGTGGAGGCAAGCTACTGCCATCTGGCCGTGTTCCGGGGCTCTCAGTGAATGCCGCTACCCCCCATTGATTGAGCCTATAGCTGTACTGTTTCGCCCTAAAAGAAGACGCCGAGGTCAGTTTCAGGTAGGCATATTGCGAACAGTGGACAAGGCGACATACTTTGCGAAAAATCCATGTCGCTCCTCCATGGTTCTCATCACCTCGTCCAGAGTGCTGTGCTCGTAGAGCCCGATAATCTCCTCCCTGAACATTTGCCACGTTTCCGTGGCCGACTGCGGCGACCGGGTGGCACGAAACGATCCCCTCGCCCATCCGTTGACGTATTTCACCATCAAAGGCCAGGCCGGAGCCTCGTCATGACTTTGGCCATGTTTGCTCGCTTGCGTCGGGTCCGAGGATGGAACGGGTGACGCGACAGCAGAGGCGAGAAATTGCTGTACCGGAGCAGAAAGCTGGGAGACAGCCCGACTCTTCAACTTCAGGCGCGGTCTTTGCGATGGCGGCGGCGGCATCCCCAAAACTTGGTCATCGTCACTCTGCGACATGGACTCCAGTGTTTTTGGCGTCTGAACAAGATTGTTGCCAGCCGGCATCGTGGGCGGTTGAATGTCTGGCTAGTCCGAGGATGGCGAGCCTACGGTTAAATAGTTTTGGAATGACATTCGATGGTTTCCGAGAATCTTTGCACGCCCGTCTGCGTGAGGGGAAAATGGCGTTGCGGCTGGCATTGGTCGGCGTCCTCCAGGCCGCCGCCCAGGTGCTGTGCCACTGCAAGCCATCGGAATAGCATGCGGTCACGGCAATCGCCCTTTTCTGAATACACTTCCTATTGGTAGGGAGCGAGCGATCTAGAACATGAGCTGAGCAGATGGGGAAAAATGCCTGGCAAGCAGCCAGATCATGTCGCCGGTGTTCATTGTCTGCAGTTTGTGCACTTGGATGAAAGAAGCACTGTTCGAAGTCTAGACCCCACAACCGATCGACCCCACTGCCAATCATCATCTCCTGCGCTCTCCGCCCGACAACCCCTTCATTTCCAACCACCGCCATTCTTTCAATTTTGCTCCAAAACACACCAAATTCGAGATGCCCACTGTGCGTAAGTGTAATATTACGTGGGCAACTCGATAAAGTCGATAGCGCAGTCACACAGCACAGGCGCAACAAACTAGGGTATGACCTAATCCAGGCTTAATGCCCGTATCATAGTAGAATCGTGACGGCCCTGCAGGTCGTCACCTAGGCCGGCGTGGCCCGAAGGGCGCGTTAGCGCCCGACACCGTGCCGGCACGGTGTAGCCTGTCCGCGCAATTGCCGCCACGCGGCTTGCTATTATTCATAGCTCTAAGAGTAAGGAAGAGGAAGAGGACAAGGAATACGAAGGTTCCGGCCAATAGAGAGAGGCCAGGCAGTCAGTGTAGCTCCGTCATCACTGTTTTTTTCACATGGCGTGTCGAATCTGGGATTAGCACTACTCCTGAGTGTTGGGGGCTCGGTGCGCTAAATCCGCTAGAATTTGGGCAGTCAGAGCGGGTGCCTACTGCCTGAGGCGCACTGTATGGTGATAGGCGTTCCTGTCGGCCCAGGCGCTGCTCTGCACAGAGCAATGTCTTAAGACGGAGCATCCTTTGATAGGCCCAGTTGTTTTACTGTGCCGATACGGTGTCGGGCGCTTCAGCGTCCTTCGGGCCGCGCCGGCCCAGGTGATGATGACTTGCAGGGTCGCCACAGATTACTATGACCGCAGGTTTGCCATGTAGTGAGGTATATGAACATCAAAACAGAAAACAAACTACATCACCTAAGATAAGAATAATGTACGTGATAAGCGAGTGCACCACTTTAGCGAAATTTGGTGAAGGTACACGCAAAAACCTGATAAGAAATTGATAGGGCTCTTAATTTACTACCGAATATCTGCATGCAGCTCTACTAAATTTCGCTAGAGTGGTGGACTTGCTTGTCTAGTGCACTCGCTTATCATCTCCGTTAGTTACATTCTGTGTAGTTCTATTGACGTAACGGCTTCTGCAGTTGTTGTGGTAACCTAGTTGATTTTGTAAGGTAGTACGGATCCGTAGCATATAGTGGTAAAAGGGGTTACAGGGGTTAAGATCCTGAAATCTAGACGCTAGGAATCGATGGTCAAAAATAAAATAAGTGGAAAAAGAAATCAAAGATTTTTTTTTAAAAAAAAAAAATAAAAAGAAAGAAAGAAAAAAACTAACCGTTGGCGCTCATCGCGCAGGCGAGGCGAGGGTGGGGTGTAAATTTGAAGTTGCAGAGAAACCGCATTACATGGAGGATTGACCGTCGAGGACAGCTGCATATTAACCTGGAACCATGTAACATTTTAAAGGAGGAATCACGAGGCTTGAAATAATCACCGCAGATCATGATTCAAATGACTCCTCGCATCTGTAAGGCCATGATCCCATCCCAGGTATTTCCATCATCACTTACCACTCGCTATTCAGCGGTATCCCTCGTTGTTCAAGCCATACAACGAGGAAAGTGAGAATAATCCCGGCATGTCAAGGATATGAGCCAAGTCCTGAACGTCTACGATTTGCTAAAAAGGAGATGCGCAGCCTCGTTCTCTCTCGACCTCCGACAAGATCATCACACATTGAACCTGGCACTTATCACCGAGACAGTCCAAAGTCACGGCCTACACCAACCAGTTCTATTCATCTACAATTTCCATATCACATACAATGATCCTACATCATATCCCGTCCCTAGGCCTTTCGAGAAACGATCTTTCCATCTTAGGCCCGATACTGAGGACTTCTATTTTGCTCTTCTGGGCAGCAACACTAAAAGAGCCAATTCCATATGCTGTCAAACTATCCCAAGATGCTAGGTAGTAAGAAAATCCAGCAACTTTCTCAGAATGACGATGCCGAACTACCACCTCCGGAGGTCACCGCGCTTGGTTGAAGGTGTGTCGGTTAACGCTAGGTCATGCTGATGCTAGGCGGGTTCAGAGTGTAAATTCAGTCTGTGAGTAGGTCGTACAAGGCGCGGTAACATCGGCGGGCAGGCTTCTAGGGCGCTAAGACGATTCCCAGGCATCACTGCGGTAAGTTCGGTGGGGGGGCGTGACGAAGAGAGATTAGGCATGTTCCTAAACAATATTCTTCCCATCCTGCATGTCGACGTCTTGGTTTAGTAGTACAATGGTCGCTTGACTGTCGTTGGATCCGTTCTGCTGGGCGCGATATCCTGGCTTTGCCTGACCGTCAACCGTTTGCTGACGGGACATCTGATGAGGCTCTGTCTCTTTGTTGTGGTGCTTCTGGCGGTTATGATTCTTGCGGCGTCTAAAGTAGTTTCTCTGGTGGCGTCGTGCGGGCGCAATCTCCATCCGCTGTGAAGGGATGTGCGTTGGTGAGGCCAGCTTGTGGGGGCCAACGGCAGGAGAACTAGGCCGGAGGCGCTTCTTGAGATGGCCTACATCTTCGTCAAAGTTGATGCGTGGGCGGCGCTCGTAGTTTGCCATTTGCTGCTCGTTGAGGAGGCTGTGAGACGCGGCATCGAGCCTTCCGGTGGGTCGGAGCTGAGCGGTGTACTTGCGACGCTTGTTAGGGCCGAGGACGGCGGCGCGCATGTAGTCGTTGCGATGATTTGCCGATCCCTGGCCCAAAGGGGCGAAGACGTCGTCTTCGGACTCTTTCATGAGGGTCTTCGTCGACCGGGTTTGCGAGGATGTGACGGTCGTCTCTTGGGTGAAAAAAACATCTAGTGAACCCCTTGTGCCAAAGAAGGAAGGCCTGCAAGGCGCAGGTGACAACTAGGCACCTGGCTCGTGAACCATGCTGGTAGTGGGCTCGTTGTTGTGGTCGAAGAGGTGCTCATTGCCCTCTCCGTCGAAGCCAGGCTGCATGCAGTGACGGCGGCACGCGGCCTGAGCCACGGCAACGGCGATTTGTCCGGCAACTTGGTCGTCAACTTTCTTGGGTTTGGCGAAGGCCATTTTGTCGCTGAATGGGAGTTCTCTCGTGCTAGCTGCCCTTCCTATACGATATGCGACTCTGTGGTCGCGAGAGTAAGGAAGTTGCGAGAGGCGGAGTCCTGAAAAATGGGAGATGGAGAGGGCAGCTTTGAAGTGGAGCTCGTGTGAGGTTGATGTACGGAAGGTAGAAATAGAAATTGGTGGGAGCAAAACTCGCAGGCAAAAAATGGAAAGTACCTAGTATTATATACCCACCACCTGGGTTGGCTACGTCAATCCCAAACATGATCCGAATAGGAAGGGGCGTTCAATGCGATTGCATTGACCCACCGCTGGTGCGGCGATTTCCTGAGAGAGAAACCCTTTTTTTGCTCTACTCACGTGTCATGATGTTGTGTACCAAATATGGGATGAAATTGAATGAAAAATGGGTAACCTCTTTTTTGCGGGAGTCAAGACCCCATGCAAGTCATCGGATAGCACGAGCAAACAGTGGCTCCTCAAAAAGCCATACGTTGCACCACAACAAAGGAACTTCGAGTGTGACTTCTTTCGGGTTTGCCGTGACAGCCTCTCTGCCGCGACACAATACAGTTGTGCGCAACCTCTACCACTTGACAGTCGATTGCGGCCTTTACGTAAGGGTGTCAAACTTTGCTTTAGTACATGTACTTAGCAAGCGCTGAACGGTAATTGAGAATAAAGTAGAATTGAAGAAGGATATCATTAGACATGCGCCGTATAAACTTAACCTCAAAATAATTAAACATTTGTGAAGGAAGCTTCCAAGCAGAGACCTTCTTGATTTCACAAACTTTCTGAACCTAGATCGCAGTGATTTCGCTCGAGTTCATTAGGGTATATAACTTTCTCCCCGAGTCCCAAATCTGGTTCAAACTTCCTCGCACATCACCTTTTCTCTTGCACAACTTCCACCAAACACCGCCGAACCAGAAAAAACGGTCATGTCTTGCGCAAGCACCCTGGCGGGCAGCACCATGCCCGCCTCTTCTCTGAGCACCCTGCTCACCTCCCTGCCCTGTAAGTGTGGCCTCTCCTCGCCGTCCCTTTCTCCTTCATTGTCCTTCTCCTTTTACTTTCGCTCTTCCCGCTCGTGCTTAGACTAGCTACGACACGATTGAGATGCGCTGTGCTAGGCTCGAGTAGCAGGAGTTCGTCGTCCAGAACACGTCTGGAAGCATACCAAGAACTGGATATACGATCTTTAAGCCGCTCGCTCCCTGGGAGAAGACATTCGCTAATCGCAAGGGACTCCCGTTCTGCTTGCTCCTCCCTTCTCCTTCTCCTTCTCCATCTTCTTCTCCGCTTCTTTTTTCGTCTTCTTCCTCTCCTTGTCCGAGTCGTCCCTATCCTTCACAATACTAACATCTCCCAGCCGTCGACGTCACCTCGCATCCCGAGCAGGTACAAAAGTATGAGGCCCTGCGGCAGGCCATCGTCTCATACAACGCCGACCCCACCAGCGCCGACTCTGCCTTTCTCAAGCGGGAGTACCCCGACTGGATCTCGGACGACACCACCATCGCCGCCCTCGGCCGCGGCATGCGCTTCATGACGCGCCCCTCCGCCGCCGACGCCCCGAAAGGACCGCGCGACCCCCTCTCCAACCACAAGATCCAGCTCCTCTCCGCCATCCTCGTCCTCTGCGGCCAGGCGTATAACGCCCCCGCCCCCGCCTCCGACGTTGACTCCACCCTCGCCGCGCGCGCCTCCGCCCTCCATCTTGCCGTCTCCCTCGCCCAGACCGGCCGCCCACAGGAACACTGCTTCCACATCGTCCGCCGATGGCTGCGCTCCCGCTCTGGACTAGAGCCTGTGCCCGTCTGCCCCGTCTGTCGCACCGCCGAGCTCGAAATCCGCGGCATCGCGCCGCTCTCGCCACACTCTCGGCTGGCCAGCGCTGTTGTACTCCCCTGCACGCACATGGTCTGCGCTCCCTGCCAAGCCGAAATCGAGGACACCGCCCAGTCGCTGGAGTGCCCGATGTGCAGGGAGCCTTTCTGCGCAACGCGGTGTGGGCATGAATGTGCGATTTCGCTGCCGGGGGGTGATGCCAAGGAGGACGAGGAAGAGTGGGATTTTGGGGGGGTGAAACTGACTGCCGAGGGAGAGGAGATGCCGAATTGGTGCTCCGAATGCCAGGATTCGAGGCTCGAGGAGGGTGAGAGAGAGGACGAGGATTACGAGGAGGAGCGGCCTGGTCTGTTCGGCGACGGTGAATGGAACTGGAATGTACCGGTGCATACTTTCTGGGGAGACGCCGAGTCTTTCAGGGAGTTGCCTGTCCGGGATATGCTACAGTCTAGATCCTTCCGGACAGATCGAGCCTAGTTGTGGTGAGAATAGTTACCTAGTTACGGTAGCGACTACCGGTAGGCGACCAGCAAGAGCAGTGCCTCTGCGGACAAAAGCAGGGGTTGATCACGAGCAAGGATGGTGTTGAGGACATCACCCGGAGGCTCTGGCGGCCCTCCTTTGGAGGATACAGACGAGGACGAGGAAGCCACGAAAAAGGGAGAGCCGAAACGACCAATGATGATGGCATGGGTACTCGGCATGCGTTTTAGCGGTCATATGGTAACGATGGTGAAAAACATTGGACGGAGTTTGGTGGGAATTAGCATATCACGGGCATGGGCTGGATTGGATCCTATGCGGCATAGCGGGACGGGACTTAGATACCCCTGGTCTTTGGGTGTTGGTTTTCATTATATCAGGCTTGAATACAGTATTGGCCTTTTCCCAAATTATTGATTTCATCTCTCATGTACGGTAGTACCTTGGGCAACTAGCAAACGGTAGCCACGAATAGGCAGCCTATATTTTATATCGAAGCTCCCTTAGCATCGTCGCAGCTTTCTGTGTCTTTGTGGCCGGCGTCGATCCAGTTACCGTCTCTTTTTCGACATTCCCCGTTTTCTGGTACCCAAGCTGTCGCACGATGGCAAAAGGAATCGTTAGCCCTATAAAGGCCACACCACCCTATATAGGGTGTCACACAAACTCATTGCCAAACAGATTCTACCTACACCATTAGATCAAACCATTCAAACTCATCATGATCTCCAAAATATATTTTCAACACATTTTTCACACCGTCCATGCCGATCAAACCCCAAACTCCCATCCAAATGCCACAAACTCAATCTCTTTCTCATTTCCAAATTCATCTAACCCTCCC
>Ga0247770_1001265_pt1 | contig 20748 bp, 19 predicted proteins | sample UWRJL136409B6_FD_179943 | JGI IMG/M metagenome (GOLD analysis project Ga0247770, IMG submission 179943) | Plant litter microbial communities from Arlington Agricultural Research Station in Wisconsin, United States - UWRJ-L136-409B-6 | ecosystem: Environmental > Terrestrial > Plant litter >... | reverse complement strand
TGCTCCCATCGCTAGGGACTTGGACTGTACTTTTCCTACCTTGTCGCCTGTTCTGGCGCCACCGACCTCAACATCAATTTCCCACAGCCGACCTGTTTCCCGCTTCCCTCCCTCGCCCGCTTGACGACACCGGTTATCCTTCTTGCCTGGACCGTCACGCGTCAGAATTGTCTTGCTCAAATCCCACGACTCTAGCATTCCCATTCGTGCTATTCCGCCCGCCTGGACCGGACGACTCTCTTCTCCACCGTCTCTTCGCGCGTTTCGCTGATACTTGCCTGTCGGTGAATTGCGACACTCTCCGACTCACGATCGGCCCCGGCCACGCCTCAACCCTAGGTCGAGCTCCCTCTATTCTCGACGCGGTATCCGACTTGTACAATCGTTCATAGAGCGCTCGACATTTAGCCCTTCGCTACAGCCCCCAAGCTCCCCAACATCTGGCCCATGAGTCCCTGGTCCGAAAGCCGAAACCTCGTCTTGATCTGACTGGGATCTTGAGGAACTGAGGAATCACCATCCTCTGAATACACCGTGAAAGGAACGAAGGCCGGTCAAGCCTTTTTCGATCCTGGTGTATGCTCAAGTGTTCCGCACAGAGATCACCTTCTATCGGATTGTCGCAAGAACATCATCGTTGTCGATTGTGATAACCCGTTTGCTTCTCTGTTGATGCGGCTGGCAGTCGGAATTGAAACCGGGAGAGCGTTCGCTCAGCTTTCCTACGCCTAGAGCGTACAACCCTCGCATTCCGATTGCACGCGACCGAATCCACAGCTCAGGGACAGAGATCGAATATCCAGGGAAAGGATCGGGCAGAACGAACAAGACCACCGCCTCTTCTTGAGTTTGGAGTGCCTTTGGCATCGTGTGCACCCGGAAAATAGGAGACCTCTGTGGGCTTGCGTGTTCTCGAAAGACCGGATTTCTGCACTGTATGCTAGCTGACGAAGAAACCTCCCGGACCTCAGACCTTTTCGCTAGGTCGTCCTTGTGGATCTATAGTGAACGCACGTCGTGTCTTGCCACACTGGGCCCGCAGCACCGGTCGCAAAAGTCGAGAGGCAGTTTGCCGCACTCAACTTAATGGACGGCCGGCCTACAACGGCTGAATCCAAACATCACTACCAGCACAACAACCCGTGGCCACGCGCGCCCTCTGGTTCTGCAACCCCTAGAGTCAACACAACGTCGACTCCCGAGGCTTCCCCAGGCTATTTGCCTCAACTCGAACTACTGCCAATTCTGTTCCCGCAGCAGACCTTCCACCAGCAGACCTTCCAGGACAAGCTTCTTCAATACAACAAGCTTGTCTCTGCTGGCCGGGGAGGTGGTGGTGGACTACAAACTGCCCCGCCCCCTTCTGTGCTGTCGCCGCACTCACAGCCGGCAACCCGCTCACGGTCGTCATCAAAGGTGTCTGGAAAAGATACCCTTCACGCCAAGCCCGGCACGCAGAGCTGTCATGGGAATAGAGCGACAAAGACGACCGACATCGCCGATCGCGCGCCCATAGCATCGGCTAAGGCCTCAACTGTCAAAATGCAGGGCAAAAAGTACACTGAGCCGACGGTAAACCACGGCCTGCCAGCGCGACCTCCTCCCTCCTCTGCGCACGTCGCTCTGCCTCCAGTACAGTCGAGTTCTGTACCGTCTACACCCCACCAGCATGCGCGCAAATTCTCCTTCGAGTCAAGGGAGCCATCTCCCGGGGCGACACAAAATCATTCGCCGCGCTCTGCCTATTCCGAGACGAACGGCAATGTGCCGTCGCTTCGGCCCCTCCCTCCTCGATTAGGGGGCTGCCGATTTGAAACAGCCATTCCTCACTCGCGCAGGCGGATGCCCTACAGTATTGGGACCGACAAGTTAGAAAAGGTGGACCCTGAGAAGATCAAGAGCAACCTATCGGGGGAAGACGAACGCAAGTTGACGTCGGATATTCGGGAACTGTATGCCCGGTTATTGCCGACCCAGGAAATTGAAATCAAGCGGAAGAAGCTGGTACATAAGCTGGAGCAACTGTTCAATGAGGAATGGCCCGGGCACGATATTCGGGTCCATCTATTCGGCTCCTCGGGAAATCTTCTCTGTTCTGATGACTCGGATGGTATGTGATCTCTGCTGCGGAGTATCTTGCAAAGTTCCCTTGACTGACAAATGGTAGTGGATATCTGCATTACGACCTCCTGCAAGGAGCTCGAGAATGTGTGCTCAATCGCCGATCTTCTCGACAGACGTATGAACCATTGCCGTCCACACCTGCCTATGGGAGACTGACAGTTTACAGATGGGATGGAAAAGGTTGTTTGCGTCTCTTCGGCAAAGGTGCCTATCGTGAAGATGTGGGACCCTGAGCTGAATCTGGCCTGCGACATGAACGTCAACAATACTCTAGCCCTAGAAAACACTCGCATGGTGCGCACATACATTGAGGTTGATGAGAGAGTGAGACCTCTTGCGATGATCATCAAGTACTGGACACGAAGGAGGATCGTCAATGACGCAGGTAAGCGCCGCTGCACCACTCGTGTTATTGACAGTTAAGCTTACCTTCACCACAGCATTTGGTGGGACTCTGAGTTCCTACACGTGGATTTGTTTGATCATTGCTTTCTTGCAACAACGGGATCCACCCATTGTCCCAGCCCTTCATCAGAATCGAGCCAAGCTGTTGAAGAAGGACGGCACAAAGAGCGAATTTGCTGACGATCTAGACAAGCTTCGTGGGTTTGGCGCAAAGAATAAGGACAATCTTGCGGTGCTTCTTTTTCACTTTTTCCGATTCTATGCGCATGAATTCGACTACGACAAGTATGCGATATCAATACGGCTCGGAAAGCTGCTCACCAAGACAGAGAAGAGGTGGCATCTTGGGACGAACAATATGCTTTGCATTGAAGAGCCGTTCAATATAATTCGCAATCTCGGAAATACTGCCGACGATACCTCCTTCCGAGGCCTTCACATGGAACTGCGGAGGGCCTTCGATCTGATTGCAGAGGGTAAGCTTGGGCAGTGTTGTGAGCAGTTCGTCTTCCCCAAGGAGGAGGAGCGGGTCTGGCAGAAGCCCGCCCCTGCGCCAAGGCCGATTTTAGTCAGGAGTTCTTCTCAGCAGTATGCCAACAGAGGTCGGGGCAACTATCGTGGCAACCGTCAGTTCAGGAATGGGAACTCGAATCGTCGGGCATCCTCGAGCGTTGCCTACGATCAAAATCCGGCATTCGCGCAGACCGGCATGGCCTCCGCGCCCATGTTGCCCCAGGAGTATATGTGGTATCAGACGGCCAACTCACAGGATCTGCTTGCCTCCTCAATCAATGCGTTGACGGCTCATGAGAACAATATGCGATTTCAGTTGTATACGCAACAACTGAATCAAATGGCGCTTGCACAACAGCAGCAACAGCAACAACAACACGCGCAGCGTATACAAAACGGATCGGCACAATCGACGGACAGATCGCGCACAAATTCGTTCGACAACCCGCCTCTGTCAGCCCCACTCCGACCAGAATTCATCTACGGTTTTGGACTTCCGGTTCAGGGGCAATATTATCATCCGGCGTTCACGACTTTCCCCTCATCACCCGCAGCAGCGGCCCCTGAGTTTAGGAGAAGCTTGCACCGAGGTGCCATCAACAGCGATTCCGGCGGCTCGAATGGCAGCGGTACCCTTAGGTCGCAATCCCAGCCAGCTTCGAGGACCCCGATGACGCCTGCTCAACCTGCGCAAGGCTTTCCAACGCCGGCTCACAATGGACACGGAGTGCATGCTGTTCAGGGGCGACATGTTAACGGGGTTCCCATCCCAAGCTTCATGCCGGATGAGGCTGCGGATTCGGAATTTGATGACGCGCCTGCTAAAGCCATATCTGATTCTCCTCCGGAGGATGACGGCCCACGCTTCATTGGGTATTACGTAAATGAGAGCTCGAGCCCGATTCGGAAGGTTAATGGGTTTCCAACCTCTGTGCCTGCGTTCGGTGACCTCGGCCAGGGAGGCCAAGGTCGCCGGCGATTATCGACGGATCAACTGCCTCAGTCTATCCTTGATCGGAGAATGAAGCGCACCTCGAGATCGCCTTCTCCACTGGGACATGCTAGAGCCTTCTCAGTAGGGACGAACTCGGCACCGTTGGCATCGGCACCATTTCAGGTCAACGGCAAACTAACCCCCAACCGGGCCCCGTTAGTCGTGAACGGTACGATCTCCAAACCGGGTTCGACCCCAGGATCCGTCCGTCAGCCACCTGGGCCTGTATCCGCGCCAGAGCATGTCACGACGGAAGAGGCTGGTTTCGACAACCCGCTATATATCAGCCAAGGGCATGGGTTCAACAACACGTGGGCCGAACAGCCAGTGATTCATCCATTCAGTGCCGTTGAGCCAAGCCCTCCGACATTCCCAGACAGACCGGTCATTGTCAATGGCTCTTCGTCTGGCCGCTCACCGATAGTAGCACAAAGTGCAGCGGAATCCTCGTTCCAACACCGTGTGGCAGTTGGACCACCCCTACAGACGGGGATCCCATACATGCCAGTGGTTGGCGAAGGCAGCAGCAGCTCCTCTGGGTTTGCATCTCCACCAGTAAACCGGTCACGGATCATTTCACGCCAGCAACAAAACGGGATAGCGCCCCTGGATCTCGCTACTGGTGACTTCACAGTTGCACAAGATATCCAACAACATCTCTCGCCGGTTTATGAGCACCGCACACCGTCTCCGACAGCTGTTAGGCGATTTGATGTACCTCCTGTGGCACAAATTCCCTTGACTCTCAAGGACCCCCGAACGGAATCCTCGAAGCTCAGCCAAAAGTCCCCACCTACCGGCCCTGCAATGAAGCATGATTCTGCGAACCGCTCCCCTATTCTTGATTCGAGAGCCAACGGCGTCCCAAGAGAAAATGGGCATGTCCGGGGAGCGAAGAGTCAGGCCGAGGCTGTCAACGGCTGGCAAAGACAAAAAGCACGGAAAAAAGGCGTGGCCGATCTGAAGAGTGCAGCTAACGGCTTCGCACATGGGGAGCAGCTGCCAAAAAACGATGCTGATCGCAAGGGTGGTTGAAGGTGAATAACCCGAGCTGCATCCGGGATTGTCCAGCAAGCTGTAGCCGGTTCGGCTGGGTGGCTTTCTTGGATACTTGTCGACGGTCTGGTTTGCCAAGTGTGGAAAGCGAGGCTCTGTATTGGACAGGTTGTTCAGGATCTTGCCCTTGGAGCATTAAGTATGCTGGCGATTTATATCGCAACCTGGTGAACGTGTTGGTGTTGGGGGTGGTACGAGCTCTGGTGATGGGCCGCCGTGGATGCTTTGGACCTACCAAGCTAGACGGTCTCCGCGATCTACCAGCCTCGCACCTATCATGGAGCGGTGGCCAGTGTCAGTTCAACCCCATCGCCGATCATCAACTACTTCAGACGATGATCGTCACTTGCTTGGTGGGATGAAAGGGGATCCAAGGGGACACCAATAAGCCGCACTAGTCCTCTCGACGACATCTCAAACGCCGCAACCGAAGAACAGAGACCAACTGTGTTTGCCTTCCGAATGGCAAATGCTTGAACAACCAGCGTTGTGGCTTTAATGGGCGGAAGCTTCGTCCGAACCACCTCCCGCACGTTTATTCTGTCCTGGGGTCGGTTGGTGGGACTGCCCTCCAGTGGAATTCTTACTTAACTCGAGATCCAAGTATCATCGAGGCTGGGTTGGGTCATTCTCAGGTTGTCCATTTTTTTTATGTGGCAGTCGGAATTACTGCATTATATACTCCCCGAGGGCTGGGGACGGGGAATACCAGGTCAACGGAGCTCGGCAAACAAAAATGAGCGGCGTCTTGGCGAAAAAGGAAGTGCTTTTCATCCTGTTGTCGACTTTGTTATTTTCGATCGCACTGTGGGAAGGGGAAACACGCGACATCAGTTGCATTTGCACATTTTATAGAGGAGCGTCTTTCTAAACAGCAGGCAGGCGAGCAACACATGTTTAGCGCATGCTTCTCGAGGTTCTGCGAAGTCTCTAGTTTTCTTGTCGGGGGGGTTCATTTGACATCAAACAGCCTGAATGATATCACAAAACATGGTCTCGAACTCGCTTTCCGTAGTCCAGATGTTCACTATCCGTTCGACCATCAGTGGCTCTTGGTCGTGCCATGCTGTTAAGGTGGCATATCTGGATGAGAAGACCGGCTGGAGCCGTGAAGGTGGTGAGGGGTGAGAATCTCCCCTTTCTCCTTTGGCTTTATTTACTTTTCCCCACATCACAGGAAGGATATTTGGTTCAGCAGAGCTTGTTGGTTTCGCTGCCATATCATGTTTGATACCAAAAAATGCAGTTTTTTCTTACTTTAGGTATATATAGAACTTTCTTTAGCTGATGGGAGGAGAGAATAGGCACGCCCGCACTCGGGAAATGAGACGACTGGGCGATGGGAAGGGAGTGGCGAGGGTCAGTTGGACTATGTTAGCAGTTCGGTTTCGCTGAGACATCGGCATGTAGGATGAAAGACGAAATAGCTTCTGGTTCGGGGAGGAAAAAGAATTATATATAGAATGGAATAAAGAAAAGTTTGAAAATGTACACTTGTGTCATTAGAACAAGGTAGGAAAGGTGAGTGGCCGACGGTACTGAGTCTATGTTTTACGGCTTTTCCGGCAAATTGGCAGACGCTGGCCTCTCACTGACGAGACATGGCTGTTTGTGGCCAAGTCTCTCCTAGCATAAGCATGCAAACCGCGAGGAAGTAATATCATGAAGTTTGCAAATCCTGGGCAATCCTTTGGCCTGGTCAGTCGAGCAAGCTTTTCATGTAGTATCGCATGTGCGCGGGTGACTTCAAGCTTCTTAAACAACCCAATAGACATCCACCTTCACGCTCTCAACGTTGTTCGTCCATCCCTGAAACCTCGTCTTGCCCCATACAGTTATGATATCACCTAGCTTCAGGTCCCGCACAAACTTTCCGTCCCCTGTTGCTGTCCCCCGTCCATTAGCCGCAAGTTCAGCTGCGGCCGTCTCATTTTCAGGGTCGGTATCATCAGTGTAGCTCCATACGACACGATGCTCTTGTGTCTCCCGCGCTGCTGTTTTGTTGCACTGGATCTTGAGATGCTCTTGTGGGTGGAGCGGGTGATCAAACCCGGTGTCGGCTTCGCTCCCTGTCACTGTTGGGTAGACGGTTGACAAGTCTTCCAACACAAGTGACGGCTGCTGCTGGGCTTCTGGCGAGCCATCCCCAGCGTTGTTAGTCCACCTTTCAACACCCGCCTCAAACCAGGTCCACGATCCATGGTAGGTATCGTGATCTTGTTGGTCGCCACCCCAGCCTTGATCACGACTTCGGATAGTGAAGACAATCTTGCGGCAAGGGTGGGTGATCAGCGGGTCTGGATAGTCCATCAAAGCCTGGAAATCACCTGCTGGGAACTGCTCCCCAGGCGCGTTTGGTGGGACACCGGCGCAATAGATGTTTCCATATTGCTCATTTCGGGGGCTTTTAGGCCATTCTTGAAACCCAAGGGGTACGGTTCGAAGCTGCAAGGGAATGAGAGAACGGTGTTAGCGAGGTTGGTGTTCCTTTGTCGGTGGAATGCTTCCTCTTCAAATCGACGCCGAAGAACTTACCAGAAACTCATTTTCTGTACCGTTTGCCACCATGGAGTGGCCGATGGTATGAAACCCATGCTCGCCGTCGGTCGTGTACTTGACCTCGCTGGATATGTGTGGCCAATATTCGGCCTGGTCGACGATGTTATCAACCAATTCGGGGGGTAGATGGAGGCCCTTTATCAGCATCGTCTTGACGACAATGACGTCGAGAATTTGAGGTTGGTATGGGTGCTCGAGAATTTCCTGAGTAGTTCTACCATTAGATTGCGTGTGAGCATCTAATTCAGAGCCACCCAGCCATGCACCGACCCACCTCCCGAGCATACTGCTGATGGGCCACATCGTTGCTGTTGTTTGCAGCGGACGTATCTTGCAAGCTGGGAACGGTCTGTTCTATTATTGCCTGCGACGACGCGGGGGTGATGCGTTGCGGGAAAGATGGACGTTTGGCGGTTGCACGTAGTTGCGTCGGGGACGAATGAGTTGGGTTGGAAGCCGGGGGTCACCTTTGAGCACGGAGGGGAACAGGGAGAATAGTTTGCAATATTTGAAAGAGGTCTGAGTTGATCAAATTAGGAATGCCACGCTTATTGCTTTGTGAGTAACCTCAGTAAAGACGTGTTGCCAACTTGTGCGTTGAGGTGGCTGAGGCCTCGTCCCAATGCAAACAACTGAGCTGAATGCTGTGACATCACCTCCAACGCGTGGGGGAAATAGTGCCTACAGGGGTCCTAAGGCGAGCCAGCATGTGGGGGTCGAAGCGCAGGCCTACGCGGGCCCGTAGCTGACACGTCCGCCATAACTCAAAACATGAAAACCTTAAAACATGAAAACACAACCTTCGCGTCACTCGGTAGTTAGCTTGCATGTAGTGGGTTAGCCTGCGTGTAGTGGGCTGGCCTGTATGTAGTGGGTTAGTTTACACGTCGTGGGTTAGCTTACATTGAGAAGGCTAAGTGGCCTATGCGTAGTGGGTTAGCCTGTACAGGGGATACATTATACCTAGGGCGGTTATCGCGGACGTGTCGGCTACGGGCCCGCGTAGGGCCACGTGAAATGACGGAATCCCGGATGGAAGGTCTGGGCCTCAACCGTCAGAACGGCTGAGTTCGCACCAATCGCATGTTAGAAGTTATGAGGGAAAATGGCTTCGTCCCTGTGATGCACTTTCTTGCAGTATTGACTGTTACGCGAGCAAGCCGATCGATCCTCTCTGGCCGCTCCGATAATCCCCGCTTCTTCGACGCTCCCATCGAGCATAGCCGCTGCCGTTCAACCGCCGTTTCGAAGGTCCGCCGCCCACAATGAAGTTCCGGGTACGGATAGCGGCAGCGAGTCTGCGACATGCCTCGCAGTTTCCCCAGCCCACAACAAGGCATTTATGCAAAGATGCGGTGGCCACGCGAATATCCGCTCAACGGCCCAGCGGGGGCCTGTCGGTCGTTCGTAGACAATTGCACTCACGCCCTTCACAACGAAGCGGTGCGGCGTCGAACCCCGCCATGGCGTTCCCATGTTTGGACGCACTGGAGACCCGGTCGGCAACACTCAAGAATGAAGTCAGATCCCGATCCGACGCTAGCGGGCCAGAACCGTCCTACACGGCCGGCGCCGCGCAGATATACCACTGCGAAGATCCTCTGTTGCTTGACTGGGGCGGCGTGCTCCGCGAGTTCAACATTGCGTACGAGTCGTGGGGCCAGATGAACGCCGACCGAACCAATGTTATACTCCTTCACACGGGACTTTCAGCGTCGTCGCACGCCCATTCCACTGTTGAGAATCCGCAGCCGGGGTGGTGGGAGAAGTTCATAGGGCCGGGCCTAGCATTGGACACGGAGAAGTACCACATCATCTGTACAAATGTCATCGGCGGCTGCTACGGCTCCACGGGGCCGAGCAGCATCGATCCAGCGGACGGCCAACGTTATGCCACGCGATTCCCCATATTGACCATGGAAGACATGGTGCGCGCCCAGTTCCGCCTGCTGGATAGCATTGGTGTCAAGCGGCTTTACGCCAGTGTCGGGTCCAGCATGGGCGGTATGCAGTCCCTTGCTGCCGGAGTGCTGTTCCCAGACCGTGTTGGCCGCATTGTCTCCATCAGCGGCTGCGCCCGCAGCCATCCGTATAGCATCGCCATGCGCCACACGCAACGTCAGGTGTTGATGATGGACCCCAACTGGAATCGGGGCTTCTACTATGGCCACGTGCCGCCACACGCCGGGATGAAGCTGGCCCGGGAGATCGCCACTGTCACCTACCGCTCTGGTCCCGAGTGGGAACAGCGGTTCGGCCGCCGCCGCGCTGACCCAAGCAAGCCGCCCGCTTTATGCCCCGACTTTCTCATCGAAACGTATCTCGACCACGCTGGCGAGAAGTTTTGCCTCACCTACGATCCCAACAGCCTGCTCTACGTTAGCAAGGCCATGGATCTGTTTGACCTAGGCCGGGACAGCCAGCGCGCCGCTGCCACACGTCGCGCGGAGCGCCAAGTCTCGTTTTTGGATGGTGTTTATGAGTCGGCCGCCGACGCTGCGTGCAGCCTGACGCTACCCGACAAGCCATACGAGGAGCAGCCGGACACCACGGTCTCCTCTGAATCTGACGGCGACGGCGTGGGTCCTGACTCCGTGTCCGTATCGCGGCCCCCTGCGGATCTTATCACCGGCCTGTCAGCGCTGTGGGATCACCCCGTCCTGGTCATGGGCGTTGCGAGCGACATTTTGTTCCCTGCGTGGCAGCAACGCGAGGTCGCAGAGGCGCTTCGCATGGCCGGAAACAGGAACGTCGCGCATTACGAACTGAGTGAGGAGCAGAGCCTCTTCGGGCACGACACCTTCTTGCTAGATGTTATGAATGTTGGAGGCGCGATCAAAAACTTCCTGCGGTAACAGAAAACAAAGAAAACGACAAAGCAGAACTATATGTCCCTGTGTCGAAATTATAAGTGATCATTGGGGCAAGGCATGGTCACGTCAAAGATATCTCCTGCTTCTTAGCCCGATGGGCAACATGGGCCGTGTTGTGCCCCCCTCTCATAATTTTACGATAACGAGGGCATCTTTGAGACACAAAAGCCATTGGGTATATAAAAACCAAGCATCTAAAATGCAGATATGCCGCTCAACTACAAGATCAAGACAAATGAATCATCCCTCGCCCTCCAGTATGTGTATATAACATCGGCCTTTGTGCCCTCGTACATACTCAATCATTATACATTAGCAAATTAGATGAATCCGGTACCGAACGCGTCGACATGTTGATGCCGGGGGTCAGTTCGCATGCTCGGCCCGCGTGCTAGGCCAACACCGAGGCCATCAACAGGTGATCGTGAGCGACCAGGGGGTCCCACGCCTGGAAGCATCAACGTGGTCCCTGCGACGCCCTGTGGAGGCAATGAGTGTTCGTGGTTTGCAGCAGGCTTCTGGCCAATCGATCGTAACGGAGGCGTCCAGAGCGCCGGGTCTCGCGAGGACGCTTCGGGGGAAAAGTTGAAGTTCAGGGGTGGAGGGGCTTTTTGCCGTATGAACTCAGGCTCAGGCTGTAATTCTGGCTCCTCAGATGGTGGTATGGGCGACGATGAAGAGGCGAGTGGCCATGTAGCGGAGTCGGGGGTAGGTGGGATGTTGGGGCCAAAGTCAAACTTGAACCCGGCATCTATCACGGTACTGACTGTGGGCCGCTGTCGGAGGGGCGGCGCGTCAATTGTTGGTGCTGGGCTCAGCGTTCGGTTGGGTTGGTGGAACTGGAGAGCATTGGTACGGGATGAGGGAGAGACTGACCCGCCTCCTGGGTTATAGGGGCGAGAGTTGGCCGTCCGTTGACTGCTTGGCACACCATATTCGTCCAATGTAGGGCGGCGTGGGCCCCTTCTCAGAATGAATGACCCCCTCCTGGGACTGGGTTCTCGCGAGGGAAACGAGCCCGTCTCTGCCTCGCTGCCCAGGAGCGGAGACGAGCGCAATGGTGCTGGTTGTAAGGTGACGACAGGCTCGTCGGGTTCGTCCACATCTTCGCTGTAGATGCTACTGGACATGCTGGCCCTGCTACTGTCGTCTTGGCTGCTGAGCTGCTGGTTTTGCAGCTGAGTTCGCTGCGCATACGCCAGTGACTTCTCAAGTTCTTCGATCTCCATAGAAAGACTGACGCGTCGAGGAGAATTCAGTGTGAGGGTGTCACGTCTAGCCCGGACGCTTTGAATGATGGGCCTTGCATATTGCTCCATCAGATATTCACCATCCGCACCTGGGCTCGCGTCGTCCATCATTTCCTCGGGGCTCTGAGCCATAAGATCACGTAAAGTCGGTTCGTTAACAGCAGGGGATTGCACGCTCGAACCGGAGTCCTGTCGCCGATATCCAATGGAGCCGGCATTGCTCGATGCGGGACTCTGAGGTCGGCTTCCCATCGCACTCAGACCCCGAGGGACGGCGCTGATGCGGGCGGGACTGCGTGGCCGAAGCTCGATTTGTCCTGCAGCGCGGGAAACAGGGCCGACAGCAGCTGGGCTCTGAGACCGGAGCTCCTGCACAACAGTGTTGATCCGGGAACTAGCGAGGGTCGAAGGCTGCGATCGCGGGACGCCTAGGCCCTGGTCTTGAGAAGTGTTATCGTCCGTGTTGAAATGATGCGGCTGACTATCGTCACGGCTGTTTGTTCTGGCCTCTGATCTAACGAGTTCCGGTCTATTCTCTTGAGCAGGGCCGCGGGAAACAAAAGCGCCATGGGAGTTGCCTTGGGGGCCGCGACGGTGACCAGTATGGTTGGGGGGTCGGGGAAGCTCTTGCGTAGGAGGGCTGTATCGAGGCGGACCCTGGTGGATGGCGATCCTGCCGCGGCTCCCCGGTCTGTTCTCGATGTTGCCCCTGAACACGGGTTCTGCAGTGGTCGAAGCTGCCGAGTTCGGCGGGCTTCGCAACCCGCCGCGGCTACCGGGCCTTTGATCCGCAATTCCCCTGAATACCAGCTCCGGACTTTGCGATTGCAGCGAAGCCTTGACTGCTGGCGCCCCCCCAGGCGCCCTTTGCCTCCCCTTCTCTGCTCCCAGCCATGCCATCTCCCGCGTCTTTGAGGACTCTGTCTCCTTCTCCTTCGCGAGCTTCTCTTGTACCGATGCCATGATCGTTTCAACCATGTCGTCTGCCTCTTCGCCGAATACAGAGCTATTATCGGTTTCGGACCGTGGTGTCGGTGGCAGTTGCATTTCCCCCAGCGGTGATTTTGGAGTAGGCGGTCCGGAAGCGGGACTCCTCAGAAAATGGGCATCTGGCGGGCCGCCCCATTCTTTGACTTTGCCATCAGAGGTCCCGGGACGTGCTGTAGGCGCTGGCAGGACAAGACTGACAGACGACCCGTTTTTTGCGCCCAGTCTTGAGCTGAACCCCGGCCCCGGGGCTGCTAGGCTGCTCGAGGAGCCGTTACCCGCACGGAATCTCGAACCGAATGGTGCCGGAACCACGAGACTGGCGGATGACCCATTGTTCGCACCAAGTCTCGTTCGCATATTCGCATGGCCACTCCCCAGGTTCAGCATGCTCGAAGCGGCGAGATTGCCATGACCGGGGTTGCTCCCGCCGTACGGCGACCTGAAGTCCTGCGAGAGGGCGGTGTCTGATCGCGGGATGGATATGTTCGCCTTGCCGATGTTACGGTCCGCTCGTTCCCATCCTTGCAGCTGTGCGGGCTTGCTCTCGGATTTTCTACGCCATCAGTTGTTGGTCGGCGCGCCTTGCAGATATGCGCAACAGCACTCACTTTTTCTTGTCCCCAAACTTCAGTCCGAAAAAAGACACCATCTTGGTTGGATGATTGTTGATATCTATGGATCTACCTGCTGCCCAAAGGGTTAGCAAGCTTCAGTCACCGATTTTGGATGGACACCGACAGTATCATATGCGCCGTGCGTCGATTTCCACGAACTGCGAAAGGAGTGACGCGGTAAAGTAGTCACGACTGGCGGTCCATGTCACAAATGCCCAGGGCGTTCGGACTGGACTTCTCCTGGAAACGCCTCGTTTCTAACGCGCAATCGGCAGCAGGACGCTAACACAGGCCGACATCGAGATTCCCTTTGCGGGGATGAGGTCGGTATTGTGTTCTGCTATCAACAGCCAGAGATAGAGGAATCGAACGAGACTCGAGGGGGGGAACACGACCAAAGAGCGTTGAGTAAAGAGCGACAGGCACAGCAACAACGATGACCACCACGACCACGAAGAGCAACAACAGCAGCGCAGATTGTGTGGGACCAGACAAAAAGGATGAAGCCAGAGAAAGGCACGGGGAATTTGGAGCTCAGTCTTTCTTGTGGGGATTCAACAGGACTCCCCGGCTAGCGTCACCAACAGACTGCAAGGGCCAGGGGTGCGGACCCCAGGATTTCAGGATCCAAAGATCCAAAGCTGTCGGAGCCGTCCATCGCACCATCCCACGATGGGCGGTTCGCGGTGCGCGGGTCGCGGGTCACCCAGACCACAGACCATGCGAATGGGGTCGGAAATGAGTGATCGGAGGATCAATGGAGTTTGACAGCAAGTTCGTGGGCATCAGCAGTGGCTTGCAGGTGCGGGAAAAAAGGAGCGCGCAATGACCCCCCAGGCTGAAGAAACAGGAACCCCGGCGCCTGGCTCAGGGGGAACTGAGCTGAAGGTCCAAATTTAGAGCAAATTTGGATGGCAGACGCGCCGCAGCCCGCGTACCTTGCAGCTGATCGGCTGCAGAGGTCGCATCCCGCATTCCGCATTCCGCAGTTGAAACTTGAAACAGGGACGGACGACCGCGGCCCCAACAATTGCAGACGATTGCACACACGAGTGTCGATTGCAATGATTGTGATGAGCTATTGCCATTGCAGATTAGATTCTTGCGGCTCTGAAGGGGCCCCGAGAACAGGAACTGGGAACTGGTCTTGGCCATCTTCGCGTGTGACGGGATGCGCGTTGCATGACGCGCTTGCCTTCATCAACCTATGTGGCTTGCATCAACAGTCTGTGACGAAAAGCCGCACGTCCTGCCTATCAACGACGTCAGCCTTGAACGTGTTCAGTCACGCAATATCTTCAGAAAACCGAGCTTGCAGCGTACAACACAGCGAACAGCGTATCTGGCGAGTCTGAGCCTCAAGTAACACCTGTCTGTTGTTAGAATGGGATGTATCGTCTCGTTACGCTCTTGCTAACCCCTCGTATTCGATGTGATGATGCCGATTTCGCCAAGATCTCTGAACATCTAGGGGCTTCCGGGCGGAAGGTATGCCAGATTCTCACGCCCCGCGCTCACAGTGACATCCCGTTTCACCTTGTTCTTGCCGGCAGCCTGAAGATGAACACGATAGCTGTTGCGATGGCGAGAAATCCTGCCGCGGCGAAGAAAGGAATTCCGATCCAGAAGCCACCAATGCTCATACCAACACTCAGGCTTTTTGCTAGCACAGGCCCTGCCAGCATGGCGCCTGCCAATTCCATGAACGTGATTAGCGAGTTGACAGTTCCCACGTGGTGCTCCTCGGTCAACGCGCTCAACAGCGATCTGGTAAGTTGCGACATGCCGGCTCCAAGCGACATCCACACGAGACCGAAGCAGAGCATGTAGCCGTTGTCCGCAATCGCGATCATCAAGCAGCCTACCACACCAAGCACGCCAGAGAACCGAGCCAGCCAAAGATCCTTAGATACACCTGACATGCCGAGGCGCCCGACGCAAACCCAGCTAGCGACTGGCAGCAAAACCAGGAGTGTAGCAAGACTGGCTGCGCTGCGAACCGTCAAGAGTAGTGTTGCCTTGGACCAACTCCATCCGTAGCGCTTCGTGGCGTACTGCATGAGCATCTCGGTCACGAACTTCCCAAGTATGACGAACATGGCTGATAGCATCAACAGAGCAAGGCTCTTATTGTTCAACACAAAATCTCCAACATCTACGACGCTGTCTCGCGCCTTAGACCAGAGAATCCGAAGCGCGGAGTGCTTGCTGTCCTGGGTAAAGTCCCCTCCGCCTCTATCCTCGCCGGAGTCGGCACTCTGACCGTCCGCCTGTCGATCGGCCCTCTCCTGGCGCGCCCTTTCCAGTCCCGGTGCGTGTAGTTGAAGCGTTTCCGGGAAAGCAAAGCATACAGGCAGACACAGCAGCATCAAGCTGAGCGAAATGTTGAGGGCCAGCCAGTCACTGTAAATCATGATAGCGCCTGCGATCGGCGCCGCAATCATGCCGGAAACGAGAAAAGCGGCGGCAATCTGGAAAAACACGGTCGCCCGCGATGCAACAGGCGTCACATCGGCCAAGAATGTATACAACATGGCAACAACCATCTGGCTAGTGCCGCCGATGCTGTCCAGAGGTCAACGGCCGAACATTCACCGCCCAAGACAACTCGGTCGCGAACTGACTTACAAGAAAAACAAGGAGCCGAACCACGTTGTCCAGAGAGGGACAATGTCAGAGAAGAGAACTAGTAAGACCAGAGATATCAGTAACCAGTTATGGGTTAACAGCAACACACCATCGCCAGCAAAACACATACACACAACCATATTAAAGCCAATGGCCAGCGAAAATCCCAAGATACCCAGAAAGAGCACTGGTCTTCGGCCCCACCGGTCGGACAAGATACCGTACGGAACAGCTGCAGCAGATTAGCTAGTGATCTCCCGAAGCAACAGAAAGAAAGACAGAATAAGAAGAAAACTAACCACAGAGAAGCCCAGGAATGGCCTCAAACGTGTAATACCAACCCCTGAGCATTGCGAGGTAACTCTGGACTTCTTTGTCTTTGCACGGGTCATCGGCACCCCCTTGACCCCATGGAAGGGTGCTATCTCGAGTCCGTTCCGGGTGCATTTGGCGGCACAGGATCCTCTCCATCAACTCGTTCGTGGGCGGAACGCTCATTCCGTAGCCGAGTTCGAGTAGGAAGAGGATGGCGAAACAGAGAAGTGTGACCTTTGGCCGGAGCTGTAAGCGTAGACGATCTAGCTGATCTTGCGACTGGCCCTGTCCCTGGCCTAACAATGGCGTCCGTTCCTCCGCGACGTCCCCGACTGGGCCGCCCAGGACGTCGACATCATGACCCCTATGGTTGTTGTTTTGTGCCATTTACGTGGTCTTGTTCCCGAATTGCACAAGCGCGGCCTCGGAACCACTCTGCCCAAACTTTGACGGGCCAAACCAATATTGGCGATCGAACTTCACCAAATCAACAACGTTGACTTAGGTCAAACGGCGATTTTGTGAAGGAAGATCAAGCCTCCTGGCCAAGACGGGGGGGCGGCGGCCTTATTAACCAAGACGGGAAGATGGCAGCAGGTTTCAGGTCCCGGATCCTGGGTCCCGCTCGATGGCAGGATGCGGCTCGTTTGATGCCGGCCTGTCGCCAGCTTAGGAAGGTAGATAGACGTCTACCTTTCCATGATAGGCTGGCGATACCGAGCTGCGAAAGGAATCGCTAAATCCAAAAAGTAGTCAAGCCCAACCAAAAGCGCAGGTAGAATTGAAAAGGATCCGCTTCAGTTCAGTCATAAGGCAAAGCAGGCCCCCTCGTTATTCCACTCGGTAATGCCAATGTAACCTCCTCACCCGGACATTAATGTTGGCTTCGGAAGACATGATGAGATGAAACATGATACTCGGAGATAGCTAATGTCAGCTTACCGTTCGAAAGACATTGTGCGCTATGTCGAGGATCTTTCCGCAGAGGAGAAATCAAGTCCCGTTGCAACTTGCAAAGCTAATTCGGAGCGAGAAGACGGGGACAGACTCGAGAGACTCTGCTCGCGTCCAATGTTGAGTGGAGACCGTCCAGTACCAAGCTTCGCGATTGCATCGACTCTATCCGGCCTTATTAGAGTACAAGTGGTCGGCTGGACCCTTGAATGTGTAAAAGTGCTTGTAGGGTGGTGCGCTCGCTACATTCGTTTGGGTGGCAATCACACGGTCCAGCGTGATATCTGGCAGCCCGCCAAGATCAGATAACATTGTTGGTTGCGGCGATGACGACACCAGCCACCGGACGGCTCCCGGGCACACCCATGGTGGGCAAACGAAGTTTACAAAGTCGATGCCCAGACCAGTCTCCCTTACCTCGCCGTTTTGCGGAGCATGCACCAGTCAGTTTTATGCCAGACGCACCCCTCGCGAGACAGGCCAACACATCGCACAGTAGCAATGCGCAGATCCGTGAGGTGGTTAGGGTGGGGTGGGTGCGTTGGCGAACCGGCAGTGGCACCTGGCTGGCACACTAGCAACCCGAGAGCTAGCGCCCTTGCCCCACCGTTGCAGCAGATTTGTGCCAGTGCCAGTGAGCGATGATGCAGGCACCCATTGAGGCGGTCTGCCGTGTGGGAGAACCTTGGAGACCAAAAATGGTCAAATGTAAAACCACCTGTCGCAGAACAGAAACCCGGAAAAATTAACCCATTTCACATCCGTGAAGATATTCGTAATTCTAGAATGTATGAAGTCGAAGCAAAAGTGTTGTCCACCAAGCCCCTTGTAAGTCCTCTCCCCTCTTCCTGGTGAATCCATCGGCGTAGACAAGGCGTCACACAAGGTAGATCAAGTCACCAACATGCTCAATAGGTAGAGAGCGAGGCGGTGTGGACAAAATTAGTCTTGTGAGTTCCCAACCCGAATCTAGAGTCCCTCCAAACCGCGGCCACGACGATCCTTTCTTTCAAGGCATGATTCTGACACCCTTCAAGAAAGACATATCAGGACCAGAACGGGGTTGAGCGCACATGGGAGTCAGCCGAACGGCGGACCAGGCCGAAAGGGAGCGATATCGATGGCGTTGGTATTGTTGCCATTCTCGAGAAAGACACCGGTATTATTTCCTCCGCGATCCCACCCGTATATGACATCCAAACCCGATCCTGACAAGCATGACAGGGCCTGAGGTTGTGCTGCAAAAACAATATCGTCCGCCACTAGACAAGATCGTTGTTGAATTGCCCGCAGGTTTAGTAGACGAGGGGGAGACCGCAGAGCAAGCCGCTATTCGAGAGCTGCGAGAAGAGACGGGGTATGTTGGGGAAGTGTTGATGACATCGCCCGTTATGTGGAACGGTAAGCTCTTGCAATCCCCATTCTTGCCTGTCTTGCCCTTCATCTGACATCAGCATCCCCCTACCAGATCCAGGCTTCTGCAACACCAACCTCAAAATGGTCCACGTTAGCGTCGACATGAGTCTGCCGGAAAATCAGAACCTGAAGCCCGAGTTGGAGGAGAACGAGTTTATCGAAGTCTTTCATGTGAAGCTGGTCGATCTGTGGGACGAATGCATCAAGCTTGAGGCCCAAGGATACGCCATCGACGCAAGGATAGCCAACCTGGCCGAGGGTATTGAGATCGCAAAGAAATTTCGGCTTTAGGCCAGCCGGCACCAAATAAAAAGGAGCCGACATGTTGATGAAGAGCCGTAGACTAGATTTTCCCTTCTCTTCGCAGACCCTCCCATAGAGCCAATGCAGCAAGAGTCTTCCCATCGCGCGCCGCCTCTTTCCACAGATCCTGCATTCTAACCAACTTCAGTGTGATCTTTTCACCGTGGTCGTGAAGCCCTGTCAGTCGGCCTGTCCACTCGCCCAGCTGCGACCTTGGGATTCGACGCTCGTGCGCATAGATGGGGATGTACTCGTCGCAGGCGCCTGGGGACGGAAACACACCGCGCGGGAGATTCCCGTCACGCAAAGCTGCTCCCTCATCCCCAAAGGAGCCACCGCTGATACCCGCGGCCAGATCACTCAGAGAGGTGAGCTCCCCAACAGGAATCTCAAGCCCCAGCTCCTCTTGGATCTCATTCGCGGCTGTACCCCCGAAATTTCCCGCCTCGTCTACCATGCCGGCTGGCAACTCCACGAACTCGAGGCTGCCCGCCGCGATGCGAGGTTGTACCGTGAGGAGGACGTAACGCTCGTCCGTATCGGCGGGCACATCGTCGGGCACCAGCGTCACGAGCATCGCAACGCTGGGGCCGCGCAGGAAGACGGCGCCGGGTAGCCATTCGTCCGCGCCGTTGGAGACCTTTGACGTCAGCTTCAAGAAGCCGACCCGCTTGCCGAATAGGTCGTAAGCTTGGACTGTGACCGATCGCAACACATAAGGATCTGAGTGGAACGGATGTGAGGCATTCTGGCTTTGGAGCTCGAGCGAGTTCTGAAGCGTCGTAATCCAGGACTGCGGGCCGGCCGTTTGGTTAGCTGCCAGGCTGCGGAGCTCAAGCATTGAATTGCCAGCACTTACCTGGAAGGGGTGGAACTTCAAGACCTGCTCTTCCGAGAGCCCCTCCGGTAGCGTTACCGGGACGCCGAGCCGCGAATGGTTGAAGGTGGACATATTGCGAGCAAGGTTTCGGTATGGCCAGCTGCGAATAATTTTTTGGCGGACTGTCGTTGGGTTGAGGACCATCACACGGCTGGGAAAGAAGTGTAGTTGCGCCAGAGTTTATAATGTATGTATATGAGGTGAGTCCCCGATGGTCACACATCGGCATTCCAGCTGGAGGGAGCCTGAGGAAGCTGGGCACCTACCCTGTTCCTGGAGCGGGGTTGCGCCCACCTAGCGGCAACCAAGCTGCGGCTAGGTTCTGCCTTGCAGGGGAAGCTCAGGTGGACCAGCGGGCCAATGAGCGAGCACCAACCGGAGGGTCAAAAGACGGGGGTGCGGCATGTTGACGGTGATGGAGGGTGTGGTGAATTCTTCCCCGTTCTAAAAGCTCTGGGCTGCGTGGCTGCCTGAAATACTGGTCTGAGTAGTGGGGCCAAGTTCCAATCCGTGTCTGAGGCTTCGTACCTGCCTTACAGGCAGCTCCCGTCGTTCCACCTCGCAACGAGCTACCTTCCAACAAGAACATTGGTCCTTGGTACCGCACCGAAAGCCTTGCCAGTCAAAACCCAATGACATGAAGTATCAAGGTGCCTCGAGAAGCCTGGACGGTTGTGAGAAGTTGGGAAGTCGTGAGGCTTTATGTGATCATAGGTAGGGGGTTTGAGTGCTGAATCGCACTTGACCCAAGAGTAAAGTATGGCTTGGCCCAACTTCAGTGCTGGCGAACAAGGGACCTCTTCAAACACTCCGAAAATCTTGCGGAATTTGTCGAGATAACAGGGGCAAAATTGCAGTTTGGGCATCAGAACAT